>Ga0209515_10000566_pt1 | contig 65655 bp, 53 predicted proteins | sample Subgroupgradi54m_FD_187454 | JGI IMG/M metagenome (GOLD analysis project Ga0209515, IMG submission 187454) | Subsurface groundwater microbial communities from S. Glens Falls, New York, USA - GMW60B uncontaminated upgradient, 5.4 m (SPAdes)... ...
CTCCGTGTCCCCTCTGCGCGGTCTCATCCCCTGTCCCCGTCACCAGGTACGTGTGTAGGCTAGCAACTCTCGTTCCACTTCTCAGGCGGGGGGGCGGGGGGAGGGCTGAAGCAGGCTGGGGTTGTAATGCCTCACGTAGTGCGCAAGAGTCTCTGTTCTTCTAGCAGCCAGATTGAGATGGAACTGATTCGCTAGAGAGGGAAGAGCAGCATGGAAGTTGACCAGTCTCCTTCGAAGAGATTAGAATACTGGCGATTCTCCACCTGGCATGAGTAGAGCCGTCGAGTCATCAAGGGAAGTACCAATGAAACGTGATGATACGACCCTGCGGCAGCGCGATCTCCAGGAGCACCTGGAGAACATCACGGCGAGCATCATGAACGGGATCGTCAAAGAGCACGTGGGGAGATTGGATGTCAAGAGCGAGACAGGGAATGGGACCACCTTTATCATGACGTTGCCTGCGGGGGGCGTGTACGGGTGAGGGAAAGGACAGGATGCCGAAGCTAGGTCGAGTGCTCGTGATGGATGCCGAAGTGGACATGCTCGAGAACTGCGCCAGGCTTCTCACCCGCTTTGGCTACGAGGCGGTGACTGAGGCCGATAGCGGCAAGGCAGCCACGTTGTACGAGCGGGAGAGGCCCGACCTGGTCCTCACCGACCTTCGGATGCCGGGCCTTGACGGCCTGGACGTCCTCCAGGCGATCCAGGCCATCGATGCCGAGGCCACGGTGATCCTGATCACCGCCTTTGCCACGATCGAGACCGCCGTAGAGGCGATCAAAGAGGGAGCGTTCGATTACCTGCCCAAGCCGTTTTCGGCTGATCAACTTAAGGTGTGTGTCGAGCGGGCGATGGGCCAGCGTCGTTTGCGGGAAGAGAACCGACGGCTCCTGGAGCAGCTCACCGAGACCCATCGCTTTGACAACATCATCGGCAGGAGCCTGCCGATGCTTCAGGTCTTCGAGACCATCAAGAAGGTTGCGAAGAGCGAGGCCAACATCCTGATCATCGGCGAGACCGGGACCGGCAAGGAGCTGATCGCCAGGAGCCTCCATGTCAACAGCCGCCGGGCGGCAGGCCCTTTCATCCCCGTTGATTGCGTCTCGCTTCCCGAGAACCTGCTGGAGAGCGAGCTGTTCGGGCACGAGAAGGGCGCGTTCACGGGAGCGCAGACTACCCGTCCCGGGCTGTTTGAGTTCGCAAGCGGTGGGACCATCATCCTGGACGAGGTGGGCGACATCAGTCTGAATCTCCAGGCCAAGTTGCTAAGAGTCCTGCAGGAACGCTAGGTACGGCGAGTCGGGTCAAACCGGATCATCGAGGTGGACGTACGCGTCATCTCCGCCACTAACCACGACCTGGCCCAGGCAGTCGCTACGGGTGGATTTCGGGAAGACCTCTACTATCGCCTGAACGTGATCTCACTTCTGCTGCCGCCCCTGCGAGATCGCACGGGAGATATCCAATTGATCGCGCATCACTACCTCACAAAGTACGCGGCCAGCAGCGGGAAGGAGGTCACGGGCATCACGTCAGAGGCGATGCGGCTCTTAGAGGCGCACAACTGGCCTGGGAACGTCCGCGAGCTGCAGAATGTTATGGAGCGAGCGGTGGTCCTGGCCGAACATGAGCTGGTCCGGCCACAGGAGCTGCCGGAGCACATTCGCGTAAAGGCCGAAGCCGTCTCGACGCTCTCGCCGAATGAGCTGCCGCTCAAGCGGGCAAAAGAGCTGTGGGCCGGTTCGTTTGAGCGGGACTATCTGATCCAGCTCCTCAAGCGGCATGACGGCAATATCTCGCAAGCCGCGAAGGCCGCGTGCGTGGACCGGAAAACGGTTCATCGCCTCATGAAGAAGTACGGGATCAAGCCCTCGTAGCGGCTCGGCATGCAGGGTCGCTTGGCAACGGTGGGTGAGGAAAGATCGCCTTTTCCCTTGACAGAATGGGCCCGAATGATTGAAGATATGCGGCGGTGATTACGAAGGCGGAGAGGATATCTAGGCACGTAGCTCAGGGGGAGAGCGCTTGCTTGACACGCAAGAGGTCGGCGGTTCAAGACCGCCCGTGCCTACCATTGCGCATGGCACCCGATGTTGCCGCGGGTAGAATCATCTGATCAGAGAAGGGCATCACAACGGCATGATGCCCTTCTCTGCATTGAGAGCGGACACACAGAGTGAGTGAGATCCAGACACAATCGATTGTTGTCACCCTGGACGACGGACGGCGGTATGAATTCCCTTCCGGCGTGACAGTGCTGGGTGTGCTGGAGGTCGTGGATCCGGTGGCCAAGAAGGAGACGATCGGGGCGATGGTCAATGGGCGTCTTGTCGATCTGAGTAGTCTCATCGAGCAAGAGGCTCTGGTGAAGTTTATCATCGCCACCTCCCCAGAAGGGCTCTCGATGCTCAGGCACAGCGCCGCCCACCTGATGGCAGCCGCTGTGCAGCAGCTTCTGCCCGGCTCACAATTTGCCATCGGTCCGGCGATCCAGGATGGCTTCTACTACGACATCGAGCCGCCTCGTCCGCTCACCCCGGACGATCTGCCGGTCATTGAGGCTAAGATGCGCGAGCTGTCGGAGCAGCGACTCCCGTTCGCCAGGCTTGAGGTTCCGCTGGAAGAGGCGATCGCGAAGGCGACGATACTGAACCAGCCGTACAAGGTGGAGCTCCTGGAGACCATCCAAGACCGGATGATGGCGTGCACGAAAGCCGTCGAGCAGGATGAACTGGCGCATGAGGTGGATCCCGCCGCAGAGCGGGTCAGCTTCTACACCACCGGGGATTTTATCGATCTCTGCCGTGGCCCCCACGTGCTGGACACCTCGATGATCCGCTTCTTCCGACTGACCCATTTGGCAGGGGCTTACTGGCGGGGCGACGAGCGGCGACCGATGCTGACCAGAATCTACGGGATCGCCTTTCCGACCCAGGATGCGCTCGAGGCGCATCTGTTTCTTCTGGAAGAGGCGAAACGGCGGGACCATCGACGTCTGGGCCGTGAGATGGACCTCTTCAGCGTGGACGATGAGGTTGGCGGCGGGCTGATACTGTGGCATCCTAAGGGGGCGTTGGTCCGGAAGCTGATTGAGGATCTGTGGCGTCAGGAGCACCTCAACAACGGCTACGATCTCGTCTATGCGCCGCACATCGGCCGGGCGAAGTTATGGGAGACCAGCGGCCATCTTGACTTCTACCAGGAGTACATGTATCCGAGAATGGAGATGGAAGGGAACGACTATTACGTCAAGCCGATGAACTGCCCCTTCCATATCAAGATCTTTCAGTCCAAGGTTAGGAGCTACCGAGAGCTGCCGGTGCGGTTCGCCGAGCTGGGAACGGTCTATCGCTTCGAGCGCGTTGGCGTGTTGCATGGGCTCCTGCGCGTTCGGGGGTTTACACAAGACGACGCGCACATCTTTTGCACGCCGGCGCAGATGGTGGACGAGGTGGCCCGCGCCGTCAATTTCAGTGTCGCGTTCCTCGGCACCTTTGGTTTTGATCGGTATGACGCCTACATTGCCACTCGGCCTGAGAAGGCGATTGGGGACCTGAAGCTCTGGAATGACGCAACCGAGGCGCTGCGCCAGGCAGCCCTTCAGGCTGGGCTCTCGTATCAGATCGACGAGGGCGGCGGCGCCTTCTATGGGCCGAAGATCGATCTGCGGGTGAAAGATGCGCTGGGCCGCTCGTGGCAGTGCACGACGGTTCAGTTCGACTTTAACCTACCGGAACGCTTCGACATCACCTATGTCGGTGAGGATAACCGGCCGCATCGGCCCTTCATGGTCCATCGCGCGGTTCTCGGATCGCTGGAGCGGTTTTTTGGGGTGTTGATCGAGCACCATGCAGGCGCCTTTCCGACCTGGCTTGCGCCAGTGCAGGTCCGGTTGGTACCGGTGGCAGATCGCTTCCAGTCGTATGCTCAGCAGGTATCCGGCCAGCTAAGAGCTACAGGGGTGCGCACGGAAGTGGATGTACGGAATGAGAAGGTCGGCTATAAGATTCGAGATGCCGAGGTGCAGAAGATCCCCTATATCCTTGTGGTGGGAGAAAAAGAGAGTACACTAGGCACCGTCTCGGTGCGAAAGCGCGGCGGACGAGATTTGGGCGTTATGCCGATCGATGGATTCGTGGCCGCGATCCAAGAGGAACTCAAGCCAGCCGTGAAGGCTACTGGGCTGGCTCAACATGAAGGAGGGAGCGTCCATCAGTAGAAGTGTTCGGGTGAATGATCGGATTCGGGTCAAAGAGGTGAGGGTGATCAGTGCGGAGGGGGCACAACTTGGCATCCTGCCGATTCAGGAGGCCATCGAGACTGCCCAGAAGCTCGCGCTCGACTTGGTAGAAGTGGCGCCGGAAGCTAAGCCGCCTGTCTGCCGGATCATGAACTACGGGAAGTATCGGTACGAGCAGAGCAAGAAGACGCGGGAGGCGAGGAAGAAGCAGACGGTCATCCAGATCAAAGAGATCAAACTCCGGCCCAAGACAGAGGATCACGATTTTCAGTTTAAGACCAGGCACGCCGAGCGCTTCTTGAAGGAGGGGAATAAGACCAAGGTAACCATGATGTTCCGAGGACGGGAGATGGTTCATATCGATCGCGGGAAGGTGCTCTTGGACCGCTTCGCAGAGGTGCTCAAGGAGGCCGCCGTGATCGAGCAGCGCCCCAGGCAGGAGGGTCGGAACATGGTGATGATCCTCACCCCCAAGCATTGACAGAGAGGAGCGACGGTGCCGAAGATCAAGACACTCAAAGGAGCGGCCAAGCGGTTCAAGGTGACGGGAACGAATAAACTTGGGCGCCACAAAGCGGCGAAGAGCCACTTGCTGACCGGCAAGTCGAGAAAGCGGAAACGAAATCTGCGGCAGCCGGGTCTGGTATCCAAGGCGGATACTGCCAGGATGCGGCGCCTGATTCCCTATCTGGGGAAGTGAATGGCGGGGGACCAGGGCTAATCAAGGAGGCGGGGAGAATAGGATGCCACGCGCAAAAGGCGGATTCAAGACGAGACAACGCAGGAACAGGGTCCTCAAGGAAGCGGAGGGATTCTGGGGAAAGCGAAGTAAGGCCTACAGGAGCGCGCAAGAGGCGGTCGATCGGGCGCAGAAGTACGCCTATCGTGACCGCAAAGCCCGCAAGCGGGACTTCCGCAGCCTGTGGATCATACGGATTAATGCGGCGGCGCGCCTGTCGGGCCTGTCGTACAGCGTCCTGATGGGTGGCCTCAAAAAGGCCGGCGTAGCTGTCGATAGGAAGGCCTTGGCCGATCTCGCCATCCATGATCCATCGACGTTCAACAAATTGGCGGAGACCGCGCGGGAGCAGGTGGCGGCCTAAGGACGATGCTGTTCACTTAGGCCCTCCCAACCGTTCGCCCTGAGCTTGTCGAAAGGTAATTGTGGTTCGACAAGCCTGTGGTGAGCCTGTCGAACCGCTCACCACGAATGGCTAAAGTGAACAGTATTGGGCTGAAGGATCGTGTAGTTGTGGCCTGAGGTATGCCCCGACCCGTGTCGGGGCTTTGTGTTATGGAGGAGAGGTGGAGGCGCTGCGGCAGGAGCTGGAGGATCTGAGAGCGGCGGCTCTCGAACAGATTCAGCAGAGCGCGGACGCGGCCCAGCTCGAACGGGCGCGCGTGCATTTTCTCGGCCGCAAGGCCAGATTGACGGCGATCCTTCGGCAATTGGTTACGCTGCCGCCTCAGGAGCGGCCAGTGATCGGTCTCCTGGCCAACCAGATTAAGCAAGCGATTGAAGCGCGTATTGCAGCCCAGCGGGCGGCCCTGGAAGCGATCCCGAGTGATGAGGTGCTGGCAACAGACCAGATCGACATCAGCCTTCCAGGGCGGCGGCCGACGTTGGGCCGCCTGCATCCCCTGACGCAGATCATGCGCGAGATCTGCCAGATCTTCGCGGAGATGGGTTTCGCTGTCATCGAGGGGCCTGATGTTGAGTGGGACTACTATAACTTCGAGGCCCTGAACATTCCAGCGGATCACCCGGCCCGGGACATGTGGGACACCTTCTGGATTGATCCGGCAAGCACCTCGGTCGGGAAACCGATGCTGCTCAGGACGCACACCTCACCGATGCAGATCCGCATCATGGAACAGACCAGGCCACCGATCCGTGTTGTTGTGCCCGGGACGTGTTATCGGTACGAAGCGGTAGACGCCAGCCACGAGAGTCAGTTCCACCAGATCGAAGGGCTGGCGGTCGATGAGGATGTGACCTTCGCCGATCTGAAGGGGACATTGTATACCTTCGTTCAGCGCCTGTTTGGCAAAGACCGGAAGATCCGCTTTCGGTGTGACTATTTTCCCTTCGTCGAGCCGGGCGTCGATATGTCGATTGATTGTTTCCGCTGCAAGGGCGCTGGCTGCCGGCTGTGCAAGGAGAGCGGGTGGCTGGAGATCCTGGGCGCGGGGATGGTGCATCCGAATGTCCTGGCGCGCGTCGGGTACGACCCGGCACGCTACTCCGGCTTCGCGTTCGGTCTGGGGCCGGCGCGCGTCGCCATGCTCAAGTACGGCATCGACGATATCCGCCTCTTCCACGAAAATGACCTCCGCTTCCTCCAGCAGTTCCCCTGAGAGATCTTGATCATCTGTGTACCGGAGCGTTGCCCTCCACTCCTCTACGCCTCTCTGATCTCGCCGCACCAGAAGCTCTCGTCGGTTAAGGATTGCCAGGCTTCTCCTCTTCGCTAGCAGACTTGACACGACCACAATCCTGACTATAATTGTAGCTAATGTCACCCAAACGCCAGTTTGAGCTACGCTACGCGCCCGAAACGCTGAGCCACCTGGATGCTATCGAGCGCAGGTATCATCGCCTGATTGAAAAAACGCTTGACCAGCAACTGAGCTATACACCGGAGCGAGTCACCCGAAATCGGAAGCTACTTGAACACCCTGGCCCTTTCGGGGCAACCTGGGAACTGCGATTCGGACCCAAGAATTGCTTCCGTGTCTTTTACGAGGTTCACGCAGGATCGCAGACTGTCGAGATATTGGCGATTGGAGTCAAGGTAAGGGATCGGCTATTTATCGGTCGAGAGGAGTTGGAGGGATGAGAATTGCTCCATTGGCAGACGTAAAAACACGGTTGAGTGCGTATTTGGAACAATGCAAAAGCGAGGGACCTATCGTCATCACGCGCAATGGCAGACCTGTTGCGGTACTGCTTGCCCCGGTGGACGCTGACGATTTGGAGGGATTGGTCTTGGCGCGTTCGCCGCGCTTTCAAGCCTTACTGGATCAGTCACGGCAAAGTATTCAGTCAGGTAAGGGGCTAACACAGAAGGACTTCTGGAAGGCCGTGGCGCAGCGACACAAAAAGGGTAAGGTGTCCAAATCGAGGCGCGCTGTAGCGTAACGTGTCGCTGCAGCCGACGTGCGCCGCTTCGCACCGCGCCATCGGCGTTGTGGATTACCATCCGCTTTCTGTTCGGCGCTCCGCGCTGCCCATCAAGCGGATGCAGCGGACGGTTGTCCACGTGAGCAAGCTCGTGTGCCCGCCCACCGCTTCGTTGGGCGGCATTACAGCATGGAGCGCCGGCGTCCGCGATGCGGTAAGAAACTGACATGGCAACGGTGACGTTCATCCTTGGCTTGTGCGGGGCGGGTAAGACGTGGCTTTCAGATCGCATCGTCTCAGGCGCGAAGTTTGATGAAGGCTTCCTCAACGATCCGACCCAACATGCTGCTTTGATCGAAGCCCTGCGCTCTGGACGGGACTGCGTCGTGGTTGAGATCGCTTATTGTCAGGAAGCAGCGCGGCAGCAGATTGTACAGGAGCTAGCAAGCGCCGTGCCCAACGTTTCGATCACGTGGTTCTGCATCGAGAACGATCTGTTCAGGGCAAACAAGAACTGTCGTGAGCGAACGAACAAAGGTGACGCCGACGGGCATGTCGAGATAAACCGTCGGGTGAGTTCCGTGTACACCTATCCCGAAGGTGGCGTGATCCTTCGCATGTGGACCAGGGAGTCATGATCAAACGCCCAATCTCCTTCCGTCATGAGAGCCCAGCTTGAGCAGAAGATTGGTTCGGTACCGCCCAGCAACGCAGTCGAGCGGAGCAGGCGCTCGTGTTGCTCGCACTCGGCCGCTCACCGCGACCGTCGTTCGCTGAAAATAGGATGACGACATACAACACCAATCTGGCAGCAGAGTTCTATGCCCTTTCCATGCTCCACCGTCTTGGATTCGATGCGAGCCTCACCCTTGGGAACAAGAAGGCTGTAGACATCGTGGTTGTGAGAGATTCTGGCAATGTCGTGACCATTGATGTCAAGGGATTGGCGGGCACCACCAGTTGGCCAGTAGACAACGTGAAGAAGATGGCAAAGAACCATTTTCTGATCTTCGTATCATTCCTGGGCAAGATGAACGACCACGCAGTCCAACCGGAAGTTTACGTTGTCCCATCCAGGAGCCTGTCGCCGCTTGTCTACCATTCACCAAACGGGAAACGACATGTCCTGCAAGTGTCACGCATGCGCAAAGATGGTCGGGCATTCCGGAATGCATGGCCTCTGTTAAGAAAATGAAACCACTGTTTACAGTCCATGCCGGTGAGTACCTCGTCGGGTCACACATCGAAGCACACTACCCGAGATGGAACGTGTGGGTTCCTTCGAAAGACACGGGAGTTGACCTGCTCGTGACAGATGGCCGCAACACAAAGACCGTGTCGCTCCAAGTAAAGTTTTCGAAGGACTTCAACCCCACCCACCGCCCGATTCTCCTCCAGAGCAAACTCATGGCCGCAGGATGGTGGACGCACCAAGAGGTGAAAATCAAAGACTCGCCAGCGGACTTCTGGGTTTTTGCCCTTCCGTCATTCACCGAGCATGCAACCAGCTTCATCATCATCACACCCAGAGAACTGCTCCGCCGGCTGAGGAGCATTCACGGCAAAGTGGAGAAACGAATCCACTCCTACCTGTGGGTCACAAAGTCTGGGCGTTGCTGGGAGGCACGCGGGCTGAACAATGTCGATCAGGAGAGGATTGCTTTTGACCGATTCAGCAACGACGCCCGCGACTTCAGCCAATTCCTTAACGCTTGGTGTGACTTAGAAAAACGACTGAAGAAATGAACAGCGAACCAGCGGCGGGGGCCGGCACGCGCTCCGGCAAGCGAGCTTGCCTGCACGCCTGCGGCTCAGTCGCCGCTCCGTTAGCCCTCGCGCTGACGGGAAGACCCGAATGGTAGCCTGGAGATGAACCTGAACGATCTCTTGCTGGGCAAGGGTATCGACCCACAGCAGACTCTGGTGCTCCGCCATCGGCCTTGGGAGCCTCAACTCAACAAGGTGCTGCCGTGGCTGGCTGCGGAGAAACCCGATGTGTTCAACGCTTACCAGCAACACCAGGGAGAGAAGGTTGAGAGGGCCATGAAGCGCGCCGGACACGTTGCGTCATTCATCGGACGAGAACCCGGCAAGGCTCTTTTTGTCGGCTTGTATACGATCAAGGGCTCAAGGCCGATTACGCGCAAACAATTCTGGCAGATTCCGGCCAACGTCGAGTTGAAAGCATTCGGCATGAAGGGGTTCACCGAGGAATCACCCCGGTCCTCCATCCTCTGGTTCGATCTTGTGTTGACAGATTTTTACCCTCACTGGAAGGGCAAGCTAGTCGTGGGCTGGCCCGGACTTGAACGGTCCTGGTGGCGGTGGGCGCATAAACCCAAAAACGAAATGCTAGTCCTCGCCATCCTCGATGACAGCGTGCTCGATGCCGCAATGCCGGAATGGCATGCAATAGACCTCACATGGGACGAGCTTGGCGCGCTCCCTAAGCGCTGGAAATCTGCGCTCGCTAAATGGCGGGGTATTTACTACGTATTCGACACTAGCGACGGGAAAGGTTACGTCGGTTCTGCTTACGGCGAAAGTAACCTTCTCGGCAGATGGCTAGGCTACGCTGCCCGTGGGCACGGCGGAAATCGCTTACTTCGGCAGCGTGATCCCCGGAATTTCCGATTTGCCATCCTCCAGCGCGTCTCGCCTGACACGGACGCCCGCGACGTTATCCGATTGGAAGGTTCCTGGAAGCAACGGCTCCACACGCGCGAGCCGTACGGTCTCAACGACAACTAGGCGGGCTAACCAGGCGCTCCACCTGACCGCGGCGCCAAGTGATCGGGGTCAGGTCTCGAAATGTGACTTCTGCCAGTCGTCGCTTTCTGAAAGTGATATCTATCCTTGGGCGGACTTGTATGACATGGATGCGGTCGACACAGGCGTGTGACGTCACAATTCAAGGCCTGACCCCAGGTACGGGTAGGGTGTCACGTCTGGCCGTTGCCGTGCCTTCACCTGTGATCATTCCTGGCTATCCCTTCGACGGGTCGAGCACCCGGAGGTGAAAAAAGTAGGTTCGATAGAATCCACGATCTCGGGTGAGCAGACGCTCGGCCTTGGAAAACGCCTGCGCACCGCGTGCGGACAGATACACCGCACAGGCAAACCGGCGACGCCCGCGGCATCGCACGGGGGCAGCGCGGCAGCCCCCTGACGAGGCACATCCTTAGCTGTGTGATCACATCTTCAATCGGGCTGCCTCCCGAGGGTGCCAGCCGCTCGCCGCTACCACACATTCAAGAAGGATCCTGTTTTTCCGGTTGACGCCACCTCGATCCATGATTACGATTCAGAAGCGCTAAGCAGACTGGAAGGAGATCGAGACTCACTCAATGGTCGGTGAAATCGAAGGCATCCTGGATGTGCTGAACCGGGCCCGTGTGCGTTATTTGGTCGTGGGTGGTGTTGCCGTTGTCTTGCACGGATACCTCCGGACCACGGCCGATCTCGACCTGATCATTCAGCTCGACCGGGACAATGTGCTCAGAGCGATCCGTGCTCTGCAGGCCAATCACTACCGCCCTCGATCCCCCGTGTCTGCCGAAGACTTCGCAGAACCACAGGTGCGCGAGCAATGGATTCGGGAAAAGGGACTGGCCGTCTTTACGCTATGGAGTCCCGCGCACCCCACCCTGGAGATTGACCTGTTCGTGTCTGAACCCTTTGACTTTGACGCCGTGTACGCCCGCGCGCTACGCGTCCCCCTGGAAAAGACAGAAGCCACGGTCATTGCCCTTGAAGACCTGATTGCCCTCAAGAGAGGGGTGAGGAGAAATGGGGACAGACCCCTAATTTCTGCGAAATGCGAACGTCGGCGTAGAAGGCAAGGGGCACTACGGGCAGCCTCGGGATCGGAGGCGAGAGAATGCCGAGGGGCCGGCGGCGCCTCGCTCATCCGCTTCCCGGAGCGCCTGAGCGAGTTCGCGATCCAGGGTGTCCTTGTAGTCCCAGTGATAGGCCATGGCGGAGTAGATCTGTCCCAAGGAGAGATTAGGATGCTGAGCGTGAAGCTCTTCAGGGCTCCAGCCATAGGCCTGCACTTCTGCGACGAGTTCGGTGGCCTTCATGGTGGTACCGGCGATGACGCCTCGTCGTCTCGGAGCGTGATGTGCGGGTAGTTTGTCGCGGCAAGGCCCATCCGTGTCCTTGTGGCTAGCCTGTCTAACTTGGGCAAGAGTGACTTGCTAGGCGTATTAGGATTTTGAGACTCTGACAAATTCCGCGTAAGTAAGACCGGCCTGACTGAGCATCCTATAGAATAAAGGAGGAGGGATATCTCTACCGTGCTGGTGGCTCACTCGCACCTGAAGGATAGTTCCATCGGGAAGGACTTTCTGCCACGTCTCGTGCTTTGTAGATCGAACCAAGAGAAATCCGGCGCCACGCAGGACCTTTCTGAAATCAGCATAGGTATATGGCATTCGTTAGGCAAAAAGGGCCTTCACTTTTTCTCTTGACCCCATGTCATGGATGACTTTTATAAAAGGAGCGTGGGCCGCGCGATTGGGGCTCATGCTGAATCGATTATATTCTTCCATGTATTGTTCTGCATAGTCGAGGGCCATATCGACAAGATCCTCAAATGCGGCCTCAGGAGTGTCCCCCTCTGTGGCCAGATCAAGCTCTGGACAGGCAATGACATATTTGTCCTCAGAAGGCTCAACAATGGCTGTTAAGGCCGTTGCACTTGCTTTCAAGATAATGGCCATCCTGTTTCCCTCCTTCTTTCCTTATATCAGAAAAGGAAGGAAAGGGCAAAGTGATCCTGCAAAAGAGGCAATGGGATAAGGCCCTGAGATCGTGGGGTCAGAATGAGGTCAAGGAATGGGAAGTGGTTAAGAGCGGAGTCGGTCGCCTCAGGGATCTTGAAGATATTGCCGCCCTGGAATCGCTTACGAACAAGATGGAGGAAAGCAAGGGACATCCCGATGAATGATGAACAACAGGTCAGCACATCGAAGAGGTCAGGGGATCTGGACTGGAGCTTCGAAGAACACCGTCGTCGACAGGCCAGGCTTGGCCTTGGGCTTAGCCCGGCCCAACGGTTACGGTGGCTTGAGGAGTCGATGGAGGAGTTCAGAAAACTCGTGGGCCGTGCCCGTCAGGGCCGCCCCGTCTCTCCACGCTAGACTGCCGCGCCAAGGCTTGGGCCGGCCGCCATCACTCAGAGTTCCGCGGGGCTTTGAGCAGTTCGGGTAGTCGCTTCCCCGCTTCACTGATCGGTATCTTCACGCCCAACGCATCCCTCCTGTTGATGTACAACGTGTGTAACTATTCAGGTAGATAGGCTGAAGGCTGTTAGGGGTAAAGCAGTGATCACACAACACCTTTAGCCTTCAGCCTAAACGCCTAAGTAGCTACCTTGTCAGTTCTCTCCGCTATTACGCTATTAGAAAACAGGCGTATTTCTCGTTGACACGGAGAGTTTCGTCGCGCTATCGTCCTTGTCGCATCACGGATTTCACGGTTGATGACCTCATAGTGGCGAGAGGCGAAATCAGAAGATGAAAGTGTCGCTCAAATGGCTGTCTGAATATGTCGATGTCGCGATGCCAGCCAAGCAACTGGCCCATCGGCTGACTATGTCAGGAACCGAGGTGGGCGGGATCGAAGAGCGCGGCAACGGCTGGCCTGGGATTATTGTCGCGCAGATCGAATCTATTGACCCACACCCAACGGCTGACTCTCTCACCTTAGTGGGCTTAGGGTTGCCTGGCGAGAGGATGACGGTCGTGAGCGGCGCCACGAATCTCAAGGTCGGCGACAGGGTGCCGTTTGCGCCGGTTGGGGCGCGATTGATAGACGCTCAGACAGGTCGATCCACCGTGGTGGAGGTGGCCCAGATTCAGGGGGTGGCCTCGCGAGGCGTACTCTGCTCCGAGAAGGAACTGGGCCTGTCGGAGGCTCACGAGGGAGTTCTGATCCTTCCCAGTGAGGCCGAGGTTAGCCTGCCGCTCAATGCGGTGCTAGGGGACACCATTCTCGACCTCGAGGTCACGCCGAATAGACCAGATTGTCTGGGGATGCTTGGGGTTGCGCGCGAGGTGGCTGCCATTATGGAGGAGCCACTTCATCTGCCTGACCTGACCTACCAAGAGGAAGGTTCAGACGTCCGGGATGACGTGCAGGTCGAGATCCTGGCGCCCGACCTTTGCCCGCGTTACAGCGCATCCGTCATTCATGGGATCACGGTTGGCCCCTCGCCCTCGTGGGTCCAGAGGCGCCTCACGGCAGCCGGCGTGCGCCCAATCAATAATGTCGTGGATATTACCAACTATGTCATGCTCGAGTACGGGCAGCCCCTGCATGCCTTTGACTACGATACGATTACGGGCAGGCGAATTGTGGTGCGGCGCGCGACAGATGGAGAATCGCTTCGGACGCTTGATGGCCTCCTGCGAACTCTGACGTCCGGGATGCTGGTGATTGCCGATGCTAAGCGTCCGGTGGCGCTTGCCGGGATCATGGGCGGTTCGGAGACAGAGGTGACCGAGCTGACGAAGAGTGTGTTGCTCGAGTCGGCCAACTTCAGTTCCGGCTCGATCCGGCAGAGCTGCCGTGCGCTGCGACTCAGAACCGAGGCGTCTTTCCGCTTCGACAAGGGGCTGCCACCGGCCATCACTACCTTGGCATTGAGACGGGCTACCAAGCTTCTCGTAGAGATCTGTGGGGGTAAGGCGTCGCGCGGGCTACAGGATGTGTTCCCCGCTCCACCAGAGGCGATTGAGTTCAGGCTTACCCCGGTGGAGCTTCGTCGCGTCTTGGGTATTGATCTCACATTGGCTCACATTCGAGACGTACTGGCCGGCCGACTTGGGTTTGACTGCCGGGAAGACGGGAACGCCCTCCTGGTGAGGTCGCCGGCGTACAGGAGCGACATTCAGATCCCCGCCGATCTGGTGGAAGAGGTGGCGCGCCTGGTTGGCTACGACCGGATTCCAACCACAACGCTGGCAGGCCGTCTGCCCGATCACCCGCCTCAGCCGATGCGTGGCCTTATCGAACGGCTCAGCGACATGCTCGTTGGCTGCGGTCTGCAAGAGGTGATGACGTATTCGCTGATCGGCCGACGGCTCCTGGGCAAGATGGTTTCCGGGGGAGAAGCCGGGACGCCGAATGGGCTTCGCCTGGCGAACCCGATGACCCCTGATCAGGAGATGCTTCGGACGTCGCTACTCCCCAGCCTCCTGGAGTGTCTGAACAATAATATTCGCCAGGACGAGGCTGGTCCTCGTCTGTTCGAGATCGGGCGGGTCTATCTGCCACGCCACGCCGACTTGCATGAGGAACGGCAGATGCTGGTCATCGGTATGGTGGGGCCAAGATGGCAGAGGCAATGGAGCCGGGCGGCTGCTCAATTGGATTTTTACGATCTGAAGGGCGTTGTGGAGGAGCTGCTTGATCGCCTGAATCTCGGAGAGACGCGCTTCATTCAGATTATGGATCAGCATCCGTTTCATCCCGGGCGAACGACGGCCGTTTACTCGAAGGATGTGCGGCTTGGGGTGATGGGAGAGCTCCACCCGGCGGTGGCCCGCAACTTTGAGGCTCGGGTCCCCATCTGCCTGGCTGAATTCGATCTGGAACAGCTCCTGAGCGTGATCGGGGGCGAGTTCTTACAGATCGTCCCACCGCCTCGCTTCCCCGCAGTGCGAAGGGACCTGGCGCTCGTCGTTCCAGAGCGTGTCCCGGTCTCGGAGCTGCTTGAGGCCATCCGGCAAGCCGGGAGACCGCTGCTCCACCAGGTTGAGCTCTTCGATCTGTTCCGTGGAGAAGAGCTTGCGCCAGGGCATAAATCATGCGGCGTTGGGCTGATCTTCCGTTCCCCGGATCATACCCTCACCGATGCCGAAGTGGCCCAGGTCGAGGCCTGCATTGTTCAGCAGTTACAGCGGCGGACCGGAGGGCGGCTGAGGGGATAAGTTTCACTTTACAAGGGTGCATTACTTTGGTAGGCTCTTGATCGAGTAAGGGCTGCAACCGCGGAGACCTCATGGTAGAGTACCCTTCAGACCAAGGCCGGATGATGCTTGCCGAAAAGCTGGAAGATCTCGAAGGTCGAGTGAGGACGGTGGTTGCGCTTGTGACGAAGCTCAAGGGAGAGAAGGCAGGTTTGGGGCAGCGGGTGGAGGAGCTGCAGGCTGTGAACAAGGCGCAGGTGGAACAGGTGGGTGCGCTTGAGGCCGCACGAAGAAAGGATCAGGAACAACTCGTTCGAATGCAGGAGGAACGTGAGGAGGTTCGGCTCAAGGTAGATCACTTGCTGGAGGAGATCGCGAGGATCGAGGCCTCCGTTGAGCCTGGCGATTGAGGGTCGCATGGAACAGCTTGTCAGTGTAGTGATTCGAGGGGAGCAGTACACGATCCGTGCCGCAGAAGATCCGTCGTACATCCGGAGGGTCGCGGCGTATGTCGACGCGAAGCTGGATGGGGTTGCGAAGGGATCTCAGTCGCTCTCACCCACCAAGGCGATCGTCTTGGCCTCGTTACATATTGCAGATGAGCTCTTTAAAGCAGAAGCGGAGAGGGAACGATCCGAGGGATTGGTAGCGATGAAGCTGGGTACACTATCAGGGCTGTTGGGAACCGCCCTCGAAGAGGGAGCAAGCGGTCCCAAGGGCGGTGATCAGGAGTCCGAGGCTAGTGGAGCATAGGAGGAGAAAGATGGCTGCGGTGCAGCGTAGTGCGCCGCATGAAGTCAGCGAGACCCCCTGCCGTGTTCGTGATGAGGGCACGTGTTTTGAACCAACAGTGAAAATGAGGGGCCCTCTTCGTAGCGTAGTGTGCATAGCCCCACCTTGTGTGGGGAGAGCCTGAAGCGCTACCCGGGCAACCACCTAGTTATCCAGGTTCAAACCTCATCCCTCAAACGGCACAAAGGTGGGGGGTTCTTTCCTTTTCACCTCTGGTGTCACCGCCCGTTGCTAGAGCCGGTTACCCTCTGCATCCTTCCTGCCTCGGTCCGAAGGCCCTCTTCGTATTTCCCTCTTGGTGATCCTCTTGTCTTTCTGGCCATACATGGAGTGGCGTTGGCATAGGTAGTTCGGAAGGAGGTGGACCTCCGTTGGCGATTGGAATTGATCAGCTAGTGATCGTGTTGATCGTGGCGGTCGTAGGCGTAGTCGTTGGGTATCTGCTCAGAAAACAGGTGGTCGAAAGTAAAGTGGCCGAGGCAGAGACCCTGGCCGCGCGCATCCTGCACGAGGCGGAGAAAGGGGCAGAAACCAAACGTCGGGAGGCCGAGCTTGAGGCCAAGGAACTCGCCCTTCAGGCGAAGGCAGATCTGGAGCGAGAGACCAAGAGTCGTCGCCAGGAGCTCGAAAACGCGCAGCGCCTCCTGGGTCAGAAGGAAGAGACCGTCGAGCGAAGGCTAGAGCAGTTGGAGCGACGCGACCGTGAAGTGGATTTACTGGCAAGAGAGCTCGGCAACAGGGAGCAGGCTGCCGCCGACAAGGAGACACAGTGCGCCCAGTTGATGGAGGATGCGAAGCGACAACTGGAGCGCACCTCCGGCCTCACGGCCGAAGAGGCCAGGAAGATCCTATTCCAGAATCTGGAGCAGGAGGCCAGGATCGAGTCGATGGCCTTGTTCAAACGGCTTGAGGACGAGACGAGGGCGACGGCAGAGGCGAAGGCCAAAGAGATTCTAGCCGTTGCCGTTGATAAGTGTTCTCAGGAGTTCGTGATGGAGTCAACGGTTTCTGTGGTGGATTTACCGAGCGAAGAGATGAAAGGGCGGATCATTGGTCGGGAGGGACGCAACATCCGAGCCTTCGAGCGAGCAACGGGGATTGATGTGATCGTGGACGACACCCCCGAAGCGGTGATCCTTTCTGGCTTCGATCCGATCCGGCGGGCCATCGCCAAGGAGGCGCTACAACGCCTCATCACCGATGGGCGGATCCATCCAGCTCGCATCGAGGAAGTGGTGGAGAAGGTGAAGGGAGAGATCGATGATGACATCAAGAAGACCGGTGAACGAGCAGCCCTCGAACTGGGGATCAGCGGCATCCATCCCGAGCTCTTGCGCCTGGTTGGGCGGCTCAAGTACCGGACCAGCTATTCGCAGAATCAGCTTATACACACCAATGAGGTGGCACAACTCGCCGGCGTGATAGCGGCTGAGTTGGGGCTCGATGCCAAGGTCGCCAAGCGGGCAGGTTTGCTCCACGATATTGGGAAGTCAGCCGACGTCAACATGGAAGGGACTCACGTCTCCATTTCGGCCGAGTTGGCCAAGAAGTATGGTGAGCGGCCAAAGGTGGTGAACGCGATCGCCGCCCATCATGAGGACGTGGAGATCACCTGTCTGGAGGCCGTGGTACTCCAGATCGCTGACACGCTCTCGGCGGCCAGGCCCGGGGCCAGACGTGAGCTGCTGGAAAGTTACGTAAAGCGGCTCGAGGGGTTAGAGAAAATCGCGAACTCCTTCGCGGGCGTGAGCAAGACATACGCCATCCAGGCCGGGCGCGAGGTGCGCATCATCGTTGAGAGCGATAAGGTATCGGACGTGCAGGCGTATCAGCTTGCGCGGGAGATCGCGAAGCGAATCGAAGAGGAGATGCAGTACCCTGGTCATATCAAGGTGACCGTCATCCGCGAGACGCGGGCAGTGGAGTACGCCAAATAGCAATGTTTCGAGTTTCGAGTTCAGAGTGTCGAGTCAAAGTTTCGGTTCGGTCAGTGTTGAACCCGAAACCCGAAACGCGAAACTCGAAATACTAAGCCATGCGGATACTATTCATCGGTGACATTATTGGAAAGCCGGGTCGTGAGACCGTGGCGTCTGTGTTGCCGCGCCTGACCGAGGAGCAGAACATCGACCTCGTCATTGCGAATGGCGAAAACCTGGCCGGCGGCTTCGGCCTCACAGGCGCGATGGCTGAAGAGATGTTCGCGCTCGGTGTCGATCTCCTGACCTCTGGAAATCATATCTGGGATAAGAAGGAGGTCGAAGAGTACATTGCGAAGGAGGAGCGGCTCCTGCGGCCGGCGAACTACCCAGAGCCTGCGCCGGGTAAGGGAAGCCTGGTGGTGGACCGAGGTGGCTGTGTCGTAGGGGTGCTCAATCTGCAGGGGCGGGCGTTCATGCCCGCGCTTGATTGCCCGTTCCGAGTGGGTGACCGTGAGATCGGCCGGCTGCGTCGAGAAACGACACTGATCTTCGTCGATTTTCATGGTGAGGCAACGGCGGAGAAACAGGCCTTCGCCTGGTATGTGGATGGGAGGGTGTCGGCGGTGATCGGCTCCCACACGCATGTCCAGACCGCTGACGAACGGATCCTTCCTGGGGGGACGGCGTATTTGACCGATGTGGGGATGACGGGTGGTCACGACTCGGTCATCGGGATGGGTATTGAGGCGCCGATCGCCAGATTCCTATCCGGTCTTCCAAAGCAATTTCGTCCGGCCACCGGCGCACCTCGACTGTGCGGGGTGGTGGTGGAGATCGACGAGCGGACCGGCCGCTCGACCTCGATCGTACGGATCCAACGGGAACCCTGAGGCGGCCGTATGTCAGCGCGGATTCTCGACGGCAAGTCTATTGCGGCGGAGATTCGCCGGGAAGTCCAGATCGAGGTCGCGGCAATGGCTGCGCAAACCGGGGCGGTTCCGTGCCTGGCGACGATCCTCGTCGGGAACGACCCGGCCTCAGCGACCTACGTCCAGAACAAGGCCAAGGCTTGTAAGGAGGTGGGGATCACCTCGGTACGGATCGAGCTACCGGCCGACCTTTCGGAAGCTTCACTGCTCCACGAGATCGGTCGCCTCAACAGCGATCCTGCTGTACATGCTATTCTCGTTCAGCTTCCGCTCCCCTCTCACATCAGCGAAAGGCGAGTTCTGGAGGCGATTCTTCCAGAAAAGGATGTGGACGGGTTTCACCCCTCTAACCTTGGCGGATTGCTGGTCGGGAGTCCCCTCTTTGTCGCGTCCACGCCGCTTGGCATTCTAGAGCTGCTCAATCGGACGAATGTGGTGATCGAAGGGAAGCATGCGGTCATCGTCGGGTGGAGTGTGGTGGTTGGCAAACCGACGGCGTTCCTGCTGCTGCAGCAGCACGCCACTGTTACCATCTGCCACATCAAGACCCGCGATCTTGCCTGTCATACCCGACAGGCCGATATCCTTGTCGTGGCGGCAGGAAAGCCAGGGTTGGTGACCGGTCCCATGGTCAAGGAGGGAGCCGTTGTCATCGATGTCGGCGTGAATCGCCTTGCAGACGGCAGGGTGGTGGGGGATGTGGACTTTCCGGAGGTTGCGGAAAAGGTTTCGCTGATCACCCCGGTTCCAGGCGGGGTAGGCCCGATGACGGTAGCTATGCTCTTAAAAAATACGGTGGATGCTTATCGGCGCTTTTGTGGCGCCATCAGGCCTTCTGGGGCTGCGCCGACTCCGTCGGGCAAAAGGACGATGGCGCAACCCTGAGGCAGAGCGTGACGCCGTGACAGATAGGTCATGGTGTCTGTATTCGGAAGTGTGGTGATCTGCGTGGCAGATAAGCTGAACCGCCCCAGCGGGGGGCCAATCGTACCGGATTCTGAAGAGGGCGAGCCCCCGCTGCTCACGAAGGAGGAGGCCATCGCTGAAGTGAAGCGGTGGATCGAGCGGTACAAGATCGATCCGAACCAGATCTTCGCCAGGACAGGAGATCTGGTCATCCGCTATGGAGACCTGATTCCTCACCTCGAACGGGAGACCGATGAGGGGCGATTACTCCTTCAGGCGATCTCTCGGGGTCGAGTGGTTCGACAACAGCGTGGATTTCCCAGTGGCTTGAACAGAGATGAGAAGTAGTGGGCGAGCGATGATACCGACGCGATCGTCTGATCCGGCCGAGGTGATCGTTGAGCGGCAAGAGCGGGTCATGATCATTACATGGCGGGACGGCCATCGCAGCGTGTACTCATTTGATGATCTTCGGCGCGATTGCCCATGCGCCACCTGCGATGATGCCAGGAGCAGGAGGCTGAACGCCGGGAATCTCCTGGTTCTCAGCGGCCCGGTTGTGAAGCCCGGTGAGGTTCAGGTTACCGACTATCGTCCTGTGGGTTGGTATGCGCTGAACTTTACGTGGAGCGATGGGCACGATACCGGCATCTATACGTATGACTCGCTGCGGGCGAAGTGCCCCTGCGAACAATGCTCCGACAGTGGAAAGATAAGGTGATGGGGAAGGCTGTAGGCCGATCACACAAAGGGTAGATGGATGAAGCAGGAGATGCAACCATCGAAGAAGCACAAGGTGGTATCGAGGTCGGCAAAGCCAAAATTATCTTGGGCTATGGGATGAGAGCTATTCAGCTAGTGGGGCCTGGGATCGTCGAACTCGCCGAGCTGCCGATCCCCTCCATCGGGCCTGGGGAGCTGCTCCTGGAGATGAGGGCATGTGGTCTGTGCGGGTCTGATCTGGGTAAGATCTTTGGCGAGATGCCGCTTGGGCGGCCCGTCCCGCTGGGCCACGAGCTGGTGGGGGTGGTCAAGGCGGTTGGCGAAGGGGTGCAGCGGTTTGCCCTCGGTGATCGCCTTGCAGTTGCGCACCATGTCCCGTGTGGCCGGTGCCGCTACTGTCGCCATGGCAGCGAGTCGATGTGCCCCCAGTTCAAGGCGACCAACATAGATCCCGGCGGCTTCGCTGAGTTCGTCCGGATTCCAGCCCTGCAGATAGAGCAGACAGCCTTTGCGCTTCCTGAGGAGCTTCCTGACGAAGCAGGCATCTTCATGGAGCCATTGGCGTGCGCCGTGCGGGCGGTCAAGCGATCCGATGTCAAGGTTGGCGATCAGATCATGGTAGTCGGCGCCGGGTGCATGGGGCTGCTGGTCGCGCAGACCATCGCCGCTTTTGGCGCGAGGCCGATCTGTGTGGATCTTCGGGAGGAGCGTCTTGAGTTGGCTCGAACGCTCGGCGTTGAAGCGACCCTGAATGTGGCCGGATCGGACCCGCTGATGGCGCTTCGCTCCGTCACGGAAGAGAACGGGATCGACGGGGCTATCCTCACCGCGGTAAACGCCCCGATGTTGGAAGCGGTGCTCGGCGTCCTGCGTGCCGGGGGGAAGATCAATATTTTTGCGGATGCGGGCGACGCCGGACGCATGGCGATCGATCTGAGCGCCTTCTACCGGCGGGAGCTATCCCTCACGGCAACCTATTCGGCCACGCCGGTGGAACTTGGCGAGGCGATCCAACTCTTGGCCTCCGGGAAAATCCAGACCTTTCCGCTTATCAGCCATCGCTTTGACCTGAGCCGATTCGATGAGGGGGCGCGTCTACAGCGGGAAGGGCAGGCCACGAAGGTCCTTTTCTTACCGGCCGTGGTAAGCACGTCGTGATCCCTGTGAATGCCCTGAGCCGGACGATGGTGGCGGCGGTTCTTCACGGCGCGGAAGATGTGCGGTTAGAGGAGGTGCCGATTCCGCAGCTTGGCCCAGAGGATCTCTTGGCCAGGGTCGAGGCCGCTTCCCTTGATTTCACAGATCGCAAGGTATACCTGCGTGGATCGCACCCGATGATTGAGATCCCCGGGCTCTTCGGGCACGAGTGGGCCGGGGTCGTGGTGGCGCGAGGGGAGCAGGCTGATGCCAGGTGGCAGCCGGGGATGCGGGTGGTCGCAGCCAACTCGGCCCCCTGTACTGATCCGGTTCCGGCGGACCGCTGTCGTGCTTGCCAGTGTTCTCGTCAGGGCATGTGCGAGCGACTCCTGTACAACAACGGCGCCTTTGCCCCTTACATTCGTATCCCTGGACGGATCGCGGAGGTGAACCTGTATGAGCTGCCCCCGCAGGTCCCCTTTGAGGATGCAGCCCTAGCCGAGCCGCTCGCGTGCGTCATGCACGCCATCCGGCGCGTGCAGGTGTCCGATGGAGATCGTGTCGTGGTCGTGGGAGCCGGGCCGATCGGCCTGATGTTCATATCCGCCCTCCGTAACCGGTATGGGCAGGCCATTCGTCTCCTCAGCTTGGACCACCACTATGACCGTCTGGTCCTGGCAAGGAGCTTCGGTGCAGACGAGGCGCTGAACACTGACGGAGGGCCGCCGATGGCAGGGGTGAGAGAGGCCTTCGGGGCGGAGAGGGCCGATGTTGTCATTGAGGCGGTGGGAAGTACGCAGGCGCACCAGGAAGCGTTTGAGCTAGTGGGCCGGGGTGGCACGCTGGTCCCCTTCGGCGGAGTGGCTGAGGGCTCCCTCCTTTCCCTCGACCTGCATCGGTTGCATTACGAGGAGATTAGGATCGTCCCGATCTACCACCATACCCCTGGAGATTTCGCCAGCGCGGTCCACGCCATCGTTCACCGCGAGGTTCCAGTAGCCCGCCTCATCACTGCCCGCCTCCCCCTCATGGAGCTGCCGAGAGCAATCGAGATGGTGCAGGAGCGGACCACCCTTCGGACGATCCTGTTTTTATGAGGTCGGCTTGGCGTCTGAGGAGGTCAAGGGAATCACTGCACTGTTTTACCGCAAATGTGTGGACCGAGGCGCAATAAAACGCGCAATAAGGTATTGACAAGATTGGCTGACAGCGATAAGGATGTTGCGGATTCGGTAACCCATGGCGCGTCGGCGCCAGCCTGGAGAACGTGCTCGCCAGCATGGTGAAGAAACTAGGGAATGGGACTAAACGGATGAGAACAATCCCTCTGGCCTCGCTGCCGGACGTTGTGCGAAAGAGATGGTCAGTCGTGCCAGCTCTTGCGGGCCAGCATGAGCCGGTCCAGGGTCGGGTCAAAGCTACTTCACCGAAGCTGCGCTTTCACCATTATCGGGGTGTCCAGTGGATTCTGACAGGTGGGCCGATGGCAGAGGCCTATGACCCCGTCGTCGTTCATGACGATTGCCAAGGCTGCCTGGTGTGCATTCGCACCACCGAGTGGTTTATGGAGTTTGCGCGGCTGGCCTGTCGTCTCACGGGGATCAACCTTCGTGACTGCCTTCACTGGGGCCATCTGTTCGACAATCCAAAGCCGTTGATTGTTCCCACCTCCAACCTGCTCCGTTGTAACAAGAAAACTCTGGCGGGGCTGCGTGAGAGCTACTTCAGTCTCAGTGAGGTCTCTCGTCCTCCCATTTGGGATCTCTGGCCATCGGATCAAGCCCTTTCACAAGGCGAACGGTTTGAAGATCGACTGACCATCGTGAGTAGGATGGTTGAGCTTTGGGAGGATGGGCAGTACATCGGCTGGCCAAGTTAGACAGCCTCGTTTCTCACCGCAGTTCTCGTCTCTCCGGCCACCAGGCTTGGACACCATGGACCCACAGGGTTACGTATCCCTGCCGGAGGCTGAGCGTTCGGAGGCGGACGCCGTCTCGAGTGTTTAGCCCTTCATTGGCCATGGTTTGAGTCACTTCAGGAAAAACTCCTTAATAGCGCTTTTGTCATCGAGGGTAGTGGGACGTCCAGAGGTGTAGTTCACCAGTACCGATGCCACGTTTTCCGGTACAGGGAACTCTTCTGATGGGGTATCCTTAAGGGCTCGTTGCATGAAGCGGGTCCAGATGGGAACGGCAAGGGTGGCGCTCGATTCGTGCGGCCCTAGTGATCGCTTGGTATCATAGCCAATCCAGACCCCCGCCACAAGATTGGGCGTATACCCGATAAACCAGGCATCGGTCGCCTCCTGAGTGGTTCCCGTCTTACCCGCGACAGGTCTTCCCAGAACGCGTGCTCGTGACCCAGTCCCCCGCTCGACGACACCTTTCAAGACGTTGGTCAAAATGAACGCCGTCTCCTCCCTCATCGTCCGCTGACTCACCGGAGCGTACTCTTCCAGGAGTGCCCCCTTATTGTCCACCACCTTCCTGATACCGTATGGCGGAAATCGGATACCTGAATGCGCAAAGGCACCAAAGGCCGAGACCATCTCCGATAATGTAACCTCCGAGACGCCGAGGGCCAGGGCATATTCCCTCCGTAGCGTACTCTCGATCCCTAGATCATGGGCCAGCGTGATGACCGGATCGACTCCAATCCGCTCGATAAGCTTCACCGCGACGACGTTGATGGAGTGTTCGAGTCCGTATCGTAATGTGGTCGGGCCACGGAACATCCGGTCATAGTTTTCCGGCCTCCATTCGATTCGTTTGCCGTCCACAAGGAACGGGTAGCTTACGGGTGCGTCATTAATGATTGTGGAAGGGGTGAAGCCGCGATCAAAGGCAGCGGCGTAGACAAACGGTTTGAAGGCTGAGCCGGGCTGTCGCCTAGCCTGGAGCGCACGGTTGAATTTGGATCGCTCGAAGTCGTACCCACCTATCATCGCCTTGATGCCGCCGTCCCCCGGATCGAGGGCGAGGAAAGCGCCCTCGATCTCGGGATCTTGTTCGAGGTTCAGGTCGAGAGTCTTTTTTCGCTTGTTAACGCTTACGACCTGAACCTTCACCTCTATGCCGGGCCGAAACTGTTGGTGTGGCTGAGAGCCAGTCAGCCATGGCACCTTTTCAAAGGCAATGTCACCTTGATACCCCCCGACTTGAACTGTGATCGCTCTTGGCAGAATCTTCGTGACTGTTGCACTGAGAGTCTCCCCTACCTTCGGGATCAGGTACGAGAGGGGGGGCTTGCCGGAACCGTGTGCGGTTAAGGATCGTGTGCGGGGAAGGCGAAAGCCTCTGGCCTTGTCGATCTCCCTCAGTCCTTCGATCAGAGCCGCCTCAGCGCTCCGCTGCGCGCCGATGTTCAGTGTGGTGTAGACCTTCAGGCCGCCATGGTATACGGCGTACGTGCCGTATTTCTCTTCCAGTTGCTGACGGATGTACTCGACGAAGTAGGGACCGAGGTTTCGAGTTTTCTCGAACGGAAATTCGTCGAAGGTGACGGTGAAAGCGGAAGCGACCTGCTCATTGGTGATGAATCCTCGCTCAGCCATCCGGGTCAACACATGGTCTCGGCGGCGTATGGCCCGTTCCTTATCGGTGATGGGAGAGTAGTAGTTAGGCGCCCGTGGCAGTCCGGCTAGGGTTGCAGCCTCGGCGAGGTTAAGCTGATCCACCGACTTTTTGAAGTAGGTTTGGGCAGCAGACTCCACCCCATAGGCGCCATGTCCGAAGTAGACCTGATTGAGATAGAGTTCAAGGATCTTCTCTTTGGAGTACCGTTTCTCGATCTCAATCGCCAGTAGGGCCTCCTTGATTTTCCTGGAAAGGTTTTTCTCCGGGGTCAGGAGCAGTAACTTAGTCAACTGCTGCGTGATGGAACTGCCTCCCTCAACGGGGCGCAGGGCCCGGAGATTCACCAGAAGCGCTCTGGCGATGCCTCGGAAATTAATCCCGCGATGCTGGTAGAACTGGGCATCCTCGACCGCGATAATTCCATTGATCAGATGACGAGGGATCTTGTCCAGCGGAACCCAGAAACGTTTCTGCTCGAAGAAGGCGGCAAAAGGTTCATCGTGATCTGAATAGAGTGTGGTCACGAGGCTGGGCTGATACTCCTCAAGCGCGTCAAGCGTCGGGAGGTCCTGAAGGTACGTGACAAACAAGCCTCCGACGACTCCTAGCGAGATGGCCATCAGCAGCAGGAAGGACCAGAGCAGCGTAACGGTAGCTCGGGATGGTCGCCGCATGGGCTATACCTCTAAACTTCTGGCATCGGGAAGGGTAATCACTGCGACACTCAATACTCTAACCATAATAGATATCACTATAACAGAGGGGTTGGACCCCCACAAGCCTCGCCAGCCTTCACTGCCTCGCTAGGATCAAAAGATCAAAAGACCACGAGGAAGATGTGTTTGGGATTGCAGCGAACGGCCCATTGTGCTAAAAAGGCATCCACCAACTTGGCGGAGAAACCACAGATGAATGATGTGAAAGCGCAAGCCTATGAGCAACTCCGTGTCCTCCGGCGAGGCGCGGTGGAGATTGTTTCCGAGGAAGAGCTGCTCGGGAAGCTGGAGCGCTCACTGCGGACTGGCGTCCCGCTGCGCGTCAAGCTCGGCGCCGACCCCTCAGCGCCAGACCTACACCTTGGCCACACGGTCGTACTGAGGAAGCTGCGCCAGTTTCAGGATCTTGGCCACCAGGTGATCTTCCTGATTGGCGATTTCACCGGGATGATCGGCGACCCGACTGGTAGATCAGAGACTCGTAAGCCACTGAGCGTTGAGGAGATTCAGGCCAACGCGGAAACCTATAAGAGGCAGATCTTTCAGATCCTCGATCAAAGCCGAACCGAGATCCGTTTCAACAGTGAATGGCTGAGTCGAATGGACTTTACCCACGTGATCCGCCTGGCGGCGCAGTACACGGTTGCTCGGCTCCTAGAGCGGGACGATTTTCAAAAGCGCTATCGGGAGGGGCGGCCAATTGGCGTCCATGAGTTCCTCTACCCGCTGGCTCAAGGGCATGACTCCGTGGTACTCAGGGCCGATGTCGAGTTGGGTGGTACCGATCAAAAGTTTAACCTGCTTGTGGGACGGGAGCTACAGCGGGATCATGGCCAGGAGCCTCAGGTTGCGCTCATCACGCCCCTGCTTGAAGGAACCGACGGGGTTCAAAAGATGAGCAAGAGCCTCGGCAACTACATTGGGATTGATGAGCCAGCCAGGGAGGTGTACGGGAAGACGATGTCGATTCCGGATGCGCTCATTGTGAAATATGCCGAGCTGGTAGCCGGGATGTCGCCAGAGGCTATAGATGCAATGGAAGAGGGACTGAAGCTTGGCACACTTCATCCCAGAATAGCTAAAGCAGAGGTGGCCAGGAAGCTGGTTGCGCTCTATCATGGAGAGCGGGCCGCCGAAGAGGCGACTCGCGAGTTCGATCGGATTTTCAGGGAAAAGGGGCTACCGGACGACATCAATATTTTCATGGTGGTAGATGAGATAGCCGCCGTTGATATCGTGTGGTTGATCAAGGAATCAGGGGGGACGAGGAGCCTCTCAGAGGCCAGGAGACTCATCCGCCAAGGTGGAGTCAGTCTTGATGGGGAAGTCGTACGGGATGAACATGCGAAGGTTTCGATGGATCAGGAGCACTTGCTGAGGGTGGGAAAGCGATTTTTTCGGCGAGTTAAAAAGGGTATCCAGCCACGAAATAACACTTGACAGCCATAAAGCAGTTACTGTATGCTCCGATTCGTGATTGTCAATGCCTGCCATTGACGCTAGCTGCTTGATGACGTATATTACATACGAGCTTGATAAGTGTTAAAGCTCGTAACGTCTTGATGTTTGCTCTTTGACAATAGAATATCGTTGCTACTAACTTGATGGCGGATGAAATCAGCCAGAGCGGGTGACTCGACAACGAGGAATCTGCTTATAGGCTACTACCACGTACGTTCCAATTTGGAGAGTTTGATCCTGGCTCAGAACGAACGCTGGCGGCGTGCCTAACACATGCAAGTCGAGCGAGAAAGTCCCGGCAACGGGATGAGTAAAGCGGCAAACGGGTGAGTAACGCGTAGGTAATCTACCCTACGGATCGGGATAACCTGCCGAAAGGTGGACTAATACCGGATGATGTTCCTGCGGAGATTCCGTGGGAACCAAAGGGGGCGAGCGAAAGCAGCTCTCACCGAAGGAGGAGCCTGCGTCCGATTAGCTAGTTGGTGGGGTAATGGCCTACCAAGGCGACGATCGGTAGCCGGCCTGAGAGGGCGATCGGCCACACTGGAACTGAGACACGGTCCAGACTCCTACGGGAGGCAGCAGTGGGGAATATTGCGCAATGGGCGAAAGCCTGACGCAGCGACGCCGCGTGGGTGATGAAGGCCTTCGGGTCGTAAAGCCCTGTCGGGTGGAACGAAACGCTTGGCGGCAAATAACCGCTAGGTTTGACGGTACCACCGAAGGAAGCCCCGGCTAACTACGTGCCAGCAGCCGCGGTAAGACGTAGGGGGCGAGCGTTGTTCGGATTTACTGGGCGTAAAGCGCGCGTAGGCGGCCAGATAAGTCGGGTGTGAAAGCCCTCGGCTCAACCGAGGTTCCGCATCCGATACTGCTTGGCTGGAGTCTAGGAGAGGAGAGCGGAATTCCCAGTGTAGCGGTGAAATGCGTAGATATTGGGAGGAACACCCGTGGCGAAGGCGGCTCTCTGGACTAGTACTGACGCTGAGGCGCGAAAGCTAGGGGAGCGAACGGGATTAGATACCCCGGTAGTCCTAGCCGTAAACGATGGGCACTAGGTGTGGGAGGTATTGACCCCTTCCGCGCCGAAGCTAACGCATTAAGTGCCCCGCCTGGGGAGTACGGCCGCAAGGCTAAAACTCAAAGGAATTGACGGGGGCCCGCACAAGCGGTGGAGCATGTGGTTCAATTCGACGCAACGCGAAGAACCTTACCAGGGCTTGACATCCCACGAACCTGCCTGAAAGGGTAGGGTGCCCGCAAGGGAGCGTGGAGACAGGTGGTGCATGGCTGTCGTCAGCTCGTGTCGTGAGATGTTGGGTTAAGTCCCGCAACGAGCGCAACCCTCACCCCTAGTTGCCACCGGGTAAAGCCGAGCACTCGAGGGGAACTGCCAGCGTCAAGCTGGAGGAAGGCGGGGATGACGTCAAGTCATCATGCCCCTTACGCCCTGGGCTACACACGTGCTACAATGGCCAGTACAGAGAGATGCGAGACCGCGAGGTGGAGCCAATCCCAAAAAGCTGGCCTAAGTTCAGATTGCAGTCTGCAACTCGACTGCATGAAGTAGGAATCGCTAGTAATCGCGCATCAGCACGGCGCGGTGAATACGTTCCCGGGCCTTGTACACACCGCCCGTCACACCACGAAAGCTGACTGTACTCGAAGTCGCTGAGCCAACCCGCAAGGGAGGCAGGTGCCGAAGGTATGGTGAGTGATTGGGGTGAAGTCGTAACAAGGTAGCCGTACGGGAACGTGCGGCTGGATCACCTCCTTTCTAAGGAGTACCAATAATCTCCTAGGTCAATTTACCTCAGGTTGGTAGCAACGATATTTTTCTTTGTCTATCAAATCCCCGGCTGAGGACCCCGGGCGTAAGTCCGGGGGTGAAAGCCTCCGATGCTGGGAAGATACTGAATGTTGGCGTCGTTCCGCAAGTGCCACGGGCGTAACCGTGGGTATCTACTGGCGAGCCCGAGGGCACGTTCGGTAAGATGTAGAGGCCGACAGTCTCTCAGGCTCGCCTCAGGTTTCTGATTATGCCGTTTGTCGAAGGGGGCCTTTAGCTCAGCTGGTTAGAGCGCACGCTTGATAAGCGTGAGGTCCCTGGTTCGAGCCCAGGAAGGCCCACCATTCCATTTCGGATAGCGGGTTTCGATTTTTGAGTTCCAATCTGGAATCGTCAATCTGACATCCGTAATGCGTGTGGGGGGATGTAGCTCAGACGGGAGAGCACCTGCTTTGCAAGCAGGGGGTCAGCGGTTCGATTCCGCTCATCTCCACCAATCGGAAAAGTGGGATCTTGGGTCCCTGTTCGAGAGAATTGACGACAAGTCAGGTTGTAGCTTTTGCGAGCGTAGCTCGCTTTGCTCTTTGACAATTGAATAGCGATTCGTGTCTCCAATGAATACAGACCTCGAGTTAGGTAATAATTGGGGTCAAGCTACTAAGAGTGTACGGTGGATGCCTTGGCATCAGCAGGCGATGAAGGGCGTGGTAAGCTGCGATAAGCCTCGGGTAGTCGCATACAGACGCTAATCCGAGGATGCCCGAATGGGGAAACCCGATCCGAGTCATGTCGGATCATCGCTGGGTGAATACATAGCCCAGACGAAGCCAACCGGGGGAACTGAAACATCTCAGTACCTCGAGGAAAAGAAAGCAAAAGCGATTCCCTGAGTAGCGGCGAGCGAAACGGGAACAGCCCAAACCGATGACGTGTGATAGCCCGTGTGCGTTGCGTTATTGGGGTCGTGGGGTCCTGTCTGGCTCTAATACGGTAGAGCCGAAGAGTTACAAATCTCATTCCTAATTGAACGATCTGGAAAGGTCGGCCATAGAAGGTGATAGCCCTGTAGAGTAAAGGGATGAGACTCTTTGCGCAGGAAACCCAAGTACCACAGGACACGTGGAATCCTGTGGGAATTCGGGGGGACCGCCCTCCAAGGCTAAACACTCGCTGATGACCGATAGCGAACCAGTACCGTGAGGGAAAGGTGAAAAGCACCCCTGCTAGGGGAGTGAAATAGTACCTGAAACCGTACACTTACAAGCAGTCGGAGGGCTATGCTCGTCGCAAGGCGAGAATGCCTGACGGCGTGCCTTTTGTATAATGAGCCGGCGAGTTACTTGTACGCAGCAAGGTTAAGCCGCAAGGCGGAGCCGTAGCGAAAGCGAGTCCGAATAGGGCGATTTAGTTGCGTGCAGTAGACCCGAAGCCAGGTGAGCTACCCCTGGCCAGAGTGAAGTGCCGGTAATACGGCATGGAAGCTCGAACTCATCACGGTTGAAAACGTGTGGGATGAGCTGGGGGTAGGAGTGAAAGGCCAATCAAACCTGGAAATAGCTGGTTCTCCCCGAAATAGCTTTAGGGCTAGCCTCGCAACGTAAGTGGCGGAGGTAGAGCACTGGATGAGCTAGGGCTCCTACAAGGGTACCAAACTCAACCAAACTCCGAATGCCGTCAACTGGAATTGCGGGAGTCAGACTGTGGGGGCTAAGCTCCATGGTCGAGAGGGAAACAGCCCAGACCACCAGCTAAGGTCCTAAAATACAGGCTAAGTGGGAAAGGATGTCAGATTGCTTAAACAACCAGGAGGTTGGCTTAGAGGCAGCCATCCTTTAAAGAGTGCGTAATAGCTCACTGGTCAAGCGTTCTGGCGCCGATAATGTAACGGGGCTCAAGCCTGTTACCGACGCTGTGGGATACTGTTCGCTTCGGCGAATGGGATCGGTAGGGGAGCATTCTGCAGTCAGTGAAGCTGGACGGTAACGACCGGTGGAGAGTGCAGAAGAGATTATGCCGGCCTGAGTAACGATAAACTAGGTGAAAAACCTAGTCGCCGTAAGTCTAAGGTTTCCTGGGGAAGGTTAATCCGCCCAGGGTTAGTCGGTTCCTAAGCTGAGGCCTACGGGCGTAAGCGAAGGGCAACAGGTTAATATTCCTGTACCGTCTGACGACGACAAAGACGCGATGGGGGGACGCAGGAGGGTAGGCCATGCCCGTGTTGGAATACGGGCTCTAAGCCGGTAGGGGGTCCTGACAGGCAAATCCGTCGGGGCATTAACTCCGAGAGGTGATGGGGAGGCCGCAAGGCCATAAACTGGCTGATCCCATGCTGCCAAGAAAAGCCTCTAGCGAGTCGTTAGGCGACCGTACCGCAAACCGACTCAGGTAGACAGGGAGAGAATCCCAAGGCGCTCGAGAGAACACTCGCTAAGGAACTCGGCAAAATAGCCCCGTAACTTCGGGAGAAGGGGTACCATGCCAGCGTGAGCAGGTTTACCCTGCAGAGCGCTGGAAGGTCGCAGTGAAATGGGTCAAGCGACTGTTTACTAAAAACACAGGTCCGTGCCAAGCCGAAAGGCGATGTATACGGACTGACGCCTGCCCGGTGCCGGAAGGTTAACAGGAGGGGTTATCTGCCGCAAGGTGGAAAAGCTCTGAATCGAAGCCCCGGTAAACGGCGGCCGTAACTATAACGGTCCTAAGGTAGCGAAATTCCTTGTCGGGTAAGTTCCGACCTGCACGAATGGCGTAACGACTTGACCGCTGTCTCGGCGAGTGGCTCGGTGAAATTGTAGTACCGGTGAAGATGCCGGTTACCCGCAGCTAGACGGAAAGACCCCGTGAACCTTTACTGTAGCCTGATATTGGATCTTGGTGCAGTATGTGTAGGATAGGTGGGAGGCTGTGAAGCGGGGGCGCAAGCTTTCGTGGAGCCATCCTTGAAATACCACCCTTACTTTACTGTGGTTCTAACCTAGACCTGTGAAGCCAGGTCGGGGACAATGTCAGGTGGGCAGTTTGACTGGGGCGGTCGCCTCCTAAAGAGTAACGGAGGCGCCCTAAGGTTCCCTCAGCACGGTCGGCAATCGTGCGTTGAGTGCAAAGGCATAAGGGAGCTTAACTGCGAGACCTACAAGTCAAGCAGATGCGAAAGCAGGGCTTAGTGATCCGGTGGTCCCGAGTGGAAGGGCCATCGCTCAACGGATAAAAGGTACTCCGGGGATAACAGGCTTATCTCCCCCAAGAGTCCACATCGACGGGGAGGTTTGGCACCTCGATGTCGGCTCATCGCATCCTGGGGCTGAAGCAGGTCCCAAGGGTTGGGCTGTTCGCCCATTAAAGCGGTACGCGAGCTGGGTTTAGAACGTCGTGAGACAGTTCGGTCCCTATCTGCTGCGGGCGTAGGAGATTTGCGGGGATCTGTCCCTAGTACGAGAGGACCGGGATGGACGAACCTCTAGTGTGCCAGTTGTTCTGCCAAGGGCATCGCTGGGTAGCTATGTTCGGAAGGGATAAACGCTGAAAGCATCTAAGTGCGAAGCCCACCCCAAGATGAGATCTCCCGGGCGTAAGCCCCTGAAGACCCCTTGTAGATCACAAGGTTGATAGGCCAGATGTGTAAGCGCAGGAATGCGTTCAGCTTACTGGTACTAATAGGTCGTGAGGCTTGACCCCAATTATTTCTTTACTCTGTACTGGATTCTTGGTGATGAAACGGATCGCGCTTCTGACCGTGTGTATAATAGTGGCGGTAGGCTTAGTCGCCTCAGTTGCGTGGCCGAGACCTGCGTGGAAGGTATCGTCTGAAGATAATAGCGCCACCTTTAAGTCAGCAGCGCGTAAGATTGACATTAATTTAGCGACGATTCGAGAACTTGAGAAGCTTCCTGGCATCGGATCAGAGCTTGCGGAGCGAGTAATTCGGTATCGGCCTTATAGTAAGCTCGACGAACTGATTGTTAGGAAGGTGTTGAGCCGCAAACAGTTCGCAAGAATTAAGGAGCGAATTCGCGTTAATTCTAATCTATAGATGAGTATTGAGTAGCAATTCGTCGACGTGACGATGAGTTAGAGGGACCCGGAAAGATACAGAAACGTTCCTGGCGGCCATGGCGGAGGGGAAACACCCGTTCCCATCCCGAACACGGAAGTGAAGTCCTCCAGCGCCGATGGTACTGCGTGGGCAACTGCGCGGGAGAGTAGGTCGCCGCCAGGATCACTTTGAAAAGCTCACACGTGATCTTCCGTGTGAGCTTTTCGTCTTTTTGCCTTGGTCCTCTATGCCTTTGACAACAACGAGAGGCAATGGCATGATTCCTTTCAAGGGATGCTCGAACTTACTGGTGCGCTGTAGGATGAGAGGACTGGTTTGAGCTTGAAGTGGCGGGTTCAACTATCTCCGGTAAAGCCAGCGGTTTTGTTTTGGGGCGTGGTTATTGCGGCTGCACACTTTTCCTCTGCAGAGGCGGCTCAGGTGAGGGTATATCTCGAGGAGGAATCCTTGAGCATTCCTTCAGTTAGGGTCCGCGGCGCCGAATATCTGTCGCTAGTGAGCCTTGCCAGGGCCGTAGGAAAGTCTCCGGAACGACTACGAGCGCACGGAAGCTACCGAATTCAGCTTGGGGGATCCTCCCTTTCTGTAGCGGTTGGCTCTCCAGAAGTTCGAGTGGGAAAAAGCGTCGTCCCGCTCTCGCTGCCGCCTCGGAGGCTCGGAGGGAGTGTTATCGTTCCACTCGAGCTCCTGCCAATTGCGCTTAGCGCACGATACGGTGAAAGTCGGGTCAAGTGGGATCCTGAGGCGCGGGTGGCCAGGATCGACGAAACAGTGTACTCACTGCGCCTCTTGCGGTTTCGCACATACTCTGATCATACCCGGGTCGTCTTAGAAGGAATCCGACCGCACGATTTCGTCCTCAGGGAGGATGGCGCATCAGGGCGAGTTGTGCTGGAGGTGAAGCGCGCGGTCGCGAGCCCATCAATCCAATCCAGCCAGGTCTCTGATGGCCTTGTGGCCTCAATTGAAACTCGGCAGCTTGGTAGTGACAGCCAGATCACGATCCATGGGGCAGGGCGCCGTTTGTGGAGTAAGGCATTCGCTGTGGAAAGGCCTGACCGGATTGTGGTCGATCTCTTCCCCCGCGAAGGGCAGGAGCGTAATCCGCGACAGACCGATACCGTGACGAAAACGACGCCTGGACGAGTAGACCACCCGAAACCCATTGCTCGAAGTGTCGAGCCGACTGAGTCGTCTGACGCATTGTCACCAGAACACATCGTCAAGACAGTGGTAATCGATCCCGGCCATGGAGGAAGGGACCCGGGTGCGATCGGCCAGTCTGGAGTGAAGGAGAAAGATATCGTCCTGAATATCGGCCTCAGGTTACAGCGACTGATCGAAGAAAACCTTGGGATGAAGGTCATCATGACTCGGACGGAGGATGTCTTTGTCCCGCTTGAGAGCCGGACAATGATCGCCAATCGACACCGAGCGGATTTTTTCATCAGTTTGCACGTCAACGCGGCTCCCGGGAGTCGTGCTGTCGGCGTTGAGACCTATTTCCTGAGCCGTGAACCATCCGATCTGGGCGCAAAGGCTTCTGCCGTCAGAGAAAATACCGCCCTCAACCTTGAGGGCGTCGGCCAGGATGCGCAGCGAGGCTTGAAAAGCGTTCTTTGGGATCTGGCCCAAACGTTCTACGTCAAGGAGTCCAGTGAGTTAGCAGAGCTGCTCCTGAACGAACTCAGGCAGAGTCTCAGGGTAGACAATCGCGGAGTAAAGTCGGCGCCCTTCTTCGTTCTAATCGGGGCGGCGATGCCGTCGGTCCTCGTAGAGGTGGCCTTTATCACGAACCTGCAGGAAGAGCAAAAACTTGAGCAAGAGGCGTATCGACAACAGGTCGCAGAGGCTCTGCTGGCCGGCATCGGCCAGTTTAAGGCAAGGTATGAGAAACGGGTAGGTATGATGTCTACGCCCCCGCCTGTCATTGTGAGTACCCCATCCAGCGGTGGCTGACCCGCAGGTGGGAGAAACTGAGACGCGCAAATAGTGTATAAAGTGGTGGTGCGCCCGACAAGCTAAGACCGTGTGCGCACTGGTGCGAATGAGCCCGCTTGCGAGTGTGGTTCTGGTCACAAATGGCTCAAGGTATGGCGGCTGGCGAGTAAATTGGTCAGACCCCGATGAGTAGCGTATCGTAAAACAAGGTGACCGGGTCTGGGCGCAGACAGGAGAACGATCATGACTCAGAAAAAGCAATCGAGTGTAGGCAAATCCTTGCCCGTCATTCAGCCCGATGCGGCTGGACTGGATATTGGGGCGGAGAAAATTTGGGCGAGTGTGCCCGCTGACCGAGCCGCCCCAACCGTGCGAAGTTTTGCGACCTTCACGCCCGACTTGCATACGTTGGCCGCCTGGCTGAACACCTGTGGCATCAAGACGGTGGCGATGGAGAGCACGGGCGTGTATTGGATTCCGGTCTTTGAAATCTTGGAAGCCGCTGGGTTTGAAGTGTATCTGGTCAATGCCCGACATATTAAGAATGTGCCGGGGCGCAAGAGCGATGTGCAGGACTGTCAATGGATTCAACGCTTGCACAGTTATGGCTTGCTCTCGGCGTCGTTTCGACCCGAAGCCGACATGCGCGCCTTGCGCGCCTACCTGCGTCATCGAGGCATGTTGTTGGAGTATCGCGCCGCTCATATTCAACATCTGCAGAAAGCCTTGCAACAGATGAATGTGCAATTGACCCAGGTGTTGAGCGACATTACGGGCGTGACTGGATTGGACATCATTCGAGCGGTGGTCGCCGGTGAACGTGACCCGGTGCACTTGGCGCGCTTTCGCAACCCGCGTTGCAAAAGTAGTTCGGACGAGATTGCCAAAGCCCTGACCGGCAACTACCGCGCCGAGCACGTCTTTGCTCTTCAGCAAGCCTTGGCTCTGTATGACTTCTATACTCAACAATTGCACATCTGTGACCAACAACTCGAACAACAATACAGCGCCCTCACACCCCGGTTTGATGACGACTTGCCGCCCTTGCCACCTGACCCCAAAGTGAACTCGCACAGCAAGAACGCGCCGACCTTTGATGTGCGAGGCCGCCTGTATCGGTTGACGGGCGTTGACCTGACGGTGGTGGATGGACTGGATGACAGCACGGTTCAAAGTGTGCTGTCCGAAACCGGGACAAACATGAGCAAGTGGCGAACGGAAAAACATTTCTGTTCTTGGCTGGGTCTGGCACCGCACAATGACATTACCGGCGGCAAGGTGATTCGCAGTCGCACCCTGAAGGTGCACAATCGGGCGGGTCAGGCCTTGCGCCTGGCGGCGCAATCGCTCAGTCGGAGCCAGAGTGCCTTGGGCGCATTCTATCGGCGGATGCGAGCTCATTTGGGCGGTGCACAAGCCATTGTCGCTACCGCGCATAAATTGGCGCGCATTATTTATCATCTCTTGAAGCATCGTCAACCGTATCACCATGTCTCTGCCAGGGAGTATGACCAACATCAACGTAACCGATATGTCAAATCGCTACAACGTCAAGCCGCTCGGTTGGGTTATAGCTTAACATCACTCCCAATACCGGCTTCAGTTTCTGAGTAGGCCGACAAGGTCGGCCGTAGCAATCTCGCAGTGAAAGGGAGTGTGATTGCCACGCACCCTTCGAGTGCTACTCGTAATGACGCGCCAGTAGTATTGTGAGAGGGTTGTTGAAATATGACCATGCGTCAGATGAAGGTTGTGGCTGTCTTTATCGCTCTGCTGGTGGTGATCGTCGGTGCGATCGCTCTTTGGAGCAACGAATCGGTCACGGTGAACAGACCTGCTGTCCAGCGTACTGCCTCAGAGCCGATGAAGCCGACGTTCGAAAGTGGAAGAAAAAACGTGGCGCTCTTCTTTTTAGCCAGTGACGGCAACTCGTTCCACGAGGAGACCAGAGAGATTGGAAGTGGAGCTACGACGACAGAAGATGCCACGCGGACCTTGACCGAACTCGTGAAGGGGCCGAAGGGTGGTAGCCTAGCGCCAACGGTCCATCGGGATGCCCAGCTTCTCAATCTGTTTATTGATTCATCCGGGACTGCGTACGTCGATTTCAGTCGGGGGTTACGGGATGGTCTGCCTGGAGGTGCTCAAGGGGAGCTCTACACCGTATTCTCTATTGTGAATACCCTCGCCTCGAACTTCGTCCAGATCACGCGTGTGCAGATCCTTGTGGAGGGGGCTGAGATTCCAACATTGGCAGGACATGTTGATACACGAATGGCCTTGCCTCCCCAGTACGTCTTTTGAGATAGCTGGTGGGCGATCGCGCGAAAGGAGAGACTGTGAGGGGTGATGGTCGGAAGATGGACGAGATCAGGCCGGTAAAGGTGGCCCGCGGTTTCCTCAAGCATGCTGAAGGGTCACTGCTCATTGAGGTTGGTGAGACCAAAGTCCTCTGCACGGCCACGGTGGAGGAAAAGGTTCCGCTGTTCCTGCGTGGAACCGGTCAGGGGTGGGTCACTGCGGAGTATGGGATGCTCCCCCGCTCGACCAAGACGAGGACACCTCGGGAATCAGCGACCGGGAGGGCTAGCGGCCGGACGTTCGAGATCCAGCGTCTCATCGGCCGGTCCCTGCGGGCGGTGATCGATTTGACACGATTGGGGGAGCGGACAGTGCTGGTCGATTGTGACGTGATCCAGGCTGATGGAGGGACTCGAACCACCGCCATCACAGGGGCCTTTGTGGCAATGGCTGATGCGCTCTCTCGTCTTCAAGAGAACGGCCAACTCAAGGGACCACTTCTGAAAGATTTCGTGGCTGGTGTGAGCGTCGGGTATGTGGAGGGAGAACTCTTGCTGGACCTCAACTATTCCGAAGACTCCATGGCCGAGGTGGATATGAATGTGGTGATGACAGGCTCCAGAAAGTTCGTCGAGATCCAAGGGACCGCCGAGGAGGTTCCCTTCGATAAGGCCCAGTTAGACCAGATGCTCCACCTGGCGACGCAAGGTATCGACAAGCTCGTTGACCTTCAACGCCAACTTTTGGGAGCTGAGCTCAACGGCCTGAAGACGGCCTAAAGATGTAGCTTGACATCAGGGGGCGAGGTTTCTAGAATGCAGTTGGTGTTGGCTACGGCAAACGTAGGAAAGCTTCAGGAAATCATAGCCATCCTCAGCGATCTGAGGATTTCTTTTTTATCGCTCGCCTCGCTTAAAGGATATATTCCGCCGGTCGAGTCCGGCGCTACGTACGCTGAGAACGCCGGCGCCAAGGCAAAGGCAGTCGCAGAGATCAGCGGTTGCTGGGCTCTCGCGGACGATTCTGGCCTTGAGGTAGAAGCCCTCGGAGGACAACCCGGGGCTCACTCTGGCCGTTACCTCGGTCTGACAGTCACTGATCAGGAGCGTAATCAGCGGATCCTTGAGTTGCTGGGGGGGATGCCGCTCCCGCGGCGCGGCGCGCGTTTTCAATGTGTGGTAGCCGTGGCCGGCCCCGGAGGAGAGCTATCCCTTTCTCATGGGAGCTGCCATGGGACCATCGCCGAGGTTCCTTGCGGCAATGGTGGATTCGGCTATGATCCTATTTTCATCGTCCCCGACCTTGGCGTAACGATGGCCGAGCTTCCACCGGACGTCAAGAATCGAATCAGTCATCGCGCGCGTGCCATCGAGAAAATAAAACCGTTGTTGCAGCGCCTCTCGCTTGCGGCGGCTTGAGCTGATCGGAGGTTGATTGTCGGCGGCTGGAGTTGGGAAAGATGGAGGACGGGGCGTGGCGCAGCCTGGTAGCGCACCTGCTTTGGGAGCAGGGAGTCGGAGGTTCAAATCCTCTCGCCCCGACCACAAAGTAGGGTTTAGGGTGGAGGGTTTAGGGTGGAGGGACGAGACGGGATTGCTGCGGAGTTCCTTTATACCCTATACCCTAAACCCTATACCCTGGTCTTTCGCGCCTGTAGCTCAGCCCGGACAGAGCAACGGCCTCCGAAGCCGTGTGTCGCCCGTTCAAATCGGGCCAGGCGCACCAAAGAATCGTTGAAGTGTTGAATCTGATCGCTGGCGGCTGAAAGCTGACAGCAATCGTATGGTGAGCGTAGCTCAATGGCAGAGCACTGGACTGTGGCTCCAGGGGTTGAGGGTTCGAGTCCCTTCGTTCACCCCAAGAAAGAAGGGTTTAGGGTCAAGGGTAGAGGGTCTAGGGAAGAAGCGGAAATGCTGCGGGGACTCCTTTGGATCTCGATGACAATCCGAAACCGAGCCCGCACTGCTACCCCCTGCACCCTGTTTTCTTGCGCCCATAGCTCAGCTGGATAGAGCGCCGGACTTCGAATCCGTAGGTCGGGAGTTCGAATCTCCCTGGGCGCACCAGATCAGTTCATAGTTCATGGTTCATAGGCTAGAGCACGGGAGAAACCAGAATTAAAAGCAGTGGTTTTTTCTATGAACGTTGAACTCTCAACCATGAACTCCAGGCGCCCATAGCTCAGCCGGATAGAGCGGCTGCCTTCTAAGCAGTAGGTCGGGAGTTCGAGTCTCCCTGGGCGCACCAGTATGACAGCTATCAGCCATCAGCAGTCAGCATTAAGGAAAGATTAGGCGATGTATTGCGCATCTTGCTGAAAGCTGATCGCTGATCGCTGCTTTTGAATGGGCCGTTAGCTCAGTTGGTAGAGCAGCTGACTCTTAATCAGCGGGTCGTAGGTTCGATTCCTACACGGCCCACCAAACTTTTCAAGGGAAACGGGTGAGGGGACTTTTGGGGCAACGACAACTTGGCCTTGGAGGGAATGAAATGGAAAATCAGAGACGAATCGTCCGTCTGGCCATGGCGCGTTCCCACTTCGTCTCGGAGTTCTCATCGAACACGATCGCTTCGTCGGCCGGGACGATCTCCCAGGCCCCGGCCTTAATTTCGATCTCGATCTGGCCTGGGGCCCAGCCGGCATAGCCCAGCGCAAAGAGGCTCTTGCGCGGGCCGGTCCCAGTGCCAATGGCGCGGAGAATCTCGGGCCGCGTCGTTACGGCGATGCCGTTCTTGACGACTTTGGTGCCCTCGATCTTGTAGTCCTCAGTATGTAGGATGAATCCCTGCCCAGGCTCGACCGGTCCTCCAAAGTGTACGCGAATCTCTCCCTTCACCCCCGTGCCTTCCAACCCGGCCTGTTCCAGCAGTTCAGACAGGGATGCCTCCGCGACAGGCCTGTTCAGGATGAGCCCCATCGCTCCGGTTGCGTCATGGTGGATGATATAGATCACGGAGCGGACAAATCGCGGGTCCCGAAGTTCATCCTTGGCAACTAGAAGCTGACCAGCGAGAGTGGAGGCTTGGGCGGTAGCGGCCATCCGGGTTGTGGCGCCTGCGGCCGGCAGCAGGCCAGACCCCGATGCCAGCAGCCCCGCAATGGCTGCGAGGGTTGCAAGAGAGCACAGTAGGAGGGCGGTGGTTCGACGCGGCTCACCACAGGTCTTGGTGCGGCGAGGCAGGCACCTCCGTCGCTGTGGCGGTTCAGGGATATTCGCTCCGGGTTTGTCCATTGCTGCCCCTCACGCCCTTAGCGTGGACGGAAACCTTGTTGGGGTTACGGCAGGGGGGCGGGGAGGGCGGAGTGGCCCATTAGGTAGAGGTCGATGCCGCGGGCGGCACTGCGGCCTTCGGCGATGGCCCACACGATCAGCGACTGGCCGCGCTGCATATCGCCGGCCGTAAAAATGCCCGGCACGCTGGCCATCCAGTTCTCATCCCGCCAGACATTGCCGCGATCGGTGAGTTTAACCCTGAGCTCGCTGAGGAGCCCGTTCCGCTCCGGACCCAGGAAGCCCATCGCCAGCAGGACCAAGTCCACCTCCAGTTCGAACTCGGTGCCTGGGATCGGTCTGAAGGCCATCCGGCCGTTCTCCGTAATCATCTCGACCCGGTGAGCGTGCAGCTTCTTGACCTGGCCGTTCTCTCCGGAGAAGCGGGTTGTGGAGACCGAAAACTCGCGGATGCCGCCCTCCACGTGAGCGGAAGAGGTGCGGAAGATGACTGGCCACAGCGGCCAAGGGTTATCGGAGGCCCGCACCTCAGGTGGGCGCGGGAGTAGCTCGAACTGATGGACGGACAGGGCTCCCTGGCGGTGGGCCGTCCCCAGGCAGTCGGCGCCGGTGTCGCCACCGCCGATGATGACCACTCGCTTTCCGTTGGCAGTAATGAACGCCTCGTCAGGGATGATCTCGCCCTGGCAGCGCCGGTTCTGGAGGGTCAGGTACTCCATGGCGAAGTGGACCCCGCGCAGCTCGCGCCCCGGGATCGCGAGGTCACGCGGCGCGGTAGCTCCCCCGGCGAGGAGGATGGCATCGAATTCGCGCCGAAGCTCCTCGACCGCCACATTCACCCCGACGTTCGTATTGACGCGGAACTGGATCTCCTCTTTTGCCATCACGTCAAGGCGTCGGTCCAGCACCCGCTTCTCCAGCTTGAACTCCGGAATCCCGTAGCGCAGGAGGCCGCCGATCCGGTCGGCCCGCTCGAAGACCATGACCCAGTGGCCGGCGCGGTTGAGCTGCTGGGCCGCCGCAAGCCCTGCAGGACCTGAGCCTACCACTGCCACCTTTTTCCCGCTGCGCGCGGCGGGAGGCTCCGGCCTGATCCATCCCGCCTCAAAGGCGTGGTCGATGATGGCCAGCTCAATCGCCTTGATCGTTACTGGGTCGTTGTTGATCCCGAGGACGCACGAGCCCTCGCAGGGCGCCGGGCAGGCGGTTCCGGTAAACTCCGGGAAGTTGTTAGTCGCGTGCAGGCGCTCGATGGCGTCGCGCCACCGGTCACGATAGACCAGGTCATTCCAGTCCGGGATGATATTGCCCAACGGGCAACCCTGGTGGCAGAACGGGATGCCGCAGTCCATGCAGCGTGCCCCCTGCCGCCTCAGTACCTCTACCGGCCACGGCAGCATCACCTGCTGCCAGTCTCGGACCCGTTCCTCGACCGGCCGGTATGGCTGCTTCTCGCGCTTGAACTCGATGAAACCGGTCGGCTTACCCATGAGCGCCCATCATCACCGCCTGCTCCCAGGGGATCCCTTCGCGCTCGGCGCGTTTCATCGCCTTCATCGCCCGTTTGTAATCCTTTGGTATCACCTTGACGAATTTCGCTTCCATCGCCTGCCAACTCCCGAGGATTCGTTCGGCCACCGCGCTGCCGGTATAGCGGAGGTGGCGGCGCAGGAGTCCTTTGACCTCTTCAATCTCCTCCTCGGTATCCAAGGCTTCCAGATCGACCATGCTGAGATTGCACCGGGTCTTGAAGTTGCCGGCTTCGTCCAGGACGTAGGCTACTCCTCCGGACATCCCCGCGGCGAAGTTGCGTCCGGTGTGACCGATTATGATGATGCGGCCGCCGGTCATATACTCGCAGCCGTGATCGCCGACGCCCTCCACCACCGCATGGGCGCCGCTGTTGCGCACCGCGAACCGCTCGCCGGCAACCCCCCGGAGATAGGCCTCACCCTTTGTTGCGCCGTACAGCACCACATTGCCGACCAGGATATTCTCTTCGGGGACGAACGTCGCCTGACGGGGCGGGAAGACGATGATCTTGCCACCCGACAGCCCCTTACCCAGGTAGTCGTTGCTGTCGCCCTCCAGGGCCAGCGTGATCCCTTGGGGGATGAAGGCGCCGAAGCTTTGCCCGGCCGACCCTGTGAAGTGGATCCGGATCGTATCCTCCGGCAGACCGTCGCCTCCGTAGCGGCTGGTCACCATGGAGCCCAGAATGGTGCCGACCGTGCGGTTGACGTTTCTGATCGGCAGGCGCAGGCCCACCGGCTCACGCCGCTCGAGCGCGGGCTGGCAGAGCGGGACGATGGTGGTCATGTCCAGCGACTGCTCCAGGCCATGGTCCTGGTCTCGCACCTTACGGATGGCCACCTCTGGACCGACCTCCGGGCGATAGAGGATCGACGAGTAGTCCAGTCCCTTAGCCTTCCAGTGCTCCACCGCCTTCTTCATGTCGAGCTTATCTACGCGGCCGATCATCTCATCCATGGTGCGGAAGCCAAGTTCCGCCATCAGCTCGCGCACCTCCTGGGCGATGAAGCGGAAGAAGGTTTCGACATACTCGGGCTTGCCGGAGAAGTTCTTCCTGAGCTCTGGATCCTGAGTTGCGACCCCAACCGGGCAGGTGTTCAGGTGGCAGACGCGCATCATGATGCAGCCCGATACGACCAGCGGTGCCGTGGAGAAGCCATACTCCTCGGCGCCCAGCAGCGCGGCGATGACGACGTCGCGCCCTGTCTTCATCTGACCATCGACCTGGACGACGATCCGATCCCGGAGTCTGTTCATCACCAGTACCTGCTGGGTCTCGGCCAGTCCCAGCTCCCATGGCAGGCCGGCGTGCTTGATGGAACTCAGCGAGGAGGCGCCGGTACCGCCATCGTAGCCGGAGATCAGGACCACATCGGAGAAGGCTTTAGCCACCCCCGCAGCGATCGTCCCGACCCCGACTTCAGCGACAAGCTTGACGTGAATGCGCGCACTTGGATTACTATTCTTCAAGTCATGGATGAGCTGTTTGATATCTTCGATAGAGTAGATGTCGTGGTGCGGCGGTGGCGAGATGAGACCTACGCCAGGAGTAGAATGCCGCACCTTGGCGATCCAGGGATAGACTTTTGTCCCGGGGAGCTGGCCGCCCTCACCAGGCTTGGAGCCCTGCGCCATCTTGATCTGCAGGTCGGTGGCATTGACCAGGTACTCGCTGGTGACTCCGAAGCGGCCGGAGGCCACTTGCTTGATGGCGCTGCGGCGCCAGTCGCCGTTGGGGTCCGGCGTGAAGCGGGCCGGGTCCTCGCCCCCCTCTCCGGTGTTCGACTTGGCGCCCAGATGGTTCATGGCAATGGCCAGCGTCTCGTGGGCCTCCTGGCTGATCGAGCCGTACGACATGGCCCCGGTGGCGAAGCGCTTGAGGATCGACTCGACCGGCTCAACCTCCTCAATTGAGATCGGCTGCTCGGCGAGCTTAACCTCGAACAGTCCCCTGAGGGTACACAGGCTCTGACTACGGTTGTTCACCAGATCAGAGTACTCCTTGAATACGGTGTACTGGCCGGTCCGTGTGGAGTGCTGCAGCTTGAAGACCGTCTCGGGGTTGAAGAGATGGTACTCGCCGTCTCGTCGCCACTGGTATTCACCGCCCCACTCAAGCTCAGCCTGGCCGACGGGTCGGTCGGGGAAGGCCTTGCGATGGCGGAGGATCACCTCTTCGGCAATTCCGTCGATCCCAATGCCGCCGATTCGGGAGGCGGTCCAGGTGAAGCACCGGTCCACGAACGCCTTGTCCAGCCCGATTGCCTCGAAGATCTGGGCGCCGCGGTAGGATTGGATCGTGGAGATCCCCATCTTGGAGATCACCTTCAGGACGCCCTTGTTGAGCGCCTTGATGTAGTGCTTGACGGCCTTCTTATGGTCCATTCCAGGCAGCAGCCCCTCGCGGATCATATCGTCGAGGCTCTCGAAGGCCAGGTACGGGTTGATAGCGCCCGCGCCGTACCCGATGAGCAGTGCCGCATGGTGGACCTCGCGCGGCTCGCCGCTCTCGATCACCAGCCCGACCCGCGTCCGGGTTCCCTCCCGGACCAGGTGATGATGGACGCCGGCAGTGGCGAGGAGGGCCGGGATCGGGGCCAACTCCTTACACACACCCCGGTCGGACAGGATGAGGAAGGTGTAGCCATCGACAATAGCCTGGCTCGCTTTATGGTACAGCTCCTCCAGTGCCTGCTGGAGGCCCTTGCCACCTTCGTTCACCGGGAACAGCATCGGCAGCGTGATCGATCTGAAGCCGGGTAGATCCATATAGCGGATGCGCGCTAACTCCTCGTTGTCCAGGACCGGCGTCTTCAATTTGATCTGCCGGCAGCTTTCAGGCTCCGGTTTGAGCAGGTTCTGTTCCGGCCCGATGGTAGTCGCCATCTGGGTCACCAGCTCCTCCCGGATCGCGTCCAGCGGAGGGTTGGTCACCTGGGCAAAGAGTTGCTGGAAATAATCATAGAGCAGACGCGGGCGGTTGGAGAGGACGGCGAGCGGCGTGTCGGTCCCCATGGAGCCGACCGGCTCCTCACCCTTTAAGGCCATCGGCCCGATCAGGATGCGCAGGTCTTCGTGGGTATAGCCGAAGAGCTGCTGCCGCTGCAGCACCGTCTCGTGATCCGGCTCATGGACGTGCGAGGGCGCCGGCAGCTTCTCCAACAGGACCAGGTTCGCCTCAAGCCACTCCTGATACGGATGCTCGGTGGCAAAGGCGTGCTTTAGCTCGGTATCGTCGATAATCCTCCCCTGGGCGGTGTCCACCAGGAAGATCCGGCCGGGGTGCAGGCGCTCTTTAATCAGCACATTCTCGGGCGGGATATCCAACACCCCCACCTCGGAGGCCATGACCACCAGGCCGTCCTTCGTGACGTAGTAGCGCGACGGGCGCAGTCCATTCCGGTCTAGCACCGCCCCGATCACCGTCCCGTCGGTAAAGGCAATCGAGGCCGGCCCGTCCCATGGCTCCATCAGGCAGCCGTGGTACTCATAGAAGGCCTTGCGCTCCTCGCTCATCGATTCGTGACCGCTCCAGGCCTCCGGGATCATCATGAGGACGGCGTGGGGCAGGGGACGCCCGGCCATCACCAGGAACTCCAGGACGTTGTCGAAGATCGCCGAGTCGCTCCCACCCTCTAGCACGATCGGAAAGATCCTCTTGAGGTCGGGCAGTACCTCAGATTCACAGAGCGCCTCGCGGGCGCGCATCCAGTTGATGTTGCCACGTAGCGTGTTGATCTCGCCATTATGCGCCATATACCGATACGGGTGGGCCAGCGGCCAGGAGGGGAAGGTGTTGGTGGAGAAGCGCTGGTGGACAAGCGCCAGCGCCGATTCGACAGCCGGGTCCATGATGTCCGGGAAGATCGTCTCGATCTGATCCGCCGAAAGCATCCCCTTGTAGATCAGCGTGTTTGAGGAGAGGCTTGGCAGATAGAAGAGCTTCCGCTGCGGTAGGACCGAGCCGTAGACCACATGCTCGACCTGCTTGCGGATCACGTAGAGCTTCCGTTCGAACGCCCGGTCGTCCTGGATGGCGGGGTTGCGGCCGATGAAGATCTGCTTGAAGGTCGGCTCGGCGGCCTTGGCGCTGGGGCCGATCGACGAGTCGTCGGTCGGCACGTCCCGCCACCCCAGGAGCGTCTGCCCCTCTTCCAGGATCAGATCCTCGAAGATCGCCTGGCATTTTGCGGCCTGCGAAGGGTCAGTAGGCAGCAAGACCAGCCCGGCGCCGTACTGCTTCGGCGCGGGCAGGGTGATCCCGATCTTGGCACACTCGCGGGCGAGAAAGGCGTGGGGCATCTGAATGAGGATGCCGGCGCCATCGCCCGTGTTCGGCTCGCAGCCGCACGCGCCACGATGAAGCAGGTTCTTCAGGATCGTCAGCGACTGCTGGATGATGGCGTGGGACTTACGACCCTTGATGTCTACCACGAAGCCGACGCCGCAGGCGTCATGCTCGTAGGTTGGGTCGTAAAGGCCCTGTTTGGGCGGGATACCGTAAGGGGTCACAGACACCGAATCCGTCTGGTCAGTCACAAAGTTCTCCTTCTACCTTTTCGAAGTAGTCGATCAATGATAATCACCGCTAAATATAGCCGAAATCGTGTGATAGGTCACGTGAAAAACAGCCAAACTGAGCAATGGGAAAAGCCCTCCTTCGCAGGTCCCCCCAGTAAGGTGAGAGGCAAGGCTGGCGACGGAGATCCCCCAAGCAGATTAGGCATAGTGTGATAGCGTTCTTCGATCCCGCTGTCAAGCGGAAAGTCGACAGCGGAAAGTCGACAGCGGAAAGTCGCAGGAACTCGGCGCGAGGGACCTCGCGGATGAGCCTGCTTTATATCTTGAGATGAAAGGCGTAGCTGTACTAATATAAGATTGAAGACGGCGCGAAACAGGAGGAGGAAGAAATAGGCTCTCCGCAGGCGACGGAAGAAGACACGACCCCAGGTGAACGCGATGACTACTAAATGGGTATCAGCCGCACCGTATCAGCACGAACGAACTGAAGCAATACCTCATGCGCCTGCGGCGCACCCATGCGCACGAAAGTCTGGACCATGCACCCCCTCACAAGCCCTCCCCCCTCGGAGGGGGAGGGAGCGGGCGGGGGGGACTTTCTGGGCAATCTCGAATAAGTTGATTCGATTGCTTCGCCCCCTTCGCTTTGCTCTTGGTGCTTGCAATAACGGAGCATTTATTGCGTGTGTATCAGTTGTCCTCTTCGGGCTGCTCATAAGCAGCTATCAGGTATCTGCGCAGCCCCAGGTCTTTGAAAAGATCAAAGAAGCCCAAAACAGGCTGGATGGGCTGGAGCTGAAACATCAGATCACCACTGTACGAGAGGCCGTCCAAACAAAACGCGCTGTCCGCTATGTCCGTCAAAAGGCGCTGATGCGGGAAGTGGCCGTGGTGGGGCTGAATAGCAAAACTGGGGAGTTGAAAGATTTCACGTTTCAAGAAACGGTTCTGCTTGATCGCAAAAATAGACCCCACGTCAAGCCTCCTCAAGTGGTTGCAAAGGACAACACCTGCGAACTGATCTGGCGCGGCGGAAGCCGTTGGGGCTTTAACCGGGATCTGTTGCTGACCTGCAATGGTGAAGAGATGGTCATCATCAACCTCACGATGTGGACGTCTCGTGTTGGGCGCCAGGTGGTGGTTGACCAAGGAACCGGCAAACGGACATGCCGCCAAGGGCCGGCAGAGCTGCGTATCGGCTCTTATGTACCCTATTCTTCGGAACTCCATACGCCAGAAGTCGCAGAAGAGGGCCACAGGTATCTGGAGCGGGCCATCCTGCAAGCCCTTCAAGAGCTGGATGACCTCAACGTGACATCCAAGACGTTTACTGAGCAGAACTTGAGTGAACTCGCCTCGTTTGACTTTATCCACGCGCTTCTTGTTGATGAGCACATGGATCCGGACGAATTTACAAGAAATGAGAAAAATGGGATGCTATCCCGGCTTATCGAAAAGTATTGGGTGGAAGTCGCCATCAACCAGGACTCAGCGTACAAGATGAGCGTCTCTCCCTCCGGCGCAACAGGTATCAGCCAGTTCATCTGCCCCACCTACGCGCGGATTCTTGACGAAACTCCCGAAGCCAAGCTTGACCCGGTGTTTGTGCACGGTATGTAAGACCATGTGAATGCTATTAAGGCTTCAATAACCCTTTTTGACTCCGACATGGCATCTTGGTGGACTCCAACGACCAGAAAAATCTGTTCCGCTTCTGCTGAGATGCTTGAAGACTGCTGGGCCGCTTCCTATAACGGAGGCCCTAACAGATTGAATAGGGTGATTGCAACGCGAGGCAAAGATTGGGACAAGAGAGGATCGATAGTTCGGAATACACGCCGCTACTTCGCCTCCCGATTTGAAGAAGAGACCTATACCTACCTCGCAAAGCTTGGCAGCATACGGGAGTATCTCTTGACCCTTGAAAAAAAGTACCCCGCCAATAGCGGGCCGTTGAAGTGATGGGGAGTGCTAGTCTAACATAACCCATGAAGAAATACATCGTACTGTCTGGAATCTAAAGGCTCGGTATGATGTTGAGTGGAGCTTTTTCTGTTGTGAAGAAAGGTGTAGTGCGGGAGGAGAGTGGGGGAGACAATTTCACATGAGGACACTAGCCGTTTTGAGACGAAGGGGATATATTGGAGGTAGAATTGTTGTCCGGCCTGTCCGCTGAGGTGCCCCATGAACAGACTTGCTTTTTGTAGGCCCGCGTTCGGTCAGAGCGAAAAGGAGTATCGGCGCCCCTCATGAAGCTGACAGGCGGGACCTCCCGTTACTCAGGTTAATCCGGGCAACCCGGTTCATTCGGGCCGCGTTACCCAGTCACCTTATCAAGGAAGTCGAGCAGAACACGGTTGAACTCTTCCGGCTGCTCCAGGTTACAGAGGTGCGAAGCGGAGCGCAGTATGGTGAACTCGGAGGAGGGGAGGGTTGCGTGGATCTCCTGTGCCATTGCAACCGGAGTCCCTGGATCGTCTTCACCCGCGATGACGAGGGCCGGACAGCGAACCTCACCGAGACGATCGGTTACGTCGATCGTTGGGATAGCGTAGCAGCAGCCTATATACCCGTGCGGAGGCGTGCTCCGCAGCATGACCCTCACGCGGTCCATTACATCTGGTTGGTGTTCCCGGAAAGACGGGGTAAACCAGCGTTGAAGTGCAGGCTCAACCGTCGGCTCCATCCCCTTCGCTTCCACAGTGCGGATCCGCTCCACCCAGGTCGACCGCATGGCCGCCGGGTAGCGGCTAGTGGTGGAGCAGAGGATCAAGCCTTGAAGTAGCGTCGGGTACTTCAGCGCAAGAATCTGGCCGATCATCCCGCCCATCGAGATTCCCACGAAGTGTGTCTTCGCGACGCCAAGCCCGGTGAGCAGCCCGTGCAGGTCGTCAGCCATCTGTTCGAGGCTGTAAGGGCCGGGTGGCGCACTGCTACCGCCATGCCCTCGCGTATCATACCTGAGTACCCGGTAGCGCCCACTGAGCGCCTGAGCCTGCTCGTCCCACAGGGAGAGGTTGCACCCGAGGGCGTGGCTCATGGTCACCACCGGACCCTCCCCCTCGATCGTGTAGTGGATGTCGATACCATTCGCTGTGAGCTTCATCCTGCCTCCTAGTGGGCCGTTCTTGCGAACTCTCACCCTCCGCTTCGCTCCCCCCTCTCCCGCTGGGAGAGGGCCGGGGTGAGGGTGGCGCAGCCTGCCGTGACATTGGCAGGGTCAAGGCATGGGGCTTAGTAGCCGGTGACGTAGGGGAGGCTTCTGGCGGTCCGGTCGATCTCGTTTCCCGCCTCCAGCAGGACGCCCATCGCGTTCCAGGTTCCCGTCAAAAGCTGATTGCGAGCTCCGTCCGGGATTATGGCCGGGACGCTCCGCTCGCCGAAACGAACCAGTCGGCGCTCCACATCCAGCAGGACCTCCTGCTCCGGGCACCGCGACACGACCTCTCCTAACCAGGCGACGCCCTCGGCATCCAGCGCCAGACAGGGGAGCCCAATTGCCGTGCAGTTGCCGAAGAAGATCTCGGCGAACGACTCACCCACGATGCCTCGGATCCCCCAGCGCCTGAGCGCCTCCGGCGCGTGCTCTCGCGAGGAGCCGCAGCCGAAGTTTTGGCCGACGACCAAGATCGTCGCCCCCTGGTAGCGAGCCTGGTTGAACGGGTGGTCTGGCATCTGCCGGCGGTCGTCCTCGAAGACGTACGCCTCAAGTCCCTCGAAGGTAATGCATTTTAGAAAGCGGGCCGGGATGATCCGGTCGGTGTCGATATCGTTGCCGGGCAGCGGTATCGCGCGACCGGCGATCTGGCGTCGAATATCGTCCTGTCTCACGGCAGCATCTCCCGCACGTCCACGACCTGTCCTCGGATGGCCGCCGCGGCCACCATGGCCGGGCTCATAAGGAGCGTCCGCCCTGTGGGGCTCCCCATGCGCCCCTTGAAGTTCCGGTTACTGGAAGCGGCGCAGATCTCTCGGCCTATCAGCTTATCCTCATTCATCCCGAGGCAGAGCGAGCAGCCCGCCTTTCGCCACGCAAACCCGGCCGCCAGAAAGATCTCGTGGAGTCCCTCGGCCTCGGCTGCCCGAGCCACCGCCTGAGACCCTGGAACGACGAGGGCCCTGATCCTCTTCGCCACCTTTCGCCCACGGACAACCTCGGCCGCAACCCGCAAGTCAGAGAGGCGCCCGTTGGTACAGGAGCCGATGAAGGCGACATCGATCGGCGTCCCGACGATCGGCTGGCCGGACTCAAGATCCATGAAGGCCAGCGCCTCGGCCCAGGCGGCCCTGTCCACATCGGGCGCGTCGTTTGGATGCGGGATCCGCTCGCTCACCCCTATCGATTGCCCAGGGTTGATGCCCCAGGTGAGCATGGGCTCGATCGAGGGGGCGTGGAGGAGCACGACGTCGTCGAAGGTGGCGTCTGGGTCCGACGCTATGCCCCTCCACCAGGCCACGGCCCGGTCAAAGGCCTCGCCGTGTGGCGCGAAGGGGCGTCCCCTGAGATACTCGAATGTCGTGGCGTCGGGGTTCACATAGCCGACGCGCCCCCCACCCTCGATGCTCATGTTACAGATAGTTAGACGCTCTTCCATCGACATCGTATCAATGGCTGATCCCGCGTACTCATAGGCGTAACCCACCCCGCCCTTCACGCCCAGTCTGCGAATGATCGCCAGGATCACATCCTTGGCGTAGACCCCACGCGCCAGCCTGCCTTCTATCCGGATTTGTCGGAGCTTTGGCTTCGCCATCGCCAGACACTGCGTGGCCAGGACATCCCGCACCTGGCTGGTGCCGATGCCGAACGCCAGCGCCCCCAGCGCCCCGTGGGTGGAGGTGTGGCTGTCGCCGCAGGCGATGGTCATGCCCGGCTGGGTCAGGCCAAGCTCCGGCCCGATGACGTGGACGATCCCCTGCCGGCTGCTGTCCAGGTCAAAGAACGGGATGCCGAACTCCTTGCAGTTTCTGGTCAGGTGGACGGTCATCTCCTCGGCCATCGAGTCGGCGAAGGGACGGAGTTGCGAGGCGGTAGGAACGATGTGGTCGATGGTCGCAAAGGTCCGCTCGGGGTAGCGAACCGTGAGCCCGGCCTCGCGGACCATCTGGAAGGCCTGCGGGCTGGTCACCTCGTGGAGCAGGTGCAGGCCAATGAAGAGCTGCGTCTGTCCAGAGGGAAGCGTTCGAACGGTGTGAGCGCGCCAGATCTTGTCTAGGAGTGTCTCTGCCATCGTGCCGTTATTCTGCCAGATTCCCCTGCCGCGCACAAGTCCCATCCCAAGGCCAGGATTGCCAAACCGGCAAGCTGTCAGACCCTCCGCATAGGAGTAGGCTGACAGGAACTACAGTGTTTGCCATCGGCGTGTTTCTGGCTTTAGTCTTTCTATTACGGGGAGCATTAACTAGATTGCACTCTTGCACAACATCTCCAGCAACTTCCCCCTTTACAAAAGGGGGATTGAGGGGGTTTTACCGATCGTTCAAATCCCCCCTTACCCCCCTTTGCTAAAGGGGGAGGCGAGCTATGCTCTGAGTAATAAGTGATGGAAATCGCCGTATTATCTCCCCTAATGTGAACAGGTTGTCGATCGAGCTAGACTGATCAGCCTACTCAATAGTTCGGCTACGGCCTAAGGGAAAGTACGGCTTGAACGTGTCACAATGGCCGGCAGGAGGTCATCACCATGACAAAGGTAGCCCTCTTGCCGGGTGACTCGACCACAAGATTAGTTGTTTTCTCAAAAGAGCGGTCGCCGATCCACCTTCCTTACCCAACCGCATCGTCAGCCCCTGCCTTTCGATGCACAATATCCATTGACAAGCAAAAATAGCCCTCCTATAGTTCCGACCACCGAAAGCAATGCCTTATCAAACAAAGCGGCAAGCGAACGAGACTGTGGAGGAAAACATGCCTGCCATCCCGGAACGACAAGCCCTGCGCCAGGTTGTCGTCGACAGCCTCTGCTTACGCGATAACCCCCTCGGTGATCCGCATGTGCGCCGCTTTCCGGTGTACGTGCCGCCGCAGTACGACACAGAACCCGAGCGGCGATTTCCGGTCGTCTGGCTGCTGGCGGGCTACGCCGGCTGGGGCGAACAGAAGGCCACGGCGGTGCGCGCCTGGGAGGAACCGCTACCCGATCAGCTCGATCGACTCATGCGGGCGGGCGACTTGGAACCGGCGTTGGTCGCGTTTCCCGACTGCTTTACCCGCTTTGGCGGCTCGCAGTACCGCAACTCATTGGGGACGGGGCGCTATGGCGATTACCTCGCCGACGAATTGGTCGGCGCTGTCGACGCGCGCTTTCGCACCCAGGCCGACCGCGATCGTCGAGCGGTGATGGGCAAGAGTTCCGGAGGGTACGGCGCGCTCATGATGGCGATGCTGCGCCCGGACGTCTTCGGTCTGTGTTGCGCGACGGCCGCGGACAGCTACTTCCCGCTCTCATGCGTGCAAGATTTCGGCAAGGCGCTGCAGGTCTACCACCGCCACGGTGGGCCGGAAGGGTTCGTCGCCGCGTTTGCCCACAAGTGGACCCGCACGCCCGCGGAGATTACCGCCATGATGGTGCTGGCCTACGCGCAGTGCTACTCGCCGAACGCACAAGTGCCTGTCTACGGTGCCGATCTGCCCTTCGATCTCGAAACCGGCGAGATGATCACGGCGACGTGGCGACGCTGGCTGGCCTGCGATCCGGTGTCGATGGTAGAGGGCCATGTCGAGGCGTTGCGCGGCATGCGCCTGCTCTTCCTGGACGCCGGCACCAGCGACGAGTGGTTCCTCAACTTTGGCCATCGGGTCCTGGCGAGCCGCCTGAGGTGCCACAATATTCCGTTCGAGTTCGAGGAGTTCGATGGCGGCCACATGGGCGTCGGTTACCGCGTCATCGACTCGTTGCGCCACATCACTGCTGCGCTGCGCCGTTAGCGATTGGGCGGCGGCAGAGGCCGGGCTCCGGGCGGATGCGCCGGGGGGTCCACGTCTTCTGCGGCACCCGCAGCTCTCCCACTGATGATACGGCTATGGAACATCTTCTGCGTTCTAGCATCCGGGCGTCCTTCTCCCAGGAGCGTATGCAGTACCTGGATCAGGAGGGGACGGTCGTGTAGAGATCCAAGGACGGCGAGACAACCAAGAGCTTCCCGGCGCTGGAATGGCTGGCTGCGATGTGTCCGCATGGTAGGCGTTTCAAGTTGAATATTCCGTGAATTGCCTATTAGTCATTGCTGTTTGTAATGAAATCTTATAGTTTACGGCAAGTTATTGTTTCGTCTTGACCGTGTAGAAGAATTTGTGCTGTACTTATCCGTCCATCTAATAATTGGTTGAGGCTGTAGAAAAACCTCCTCGCGAAGAGCACTCGCAATAGGGCGCGATATGAGTGACGATCGTCCGAAATCTGACGTCTTTGCCCAACATCGGCGGGATCGTGGCCTCTCGCGGCTCAGAGAGAGCCGCAGGCTTGGCGCCATTGGGCAGCAAGGGAAATCATGGTCTGTTGCTGAGGCCTCGAAAGGTGCATTTTTGGGATTTTTCTACAGCCTCGTTAGGCGCACCCAGAACCGTCGCGCAGCCCGAGTCCCCAAGAGGTAACACGTGCCCAAAGTGAAGAAGAACTCGGCCGCCGCGAACGCCACCTCTGCGAACGTCGGCTACGAAGCCCAACTCTGGCAGATGGCCGACGCGCTGCGCGGCAGCATGGACGCTGCCGAGTACAAGCATGTCTGCCTCGGCCTGCTGTTCCTCAAGTACATCTCCGACGCTTTCGAGGAAAAACACGCCGCGCTGCTGGCCGAGAAGGCCCAGGGCGCCGACCCAGAAGACCCCGATGAGTACCGCGCGCTCAGCATCTTCTGGGTGCCGCCCGAGGCGCGCTGGCCGCACCTGAAGGCGCAGGCACGCCAGAGCACCATCGGCCAGCTCGTCGACGACGCCATGGCCGGCATCGAGCGCGACAACCCAGCGCTGAAGGGCGTGCTGCCCAAGGACTACGCCCGCCCCGCGCTCGACAAGCAGCGACTTGGCCAACTCATCGACATGATCAGCAACATCAAGGTCGGCGACGAGGCGAGTCGCGCCAAAGACGAGCTCGGGCGCGTCTACGAGTACTTCCTCAAGCAGTTTGCTGGCGCCGAGGGCAAGAAGGGTGGCGAGTTCTACACGCCGCGCTGCGTGGTCAAGCTGCTGGTCGAGATGCTCGAGCCCTACCGCGGGCGAGTGTACGATCCCTGCTGTGGATCGTCGGGCATGTTCGTGCAGTCGGTGGAGTTCATCCGCGCGCACGCCAAGGGCAACGGCAATGGCGGTAAGGCTAAAGCCGACATTTCGGTCTACGGCCAGGAGTCGAACTACACGACCTGGCGGCTCGCGAAGATGAACCTCGCCATCCGCGGCATTGACGGCCAGATCGCGCACGGTGACACCTTCCACACCGACCGCCACCCCGACCTCAAGGCCGACTTCATCCTCGCCAACCCGCCCTTCAACGTCTCCGACTGGGGCGGCGAGCGCCTGCGCGACGACAAGCGCTGGCAGTACGGCGCGCCGGCGGCGGGCAACGCCAACTTCGCCTGGGTGCAGCACATCGTCCATCACCTCGCGCCCGCGGGCGTGGCCGGCTTCGTGCTCGCCAACGGCTCGATGTCGTCCAATCAGTCCGGCGAGGGCGAGATCCGCAAGAACCTGATCGAGGCCGACCTCGTGGACTGCATGGTCGCGCTGCCGGGTCAGCTCTTCTACTCGACCCAGATCCCCGCATGCCTATGGTTCCTCGCCCGCGACAAAAAAGGCCGTCATTCCGGCGAAAGCCGGAATCCAGTGTTTTTACGCGACCGCCGCGGCCACGTGCTCTTCATCGACGCCCGCAAGCTCGGCCCGCTCGTGGACCGCACCCACCGCGAGCTGACCAGCGAGGACATCGCCCGCGTCGCCAATACCTACCATGCCTGGCGCGGCGAGAAGGAGGCTGGCGAGTACGCTGACGTGCCCGGCTTCTGCAAGAGCGCGCCGATGGACGAGGTGCGCAAGCACGGCCACGTGCTCACGCCGGGCCGCTACGTTGGCGCCGAGGCGCAGGAGGACGACGGCGAGCCGTTCGAGGAGAAGATGCAGCGGCTCACTGCGACGCTGCGCGAGCAGCAGGCCGAGGCCGCGAAGCTGGACGCCGCCATCGCCGCCAACCTGAAGGAGCTTGGGTATGGGGGGTAGCTCGCTCAGAGAGTTCGCTGACATCCTGATGGGCCAATCGCCGTCAGGAGAGGCATGTAATGTCGCTGGCCTCGGCCTCCCGCTATTGAACGGGCCAACGGAATACGGGCCGCATCACCCGACGCCTGTGCAGTTCACGACAGATGCCCGAAAGCGAGCCCGCCCGGGTGACGTACTGTTCTGCGTGCGCGGCTCAACGACGGGCCGGATGAACTGGGCCGATCGCGAGTACGCAATTGGGCGAGGCGTCGCGGCGATTCGACACAAGACGAAGGCGGACCTCCAGCCGTTCGTCCGAGCGGTTATCGAGTACAGCCTTCCCGATCTGTTAGCTCAGGCGACGGGGTCGACCTTTCCGAACGTGTCCGCTGAGCAGCTCGCAGGGCTTTGGTGGCCGCCACTCCCGGAGCAAGAACAACGCGCCATCGCCCACATGCTCGGCACGCTAGACGACAAGATCGAGCTGAACCGGCGGATGAACGAGACGCTGGAGGCAATGGCGCGGGCGATCTTCAAATCGTGGTTCGTGGACGCCATCCAAGCTGGCCTCCCAAACGGCTGGCGCGAGGGCAAAGTGAGCAACCTTGCAACGCTCAGCCGCGACAGCCTAAATCCCGGCGAGTTTTCAGACGAGACCTTCGACCATTACAGCATTCCCGCCTTCGACGAGGCTCGGACGCCAAAACCTGAGACGGGCGATGCTATCAAGAGCAACAAGTTCATTGTGCCGCCTGACTGCGTGCTGGTGTCGAAGCTCAATCCGCGCATTCCCCGTGTCTGGCTGCCCGATTTGCGCGGCAGGAATCGCGCAGTCTGCTCGACCGAGTTCCTCGTCATGAATCCTAAGCCCGGCGTGTCGCGTGAAATCCTCTTCTGCCTGTTCTCAAGCGGAGCGTTCGTTAACGTGTTCGCAACAATGGTCACCGGCACATCAGGCAGCCACCAGCGCGTAAAGCCGGAGAGCCTTTTGGGTATGGATGCAGTCATTCCGCCACAACCACTGATGCAAAGCTTCACGGATGTGACGAAGCCACTGTTGGAGCGCATCGACCACAACATCACCGAATCCTGCATCCTCGCCACCCTGCGCGACGCGCTGCTGCCGAAGCTCATCTCCGGCGAGCTTCGGCCATCGATAAAGGCTAAGCAGTGAAGGTCAAACACCTCCGTCTCAAGCGATTCAAGCGGTTCGATGATCTAACCATCGACCTGGGCGAACACCCAGCAAGAATCGTCGCGTTAGTGGGGCCCAACGGCTGTGGCAAGAGCAGCATCTTCGACGCGTTCGAAGAAAAACTCAAAGATGTGAAAGGCGCGCAACGCAACGAGGAGGCGTGGTTCTTTGACAAGTTTGCCTTCCACCCTGACGAGGCTCTTCGGAACCAAGGCTACAACAAGAATCAGGCTATCACGCTGACGTTTGCAGATGCCGGAAAGAGTGTTGCGAAGAAGACTTTCCATATCCGTTCGGCATACCGATTTACGCCCAGCCTTGATGTCAAGAGCGTCTCCGCGCAGCCGAATATCATCGAAGACAATCGAAGACCACACAGCAGCATCGCACTAGACAATCGACTGCAGGAAAACTACGAGCGTCTGCTTGGCCTCGCCTACGGAGAGTTCGAACGCGGCGAGAAGACGGGTGAACAGGTGCGCAATGAACTTCTTTGGCGAATCAACGATGTCCTAACAGAAGTCCTTGATGTGCGCGTGTCGTCGATGGGAAACGTCATCGCGAGTAAGGGCCAGCTCTACTTTGAGAAAGAAGACGCACGGGACTTCCCATACCAGAACCTCTCATCTGGCGAAAAGGAAGTCATCGACCTGGTTGTTGATCTTGTTGTCCGCACTCCGGAGTTCGACGACACGATCTATTGCATCGACGAGCCAGAGCTTCATCTCAGCACGGCCATCCAGCGCAGGTTACTGGTCGCCATCGAGCGGTTGATCCCCCAGACCTGTCAGCTGTGGGTCGCCACGCACAGCATCGGCTTTCTGCGGGCGCTCCAGGACGAACTTGCTGACAAAAGTGCCGTTCTGGATTTCTCCGAACGGAATTACTTCGCCGGGACACAAACGATCCACCCCGTTATTCCTACACGGGAGAACTGGCAGCGGATCTTTGAAGCGGCTCTCGATGACCTTGTTGGCCTCATCGCGCCGGAGCGAATCGTTTATTGCGAGGGGAGGGCTGAACCGGGCGCCGCAGGAGAAGATCAAGGACTTGATGCATTCGTATACAACGAGATTTTCGGGAAGGACTATCCGACGACACTCTTCGTTTCGAGCGGCGGAACAAACGAAGTAAAGAATTACGGCAGCCTCGCAATCAAGGTGCTACAAAAGGCTTTCCTGGACGTAGATCTGCTCCTGCTTCACGACCGCGATACGCGTACCGACCAAGAGTGCACGGCGTGGCTCAATAACGCACCCCACCATAGGATGCTTGCCCGCCGTGAGATCGAGAATTACCTGCTTGACTTCGACGTTCTAGCGGCCTTTTACTCTGCCAAGAGTGGCACGCTCTCACGCGCCGACTACGACGCAATCGTGACTGACATTGTTAGCCAGGACCTGAAGACTGGTCAGACCATTAGTGGGCTCAAGGCTCTGTGTGCTGAAGTTCAGAAGACCAACACCGACTTCAAGAAGGCTCTGGCCGCCTACGTCCGAGGGACACCGGCGCATGGGGAGTTGATGACCGCCATCTTCAAAGAGTTGCCGGCAAACGCCGCCGCCGCTCCCACGGTCGTCGCCACCGAATGAGCGAGATCATCATGACCGGAAGTCGCGTATCAGAGACCGGCGTGACTACTGAGGCGACACGGTGAGCTCTGCTTTCACCGAATCGGTCGTTGAGGACGCCGCCCCTACCTAGATGGAGAGCCTCGGCTTGGCGGTCCAGCACGGCCTTGAGATTGGACCGGGGGAGCTGTTTGTCGAGGGGCCAATTCCGACGGCATGAGTGTGCACGCCTGATCTGCGTGGATGTGTGATAGACCGGGAAGGCCTGTGAGTCATGACATTGAAAAGGGGCGGACGTTACGACACGTCGAAGCTGGTCGAGGCTCAGTTTGAGTCAGGCTCCCACGGCCGGGTGCTCAAAACCTAATGGGGATTACCCGCAAGCGGGAGATGGATCATGTTGAAGCGCGAGAGCAGCTTCGGGCGCTGGAAGAACTCATCGGCATCCATGACGAACGTCATCGCTTTACCGCGGCTGATGTGCGGAGGATCCACCAGATCTGGTTAGGTCCTATTTACGCTTGGGCGGGTGAGTATCGGCGGGTGAACGTCAGCAAAGGTGATTTTCCCTTCGCGGCTGCTAGACAAATTCCCCGCTTGATGGCCGAGATCGAGAAAGGACCCCTGCGGGAGTTCACGCCCTGCCGCTTTGCCTCTCGGGATGAGGCGGTACGCGCCATTGCTATCGTCCATACGGAACTGATGCTGATCCATCCATTCCGGGAGGGGAATGGTAGGGTCGGCCGTCTCCTGGCGATCTTGATGGCTTTGCAGGCCAGATTATCGCCTTTGGACTTTCGTGGGATCAAGGGGCGAAAACGCCTGGAGTATTTCGCGGCAGTGCGGGCCGGCCTAGACCGAGATTACGAATCGATGGAAAGGATTTTCAGGGGCGTGATCCGGAGGACGTTGCGGATTTCTTAGGAATGGTAGCTGTATGGATAGCTTTACGGGCAGACGTTCGAGAGACACCTAGACGGGCGCCTTCAATAGCTGATGAACTGGACACCGCCGTCCAAAGCAGCAACTGTCTTTGCGCAGGATCTTTCAGATAGGGGTTAGTTTCGATCAGGGGCTTTTTACGCATGGCTTTTTTATACCACACACGGGGCGGTTGGTCACTGCGAAAGCGCAATCATGAGCATTGCTCAATTCACCGAATCTGAGGTCGAATCGGCTGCCCGCGCCTGGCTCGAAAGCCTCGGCTGGACTATCAAGTACGGGCCTGACATATCGCCTGGCGGCGATACTCTCACCCTGGCCCTTTGCCAGATGGAGCCGGAGAGCTACCGCGTGTACCTGGCCGAGTTCGATGAAGAGGCCGACGGCGCGGAGTCGGGAATGACAGCGGATGGCGAAGCGAGGGTGTCTGCATGACCAATTCCTCGAACGCGATCCCCGGCGGCGAAGTCGTCGTCTACCAGGCGCCGGATGGCCAGGTGAGGGTCGAGGTGCGGCTGGAGCGGGAGACGGTCTGGCTGTCGCTGAACCAGTTGGCGGAGCTGTTCGGCCGCGACAAGTCCGTGATTTCACGGCACTTGCGGAACGTGTTCGAGTCTGGGGAGCTGGAGCGGGCGGCAACTGTTGCAAAAAATGCAACAGTTCAAACCGAGGGGGGCCGCGGGGTCGTCCGGGAGATCGAGTTCTTCAACCTCGACGCCATCCTGTCGGTTGGATACCGAGTCAATTCCAAGCGCGGCACCCAGTTCCGCATCTGGGCTACGACCACTCTGCGCGATCATCTGCTACGCGGCTACACGCTGAACGAGCGGCGCCTGCGGGAGCGGGGCTTGAGCGAGATCGAGCAGGCGGTTGGGCTCCTGGCACGCACCCTGACGACCCATGCCCTCGTCAGCGACGAAGGCCGCGCCGTGCTGGACGTGGTGCAACGCTACACCCGCTCCTGGCGGCTGCTGCTGGAGTACGACGAAGAGCGGCTGGCCGAGCTGCCGGGGCGTTTCGTGGCGCCGACCGCGGCGCTCTCCCTGGACGATGCGCGGGCCGCCGCTGCGAGCTTGCGGGACGACCTCGTCGGCCGCGGCCAGGCGGGGGCGCTCTTCGGGCAGGAGCGCGGTGACGGTCTGGCGGGGATCCTCGGCGCCATCGAGCAGACCTTCGGCGGCGAGCCGCTCTACCCGAGTGCGCAGATGCGCGCTGCGCACATCCTCTACTTCGTCATCAAGGACCACCCCTTCGGCGACGGCAACAAGCGCATCGGCACGCTGCTCTTCCTGGAGTGCCTGCGGCGCAATGCCTTGTTGCTCCGCGCCGACGGGATCCCGCGACTCGCGGACAACGCGATGGTGGCGCTGGCGCTGCTCATCGCCGAAAGCGATCCGGCGCAGAAGGATCTCATGATCCGACTCGTGCTGAACCTCCTGGAGGACGACCCGTCATGAGCGAGCGCGGTTTCTCCGAATCCGTCGTCGAACAGGCCGCCCTCGTCTGGCTCGAAAGCGTTGGCTGGACGGTGAAGAACGGCGCGGCGATCGCTCCCGGCGAGCCTGCCGCCGAGCGGGATGACTACGGGCAGGTGGTGCTGGCGCAGCGGCTGCGCGATGCGCTCGGCCGGCTCAATCCGGCGCTGCCCGCGGAGGCGCTGGACGACGCCTTCCGCAAACTGACGCGGCTCGAAGGCGCGGAACTGATCGTGCACAACCGTGCACTGCATCGGCTGCTGGTGGATGGCGTCACCGTCGAGTACCGCGATGCCGAGGGCAGCATCCGCGGCGCGCAGGCGAGGGTTCTCGACTTCGATGACCCGGAGGGCAACGACTGGCTGGCGGTGAACCAGTTCAGCGTCGTCGAGAACAAGCACTCGCGGCGGCCGGATGTGGTGCTCTTCGTCAACGGCTTGCCGCTGGCGGTTGTGGAACTCAAGAACGCCGCCGACGAGAACGCCACGGTCTGGAGCGCATTTCAGCAGCTCCAGACCTACCAGGCGGAGGTACCGTCGCTGTTTGCGCTGAACGCGCTACTTGCCATCTCCGATGGGGTGAAGGCGCGCGTGGGCACGCTCACCGCGGGGAGCGAGTGGTTCAAGCCCTGGCGCACCATCACGGGCGAGCGCCTGGCGGATCCGCACCTACCAGAGCTCCAGGTGGTGATCGAAGGCATTTTCCCACCAGGGCGCGTTCTCGACATGGTGCGGGACTTCATCGTGTTTGAGGACGACGGGAGCGGCTGCCTTACCAAGAAGATGGCCGGGTACCACCAGTTCCACGCCGTGCAGGTGGCGGTGCGCGAGACGCTGCGCGCGGCGCGCTTGCGGGCTGAGGCCGAACGCAAGGTGGAAGATCTAGGGCGCTACGAGACGGGGCGCCGACCAGGGGGCGAACCCGGCGACCGGCGCGTGGGTGTGGTTTGGCACACACAGGGCTCTGGCAAGAGCCTCACCATGGCGTTCTACGCCGGCCGCATCATCCGCGAGCCGGCGATGGAGAACCCGACTCTCGTCGTGCTCACCGACCGCAACGACCTCGACGACCAGCTCTTCGGCACCTTCTCGCGCTGTCAGGACCTGCTGCGCCAGCCGCCAGTCCAGGCGGAGAGCCGCGCACATCTGCGCGAACTGCTCAGCGTGGCGGCGGGCGGGGTGGTGTTTACCACCATCCACAAGTTCTTCCCCGAGGAGAAGGGCGACCGGTACCCGACGCTCTCCGCGCGCCGCAACATCGTGGTGATCGCCGATGAGGCGCACCGCAGCCAGTACGACTTCATCGACGGCTACGCGCGCCACATGCGCGATGCGCTGCCGCACGCCTCGTTCATCGGCTTCACCGGCACTCCCATCGAGCTGCAGGACGCCAACACGCGTGCGGTCTTCGGCGACTACATCAGCGTCTACGACATCCAGCGCGCCGTGCAGGACGGCGCCACAGTGCCGATCTACTACGAGAGCCGGCTGGCCAAGCTCGCGCTCGATGAGGCCGAACGGCCGAAGATCGACCCAGAGTTCGAGGAGGCGACCGAGGGCGAAGAAGTCGAGCGCAAGGAGAAGCTCAAGACGAAGTGGGCGCAGCTCGAGGCCGTGGTCGGCGCGGAGAAGCGGCTGGAGCTCGTCGCGAAGGACATCGTCGAGCACTTCGAGAAGCGGCTCGAGGCCATGGACGGCAAGGCGATGATCGTCTGCATGAGCCGGCGCATCTGCGTGGAGTTGCACCGCGAGATCGTGAAGCTGCGCCCGCAGTGGGATGGCGCGGACGACGACGCGGGCGCGCTCAAGGTGGTGATGACCGGCTCGGCCTCCGATCCGGCCGACTGGCAGCGGCACATCCGCAACAAGCCCCGGCGCGAGGCACTTGCCAATCGCTTCCGCGATCCGAAGGATCCATTCAAGCTCGTCCTTGTACGCGACATGTGGCTCACCGGCTTCGATGCGCCGAGCCTGCACACGATGTACATCGACAAGCCGATGCGCGGGCACGGGCTGATGCAGGCGATCGCGCGGGTCAATCGAGTGTTCAAGGACAAGCCCGGTGGGCTCGTCGTGGACTACCTCGGACTCGCCCAGGAACTGAAGCAGGCGATGGCCACGTATACCGAGAGCGGCGGTACCGGGCGCACGGCGCTGGATCAGAACGAGGCCGTCGCCGTGATGCTGGAGAAGTACGAGGTATGCGCCGGGCTCTTCCACGGCTTTAACTGGTCGAAGTGGACGACTGGGACGCCACCGGAACGGCTCGGTCTGCTCCCGCTCGCGCAGGAACACATCCTGAAGCAGGAGAGCGGCAAGGACCGCTGCGTCCGCGCCGTGCGTGAACTGTCTCAGGCCTTTGCGCTCGCGGTGCCGCACGCCGAGGCGCTACGCATCCGCGACGACCTTGCGTTCTTCCAGGCGGTCCAGGCCGTGCTCGCCAAGCGCGCGCCCGGCGACGCCCGGCCCGAAGAGGACATCGAACAGGCGGTCCGGCAGATCATCTCGCGGGCGGTGGCGCCCGAGGGCGTGATCGACATCTTCGCCGCAGCCGGCCTTGCGAAGCCAGACATCTCGATTCTCTCGGAAGAGTTCCTGACCGAGGTGCGCGGGATGCCCCAGCGCAACCTCGCGGTCGAGTTGCTGCAAAAGCTGCTGAAAGGGGAACTCGCGGTTCGGCGGCGCAAGAACGTCGTCCAGGCGCGTTCGTTCGCCGAGATGCTCGAGCAGACGATCCGCCGCTACCAGAATCGCGCCATCGAAGCGGCGCAGGTGATCGAGGAGCTGATCGCACTCGCGAAGGAGATGCGCGAGGCCAGCGCCCGCGGCGAGTCACTCCGGCTGTCGGAGGATGAGCTGGCGTTCTACGACGCGCTCGAAACCAACGACAGCGCGGTCAAGGTGCTGGGCGACGAGACTCTGTGCGCGATCGCCCGGGAGCTGGTCGAGACGGTGCGCAACAACGTGACGATCGACTGGACCCTGCGCGAGAACGTACGGGCGCAGCTGCGCGTCCTTGTCAAGCGCATACTGCGAAAGCACGGATATCCCCCGGACAAGCAAGAGAAGGCGACGCAGACAGTACTGGAGCAGGCGGCGTTGCTGTCTGGTGAATGGGCGGCCGCGTGAGAAGGGCGCCCAACAACAGCATCAGCGGACGGTGCTTCGCGCCGCCGCTGATCCGGAAAATACGGAAAATACGAAAATAGGGACAGACACTAGTATCGTGACAATTCGTGGTGCTCGCGGTCATGATCGTGCATGCCACGGATTACCCGAACCGTTGCATCCGGCCACCCGTATCATGTGAGGCAACGAGGGAATGATCGCCAGACGGTCTTTCGGAACGACAGCGATTCGAATGCGCACGATGACAGAACGGCCACTGCGAAGAGACGGGTTCATCTGGGAGATGCAGCAGGAAACTGGACGAGTAATACACGTGTTGCAGAGGGGAAGACCAAAAAAGGATCTCAATAAATAGTGTCTGTCCCTATATCCCCCCTATATCCCCAGGGATTGCGACCCCTAAATGTGAAATGCTCTCAGCCCTGCTGAGAGCTAAGAACTCTTGGAGAGGAGGAAGGAACCCATGAAGAGACGGTCACGCTGGATCCAAAGCCTGTTTTTCGCCATCCTTCTTCTCGCCTTTGCAGGCGATCTCCTGGAAGCCCAGGAGGTTCACGACGATCCTGAGGCCCGTGCCTTCCTGGAGGAGGCCCGCCAGCGCGTAGTCGTGTGGGACCGCTTCCCGGGCTTTAAGGCGAAACTAGAGGTGAACCAGGATGGAAAAAGGTCGGGTGGTGAACTGACGGTCCTCCCTTCTGGAAAGGTGGAGGTCGAGCTTCAAGATCGGGAGGCGGCAGAATGGGCTAGCGGGATCATGAAGTCGATCGTCAACCATCGACTGAAGCTGGAGACACACAAGCACGAGGATGCACCGGTTACCTTCGGCCTTAAGGATCAGCATCCACTGGGACGCCTAGTGAAGAAAGGCGACCGCTCCTCATCGACTTATCGCATCAAGGGTCGACAGATTCTCCAGGTCAACCAGAGGACAGAAAAAGGATGGTTGAGCCTCAACGTCTTAGAGTACATCCAGACGCCTCAGGGCTTCCTGTCCAAGCGGGTGGCCATCTTCCAGTTCGACGAAAAGGATTCGCTTGTAAAAAGCACCGTCTTTACCGATGAGTACGTCGAGGTAGAGAGGTTCTGGCTTCCCAAGTCCCGTGTGATCAGCACCGCCCAAGAGGGGAAGGTAGAGGTCTCGACGCTTCAGTTTCAAGAGCACCGCCTGCTTCCGAAAGAAGCGGCCAAGGCCCCGGCTTCCTTAAAATAGGTGGTTCTTCCGGCTTTTCCGTGGGTAGAGTTTCTGGTATAGATACCCTCCTGAACCTACAACAAGGAGGGTCATCATGCGCGATACTGAACTGTACCGGCACCTGTTGGGATTGTTGGAGCCATGGA
>Ga0209515_10000567_pt1 | contig 65622 bp, 77 predicted proteins | sample Subgroupgradi54m_FD_187454 | JGI IMG/M metagenome (GOLD analysis project Ga0209515, IMG submission 187454) | Subsurface groundwater microbial communities from S. Glens Falls, New York, USA - GMW60B uncontaminated upgradient, 5.4 m (SPAdes)... ...
AGGAATTTCTAATTTGAGAAACCCAAGGTTTCTCAAACTCTTCCTCAGAAGGAAACCTCGGAGCAAGCTCGCGAAGAATTTCTCGATTAAACTTCTTGGCTTAATCTGTTATGTCGAACTCACGTTACTTTAAGTGAATTGACGGATCACTTAATCATTTCCCCCTTGACATAAATCCAGGTGATAATGGCCAGGGCTAAAGAAATTATTTTTAAACCAGCATTATGGGTCAGCCATCTTCGGATCATTTCTTTTTATGGATACCTTTCAGCAATAAATTTTTTAACATACTGGTGAGTGCTTCTTTGTCCGGGATGGGGAGCAATCGCCCGTCGGCGGCAACGGAAACATTTCCGGTTTCCTCAGAAACCATCACCGCAACGCTATCGGTTTGTTCGCTGATCCCCAAGGCCGCGCGGTGGCGTGTTCCGGTTGTTTTATCGAAATGGGAATTTTCGGACAAAGGAAAAAGACACGAGGCCGCGACAATGCGTTCTCCTCGGATAATAATCCCGCCATCATGCAAAGGAGATTGAGGGGTAAAAATACTTTGGATCAGCTCAGAGGAAACCCTTCCATCCATGGCGACCCCGCTTTCAACGGATGATTTAAGTTTGGTTTCTCTCTCGATGGCAATCAAACATCCAGTCTTTTGACGGGACAAACGATTCACCGATACCGCAATTTCATCGATGATAAGAAGCAACTCGGATTCTGCTAAATCGACGTTGAAAAGATGCTGCTGTCCCAAACGCGCCAGCCCCTGACGGAGTTCTGGTTGGAAAATAATCAAAAGTGCAATGATGGAGAGACCGAAGAATTTTGTTAACAACCAATTTATTGTATCTAGTCCTAAAACCTGCGATAAAAGAAAGGCAATCAAAAGATACGTGATCCCTTTTAAAACCTGGAAAGCACGCGTCCCTTCAAAAAAAACAAGGATGCGGTAGAAAACCATCCACAGAATAATAATCTCGAAAATCGGAGTGATTTTAGACCAGAGTTCAAAAATCATTAGGTACCTTACATTAATCAATATTCTTTAGTCCAGTCTTATCTTTATAGCTACGATAATTCGAGATTGCATCCGTAATGGAGACAACCTCTTTTATTTTTCCCACGTCGTGTACGCGGACAATATGCGCACCGTTTAGGATGGCAGCGCACACTGCTGCCGCGGTTCCCATCAATCGGTTGTGCACATCCTTATTTAAAATCCAACCGATAAAAGATTTTTTCGATGGACCGACTAAAATCGGACAATTCAAAACTTGAAAATCTTTTAGATGATGAATCACGGCAAAATTCTGCCAGGGAGTTTTCCCAAAACCGATGCCGGGATCGATGATGATTTTATCGGATTTGATCCCGATTTCCAAGCATTTTTCAATCGATCGATTTAGTTCGACGATTATTTCTTTCAGCAGATTCTTATACCGGATATTTTTTTGCATAGTTCGAGGAGAACCGCGCATATGCATGAGCACAATTGCGGCATCATACGAACGAATCATTTTAAGCAGTTTTTGATTAAGCTGAATTCCCATGATGTTATTAATCATACTCGCTCCACCATCGAGTGCGTGTTGCGCCACGAGGGGTTTATAGGTATCAACAGAAATAGGAATTTTAATTTTTTGGGAAAAGAAGGTAACGGCGGGGATCAACCGCTTTATTTCTTCTTGAGCAGAAATCTTAACGCTGCCCGGGCGGCTGGACTCGGCACCCACATCAAGAATATCGCAGCCTTGACGGATGAATTTTTGTACCAGGGCCAAGACCCGCGGGAGATCGTTTTTATTTTTTACCAGAATTCCATCTTGACTAAAGGAATCGGGGGTGAGATTTAAAATACCCATAATTTTCGTCTGCCGACCGAGAGGAAGACGAAACCGCCGAGCTTGAAGCGTAAGTTCTTTTCGGGGAAATGCGGACTTCTCCATTCACATCACATTCGAAAGAAGTGTTAAATTCTTAGATCTGAAACGTTCGTGCCCCTCAATCTTTCTGGGGTGAAAATATTTATTCCCGCTGCGGCTAGAGAATTCGGGGTCGGAGATATATCACCTTTTTTCTCACCGGTATCTTTAAACCCTGAAGAAGACATGCCTAACAGGCTCATCGTTTCATCAATATCAATGACTTCCTTCTCCAGCAATCGCTTGGTGATCAATTCTAATTTCTCACGATTCTTAAGCAGCAATGCCTTGGCTCGATTATAGGCATCATCGACAAAATGGCGTACCTCATCGTCGATGGCTTTGGCTGTCTCTTCACTGTAATCCCTTTGCTCCATCATATCTCGTCCTAAAAAGAGCTGATGATGATGCCGTCCTAACGTGAGGGTCCCTAATTTAGGACTCATCCCGTATTCACAAACCATTTTTCGAGCAATCTCGGTTGCGGATTGTAAATCACTATACGCACCCGTTGTGATTTCATTAAGACAGATCTCCTCAGCCGCCCGTCCGCCTAAGGCAACCGCTAGACGTCCTAATAATTCTTGTTTGGTCCAGTAATGGCGATCTTCGACCGGAGGCGTTAACGTGTATCCCCCCGCCATTCCCCGAGGGATAATGGAAACTTTGGAAAAAGTATCGACTTCATCGATCAATAATGTCAATAAGGCATGGCCGGCTTCATGATACGCGGTGATTTCTTTTTCCTTTTTCGACATCGTGCGGCTTTTTTTCTCCGGTCCCATCGTGACACGTTCAATGGCGGCCAGCATTTCTTCCTGACTGACAAAATCTTTATTGTTCCGCGCGGCTAAAAGAGCGGCTTCATTACACACATTGGCCAAATCTGCACCCGAAAAATAAACTGTTTGACGCGCGATCTTTTTTAAGTCAACTTCGGGGCTGAGCTTAATATTTTTCGTATGGACTTTTAAAATTGCCTCACGGCCTAGAATATCGGGAAGATTGACCACCACCTGGCGATCGAATCGTCCGGGGCGAAGCAAAGCCGGGTCAAGTGTATCCGGACGGTTGGTTGCGGCAATGAGAATCAGTCCGGCCTGCGTATCAAAACCATCCATCTCAACCAAAAGGGCATTGAGTGTTTGTTCGCGCTCATCATGGCCTCCGCCGATTCCGGAAAATCTCAAGCGCCCCACCGCATCGATCTCATCAATGAAAATGATGGCGCCTTTTCCGGAGGTTTGGGCGGCTTTTCTTCCCTGTTCGAAAAGATCACGCACCCTGGAAGCCCCGACCCCTACAAACATTTCCACAAAATCCGAACCGCTTAAAGAAAAAAACGGAACATCGGCTTCCCCGGCAACCGCTTTGGCCAAAAGCGTCTTGCCCGTTCCGGGGGGACCGATCAACAAAACACCTTTGGGAATTTTCCCCCCTAAGCGCTGAAACCTCTTCGGCTCTTTTAAAAATTCAATCACCTCCTGCAGCTCTTCTTTGGCTTCATCCACACCGGCGACATCGGCAAAAGTGATTTTATTATTTTTTGTGTTCACCTTCGCCCGGGATTTTCCAAAAGACCAAATTTTGTTTCCCACCTGACTTCCCCGGTAAGAAACAAACCAGATAAACCCGATAAAAAGCAAAATAGGCATAAACGAAAAAAACAACTGACTCCAAAACGTTTTGAGAGGCACAACGGCAAAGTCCCCTACGTTGGTTCGGATGAGATCCAAAAGGGCTTTATCATCGGGGGGAATATCCACAACGAAACGGCTTCCCTCTTTCATGGTTACGCGTAAGACATTTTCCGTCATCTCTAATTTCTGGATAGGGCCGGATTCTTTGGTATTTTTATTGAGGATTTCATAAAACTTACTGTAAGGAAGCGACTCTTCTTTGGTCAGGGTGTTCATTTCTGGACGGCTAATCACGATCAGAAGAATAAAAAAAAGTACCATGAAAAAAATCCAATTATTGTTATTAGAAGGTATACGATTTCGTAGCGGTAGTTTTTTTAACGTTTTCTTTATTTCCGGCTTGGATAGATTACTGGGTTTCGACATGGAATTATTCCCTTATATTTAACCCAAAAATTTCAATTTCCCTAAAAAGTTATCACAAAAAGCGTCCTCTGAAATTCTTGGGTTTAAACGGATTTTTAAATTATAGCGAAATCCAAATTATAATCAAGAACTACTTATTAATAGAAGGAAGCTCAATAAGTATTTGCCCTCGATTTTGGGGGTGATCGATTAATGATCACAGACCGATCATCCACTCGAATCGACAGGGCCTTGGGCAGATGGACAATCGAACCCTTCGGCCGGTTCTCGATCAAATCTTCGATTTCAGCAAGATGCCTAAATGTCATGGCATTGATATCGCCATTCAATTGTTCAATCGCCAGACGAATCACCAGGCGTTTTAGGGCTCGATGAAGTTTTTGTAAGCGACCAATATCTAACCGTAAATACCGACGATCCTCTTGCTGCACTATATTGAGGAAAGATTTTCTGGCCTCTTGTTCGAGGTAATCATAATCTTCCCCTAACGTGTTTGAAAGATGCGCTAGAATTCCTTTCAGTTTTGGATTATATTCTTTCTGTAGCTGAGGAATCAACTGCAGACGAATTCGATTACGTAAGAATTTATTACTCCGGTTCGTGGGATCGAGGCAAAATGAAATTTTTTCTTTCTTTAAGAAAGACTCGATTTCCGATCGAGAAACATCCAGCAGAGGCCGAATAAAACAAAAACCATGGATCGTTCGTTTCGGAAGAATCCCGCGAATTCCCATGAGACCTGTTCCGCGCAAGATGCGCATCATGACCGTTTCGGCTAAATCATCTTGGGTATGACCTAAGGCAATCGCATGGGCCTTTTTGATTTTTGCGGTCTTCAGCAAAAACGAAAAACGGTATTCGCGGGCGATTTCTTCGATCGAGCCGGAATTTTGGAAGGCATTTCGGGGAAGTGACCGGGAAATGAACGGCACGTGTAGTTTCTCACAAACCCCGCGCACAAACTGTTCATCCCGCCGAGCACTGTTTCTTAACTGATGGTTAAGATGCGCCACATATAAATCAATTCCTAATTCATAACGCAATTGAAACAAAATATGCAAAAGGGCGATCGAATCCCCTCCGCCGGAGACGGCAACAACAACGCGGTCCCCCTTTTTCAAAAGATCATACTGGTAGATTGTTTTTTGGACTCGCGCAATTGTATCCATCAAAATTTATCAAACAGATTTAGGATTATTCATTCTGTAGTCCCCGCTTTTCTCGGCGGGCTTCTTGATAGGCCTTTTTAAGTCTTGGGACATACTTGGTGTTGGGAGGGATAATTTTTAGATTCGCAAATCCCTGTTTTAAGATTTCTTCGTTGACGAAGGTTCCGTCACTTAAAAAAATATAAGCTAAAGTTTGCAACTCCTCATTGGTTTTTTGAACATCAAATTCCAAACGGACATATTGGTCCTCCAAAAGACCTCTGGCAAATTCATAGGATTGCTGGGCGATGGGTGTGGTGGGATTCAATTCTTGTTTAATGGGAAACCCGTAGGGATCTGTTGGCACATATCGAACTCGAGGAGGATCAGGCGCTTCAATACCGATCAAACGTATTCTTTCACCACTTTCTAAAATAATCGTGTCGGCTCGGACAACTTTTTCCACACGGACGTGTTCATATTTCTTTGCAGTCTCTGGACCCAAAAGTATATCGAATTTGGATTCAGCCCCGAGAAGACCGCCACCGGTCAAGATGATCCCAAAAGACAGGATGAAAATTTTTAGAGAAAGACGGGACATAGTGAAAATGTATTTTGAAATTTAGAAAAAATTATCTTATTTATCATATTTGGGAATATTCCCTTCCCTCGAATTCAGACCGTCCAATCCTCAACTAAAAGACCTGGGACACGAGTAAATTCTCTAACATTATGTGTTACAAGAGTCCCTTGATTGGCCGTGACGGTCGCAGCAATAATTAAATCATTGGGGCCTATACTTACCCCTCTTCTTTCAAGATGGTAACGGATTCTAGCATATGCAATAGCTGCCTGCTCATCAAAAGATATCACCTCATAAGGGGCCACAAACCGTTCTACCAAATGAACTGTTTGTTTGGATTCAATAGATTTTAAAGCTCCTAATAAAAGTTCCGATTGTACAATCGAAGGAATTTTAATCTGATCAGGTATGGAATTTTGCAACCATTTCTTGATCGCCGGGAATTGGCCCTTAAGCGCAAAAACACAAATATCGGTGTCCAAATAATAATTCATAGGGTTTGCCGTTGTCGATCTTTAGTAAATTTAATCTGTGCGGGACGTTTAAACGAGTCATCGTTCAAAATACCAAAAAGGTCAAAATAATCTTTAGGCCAAGCTGTTTTCAAAGAAGATACTAACCTTTTTTTAACCCATGTGGATATAGAATCATGTTCTTTCTCAGCAGCCTTCTCGATTTGCTTAAGCGTATGTTCGTCAATATAAATACTAATTTGTGCCATATCACTCACCCCCTTATCTGTTGGAAGTATAGCATACAAGCTAACAAAATCAAGTATATAAGAAAGTATATTAAAGTATAATTCTACACTGGCAAAGGGTGACTCACGAATATATACAGCCTTGAAGAGATTGATTGAGGATAAACTAGTGGCGGTACACCTTCAGATATTAAATTCTCTAGATGAGGCTCGCCATTTTTTTTCTAAAGAATTCTGATAAAAAATGGCGGCGAGTGGATTTAAACCACTGACCTTCTCGGGTATGAACCGAATGCTCTATTCCAGCCTTCCTCATTCAAAACAAGTAATGGCGAGGGGCGGGATCGAACCGCCGACATCGAAGGTATGAGCTTCGCGCTCTGACCAAACTGAGCTACCTCGCCTTAAAAAATTTCAAGTTTAAAGTACGTCGCAAATTCTTAATATCGCCAGTCGATCAGTTTGGTATTGTCAAAATAAAGACGGATGGGATGCCAGTCTTCAAATTTCTCTTGATTAGCAAGATCATCATAGGTCCAGATTTCAAAATTTCCGTTTATCGACCCGGAATTGAAAACAGCATCCGGTTCTCCATACACTTCCTTAATTTGATTCATCGTCATGCCGGTACGGATCAATTGATCAGAGAGGGCAACACAGAGTGCCGCATATTTTTTCTTCTTTAATTCCATTGCTTCTTTTTTCGGATCAGGCATCTTCTTAGATGGCATCAAGCCACACCCGCCCCAAGAAAGCAAACAAAGCAATATCGGAATCACGATGAATCGATTATTCATAAGATATTAAACCCAAGAATTTCAGTTGACGCTTTTTGTTTTAACTTTTAGGGAAACTGAAATTAGGATTTAACCCCGCTGTACAGCCCCGCTGCTTTCTTGCTTGTCTATCGACAAGATTAGAAAGCAAGAAGCGGGGCTAGCGGCCCTTCGGGCAAGAATTGCAATTGTAGTTCAATTGCAATTCTTGGGTTAAAATATTTCGCAAAAATACATCCCTTAGGCATTCACAATTAAATAAAGCAGTAAAACAATAACGATACAGGAAATAATATAAAAATCATTAAAATAAAAAAAATCGGCGATTCGTTCTGCGGGCGTATAACTCTGGGGGAGGGAATCAGCCGTCACCTGGCCCGCATTCTTGATTTCCAGCACTTCTGATTTCTTCAGTCGTAAAAATTGATCGGCGATACGGTAGGCATGGAGTTTCTTCTCCTCGACGAGATCCATGACTTTTTTCTCAGAAACACCCAGGATCTGCGCGGTCTCTCGAACAGAAATGTACTGATTGGTGGTGGTCATTTGACGCGGCCTGATGCAGCCCAGCTATCAATCTTGTTGCGCTCAAATTTCCAGTTGTCTCCATTTTTGACAGCGGGGATCTTCCCAGAATTGGCCAGATCCAGAATGGAGGGCGGGTCAATCTCCAGATATTTGGCCAGTTCATCAATGTCCAAATAATCCTCCATCATCTGACATCGGCCTTGAAAAATGGCTCCCTCAACGATGTTGAGTTTGGGGGTGGTGATGTTTCCGGTCAAAATAGCACCAGGCATGAGAACCAGCATGGTTTTGGCGACGATATCCCCTCGGACTTTTCCAGCAATCACAATATTGTCGCCGTTAATATTCGCTTCCACAAAAGCGTTACTGCCGATTGTCAGCGTGCCTCGTGTTTCTAGTATTCCGTTAAAATTCCCATTGATCCGTAAATTCACCGGATCTTTAAAACTCACCGTCCCCTGCATGTGCGCACTGATTTCGATGCTTTTTTCTTCTGGTTCTTTAGAATCTCGTCGATCGCGAAAGGCCATGCTGACCTCCTTGGGTTAAAATTACTTATTTTCTCTGTCATTTCCTCCTTTGAAGGAACTGGTCCCGGCTCTTTTCTATATTTTAAAAGATCGCTTCGCAAAAAGCACTCGCAATGACACTAATTGGAACAGTTATGATATAACAAAATAAAAAATAGAAGTCAATCATCGGAGAGAGGAATTATTTTTTTTCCTCAAATGATACGCCAACCCGGCAATCATGGCCGCGTTATCGGTACATAAAGATAATGGCGGAAGAAAAACTTTAATCCCTTCTTCACGAGCTCTTAATTCCAGCCTCTGGCGTAACGAAGAATTCGCCGCGACGCCGCCGCCTACAACCAAGGTCTTTATTTTTTTCTTTTGACAGGCCGAAATACATTTCTCGATCAAAACCGCGACCACACTTTTCTGAAAGGCATAGGCGATTTTTTTAGTTGTCTCTTCATCCACGGTTTTTTCCCGACGGAGATGGTACAACACCGCGGTTTTGATGCCGCTAAAACTAAAATCCAAAGTATGGGGCAATTGAGCACAAGAGAAATGAATCTCTTTATTCTCCCCGTCCTTCGCCAGCCGATCAATGATGGGACCTCCGGGATAACCCAGGCCTAAGATCCGCGCCACTTTATCATAAGCCTCCCCAACGGCATCGTCGCGCGTCTGCCCTAATAAAACAAAACGATTGAATTCTTTTATGTAAAAAAGACTCGAATGACCGCCGGAAACAACTAACCCAATGGCGGGTAACGTTGGAAATTCGGTGTTATGGTGTTCAGACAAATAAGCGGAATCTTGACCGACTTCTTCAAATCTTAAAAAATTAGCATACAGATGCGCTTGGATATGATTGACTTCAATGATTGGTTTATCGAGGGCAAAACTCAGCGCGCGGGCAAAAGATACCCCTACCAAAAGCGATCCGATCAATCCCGGGGATTGAGTGACAGCAACGCAATCGATTTTATCCAAATTGAGCCCCGCGTCCTCAAGCGCCTGAGTCACAACGGTATTAATCAACTCCATCTGCCGACGGGAAGCGATCTCCGGAATAATTCCGCCATATTTCTGATGATCTTTCATACTGGAGGAAACCACATTGGAAAGAATTCTTTTGCCATCTTCGACACAACTGGCGCAGGTTTCATCACAGGATGTTTCAATCCCTAAAATATTCATCGTAAAAGCTCCGTTATCCGAACAATTTTAAAACCTTGTTTCTGTAAAGCCTCCGTTTGTTCCTTGACAATCTCTAAGGTGAGTGGCCGGTCATGCCCGATCGCAATGGCATACCCTTTTTGCCTGGCTTGTTTGGCTAGTTGCGCGAATTGATTCTCAATATAACGGCGTTCATTTTTGTTATCCAGAAATACATCGCGTCGGGCAAAATCGATGTTCATCTCTTTCGCCAAGTTCCGACAGATGGAATTACTCGTCACTAAACTATCGACAAAGAAAAGTCTTTTTTCTTTCAACCGGCTAAAGATAATCGACATCAAACGCCGGTCCTCGGTCGCTTTTGAACCCATATGGTTATTCACGCCTTGCAAAAAAGGAATACTTTCTAAATTTTTTTCCAGCATCCTTTCCACCCTTTGCTGGCGCATGGAGGTGGTGATGATGTAATTTTCGGGATATTTTTCCAGATATTGATGCGGTTCTAAGGGAAGATGCAGCATCACAACATTATTTGTGTTATACGCACACTGCGCCATATCCACAGAATGATCCAAGCCGGGTAAGATGGCAACCGCAACCGGCGCGTGAATGGCCTTAAGGGCCGCACACGATTCTAAGTGGTATCCCCAATCATCGAGAATAATCGCGATACGACCTGCCACCGATTTTTGCACCGCCGGGCCAGCCGGCTCGCCGGCGAATTTCTTGGCACGAGCAGATGCAAAACCAACGGCTTTCTGGCCTACGGATGATGGCGCGATAACCGGTGGCGATAACTTTGCGGGTTGGGCGGAAACCGCCTCTGGCTTTTTAATTGTTGGTTGAAAGGCGATGGATCTTCCCAACGATAATTTCTGTGCGAATTTCCTGCTCGGGGGACTGACCAGCAGAAACGTTTCCACCGCCACAATGAAAAACAAAATGGCGATAATAAAATTTCGGGAATCCCCTTTTTTACGTCTGGTTCCCATTGTTAGGCGTCACGATATTTTTTACGGGTTGACTAAAACCCTGATAGACCCGGATTCCTTTGATGACACTCAGTGCCCCTTGGATTTGGTTGTCTTCTAAGAGTTTCTTTTTATTTGCTGCGTCCTTCTGAGTTTGTGTGACCTCTTCTGGATTCTTGGCATCATGTTTTTCTACATCCCCAAAAATCTTGTCGACCTCTTTTTTCTTATCTTTCTTATCTGGTGATTCTTCCTCGGGATAAACACGCTTGATTTCGATATCCGGAGCAATACCTATTCCATGAATACAAACTCCCGAGGGAGTAAAATATTTGGCGGTCGTGAGTCTTAATCCCGAGCCGTCGGGTAAAGGAATGACCGATTGCACCGAACCCTTACCAAAAGATTTCTCTCCCACAATGACGGCACGCTTATTATCTTTCAAAGCCCCGGCCAAGATCTCGCTGGCGGAAGCACTTCCTTGGTTGAGCAAAACCACGATCGGCCAATTGGTAAAATCCGAACCGGTATTCGTTGACCGGGCTTCGGTATTTTGCGAAGGGCGTCTGCCTTTGGTGGAAACAATCAGTTTTCCTTCCGGCAAGAATTCCTCGGTGATTTTGATCGCCACATTCAACAATCCGCCCGGATCGTTGCGCAAATCCAAAATCAAACTATCCGCCCCTTGCTCTTTTAACTTTAATAAAGTCTTATGAAATTCGGTATAGGAATCTTCGCGGAATTCAACCAAACGTAAATATCCGATATGATCCTCGAGGATCATCGGATCTTTAATATCCTGAACATGGATCACTTCGCGGGTGATCGTATAGTCCTGGATTTTGAATTCATCTTCGCGCAGGACCGTTATCTTCACATCGGTGCCGGGTTTGCCGCGCAGCTTTTTAACGGCTTCGCTCAAAGTCATATCTTTGGTCAAATCATCCCCGATTTTCACGATGCGATCTCCGGCCTTGATACCGGCTTTCCATGCCGGGGTATCTTCCAGAGGCGTCACAACCGTCAAGAGTCCATCGCGGATCGAAATCTCAATTCCTAAACCACCAAATTTCCCCTGAGTTTCGGTTTTTAGTTCCCCGTAATCGTCCGGACTTAAGAACTGACTATGCGGATCAAGTGATGAAAGCATCCCTTTTAAGGAACCGTAAATCAAATCTTTGGGTTTTTGCTCATCGACATATTCGGATTGAATCGTCGTTAAGGCATAACTAAAAAGTTCGATCTGCGAATACAGATCATCTTTGGCTTTACGATCGATCTGTGAGATGGCAATCGTTGTGATCGAAAATATTCCGACGATTGTAAAGACAATGGTTAAAATTTTCCTAGCCATTCTGAAACCTCCTTTTAATCAATTCCCCTATTTTCTTCGGATTGGCTTTTCCTTGAGTTTTTTTCATGGCCTGGCCGACTAAAAAAACGATAGCACTTTCTTTCCCTTGTTTGATTTGTTCTACGACGCGATCATTTTCACCGAGGATTTCTGCAATGATCTTTTCCAAGGTTCCGTCGTCAGACACCTGGGTTAATCCCTGCTCGATGATAATTGTATCAATGCTTTGGCCGGTATCGAGTTTCAGTTTCAAAACATCCTTGGCGACCAGATTACTCAAAATTCCACTATCGACTTTCTTAATTAAGTTTACCACATCATCGGGAGTTAACGAAAGCTGCGTGATTGCGGCTTTACGCGTATGCAATTCCTGCAGGAGAGGACCGATGAGCCAGTTGCAGACTTTTTTGATCTCCCGGGTGAGTTGACAACATTTTTCAAAAAAAAGAGAAAGCTCTGGATCTTGGATAATAATCTGCGCGTCGTATCCGGAAATCTTATACTCATTTAAAAATCGGCCGAATTTTTCTTGGGGAAGTTCGGGCAAAGACGCTTTGATCTGCGTCAAAGTTTTTTCATCAACGACAAATGGGACCAAATCCGGTTCTGGAAAATAGCGATAGTCATGGGCTTCCTCTTTACTACGCATAGAGATCGTCATGGCTTTTTCTTCATTCCACAGACGTGTTTCTTGGATAATCCTTTGGTGCGAGGAAAGTAATTTCTGATGCCGATTCGCTTCAAATTGTAAGGCGGCCTTGACGGCCCGGAAGGAATTCATATTTTTGATTTCAGTTTTTGTGCCGAAACGGCCGTCACCTTTTTCTCGAATAGAAATATTCGCGTCGCAACGCAGACTCCCTTTTTCCATGTCACAATCGGAAACATGCAAATATTGTAAAATCAATTTTAACGTCGTAAGATAATCATACGCTTCTTGGGCACAGCGTAAATCCGGTGCGGTAACGATCTCTAGCAACGGAGTACCGGTACGGTTATAATCGACGAGACTGCTGTTGGTTGCGGGATCGTGGATGAGTTTGCCGGCGTCTTCTTCCAGATGCGCGCGTTTGATATGGATTTTTTTATCCGGCCCCTCGGTCATGGGAATCATAATCCAGCCGTTATAGGCAACGGGGAAATCGTATTGTGAGATTTGATAACCTTTGGGAAGATCGGGGTAATAATAATTTTTTCGGTCGAATTTGATATACGGGTTGATTTGACAATTCAGCGCCATCGCCACTTTGATCGCATACAGCAGGACTTTTTTGTTGAGGACAGGCAGACTCCCCGGAAGCCCCAAACAAACCGGGCAGGTTAAGGTGTTAGGATCTTTGCCAAAAAAATTCGCGCAGCCGCAGAAGATCTTGGTTGCGGTGTTGAACTGTAGATGAACCTCTAATCCTATAACTGTTTCAAATTCCGGCATGATTTTTAGAACGCAACTTTCCTTTTATGCCAACTCGTACTTTGCTCATAACTGTAAGCCATCCGAAAAAGCATTTGTTCATCAAACGGTTTGCCTAAAATCTGTAAACCAATCGGCAAGCCATTCTGGGAGAATCCACAAGGAAGCGAAATCGCCGGGATTCCGGCCAAATTCGCTGAGATCGTATAAATATCCGATAAATACATCGCAAGCGGATCGTCGGTCTTTTCTCCCAATTTAAAGGCCGTCGTCGGGGCCGTCGGCGTTATAATGGCATCAAATTCTTTAAAGGCTTCATCAAAATCCCGTTTGATCAACGTCCTCACCTGCTGTCCTCTTAAATAATACGCATCATAGTAACCCGACGACAACGAATAAGTCCCGAGCATAATCCGCCGTTTGGCTTCTTGGCCGAATCCAGCGTCCCGTGTTGCTTCGTACATATCAACGATCGGGCTCCTTCGTACCGCCGCAGGAGTAGAGCGCAACCCAAACTGCACGCCATCGAATCTGGCCAGATTCGAACTTGCCTCTGCCGTCGCCAAAATATAATACGTTGCCACCGCATATTCCGTATGCGGTAAAGAAACCTCTTTAAACTCCGCCCCCAATTTCTTAAGAACCGCAATGGCCTCCTCAACCGCGCTCTTCACCTCACGATCAAGTCCTGCAATAAAATATTCTTTCGGAATTCCAATTTTAAATCCCTGCACATCTTTCACCAGCGACTTGGTATAATCCGCAACCGCAACATCCGCGCAGGTGGAATCCCGCTCATCATAGCCGGCAATGATATTTAAAAGTAAGGCATTATCCGTCACATCTTTAGTCAACGGCCCAATCTGATCAAGACTCGAGGCAAACGCAATCAGACCATATCGCGACACGCGCCCGTAGGTCGGCTTTAATCCAACCACCCCGCAAAATGCAGCCGGCTGACGGATCGAACCACCCGTATCAGAACCCAGCGCCCAGATCGTCTCATGAGCAGCAACTGCGGCCGCCGACCCGCCGCTTGAACCGCCGGGAACACAATTCAGGTTCCACGGATTTCTCGTCGCTCCAGAGGAAGAGTTTTCGGTGGAAGACCCGAACGCAAATTCATCCATGTTCGCCTGCCCCACAATCATTCCGCCGGCCTTTTTAATCCTTTCGATGACGGTCGCATCATACGGCGGATGAAATCCTTTGAGGATACAAGACGCACAGGTGACCTCTTCGTTTTTAATACAGATATTGTCTTTGATCGCAATAGGGATAGGAAATTTTTGATCACCCGTCGGGGAAGAGGGAGAAAGACTCTGCGGTTTATTTTTTGCCAATCGTAGATACGCCTGAACCTTCGAGTCTAATTGATTGACCGCTTTGCAAACCTCCTCATACACCGTCTGCGGGGTCGTTGTTTTGGACTTGTACAAGTCCAAGAGTTCATGGGCTGTCAGTTCATTGAGTTTCATTCGATGACCTGAGGAACTTTAAAAAATCCTTTATGCTGGTTTGGCGCCGTTGCCAGCGCTTGTTCTTGCGGGAGAGAAGGAAGGACTTTATCTTCCCGATACACATTTTTGATGGGAAGAACGTGGCTGGTCGGCTGAATATCTTTGACATCCAGTGTTTTTAACTTCTCTATATAGTGCAGAATATCGGCGAGATTCCGGGTCAGATCATCCAGCTCATTTTCCTCGAGATGAATTCGTGCCAGACTCCCGATATAACGAACATCATCCTTAGAAAGCACGTTAATCTTCCTTCTGTAAAAAAAATATGTGATCTATAACGTTGTAATTTGATTATGAAATTGTCCTGCGACGTGAAATTTTAGAAACGTATATTAACATCAACGAGGGATTATGACAAGGTAAAACTAAAAAAGTGTGCCACCCTCATGATCTTAAACCACCATCTTCTCCTTCAAATCTTCGGGAATCGCGACGGGTTTGAAGTCGGGGGTTAAGCAGACAAGCGTGACTTCGGCCTCCGCAATCAGCCGGTCGGTTCCTTTTTTGTGGATGGATTGATTGAAAACGAGCTGAACGGCGGTCATGTTTTTGAGACGGGCATCGCAGATGATCGTTTCGCCATAGCGGGCGGGGCTACGGTAGATGATCGTGCATTTTCGGACAGCATACACCAAACCTCGCTCTCGGAAAAGAGCGACACTTAAACCTTTATTTTCCAAAAATTCTGTCCGGGCTTCTTCAAGATATTTCAAATAGTTTCCGTAATAAACAATCCCGCCGGCGTCGGTGTCGTGGTAGAAGATTCGTTTTTCCATAATCGTTGCCCGGCTGGGTTCAACTGATGGATTTAATTTTCTGATTATTTACGCGGTTTTATACAATGGATCATGTTTTAACATCCGGGTGTTTAATAGTCAAGAATTATTGCGAAAAGTATTTGAGTCTTCGGGCTAATTTTAGAAATCACCCAAATATTTTTCTCTTATTGCTTGCAGAACTTTATTGGGTATGTTATATTATATTCACTCTTTCAATAATTTCGTCAAAAATAAAGTGCCACGGCTTTATTTTTGAATAAAAATAGACCTCAAGCGATCATCAGTTTGAGGGAAATCGATTTTTAAAAAATTGATACCATGACTAATCAAAATCAGTTCTCCCGTGGCGTAGACAAGAGGTACATCCCTCGCTGGAGTGTTCAAAACAAGATTCTTTACCGCAAAGAAAAAAACAGCACTTACCAAGAAGCTTATAGCAAAGACATCAACAGTAGCGGTGCCTGTTTTTCCTGTCCAGAAGAAATCAAACCTTCCGCAAAATTAACCTTAGTTCTTTACCTGGCTGACGCTGTGGCGGTTGAGGTCACCGGCCGCGTCTTATGGAACAAAGACGCCCAACCGCACAATCTCGTCGGAGTACGTTTTGAAAACACCTCTGAGCAAGTCCAGGAAATGATTCTGCAATACGCTTTCGAATGTAAAAAGGAAGCTTTAACGCGGCATTGGTTTGAGGGGTGGGAAAATAAAGAAAGCGCCAGCAAATAAAAAACGAGAGGGGCCAGCCCGATCGTCGCTGTAAAAAGCTACGGGCTGGCCCCCCGGTTTTATTTTCAATTTTCAAATCTTCGTTATTGTTCCGCCAGCCGGCACGGAAGAATTTTCGGAAGTTCCTTCGGCGGCAAGATCACTTCCGCGATTTCAATTCCCGTGTCATCATATTCAATCGAAGTAATCCGGCAACGGTCTTTATCAATACCCGCTTGTTCTATTCCTAAATATTGCACGATTCCAGCGCGCAAAGCTTCCCATTCCAAATGCAAAATAAACTGTTTTTCTTCGTCCTCTTGTAGTCCCAACTCTGAAATTAAAGAATGATAAGAATGCTCCAAAATCTCTTCGAGATTTTTGCCCGCACAATATTTTGAATAGCCGGTGTTCGAGGAGATCTCCTGACTGCAGGTGATTTTGGCAAAGTCAAATTTGATTAAGCGTTCTTCCAAATCAAGACGAATATTTAAACCTGAGGAACTATCGGAACAGGGCATGCTAATCTCCTTTTATTTCAAAGGAATGGCTGGCATTCTTTTAAATTTCTGATGGGTGGGATCAACTAAAATCTCAACGGATTCTAAAGCGGTTACCCCTAAAATAGGTTCGGTTTCCTCAGGACCAAAGATAACTCTTCCCGAAGTTAATTCTCCCATAAATTCAATTTCGGCTAACCCAAAATCATATTCCACTGTTCTGCCATCGGCCAACTCGTAAACCATCTTTCCTCGAGGAACAATCCCGGCCTTGTGCAAGGCGCTGGCAGGAGCCAGACAATCGGTCGCACCGGTATCAACTAAAAAATCGGCTTCGTACTTTTTTCTTGATTTTTGAAAACTTCTAAGAGTGGTTGTGACATGAATCAATCCCATTTTTCTGTCCTCCTGAATGAAATGAATGAAAATGTCAATTTTAATTATTGGTAAAGAAAAGGTCAATAAGGCGCCTGGACATGATCCAGCATCCGAAAGTGTTTTTGATTTAAAGTTATCATCGTTGCCTTGCAATGACCGGCCGTGGCGGCAATTAATGCATCAGCCAACCCTGTTCCGTACTTTTTCCCATACTCCTTTTGGAACAACCCACCTGTTTTACTGATTTCTAAATCCACTGAAATTACTTTAAATGCCAAAAGAAATTTTTCCAGATAAATCTTCTCTGCATCATCCCTAATACCGGCGAACAGCTCTGCCACAGTTATTGAGGAAATAAAATGCTCACCCGGCAAATTTTCTAAATACTCTATTATTTTTGCTTTTCCTCTTAAATATTCGATAAGGACATCGGTATCGATAAGAAAAGATTGCGGCATTTTAAGAATCCTTTCTCAAAGAGCGATCCATTCCTTTACGTATCATCTTAAAATCGGGAAGGTCATTGCGGGATTTCCATAATCCGCGACCGCATCGTAACATCTCCAATCGGTTTTTACCGGAATTTTTTTCTACATAAGAATCAATGGCTTCCCGAATCACCTCACTTTGCGTCCTCCCTGTCCGTTCAACAAGAACTTTCAAATATCGGCATTCTTCTTCTGTAAGATAAATTTGGGTACGAACCATCTTGCCCTCCTTTTTATTTATACATCACAAATATACATCACACTTCTATCCCAATCGAGGAGAATTTCTTTTCAACCAACATTATTGACCTTTTCCTTGACCCTGACAAATGGTTCGACTTCGCTTAACCATCTTGCGAACCATCCTTAAGCCTGTCGAAGGATCTCCAGCCTCGTATCCCAACGGAATCTGGAGATTTGTCATTCTGTTGGGTAGAGAGAAGGTCAATAATTCCGGATCAACTGAGACTCTTTTTCTTTCAGACTGATAAGAAAAGGAAATTCATTAAAAGTGGCTGGGTTGATATCCAGAATGATCAGCTTTAAACCGTCGAGATAGACGCGGTCCCAAAAATTTTTGCCCAGGCCTTCTTCCGGATAATTCAAAGAGGCCAGGAGTTGTTTCAAAAAATAATCCTGTACTAAGAGATCACGGCCCATTTCAGTCAAACCAAATTCTTTAGAAATGATTCTTTCTTTTTCGTACGGGGAAAGATTGACCCACAGATCTTGTCGAGGGATGGTGAATGCGGCGAGGAAATATTTGATGAGTTTCGTTGATTCGTCTTTGAGTTGATCACCATCGAGTTTCTTGGCATCGCCGCGGTCCAAAAAAAAATCGAATTTTAAAGGATGTTCGGGATGAATTTTAAGGCCGATAAGTAAGGGCGGCGTTAACGGGGGAGTGACGGTGACCATGACACCGGGTTGAGGCAAATTGAGAATTTCTTGAGCATCGCCTAAGGAAGGGAAAGTAAAAATGATTTGTGCGCTAAAGAAAATCAACAGCACAAAAAAAATAAGGATTCGAAAAATAAAATTTCTCTTTTGTCTTTTCATTCTCTTAAGAGGCACACGATGAAAGGTTTTACTTTGATTTGTTCTTTGGGAGATACTGGATAGATTCATAGATGGTTAAATATACCATTGGGGAGGGTATTTGGCAAAATTTTAGGTCGTTCAAGGAAAGAAAACGGGGCGGCCCGGAGATGCTTCATCGATGCCGGGCCGCCCCGTTTTTCAGAGAACAATTCTTTAATTAAAACCTCACCACTCCAGCGCCCCGCCCGTCTGATATTCGGTCACCCTCGTTTCAAAAAAATTCTTTTCCTTCTTCAAATCAATGACCTCGCTCATCCAGGGAAAAGGATTCTCTGAACCGTAAATTTTACGTAGACGCAACCGCTCCAACCGTCGGTCGGCGATATACTGGACGTATTCCCGTAAAAGTTCCGGATGCAAACCCAAAACGCCTGTCGGAAGACAATCGCGGGCATACGTGCATTCCAGTTCAACAGCGATACGGATTTTGGAGACGACCGATTCCTGAAAACGCGGCGTCCAAATTTCCGGATTTTCATCGATAATGGTATTGATCATTTCAATTCCAAAATTCATGTGAATACTTTCATCCCGCAGAATATATTGGATCTGTTCACACGCCCCCGGCAGCCGGTTCTGCCGTCCGAAGGAAAGCATAATCACAAACCCGCTGTAAAAAAAAATCCCCTCGGTGATGCCATAATAACCGACCAGATTATCAATGAGTTTTTGTTTGCCTGGCAATGATACAGTTTCGAAATTCGGATCCATGATATCATCGGTCAATCTCATCGAAAAATCATCTTTATTGTAAATGGCCTTAACCTCCCGATACATATTGAACAACTCCCCGTCGTCCATGGACAAAGATTCGATGATGTATTGGAAGGCATGCACGTGAATCGCTTCTTCAAAGGCCTGACGGAGCATATACTGACGACATTCCGGATTATCCACGCATTTATAAATCGCCAGAACGATATTGTTTCCCACGAGAGTTTCCGCGGTCGAGAAGAATCCGAGATTCCGTTTAATGACATGCCGCTCACAATCGGTAAAACCTTTAGGATTTTTCCATTGTTCAATATCTCGCTGCATGGAAACTTCCGTCGGCATCCAGTGATTAGCGCAGCCATCCAGATAATAATGCCACGCCCATTTATATTTGATCGGAACCAGCTGGTTCACATCGACGACGCGGTCATTATTGATGATCCGTTTTTTGTCCGCCGAAACCCGTTCACTAGTCATTCGGATTGAATCTGACATTCTTTTGACTCCTTCTGCTTCCTACGAAATTTTATTTACTTTAACTTTCATCGCGTCATTGCGAGGAGCGTTTCCCAGCGACAAAGCAATCTTTTGCAAATAAGATTGCTTCGCAAAAAACGCTCGCAATGACACAAAAAAATGACCAAAAATTTCTATGATAGTGCATAACATCTTGCCAAACAAATTCCAATCAATCCTTCAGACGCTGTGGAAACGAAAGGGTGTTCTTGCGCCATAGTTGTAGGAAACTGCAACTGCGTTAAATTTGGAGCATCCATAGATGAATTCCCATCTCTGGGGGAAAGCCTGATCCCTCCTGGTGCCTCAGGCATATAGCTTCCAATTATTGGAATGACCTTTTTCATTACTTTCTCCTTTTTATATTTCACTGACACGCCTCACAATCTTCTGTGCCATGGGAAGTCGTCGTTTTGTTGGGGGTCTCGGTAATTCTTCCCGCCTCATTGCGCTGCCTTTGCCCAACGATGTTAGCGTAGCGGCCGACATCGAGCGTACTTTTTTCGATCCGGGTCGCGCCCATCGAACGCAGATAATACGTCGTCTTCAATCCCTTCTCCCAGGCAAAAATATACATATCACTGATCTTTTTGCCGCTGGGTTTGGCTTGATACAGATTCAGCGACTGGCCCATATCAATCCACTTTTGTCGGCGGCTGGCCGCTTCAATGATCCATTCGTAATCAATCTCGAAGGCGGTAGCATATTTTGCTTTTAATTTTTCCGGAATACGGACAATCTCTTGAACGCTTCCATCAAAATATTTTAAATCATCCCTCATCTCTTTATCCCAGAGCCCCAACTTTTTTAAATCCTCGACCAGATGTTCATTGATGACGGTAAATTCCCCCGAAAGATTGCTTTTAACAAAAACATTTTTATAAAGCGGTTCGATCGAGGCCGTCACCCCGATGATATTGGCAATCGTGGCGGTGGGGGCGATCGCCATGATAAGGCTATTTCGCAACCCGAATTTCTTTAACTCTTGACGAACAATCTGCCAATCCATCGTCATGGAACGATCCACATGAAGATAACCGCCGCGTTCTTTTTCCAAAAGATCTAACGTATCGATCGGCAAAATCCCCCGATCCCATTTCGAACCCCGGTAACTGGAATAAGGCCCCCGCTCTTGGGCCAATTGAATGGAGGCTCGAATCGCATAATAGGAAATGGCTTCCATACTCTCATCGGCAAACTGAATCGCCTCGTTGGAGGCATAGCTCATATCTTGAACATAAAGCGCATCTTGAAACGACATGATCCCTAAACCCACGGGACGATGCCGGGTATTTGCTGCTTGCGCTTCCGGGGTGGGATAAAAATTGATATCAATCACATTATCCAGCATGCGCACGGCAACATCAACTGTATCCTTAAGAAGTTCGTGACTTAATCCCTTAGGGGTCGTGTGAGCCGCGAGATTGATCGATCCTAAATTACACACCGCTGTTTCCTTTTGGGAAGTATTGAGAAGAATCTCCGTGCATAAATTCGAACTATGCACCACCCCGGCGTGATCCTGCGGGGAGCGGACATTGGCGGGATCTTTCCAGGTGACCCAAGGATGCCCCGTTTCAAAAAGCATGCTCAACATCCGTCGCCACATCTGTACCGCAGAGACCGTCTTGAAATATTTGATCTTTCCCTCTTTGACCATGGTCTCATATTCTTCATAGCGTTTTTCAAAGGCCTGACCATAAAGATCATGAAGATCCGGAGTTTCGCTGGGGGTAAAAAGCGTCCAGTTGCCGTTGGTTTTCACCCGCTTCATGAAAAGATCCGGGATCCAATTGGCGGTATGCATATCATGGGTTCGGCGGCGGTCATCGCCGGTATTTTTTCTTAATTCAAGAAACTCTTCAATGTCCAGATGCCAAACTTCCAGATACGCGCACATGGCCCCTTGGCGTTTTCCGCCTTGATTAACGGCTAAGGCGGTGTCGTTAGCCACCTTCAAGAAAGGAATCACCCCTTGACTGCGGCCGTTGGTTCCTTTGATTCTCGAACCCATCGCGCGAACGCTCGTCCAGTCGTTGCCGAGTCCCCCGCTCCATTTCGAAAGCATGGCATCATCCCGAATACATTTAAAAATATGCTGCAGGTCATCGGCAACCGTCGTCAAAAAACATGACGACAATTGGGAATGCAGCGTTCCGGAGTTAAAAAGAGTCGGCGTGGAGGAAACAAAACGGAACGTAGAAAGAACATTATAAAATTCCACCGCCCTTTGATTTTTTTGTGCCCCCTCATTCTTGGCGAGGCCCATCGCCACCCGCATCCAAAAAATTTGGGGCAACTCCAAACGTTTTTCTTCCCAGTGAATGAAGTAGCGGTCATAAAGCGTCTGTAATCCCATGTAACGGAAAAGAACATCGCGCTTCGCCTCAAGACTATTCCCCAAAAAATTCAAATCAAATTCCCAAAGGTCAGGACTCAACAATTCCAATTCAATAGCCTGCTTGATGTAGGCAGCAAAATAGATCGGATATTCGGTTTTAATCCGCTCAAAACTGGTCTCATGACCGATGGCCTCCTGATATTCCAGCAATAAAAGCAGCCGCGCGGCCACAAAACTGTAGTTCGGCTCCAGTTCAATCAATGACCGTGCGGCCATAATGTTGGAAAGCGCGATCTTACTTTCGGTGATCCCGTTATAATAATTCTTAACCGATTCAACCAAAATCTTCTGCGCCTCGACATTTTCGAGTCCATGACAGCAGGTTTCGATTTGAAAGCGTAACTCATCAAGATTAAGCGGTTTTTCCTCTCCCGCTTCAGTTTTAATCACAATATTTTTCAGCCCATCAAAAGACGAAACGTCCTCTTTCTTTTGTCCCCGACGGGCCCGGGCCCTTTCTTCACGGTAAATAATATACCGACGGGCCACCTCGTGATAACCGGAAGTCATCAGGGTCTTTTCCACCAAATCTTGAATCTCTTCGATTTGCACAGACTTTCCCTCGGGCCACAAACGACGAATTTCGGCCACGACTTTTTCGGAAAGCTCCCGGGATTTCTCCAGAAGGATGTCATTGAGCTGACCGTTATTGGAAGCACGAAAGGACTTGGCAATCGCCAGCGTGATTTTTTCCGGTTTAAAAGAAACAACTTTGCCGTCTCGTTTGGTGGTGGAATAAAGCTCGAACAACGCGCGGCGGGTCGCATGGTGCCGGCGATAGCTGGCGTAACGTTCGGCGATTTCTTTCATCCCGTTTTCATAGAGCTGACGGATCACCTCATCTTGAATCTCTTCCACTAATAAATATTCCTTATGCAAAGAACGTTCTTTTAAAACAGATAAAACACAATCCGTTATCTTCGATACTTCCTGCGCTAACTCGATCGGAAGCTCGGCCTCTCGAGGAAGACGATGGTGTTCTTTGAAAGAATTACCGACGGCATTACTGATGCGGATCATATTAAATGCCACCACCTGTCCATTGCGTTTTTGGACTCTCATGGCAGACCCGGTTTTGATTTCTTGGGACATCCGGTCTTCCTCCTATTTGTTCGATGAGTTTGTTGGTTAAAACGTACTTTCATAGCGCAGCAAAGCCGCAACCAAATGAACAATACACAAATTACAAATCACAAACAAATCACAATACCAAATGAATAAACTCAAAATTTATCGAACTTACTGTTTCGGTCATTGTTTATTTGGTATTGTCAATTGTTTGGAATCCTTCGACTTCGCTCAGGATGGTTCGAAGGATGGTGAGTAAAGTCGAACCATTTGTGCCTGGGGATTTGTAATTTAAAAACTTTGCTAAAAAAACAAAATGTTATAAGTTTATACTATTACCCCGACAAACTCGTTTCATACTAAATATAGATATATTTCGGGGATGACTACTATATTTAGTATATTGATTCTAAAATTCATGTCAAGCGGTTTAACGTTTATTTTACGAAAAATTTCTCGACGCTGTTTTAAAAAATGAGCCTCCGGAATTTTTTGTTAAGGACTTATTTTTTAAAAGATTGGTAATTCTTGGCCACCGCATCCCAGTTGACGACATTCCAGAAGGCAGCGATATAGTCTGGACGACGATTTTGATATTTTAAGTAGTAAGCATGTTCCCAGACATCCAGGCCGACGATTGGTTTTTTACCCTCCATCAAGGGGTTATCTTGATTGGCTGTGGAAGTGACTTCTAATTTTCCGTTTTTATCGAGGCTTAACCAGGCCCAGCCACTGCCGAAACGGGTCTTGGCAGCATTCTCGAATTTTTCTTTGCAGGCCTCGAAACTTCCGAAATCTTTGGTGATGGCCTTTTCCAGATCGCCCGTCGGTTTTCCGCCCTTTTTCGGTCCTAAAGTCGTCCAGAATAAAGAATGATTGGCATGACCGCCGCCGTTATTGCGAACCGCGGTGCGAATATCTTCCGGAACAGAATTTAAATCAGAAATCAATTGTTCGATAGTTTTCGCCTCGAGGTTGGACTTTCCTTCGAGCGCTTTATTGAGATTTGTGATATAGGTTTGATGATGTTTCGTGTAGTGAATTTCCATGGTTGGCGCGTCGATATGGGGTTCTAACGCATTATATTCGTATGGTAATTTTGGTAAGGTATGAGCCATGTTGCCTCCTTTTATTTAACTTTCTTAACCGCCTCTAAAGCGGCAGCGTAATTGGGTTCTGTTGTAATTTCCTTGACTAATTCGATATACTGCACGACTCCTTTGGTATCCACAACAAAAATCGCCCTGGCCAGAAGTCTTAATCCTTTCATCAGCACGCCGTATGAGGAACCAAAACTCGCGTCGCGATGATCGGATAAAGTTTTCACCTGATTCACCCCGGCGGCAGCGCACCATCTTTTTTGCGCGAAAGGCAAATCCATACTGATCGTCAAAATCAAAACATCCGATCCTAACTTGGCTGCTTCGGTGTTGAATTTTTTTGTTTCTATATCACAAATCCCCGTATCCAGCGACGGAACAGCGGCGATAATCCATTTCTTACCCTTAAATGAGGCGAGTTTCACCTCGGATAAATCATTAGCGATCAGCGTGCCATCCGGGGCACTTTGCCCCACCTTGACTTCTTCACCGAGAAGAGTTAATGGATTCCCTTTCATTGTGACCAAGCCATTACGTTCCTGCATTTAAAAATCTCCTTTCGTTTTACATCTCGTGAATTAAAATTTTAAAAATTTAATCTTGCGGCGATTCAAGGACATATCGATAAACGGTTGTCGCGAGGATTCCGCCGATAACCGGCCCCAACCAATAAAGCCAGATATATTCAACACCGCCTCCCAGTAACGCCGGCCCTAAATACCGGGCAGGATTCATCGCCGCGCCGGTGATCGGTCCTCCCATCAAGATATCCAGCGCCACGGTTAGCCCGATAAATAATCCACCGACCTTCGGAGCGCCATGATACACCCCGGTTCCATAGACGACAAAAACCAAAAAAAATGTCAGAATGATTTCCGTCAATAAACCAACTCCCGGGGTTATTCCTTCTCCGAGCGCAGGCGTTCCCATTCCAATGGATTGTAAAACAGTATCTGGAAAAATAATTTTGATAAAAAACGCCGCAACGATTCCCCCCAAACATTGTGCAATCACATAGCCAACGGCATTGCGCAGATCGATTTTTTTAGCACACAACAAACCAATCGTCACCGCGGGGTTCAGATGTCCGCCGCTGATCGCGGCGGTGGCACTGACCATCACCGCAATCGTCAAACCGTGCGCCAAGGCAATTGCGACCAACCCCGACTGACCTCCTATCAAAGAATTACTGGCAATGGCCCCGACTCCAATAAAGATCAAAGCAAACGTCCCAATAAACTCGGCAATGCATGCTTTGATCTTCATACGGAAGCCTTCCTTAATAAATGCACCATTGATAGTTTGTGGGGTTGAAGAAAATTTTTCATGATTGGGTGACAGATCGATTCAAGGGGGTTGGTTTTTTATCGGTTGTTTCGCATTTTTTAAAAAGTAGACTTTATATTACAAGGTTTAATGATTTTGTCAATCCCAAATCAGCAGGAAATTTTACAAAAAAAATTTTGCAAAAATTTTGCGGGAGTTTCTTGTCGAAAAATGCCGGCGTGTTATAATCAAACCATAAAATTTTGTTTTAAAAAATAACTTTAAATCCCGCTGTAGAGTATCTATTGATGTTTACTTACGAAACCACAATCAAACTCCACGAAACCGATGCCGCCGGCCTTTTATTTTTCAGCAATCAATTCAAACTCCTGCACGACGCTTATGAAGCGCTTCTTGAATCCTGCGGATTCGGATTTGCGGTTCTTTTGTTAGAAAAAAATTATTTCCTGCCGATCGTTCATGCTGAATCCGATTATAAAGCCCCTCTTTTCGTCGGAGACCGCATCAAAATCGAAATCAAAGTGGCTTCGCTCGGCAACAGCTCTTTTACCTTTACTTATGTTCTGCGCGACCCCAAAAAAATCGTCGGGACCGGCAAAACCGTGCATGTCACCATCGACAAGAAAAACCGCACCAAAATTCCCTTGCCCTCCGAAATGCGCGCTACCCTTAAAAAATTTGTTTAAGCCCGTCTTGTTTGCCTTGGATTAATGGCATGAAATGCCTTCGACTATTCTTTATTCCGGAAAGAGAATTCTGTTGCGGCCACTGATAAAATGCTACGGGGATTTTGAAACGCGGCAGAAACTCTTCCAAATGACTCACAACGGCATCCTTGTTCAACAAAAGCGAAAGCTGATCGCTGAATTTAAGAAACGCCACCGGCCTAAACCCAAATTCCTTATCCTCTAGCGGAACAACGACGGCTTTTTCCACACCATTTAAATCACAAAGATAGCGTTCAATCTCCTCGGGCTGAATATTTTCACCGCCGCAGATGAACATATTGTCCTTACGCCCGGTCACTTTTAAATTCCCCGGCGCATCCAATAGCCCTAAATCATTCGTTTTAAACCATCCCTCCTCCGTCAACGGTAAAATGATTTTTCCATTTTTGCAATATCCTTTAAAAAGAGTTTTGCCTTTGACCCATATTTCCCCACCGGGATCGGAGGAAATTTTAAGTTCGCGATGAGGCAAAACTTTCACATTAGAATTTTTGGGATCGCTCACCGGAATTTTGCTGGTCGTTGCCACTTGCGAAGCCATTTCGGTTAAACCATACGTCAAGTAAATGGGAAGTTGTTTTTGAATTGCCTCTCCCAAAAGCGAATTGGGAAGGCTGCTTCCTCCTAAAAGGATCGCTTTTAAACTCGAGGAATTCCTTAAAACTGTTTCGTTGTGCAGCATACGGTACAACTGCGTTGTTACTAAAGAGACGTGGGTGATTTTGTATTTCGTCACTGTATCGAGGGGCGGCTCATCCGGTTTAGGAATAACCAACGCCGCGCCCGATAAAATCACTCGAAATAATATAGCCAGCCCTCCGACGTGATATAACGGAAGCGATAAAAGCCAGCGATGGCCGGGGATAAGCGGAATATTTTCGTTCGCACCGAGCGCATTGAAATAATGATTCCCGTAAGTGTGCAAAACGGCTTTCGGCTCATGGCTTGTTCCCGACGTATACATTATAGTTGCCTCCTGCTCCAATGAAACCGAGGCGGCCTCGCTCAGCGAAACATCCCGGATATCAAAATTGATCATCTCTTCTAGAGGAAATTTCCTCAGCGTGATTTGCGGGATGGAAAGAATTTTGTGAGAGGAGCTTAAAAACACCGCCGCGTTCACCTCCGACACAGCTTGGCATAAACTTGGCGATGGCAAACGGGTGCTCATAAGACAAGCCACCGCGCCCAGTCGCCACAATGCTAAAAGCACAATCACATACTCGACGCTGCTGGGCGAAACAATCACGACTTTATCCTGGGGTTGGATGCCAATCTTTTTTAAATATTTCGTGCTGGACCATACGTGAGCTTCCAGCTGCAGGTAGGAAATCGCACGAGCACCGAAAATGATCGCCGGGCAATCGGCAAACTTTGCGGCAGCTTCACTGATGGGACACACCATCTTCGTTGTATTCATATTTTTTTTAATAAGGAAAAATTCAATTGGTGCTCGTTCAAAGGCATCGAAGGCAAGATCAGGTTTCCTTGATCCATCGCAAGCACTGCAGTCAATACATCTTTTGAAAACCATTTATACGTATCCAATCCCGATGGATGACAAGCAAAAGCGGCGGCCAGCCGGGCCAGGGTTAACAAGCCCATTCCACTTTCAAAGGTCGAACTGATGACGATGTCGATTCCTTTAGCCCTCGCCTTTTGAATCCAATGAAAAGTTTTTTCAATCCCCCCGAGAATCGTCGGTTTAAGAATGACTGCTCTCAATCCGTGATAAGACTTAAAGTCTTCAGGATTCATTCCGGCCAAGGATTCATCAAGGGCAACCGGAATTCCGGAAGCCTTAAAAAATTCTGTAATCCTGGAAAGTTGAGTAGAAATATTTTTAAACGGTTCCTCAATGTATTCAATAGAATCCTTTTCAATCGCCTTCGCAAAACAGAGCGCATCTAGGAATTCCCAAAACTGATTCGCATCCAAGCGCAACGTCCCTTGACCTTTTAAAACGCCTTGAACTCGTCGAACTTTCTCAATGTCCTGCGCAATATTCTTGGCCCCCACCTTCAATTTAAAACTTCGAAATCCTTGTTTACGCATTCGTTTGGCTTCGGCAGCGATATTTTCCAAAGAGCCTTCTAGCAAACCGACGAGGGGAATACTCTTTCGATTGATCTTCTTGGAAGGGCTTAAAAATCTTTGTAACGTTACTTTCTTTTGATCGGCGAGCAGATTTAAAACAGCGGTTTCAAAACCGAATTGTACCGATGGAAATAAACGATACTTCGATAGCCAAAATCCCAAAACCCCTTCCAGTTTCTCGCAATTCTGAGGGATGGTTTCATTGAAAATTTTTAGACGCAAAGACTTTAACTGAAGTTTAACCTCGACCAGGCTTTCCTGACTAAACCCCGGCAGCGGCGAAATTTCTCCAAACCCAACGGCACCATCGGAGGAGTTTAAACGGATGAGAAATCCATCCCGTTTTGAAAGGGAATTTCCTTTGAGGGAGAAGGGTTGTACAACCGGCAGGCCCGCCTGCCGATTTGATTCAAGAGCGGCGGGCAGGCTAAAGGTGAAGATATCGAATCCAGTTATTTTCACACATCCATCCTAAAGAAAATAAAATGCTGTACAAAAAAAGCAGCCCGCCGGTCTTAGCCAGGGCCCGGTTGAGTGAGGGGCCGTCGGATTTGATAAAAACGGTGTGCACGACGGGAATCGCGGCAAAAATCGCCGCGAGTGCAATCAAAGAATTCCGGTAATCCTCTGAAACCACATACACCGCAACCGGAGTTAAAGAGCCGGAAATGATGGCAAATAAATATTCACCGCGCGCGAATCCGGCGCCAAAGCGCACCGCCAGAGTTTTTTTCCCGGCCTTTCGATCGCCGTCGATATCGCGCAAATTATTCACCGCTAAAATCGCCGTCGAGAAAAATCCCGGCCCCAGCCCGGCTAAAATCACGGCGGGATTGATTTCCAAAGATTGAACATAATACGTTCCGCCGACGGCCACCGGACCGAAAAAAATCAAAACAAAAATTTCACCGAGTCCAATATATCCCAACGGCCGCGGCCCGGCGGTGTAAAGGATGCCGGAGATGATGGAAGCAATTCCGATAACGGCAATCGGCCAACCGCCGCGTGCAACTAAGAGGGCCGCAATCAGCGCCGCTAAAAAGAAAAAAAAGATGAAGGCCGATTTCACGACTGAGGGTTTGATTAAGCCCGCTTGAGTGACTCGAAGGGGCCCGATCCGAGTGTCTTGATCCGCGCCTTTTTTATAATCGAAATAATCGTTGGCGAGATTGGTGCCGATTTGAATCGTGACCGCTCCCGACAAAGCCAGCAACGCCGTCGGGAAATCTGCGATTCCATCGCGGTAGGCCATCGCCGTGCCGATCATAACCGGGCAGATCGCTGCCCAAAGGGTTTTGGGGCGGATGGCGAGGAGCCAAACTTTTAGAGGGTTGGAGGGCATATAGATTAGAAAACTGGCGGCTCTTCAATAGAGTCAATCCCACATCAAACAGACTTACGTGGACAACTGTCCCTTCACGTATTCTAAAAACCTTTCACAATCTTTTAGAATCTTTTCCGCTTCGGTTTTATAAACCAACCGTTCCTCATATTCCGCCATATTTTTAGTGCGCAAAATTCGCATAATACGGTTGGCATTTGTGTTAATGGCTTCGTCGTTTTTAATGGATTTAAATAACGTCGCGGCCTCATTGTGACCTTCTCCAGAGTGTCGTTGACCCAAAAAATAAACGCACATCGCATCACATGCGGCAATGCAAGAATGAATCGCGTTGATGGTGGAAGCATTCCACTCTTCATTTTTAAATGACCTCTGGGCGGCGTGCAAGCACTCTTGCGCCCGTTTCAGAAAATTCACATAAAACGATTTTGCAACGTCGCGTGTTTTAAATTTAGGCGTCATACGTTCTTCCTTTGGGATAGATCACAATACCTTGATTAATTTCCACAATAATTTTCAAATTCTTTTTTTGCTTTAATTGTCCTTCGGTGAGGATATAAGGTGAGAGTCTATTTCCAAAAACCTCCAGACATTGCGTGGATAACTGCTCGATCGATTCTTCTATTTTTTTTTGATCGTTGGCATTCTTGACCAGAATAAAAAGATCGATATCGCTATTTGGCTTTCCCTTATTTTGGGCAATAGATCCAAAAAGAATAATTTTCTTGACTAAAGACACCGGAAGACAGCTCAAAATTATTTTCTTTAACTCCGCGACCGGATCGGAAACAATCTTCAGCGCTTCAACCAATTGCTTCAAGCTCCCGTGCGCATAACTATTGCGGTTGACCCGCCACAGATGCGCCTTGCCCACCCTCGAATATTGGACAAAATTCATCGCGGCAAGCTCCTGCATCGTCCGATTGACGCTCATGTGGGAAATCTTCAAAACAGAGGCAATCTCCCGCTCGCTCATCGAAGCCTCGTGGTTTAAAAGAAACTTGACCATCTTCAACTTCATTTCGGACTTCAATACATCGGCTACGGATGAATGAAACTGCATATTAGCTCCTATGTAACTTTTGTGTTACAAGTGTAACATATATGTTACATGTGTCAATCTAATTTCGAATCAAAACTTCTGCCGTGTTTGTTCAACTGCCGCCCAAAGCGTTTTAGGCGGGCAAATCGGAGAAACCGATTTTAAGAGGAGATATTCTAAATTTTCTTCATTTTTAATTTTGTTTATATATTTCTTTTCCTTAAATACACTTTTGAATTTCCCAATTTTTTAATTATCCTGTGCTGACATAAAATATTCAGAACATTCTCGCAATCAGTCTGCCTCAACCTTGTTCCGCAAACCAGTGATTTTAAATTTTCTGTTGTCAGTTTTTCATAATCCCGTATATGAGCCAAAATTCGCAAGCTTAGAATTCTTTTTTTCTCTGCTTTCTCCATCCCTATTAAATCTTTCCATATCTTCTTTACCCAATATTCCTTAGAGAGGACATATCGAATCAATAAATCACCCAGTCCGGATTCTAATTTAAAATCGTAAGAAGTATATTCAAGCCTTTGAAATCCTCTTATGTCAGAAGGAACATCAACTGATCGTCGAGTATTTAAAATAATGTAATATCCCTTCCCTGCCTTTCTTTTTAAACCTTCTGCTAACCCTAATTCTAATGCGACATTGGGATTCCAATCAGATAAATCAAAAATTGCGAAATCCGATTTCCATATGTTATTTTTCATTATAGATAAAAGATGTTTTGTTTGGAGATCTGTATTGCCATATATAATCTGAAAGGGTAATCCTTTAAAAACCTTCCTCAAGCGACCTGTCGGAAATCTCCCAGCGAATGGGTGACCTACGAATACTTTTGGCATTCTCGTTCTAACCCTTGCCATAATGCACAGCCTCCCTTTTTAGAATTGAAGATGATCTGTTTAATAAATCGGTTGTAATATGAATTGCTCTGGTAACGAATAAAAATTTACCTACGAGCCATGAGCTACGACCTAAGAGCTATTACGGTCGCCGGGGAAATTTCGAAAAGTCCGGCTTTCTTTTTTCAAGAAAAGCATTCCGCCCTTCTTGCCCTTCTTCGGTCATATAAAAAAGCATCGTCGCGTTGCCGGCTAATTCCTGCAATCCCGCTTGTCCGTCGCAGTCCGCGTTAAGTGCAGCTTTCAAGCAGCGAATCGCCATCGGAGAGTTGGCCAAAATTTCTTTGCACCAGCGGATCGTCTCAGCTTCTAACTTTTTATAGGAAACAACCGCATTGACCAATCCCATTTCCAAGGCTTGCCTGGCATTGTATTGCCGGCACAAAAACCAGATCTCGCGGGCTTTTTTCTGCCCGACGATCCGCGCCATATAACTGGCGCCATAACCTCCGTCGAAGGAACCCACTTTCGGCCCGGTCTGACCAAAGATCGCGTTATCCGCCGCGATCGTCAAATCACATAAAAGGTGAAGAATGTGTCCGCCGCCAATGGCGTAACCGGCGACCATGGCAATCACCGGTTTCGGGCAGGTACGGATTTGCCTCTGGAAATCCAAAACATTTAAGCGGTGAATTCCTTTGGAATCTTTATAACCGGCATCTCCTCGAACTCTTTGATCCCCGCCGGAACAAAAGGCTTCTTTTCCTTCGCCGGTCAGGATGATGACGCCGATTTTTTCATCATCACGTGCAGCATTTAAAGCCTGCGACATTTCAAAAACGGTTTGGGGTCGAAAAGCATTTCGTACCCGCGGACGATTGATCGTGATCTTCGCGATTCCATCGAGCTTGTGGTATTTGATGTCGTCAAATTTTAAGGCTTCGTGCCAGTGGATGGGTTTAGTCATGGATTTTAATACTCCGATATAGAAACAAAGATCCAAGCCATACAAAACATCCAATAAGAACCCGAAAGCATGCTGCTAAACAAAATTTTGATCTTTATCACGCTGGCGCTTTTTTTGTTCTTCGGCTTCGAGATTTTTTAGCTCAACCTTATGCTGCTCTTTTTCTTTTTCCCACTGTGCGCGCATGGTGTTGATTTCTAAATTCAACTCGGATTTCTCCTCGGACATTTGCGATTCAAAATCCCGTCGTTTCTGTGTTTGAGCTTCCAGAAGAGCCGCCAGGGATTGGGCCTCTTTTTTAATACTGTAAATGTCCTGCAGTTCATTTTCCTGGATACAAATAGCTCCTTTCACTTTCTTATACGCGGCCACTTCTTCCTCCAACCGGTCAGAAATCTGGGTAAGCATCTTTCCGATATCAAGTTTGAGGCTGCTGATTTCTGTTACGACCCCCTCGGTGGATAAGGTATCGGCTTTTTCCAGGATATCTTTGTTTTTTATTCGCTCGATCTTTTCTTCGGGTTTAAGTTCCATTTTTTCTTTTTCCTGCAGTTCCTTTAAAACCGCATTGTAAGCATCGATCATTTCCTGTTTGGTAGAAGCCATGGAAATTTTTTTGCTGGTGGTCTTGTCGATCATCGCTGGATCCTTTCTGTAGTTTAAATTATTGAATTTCTGCAAGTTAATGGAACATTCGCTCGACTGAAGAAGAGTTCCCTTAATTTTGCGAAATTCAATAATGTATTTTAAAATTTTTTTTTCGCCTCAATTTTAATACTTTCAACCAAATTCTTCAATGCCAAAAAATCCGACTCATATTGATCGATCGTGTTGGTGTATTGGACCGAGATAATCACACCGTTGATCAAAAACTGATACCACGCCGAAGCGGATTGGTTTTGCTGAAAGGTTATTTCCATGAATGAGGCCTTTTGACCATTGATGTTTTTTTCCACGGGTTCGGAAACTTTTAAACCGATAAACTTCTTCTCCTCCATCTTCTTTTTGATCTGCCGGCTGAAATCGATGGCGGATTGAATATTGGCGTCGGGAATATCTTTGGTGATCCCGATCTGCGGAACCGGGCGGTCGGCAAATTTACTATAAAAAATAAAGACGGTACTAAACGGTGGGACCTTCACATTCATCTCTTTACGCCAGCCTTTGGGCGTCTTAAAGCGAAGACGCCCGAAATCAAAAAAGATGTCGGAGTACTGTCCCGAACGGTCCGAGGACACAAACCCCTCTTTTTTCCGGGCCAACAAAATTTCTTGAGTGCTCTTCAATCCCTCGGCAGCAGAAATCTTTTGCACCGCCTGCACTGGGCTCACCTGTTCCTCCACGGTTTTTAACATTTCCTGAAATCCCAGCGCAATCTGATCCGCCGGATCAAGCTTAAGTGCCTCACCAATTGTGTCACGACTTTTTTGAAATTGCCCATCGTAATAATAACCGATCGCCGCCAGCCGATACGCCTTTTCAACCGCTGCATTATTCGGTCTTAAAGCAATCACCGCTTCAGCCTCAGAGGCAGCAAAGGCGCCCTGACGCTGTTGATCATACAATTCCGCCAGCTGTAAATGATATTCGTAGTGATCGGGCTTTTGCTCTACGAGTTCCTTAAGCCGCTGGATCTCTTCTTGGGGACTGAAGCTTGCGGTGTTTTCGGGGGAAACTTGATCGGCCAGCGCATTCGTAACGATTGTGTTCGAAAGAAAAGTTTCTGGATAGGCCCAGAGCCTTTTCAGTGGATACAGACCACTCAAAAAAATCAACATACAAATGTTCACCCAAAATTTCCATCGGTTAAACTCCGACATAAGACATCCTCCTTGAAAAAATCAGGAATTGCGATTCCTATTGAGGAGCGTTTGAATTTTTTTCTGAAGATCCAGGTGCACTTGATGATTTTCCTTCCGGTCGATTTTGACTTCGATGACCGTGGATTTGTTTTCCTGGAAAGCTTTCTGATAATGGGAAATAAATTCTGTAGTAGACTTAGGCGAGGAATAGTTCAACCCGAATAATTTCGCGGCAGCTTCAAACGAAAGCCCGTGCGGCGTGCCGAAATATTGTTCAAAGACGTCCGGGAACTGCGCGATGGGAAGAAACGAAAAAATCGCGCCGCCGTCGTTATTTAAAACCACAATCACCATCGGCTTCGTGAACCGACGGAGCATGTGCAAAGAATTCAAATCATGCAAAAACGCAATGTCTCCGATCAAAAGCGTAACCGGTTTGTCAAGCCCAACGGCAAAACCGCAGGCGCTGGCCATAACGCCATCGATGCCGCTAGCACCCCGATTGGCACCGATTAAAACAGCTTCGCCTTTGCAGGCGGCGTACATATCCATATCCCGGATCGGCATGCTATTCGACAAAAACAGTCCGGATCCCTTCGGGATATATTGAGAAATCAGACGGACCACCAGCGGTTCGCTTAACAAATTTTTCTTTTCTAAAAATTGATCTAGAGCGGCCTGAATGCGGCGGGAAAAACTTCGCAATGAAAGAATTTGAACCGCGGGCTTTTTTGTTTTCAGAAAAGGCAGAATGTTTTCACAAAACGATTGCACCCCGCATTGAAAACGGGTCGCCACATTGTGCCACGGGTCATTGCGTAAGGGATGATTCAAAACCAGCACATAATGTTTGGGACGTTTCTCTTCGATCCATTGATAAAAACGTTGGGAAGTCATCCGGCCGCCCAGATGTAAGACATAATCGATCTTCACAGTTGAACGGAATTTATGGGACAGCAAAATCTGGTCAAACGATTGAATCACGTTGGGATGTGAGCATCCCAAACGCAGGCCCGAGGTGATGTCCGCGAAGATGGGCCAGCCGAGTTTCTCAGAAAGCTGCAAAACCGCTTCTTGCTCAGCGCGATTTTCCTGCGCGCTTAACTTTCCAATGACCATAAGACCGTTCTTAATTTCATTAAGTGTTTCGGCTAATCTTTTTAATTCGTTGGCAGAAACAAATTTCTGAGAATGGACATAATGAGTATAAACCCGATTGGTTTGCTGCCAGCTCTTAAGGCCCTCTAAATATTTTGAAAAATCTTCACCGGTGGAAACGGGCGAAAGAGGTTCACGAAACATGCAATTCAAATGAACCGGACCTCTTAGCTCGCCATTCGCCCGGAAAACCGCCTGATCCACCGTCGTCAAAACAAACTCGGGTTTGATGTGAAGATCCGGACACGGCAAATCATAATGCCAGCGCACATATTCCCCAAAGATCCCGGGCTGCTCGATCGTTTGATCGGCGCCGGTTTTACGCAGCTCCGGCGGACGGTCTGCCGTTAAAACAATGAGCGGCAATTTCTTTTTCGAAGCTTCAATGACCGCCGGAAAAAAATTAGCGACGGCGGTGCCGGATGTGGAAATAACGACCGCAGGTTTACTCGTTGCGGAAATATATCCCAACGCATGGAATGCCAGGCCACGTTCATCATAATGCCTGAAACTCTTCGCCCGTTTATTCCGGGCCACCGCAACCGCCAAAGGGCCCGAGCGGGAACCTGGGGAAATACAAAAATATTCGATGCCGTGACGGAGGAGTTCTTCGATCAAAAGACTCGACCACAGATCATTAATGTTAGAAATTTTTATTTGAGAAGTCATGTGATCATTTAGGGCCCTGCTTAAAATTTACGATTTAACCCAACAATTGCAATTGGTTCAATTGCCCCTGCCGCTTTGCTTCGCTTATTTTATCAACATAAGCAAAGCGAAGCAGCAGGGGCCCGGAGGGCCGCTAGAAAAAATCTCGGAGAGATTTTTTCTGTACAGCGGGGTTAAACCCGAATTTCAGTTTCCCTAAAAGTTAAAACAAAAAGCGTCAACTGAAATTCTTGGGTTTAAAAATCTTTAGAAATGGACTTACCTTATTTTCGATTTCGTCCCATTCATTTTCCGCAACCGAACCTTTCACAATCCCCGCGCCAGCATAAAGCGATATTTTTTTCTGATCGATAAGACAGCAACGAATGGCAACCGCAAACTCAGATTCATTATACCCCACATAGCCCACGGGCCCGGCATACCATCCCCGACGGAAGGGTTCGTAATCTCGAATCCAATACGGGGCATCACACTGGGGATACCCGCCGACCGCCGGCGTTGGATGCAGACTCTTTAAGATCGCATCATCGGATTTATCCTTTTTAAGGATGCCTTCGAACTTTGAGCATAGGTGCAAACTGTCCTTAAGGCCAAGTAACGATATTTTTTTAGTTTCGCTAAATTGTGAGCAAAGACTTCTTAACTCTGAACTTAAGAATTCGCGGACGTATTCATGTTCACGGTGATCTTTCAAAGAGGCTAATAATTCTTTTTGTAAATTTTTATCCTCTGCGGAATTTTTTCCCCGAGGCCGTGTTCCGGCAATCGCCTCGGTTTTGATCAATTCCCCTTGCCGCTGGTAGAGCCGCTCCGGGGAGGCTCCTAAAAAGGCGATGGATTCCCTCGGCTGGAAACAGAAACAAAAGCAACGGTCAATTTTTTTCTCAACTTCTTGTAAAAAACACAATGGATTTACCTTTCCTTCGAGATCAAGAACTGTTTTTCTGGCTAAGACCAGTTTTTCCATTTTTCCGGGCAGATAAACAATATCATCGGGATCCATCTTCTGGTCATCCATATCCTGCAAAACTTCCGGAATAAGTTTTAGCCAGGACGGGCGATCGGGAAAATCAGAGCGTTTTATGCTGCGGGCAAGGACACCGGATAAATGGCTGGAATCAAAAACAATGGCCTCCAAATCCTTAAATATTTCTGAGAGAACTTCCTTCTTTCTTTCCTTGAGGACGACATTACAAGCAAATAATGTTCCATCCGAACTATTGTACAACTCAAACCGCGGAACCCAAAAACGACCAGAACCGAAATCCTGCCAATCTCCGTCGATATTTTTTTCATCAAAGGCCAGGCCGCCGTAATAACGAAAATTCTTATGCTCCTTCGACAGATAATTCTCAGGACAGCGAAGAAGTTCTTTATAATCCAATTGTGTCTGCAGAATCGAATCGGCAACTCCGATACCTCCCATTTGAAATTTCGAATCGCGATCGGCCCAATAAACTTTAGGGAATATCGACTGAACGGAAAGCCAAGGCAAAGCAATCTGCGCTTCGGTTTTGATTTCCACACGAAAAAAATTTGGTCGGTCGTTCACGAGATTTATGTTGTTTCGCAAAGAATCCAATTTAGATCGCATCGCTTCTTTGCTGTGAACAACAGAATAAATTTCTTGAGCTGAGGATGTATTCATAAAAAATACAAAGTATTAAACTTTATCTCCCTGGTAAATCGTCGCGGTCTGTAAGAATAACGGATGAAACGCGACCCGTTTAAAACCGGCGTCTTCCATCATCCGGCAAAAATCTGTTCCGTAAGGAAATTTCTCTATCGTCTGATTAAGATACCGATACGCCTTATAATGTCCGCTTAGCAAAAAACCTGCCGCCGGAACGATATTTCTTAAATAAAACAACTGCAGCAAGCGAATCGGGCGGGCGCTAGCGAGGGAGAATTCCAAAACCAGCGCCCGCCCCCCGGGTCTTAGCACGCGAAACATTTCCGCTAAAACTTTTTTTGGGTTCAAAACATTGCGAATCCCGAAGGCGATCGTCGTACAATCGAAACTATGATCAGTAAACGGCAGCTGATGGATATCGCCGTGTTGCAGTTTGATCTTTTGAGTTAAATTCTTTTGAGCAATTTTCAAACGGCCATGTTCCAGCATTTTATCGGCGAGATCAATCCCCACGGCGGTCATCACGTTGGGATTGGATTTAACCAACGCCAAAGGCACATCCGCGGTTCCGGTTGCCAGATCTAAAATCGTTTGATCGGGTCGGCTGTTTAAGAACTTGGCCATCTGTCGACGCCAACATAGATCCATTCCCCACGAAAGAATCCGGTTTAAAAGATCATAGCGCACAGCTATCTCGTTAAAGATCTTCCAAGATTCGGATTTTGGAAACGCCAGTTTATCTTGCTGTTCAATCATTATCTTTACGAAAATATTTTCAATGCATTTTCTGTCAGAATGGCAGATTTTTGGGAGGCCGTCAAGCTCGAATTTTCAATGACTCGTCTTGAATCTTCCATATTTTGGTTGGCAGGATAATCGCTTCCCCAGAGGATGTGCGCGTAGTCGGTGAGCTCTAACGCGCATAAAAGCGAGGCCGCAGATTTTGAACCGCTGGTGTCGAAGTATAAATTCTTAAAATAATCCGACGGTAATTGAGTTAAATCTTTCACAAAATTTCTTTTTCGCAGCATCAGGTACGTTGTGTCGAAACGTTCTTTCACAAAAGGCAAAACCCCACCGTAATGCGCAAAAATAAATTTCACGTTGGGAAATTTTAAGAAAACCCCGCTCATCATCATCTTACCGATACAAACTGAGACATCGAATACATATTCCAAGACCGGCGTTAAAAGCGGATCTTGCACCCGGTCTTCGCCGATGGGGTTTATAATCTGCGGGTGGACGTGAATGGGGATTTTTTTCCCCGAACAAAATTCATAGACGGGGAAAAAAATCCCCTCGTCTAAATACCTCTGCTCATAACTCGAAGCCAGCGAAATCACTTTCAAATTCAGATCAGAAAATCTTTTCAATTCTTCCATCATCGCGACGGAATCATCGACCGGCAAGATCCCGGCGCCGATAAATCTCGATGGATATTTCTTCACCACTGCAGCAATGGCGTCATTGTAAATTCGCGAAAGGTTCTTCCATCCGCCCATGTTCAAATGCGCGTCGCTCGTTGGATAAAGCAGGAGAGATCGTTCAATTCCGTTTTGGTCCATGAGCGCCAATTGACGATCAAGGTCGGACCAATTGACCTTAAAGAAAGCGGTGTTCTGGGCAACTTCGGGCGGCATGTAGTGAGTATGGGTGTCGAAGATTTTTGGCATAATTTGTGTTTTAGTTTCTATGGATTAATTATCTCGATCTTTTTTCCCCTGGTTACATTCAAAGCAAAGAGTCTGGAGATTTTCCATAGCAGATGAACCGCCCCGAGAGACAGGCATAATGTGATCAACCTCCAGTTTTACAGATTTGTCTATCCGTGGATTTGCACCACACTTAACGCAATGTTCATCGTCTCGTTTTAAAACAGCCGTACGGAGCTTTAGCGAAATAGCTCTCCGGTTTCTCTGAAACTTCTTGTATCTTTCGAAAAGTTGGTCTTCGAGAATATCGCCATTTTGTAATTTTACGATAAGTTGAGCTAAACGGCCAAGTCCCCCGAAGAATGCAAAATAACTTTTCGTTCGAAAAGGAAAATTCTGCTGTTTAAGAAAACTTTCAAGCTGTCGTTGAGACGGAACTGAACCGTGGTGCTGCCAACAGTCTTTAAATGCTCCAACCATTTTGCGTGGATCGAGCTTATTGGCTCGAGATGCTCTTAAGCCTGCCGCCTGAAGGGCATTCCCCCACCCTTGAAAGTAACGACGAAAAGTATCTGAAGTTGCGAGTCGTCCATTCCAAGCATCATAGTCTCTCATGCCAAACGATATGGTACTATGAACCCGTGCATATTCTTTGAGGGATGATATGAGATCATTTTTCGAAAATTGAGAACGAATTCTATCGATTGAGTAGCGGAATTCCTTTGACTTCATATATCATCAGCCTCTTTATGAAAAAACCTGAAATTCTGGTACCGTACGCAGTAGCCTGAATTTATATCTGCGCCTGCGCCTTCAGATCCTTCCACAATAATCCCAAATCCAGTTTTTTGACCCATGTCTCTAAATAACCCGTGTCCAAATTTTTTGACTGAACCTCATATACACGCAGGGCGTCGGTGAACTGTTTCTCGCTGCCACCGGAGAGTTTGGCCCATTTAAGTTTGGCCAAAATGATATCTTCTGGACTTGAAACCTGCATATGGAATCCCATGACTTTTTCTTTCTGCCGGCGCGAGAATCGTGACCGATCAAAAGAGTCATCCGTCAGCAGCCAAAAATCGATCTTACCGCCCTCCTCGGCATCAATAAGATTGAACATATCCTTCTTCTCAATGGCCTCATAGATGCTCTCTTTGTCCAGATAAAAGCGCGGTGGATGAAAGACGTGCGTCAATTTTCGGACGTCCGTCTTTTTGATTGCCACAACGACATCAATGTCATGGGTGGAACGCGGCTCACCGTGCAAACTCGAGGCAACGGACCCCGAGATCATATATTCAATACGGCTCTCTTCCAGTGCCTGAATAATTTTTTTCAGTAGTTCCTGTTGTGACATTTCGCCAGACGCTCCCAATATAGCTTTTGGAATTCCTTAACGGAAAGCCGCGGAAAACGTTTACGCAGTCCCTCCCGAAAAAGTTTTTTTGAAAATTCAGAAAGCTCAAAGGCCTTAAGCAATCTTTTTTCCGGCCCCATTACCCGAATCGTTTGAATATATATCCTGTGGTTAGGAAATGGTTTGATGTTCATATAGCAGTATCTCTTTTAAATCATCATATTTTCCTTCAACACCTTCTCCACCTCATCGATCGCACGCTTGAGCTCCGGCAAAAGATGGATATTTAACGAAACCCCTTTGGCCGTTGGAACCATATTCTCTGAGCCCTGCGCCATCGTCCAGGTGCGGATGTCGATCAAATCATTGCCTTTAAATTCTCTAATCCCTACCCGAATCTCCTGAAACTTATTTTTCCTAAACACGGTTACGGTTTGGTCCATTTTTCCCTCCTTGGGAGGCACCTGCTCCTCCCTTTTTATTTTGCCTGCTTCTGATGATAGTCGATCACCGGCTTAGTCCAGGGGGTTTGTTGATTAATGACCGCCAATTCCAAGGGACACGTGTTGACCGGAACCGACAACGCAAACAAAACCATATCCGCGACGACCTGCGGCGACATCAAACGATCTTTTTGTTCTTGGGCAATATCTTGCAGATGATCGGTTAAATCACTGTCAACGACACCGGGAAGAATAGAGGTGACTTTAATCCCGTGATCGCGCATTTCCCAGAAAAGTCCTTTCAAAAATGCGCGCAATCCCACCTTTAAAGAACTGTAGGTGAGAAAAGTTCGAGGAATCGGATCCACCAGTGTTGAACCAGAAACCATATTGATGATCGCACCTTGTTTTCGTTCGATCATGTGATTGATCAAAAGCCGGATCAGACGCACATAGCCTAAATAATTCGTGTGGACAAGTTTTTCCAGATCTTCGATCGGTTGTTTTTCGAAAGGATATTGGCTGGAAACGCCGGCGTTATTGACGAGGATATCCATATGACCGAATTCTTTTAACGCCACATTCACCAAATTTTGTAAATCCTCCAATTTCGCCACATCCGTCGGGACACCGATGACTTTCACCCCGGTTTTCTTTTTAATCTCATTCACTGCCTTTTCCAGGGTTTCTTTGGTGCGGGCGGCTAAAACTAAATTCACCCCGCGTTCGGCCAAGCGGTTTGCAATGGCCTTGCCGATCCCTTTGCTGGCTCCGGTGATGATGGCGTTTTTTCCTTTTAAGTCAGGCATGACAAACTCCTTCCATTTTAATTTCAATTGGACTCACGCATTTGAATCTGGGAAGATCGATCGAATGCGAAGTCTTCTAAATTTCTTGAGGAATGATATTCTTCAAAAACAAAAGTGACATAAACATCAAAACCCCAAAACCAAAAAACGTTAATCCAAAATTCTTTTCCACAAACGGCCCGCCTAAAAAAAATCCTAAACCGCCGCTTAAAAACCTGACTGCGGAATTTAAACTCGCGATCTCCGCGCGATTGCGATCGGGAAAATCCGTCAGTACCGTCGAGACGCCGTTATGCCCGATCGTCCAGCCGATCGAAAACAAAGACAAAATCACACCCAATATGAAAAGCGGATACGTTCCCCACAAAAGCATCGTCGTGATCGACAAAATAAAAACCCCGACCTCGCAGGCCACATGTCTTCCCTTTTTATCAGTCACATACCCGCCGAGGTTTTGTCCCACGGCGCCGAAGACCGCAATCAGCATAAAGAAAAAACTGATCGTCCACTGCGGCGCCTGATACATCCGGTGCAAATAAACCCCGAGCCATTTGTGTACGCCGTGATAAAGGAAACTGATTGTAAAAATAAAAATCAAGACGTTTCGAATCTGCGGATTTTGTAGAACTTTGAAATAGTCCACCCGATGGCATTGTTGTTCACCGAGGCGGATATCGACCCTCGCCATAATGAAAAACGCACTGATCGCTGCCAGAACCGCCGGAATAATAAAAAGCCATCGCCACGAAAAAACACCGCTCACCACAATTCCCAAAACGGATGCGATGAAACTCGTGCTGAAAAAAAGTCCAACCCATCGCCCCCGGGTTTCCTTAGGGAACAATGTTCCAATCGAAATTAAACAAAGAGGAATAACACTCGCCGCGGCCAGCCCCATGAAAATCCTTGCCCATAAAATGATCTGAATCGAATGCGCCGCGGCGCAAACAAAATTCATGACGGAATACATCAACATCGTACTGGCTAAGATCGCTTTGAAACTGAACCGAACAGCGAGCGGCGCATACAAAAGCGCGCCGAGGCCGTAGGGAATCATGTAGGTGGCCGAAATCCTCGAGACAATCATATCAGAGATTGAAAGATCGCGGCTAATAACCGCAACCGCTGCGGCGAGCGCGGCGAAGCTGAATGAAATCGTGATATTCGCCAGGCAAAAGGTGACGAAAATAATTTTTCGATGATTGATTAAATTCTCTTTCCAAGGTTGGGATTTTCATGTTTGAATCGTGTAAGGGAGGATGGGCTTAAAGGCCGTGCGAGTTTTCTTGCGAAGCAAGAACTGTTTTGAGCACGGTTTAGGTCCATCCTCCTTAAATAATCGTTCAAACGTGAAAATCCCGCACTTTATTTATTTTCCCACGGGAACTTTTTGCGCTTCTTGCTCAATAACCTTCTTAAAAATTTTCAAGTTGTGCTGCGAATGTTCGTTGATGAATCCTGCAATTTGCTCGGCGGTAAATTTGGTGAACCCCGGATCCATTTCAAAATCCTGAATCCACGTCAGCAGAATTCCGTCGGGTGTTTCGGTATAAAACCAAACAATCTTCATGTACTTAAACGGAAACATCGGCTCGTGTCGCTGCGCGTAGGCGAGTCTCAAATCCTTAAACAGCCAGCGTTTCGAAACCCAGGATTTGCCGTCGTTGTCGGTTAAGCGAAACGTGATTTCATTGTCCCTACGCTCCAGCACCTCGGCCTTCACATACTCCCCGCCGAACAACTCCGTCCAGCGTTCGATTTTATTCGAGGTGTCGAAGATTTGAGTATAAGGTGCGTTGATGATAATTGAATTTCTCGTGTTGCCCATGGTTGATCTCCTTTTGCATGTTTAAAATTTCTAAATAACAATATACTTCTGAGCAATAATCTTTTGAAATTCCGGAGATATTCGCTGCCAGTCCAGAACATCAACGCGCAAGGGCAAAGACGACTCCTGAAAGGCTTCCTTCAACTCAATCAAAACTTCTTGCGGAATTTTGTCCTTCGCGACAATCGCTAGATCCAGATCAGAATAAGATTTTGCGCATCCATTAACTCGAGAGCCAAACACACGCACCTCCAAACAAGGAACATGTTTGGCTAAAATCCTTTTAACCGTAATTAAATCATCCGGCGAAATATCAATCATTCTTGGCTTCCAGATTCTTCAAGAGTTCCCTGGCATCGGCTAAAAATTCTTTAGCCGCTGCAAACACTTCTTGTGCCTTGTCTTCATCATAGGTATGGGCTGTTTCATTTCGGGCGTCGTGATATTTGATCCAATGATTAACCGGCGTGATTAACTGATGCTCGGCCGCGATTCGAAACAACTCTTTGCGCACAATTCCATCTACATACGCCGAACCCAGATTATTCTCGAGCCAGCGTTTCATAAATTTCCAGCATAACTCATAGGTAAACTCAAAATTCTGTATAGCCCCGGCCCGGACAACATCTTTTTGATCGCCGGTTAATCCTGCTAATTTATCTTCAGACCCGGCAAAATCCAATGCCGTTTCCAAAGAGTGGACAGCTTTCTTTAAACTGCTTAAATCCAGTGTCATGATGCCTCCTCAATTGATGCAGCAACTTAAATTTTCTTTTTAGTCCATTAACGGAAGTCCCAAAATCAATCCCATGGAATAGACATTGGTGAAATTTTGTGGGGAGATATCAAACATTGATTTTACTTCTCTTCCGTCGATTCATTTCCTTGTAGGATGATAATTTTGAAAAAGTTTAGCTAAACTCTCAAAACCATCGAAATATTCTGGATCGATTTTCCTAATTTTAACTATGTAATTTTTAATTTCTTGATCCTTAAAAGTAGCAATTAAATCATCTTGAAATTCATTATAAATGAGTTCTTTGTCAATTAAGTTCCTTTGCAATGCTTCATTCAATCGTTCATAAATATCCAAATATGAACCTAAATCATCCTCGTCAAATGAACCCCCATTAGCTTTTAAGACTGGTCGATTATCTTCAATCGCTAACGCTATTCTATGATTTTTCTTTTCCGAAAATTCTGTGTCGAATTTTAAGACATATTCCATATAAGTACTATTTTGAGAATTTTTAATTTGTTCTGTTGTAAAATGTAAACTTATGAAAAGTACAATAAACTGCACAATGACAAAAAATCTAGAGACAATTTCCCACTTATCCACATTCTTTTTCATTCTCTACTTTCATCGGCAAACATGAAACGATGAGAACCAAAGGTTTAAAATCGCACAGAATCCCCAAGTTTTTTCTAAATTACTCGACTCTCTTAAAACGCCCCCATCTCCACCGGCACCCCACCGGGCGTGCGCTCGATGCGGTATTGCTTGATCTTGCCGATCGTTTTATCGACGGTTACCCAAAAGATTGATCCAGCATATTTCGAAAACATGTTCACACCTCACAATAATCCAAATCCTTCCCATGCGTCTCCTCTAAAAATTTAAGCGCGAAAAATGCCAGGCCGATGGAGAGGCTGGCAACGAGGCCGGCGCTGCCAATAGTGCCTAAGCCGGGTTTAAAGAGTTGAAAAAGAAAACTCATAGGAACAACCGATCCCCGGACAAAATTGGGAACCGTGGTTGTGACCGTCGAGCGGATGTTGGTGCCGAACTGTTCGGTGGCAATCGTCACAAAAACCGCCCAGTAGCCGGTGGCCATCCCCAGCGCCAGACAGTTCATATAAAAAAATCCGAGTGTCGGCTGCGGACAGAGTAAATAAACGGCAATAAAAATTCCGGTCAGAAAAAGGAATCCGCCCACGATTTTTTTGCGGCTGCCCAAAAGCTGTGACAAAACCCCACTCCCTAAATCGCCTAAGGCCAATCCAATGTAGGTAAGCATGACCGCGCGGCCCGGATCGGGCAAGGGGTTAATGTGCAAGGCTTTTCCGAATTCCGGAGAAAACGTGATCAGAATTCCGATGACAAACCAGATCGGCACTCCAATCAAAATACAACTGAAATAACGCAAGACATGCTGTTTAGATTTAAAAATAAGCAACAGACTTCCTTGTTTGAGCGCTTTACCGACCAGGGCCTTGAACATCTGCGATTCATGGACGCTCATGCGCAAAATCAAAAGCAGAATCCCCATCACCCCGCCGACGAAGTACGCTGTACGCCAATCAAACAAATCACCGACGAGAGCCGCCACAATCGCGCCCAAGATTCCGATTGTAGCGACAATCATTGTTCCATAGCCACGGATTTCTTTCGGAATAATCTCGCTCACCAGAGTGATGCCGGCCCCCAACTCTCCGGCCAAACCGATCCCGGCAATGAATCTTAAAACCGCATACGCACCGACCGAATGGACCAAACCATTTAAAATATTTGCCACCGAATACAACAGAATCGAACCGAACAAAACCGAGAGTCTTCCCTTTTTATCCCCGAGGATACCCCAGAGAATTCCGCCTAAAAGCATTCCGGCCATCTGCATATTAAGAAGAAGAACTCCCTGCGAAAGCAATTCGTTTTCCGCAACGCCAATCGCTTTCAAACTTTTCACCCGGACGATGCTAAATAAAATCAAATCATAAATATCGACGAAATAACCTAAGGCGGCCACGAGAATGGCAATCCAGATCAGGCGTTTGTGGGAAGGCATAGTATTTGATGTCTCAATTACATTCCTTTCAGTTTTGCAATGATCTTTATGTACTGCCCTTCATCGCAAACAGAAATTATATTCTCATGGATCATTCGTCCTAAAATTTCAACCCGATCACCATTTTTAATCTGCTCCAGAATGCTGATATCCGCACGGCACGTGCTCTCCCCTGAGGGGAAATGCACTTCAAGCTCGTTACCATCGTCGACATACAAATTCATGAGAGCAGCACCGTCATAAGCGAGAGGACTTATATCTAGGCCTGTTACCTGACCCTGAATTTTAATCTCGCTGCCGATCTCTGCTCTTTTTCTTTTGGAAACCGCCAATTTATTTGTTGGCACCCATCCATTGATAAAATCTTCGGGGCACTTGTAATCGCACATTTGAAAGTCACATACTTTATGCGTTTTTTCTTCGCATTCTTTTTGCGAACTAAAAGTCTCGGCAAAGGCAAAAGAAAAAAATTGAAGAACAAAATAGTGGATAAAGACAAGAACGATTGAAAATTTCTTCAAAAATAGTCTCCTTTCAAAAAATATACATTGATTAATAATCAATAAATGTTATCATTTTCATCAAATTTAACGCCCCGGTAGCTTAATTGGATAAAGCTCTTCCATGACTAAGAAGGTGATGTCGGTTCGAATCCGATCTGGGGCGTTAAAGGTCGTAAGGATGACCTGGAAGCATTCTTATGGCCACATTTTCTACTTGAAAAAAAAATATCATCTGATATACTTCTGTTAGTCATGGAAGAGTTTTTAGCTACCTAAGGCCGCGCATAAACGCGGCCTTTCTTTTTGTAAATATATCAACTACCTTCATTCCCACCCGTAATTTTTTAATCAACAATTGCTACCACCCGCGCCCAACCGGCACCGGCACCTCGTATTTTCACCGGCAAACACGAAATCGTAAACCCAAATGGTTTTGGAATCGCGCTTAAATTTCCTAAACGTTCCATATGACAGAATTCCCGTCGGCGGCCCAGGAAATGACACGGCCAGATTTTGCTTTTGTCTTTAGTCGTCAAAAATTCTTTAAACATCAAAAAACACGGCCGGTCGAGGCCAATTGTATCGATGCCCATCATTTTGATCCCGTGATCGAGAAGATATTCAACCGCCTCCGGAACCAGCCCCACGTACTTGTTGAGGTAATCGTCGGTTCCAAGCAGTTTGTCAGCGCCGGTATAAAACAAAACAATATCCATCGGCTTGAGCTTATAATTAATTTTCTTCAAAGCCACAAGCACATGATTTTTCGTGATGAAATCCGGAAATTTCAGGTGAGTAAAATCCAGCAGCACTCCTTCCCCCAGGCACCATTCCAAAGGAATGTCTTCGATCATTTTGGCGGGTTTGCCTGCACACTTACTTCCATAGTGAAACGGGGCATCCACATGAGTGCCCATGTGGACAGAGGAATGGACAATTTCTAAGGAAAGCATTTCACCGTCGGGAATTTCATTGGATGTGGCCACACGCTCACCACGGTCAAAGCGTTCCTGCCCACCGAGCTGTTTACTCATCACCACCCAGTTGAAATGCTCAACTCCATCTTGGTGAGTGATGCGTTCGATTTTGGCGTCGTGGGTTTCAACGAGGGTATCATCAATCGGTAGGCTTAAATCAATGAATTTGATATTTTTTGTTTTTGAAATTTCTTCTTTTGAAGATGAAACCGATACTGTGGTTTTCATGTGGGCACACCTTACACGGTATAAGACCAGAACATTACATCGTGATCACTCTAGTACCCCGACAGTTTTGTCGGGGTACTAGCTTCTGCTGTGTCAAATCACCGAAGCATTTCTTGCGCTCTTCCTCGCGTTTATCAATCTGTGCTTTAGGTTCGAAATGAATAACGAACATCCATCCTCCCTCAAATTTGATATGAAATTCGTCAGAAGACCTCTCAGTGGCAATCACTTTTTTACCAATCACCTTAAATAAAAAAAAGTCTTTTCTGTTTTCTGTGGTTATGGCATTGTCAATACGATCTCCCTGGGGGCCCCAAAACTCCCAATATTCGATGACTTCCAAATGAAGTCCAGGGAGCATAGCAAAATCAACTCCATAATCTCTTAAGAGTAATACTAACGACTATGGTTCCGTCCAATCCGGTCGTACGAGATGTTAGCAGGTCATGGAGTGTCAGGTGGCGCATGATCACGAACTCACGCCTTTTGTTTTAAGAATCTTTACGATATCATTTAATGTATGCGTTTTTTTGATTTCGTTATCCGCCAGCGCAACCCCAAATTCTTTTTTGAACCCGACGGAAATCTCCACCATTTCGGTGGAATCTATGCCTAATGATTGATCCAGCTGGGCACCGGGTTTGATGTCTTCGGGTTTGATGTCGAGGACTTTGTTAAAGATGGACTTGATTCGTTCTTCCAGGGTCACGCCTACTGTCATGAGATTCTCCTCCTGTTTTCTCGGATAAAATTGAAGTTACGCAGGATAGGACGTTCCGCGTAAATATTTTTTTGAAAAAAAATCACGCCTTCTGCAAAACCAGCGCACAATTGATCCCGCCGCGCCCGCGCGAGATGACCAGCGCATTTTTGATTTCCTTCGCCTGTGCTTTGTTCGGGCAATAATCCAAATCACATTCTGGATCGGGTTCCAGGTAATTGATCGTCGGGGGAATCGTGTTATGCTCCATCCCCAGAACCGTGGTGATGACATCCAGTGCGCCGGAGGCCCCGAGCATATTCCCAAAAATCGATTTGGGGGCGGAGACCGGAATCTTTTTTGCATAACTGTTGAAAGCTTGTTTGATACCTCTGGTTTCACTCAAATCGGAAAGAACGGTCGCTGCCCCGTCGGCACAGATGTAATCAATTTGGGAAGGTTCAAGCTTAGCATCCTCCAATGCGATTTGAATCGCCCTTCCCAATTCTTTACCATCGCCGGCGGGCTGGATTCGATCTACTCCATCAGTCGTTGTGCCATAACCAATAATATTGGCATACACCGGCGCGTTTCGCTTCTGAACTCTTTCCTGCAATTCTAAAATCAAAACCCCCGCTCCCTCGGCAATGGCGAACCCATCGCGAGTTTTATCAAAAGGCCGGTAGGCGGTTTGCGGATGGTCGTTTCGTTTGGTTAACATGCCGGAGGTGTTGCAGCATAACAGTGCATAGGGAGTCACCGGGGCTTCCATCCCGCCGGCAAAAATAAAATCGTCTTTGCCGCGAAGAATCGTTTTGGCGGCGTAAGCAATCGCCATCAAAGAACTCGCGCGATCGGCGACAACGGTTTTGCTGTAACCTTTAATCTGATATTGAATGGAAATCTGTCCTTGCGGTGCCGCCGGAAACCAGGCAGAAGCCATGAAGGGACTCACGCCTTCTCTTCCTTCCATATATAAATCGCGCAGTTCGGTCTCGCCGTAGAGCCAGCCGCCGATGGCGTTTCCCATAAAAATTCCGGCGCGATTTAAATTTTCCATCGACAAATCCAGCTGTGCGTCGGCGAGCGCCATTTCCGAGGCAACGAGTGCCATGTGCGAAAACACGTCGATCTTTTTCAAAAGACGCGAGGAAACATTACTGTAGGCATCCAGATCATGCACGTGGCCGGCGATATGCGACGGATATTTCGAGGCCTCAAAGCGGGTGATTTTCTCAACCGCCGAGCGCCCGGCTTTGATGTTGGCCCAGAATGATCGTTTATCGAGCCCGCTGGGGCTGACGATACCTAGACCGGTTATGGCGATTTTGTTCATTACTCACCTAAGTTATTTTGAAATTTGTTTATGGTCCATCGTGAATCAACCATCGAACCTTCTCAATACCATCGCCGAATGAATCCCGGAGAAACCGCTGCTGGTTTTGAGCATACAATTCACTTTTTTTCCCCTTGCCTCGTTGGGAATATAATCCAGATCACACTGCGGATCGGGTTCTTCTTGATTGATCGTCGGAGGTAAAATATTTCTTTCGAAGATGAGTGCACCAATAGCCAGCTCAATGCCGTTAGCACCGGCAAGTGGATGGCCAATCATGGACTTCAAAGAACTGATGGGAATTTTATACGCGTAATCGCCTAATGCCATTTTATAGGCGCTGGTTTCAAAGACATCGTTTTGTCTGGTCGATGAACCATGGGCATTAATGTAATCCAGATCCGTTGGTTTGATTGCGGCATCATCCAAAGCGAGGGTGATCGACTCGGCCATGGCATCGCCTTCCGGTGGAAGATCGGTCATGTGAAAGGCGTTACACGTTGTACCGAAACCAATCACTTCACAGTAAATTCGTGCTCCTCGCCGAAGAGCATGCTGTAATTCCTCGAGAATCAAAATCCCGCTTCCTTCCGAAATCACAAAACCGTTTCGTTTGAAATCAAACGGACGTGAAGCTTTTTCGGGTTGATCATTATGAACCGACAAAACATTGACGGTATCAAAGGCGCCAAAGGTGATCGGCGTGATCGGGGCCTCCGCCGCGCCGGTAATCATAATGTCCGCATCACCATCGGAAATCGCTTCAAAAGAGAACCCGACCGAATCGGTTCCAGCGGTGCAGCCGGTTGAAATCGTGTTACAGATTCCTTTCAGACCGTATTTCGCGGAAAGCTCACTCGAGGGAGTATTGAACATCGAGGCATCGTAAAGATCGGGCCTGACCACCGTCGGGTCAATCGGCTTTTGGCCGCTGTCGGTGACCAGCGCAAATTCTTCTTCCATATATTTGGTTCCGCAAATGGCATTGGCAAGCGACACGCCGATGCGTTCTTTGTCAACTTGATTCAATTTGAGTTTGGAATCTTCCAGCGCCATACGAGCGGCGACCATCGCAAACTGAACATAACGATCCATGCGGATCGCCTCATCGCGACTGAGACCTAACTTCAACGGATCGAAATCCCGGACCTGGGCGGCGATCTTCGTATTAAAAAGCGAGACATCAAACTCGGTCACGCGCCTGACCGCCGAGACGCCGTTAATCATGCTTTTATAGCATTCTTCTTTACCGATGCCGTTGGGGGAGACGATACCGACACCGGTGACAACAACTCGTCGATCTTTATTCATTTGAACTCCATTAATACACAATAAACAATCCACAATGACCAAACAAATTCCAATTCCGAATAGACAACACCAAAACAGCAGATTTCGAAATTAGAAATTGAGATTTTGGTATTGTTTGTAATTTGTGTATTGGAATTTGTTTATTTCTTTTCCACATGTATCAGATCAAATTCCTTCTTTACTTCTTCCATTCTCAGAAATTGCTTCTCCCTCTCCACCTGATGCACCAGATCAACGACCTTGCGATTTAGCGGTGCGCTAAGACCGGCGTTTTTCGCCAGAAAAACGACTTCGCCGTTGATATAATCAATTTCACTTGGCTTTTTTCGCATAATGCTCTGCAGGATCGAACCGTAAAGCGGTTCTTGACTCAAACTCGTCAAAGTCTTATGGATGATTCCCGCCGCTTGCTCAAGCGGGATCGAGGACAATCCTAAAATCCGTTCGACCGGAAATTGCGGCAGCGAAACCATGTTTACTCCCACCTTCTGCACAATGTCCACCCCTTCCTTTAATAACATCACACTCAAACGGCAAAGATCCATGTCGGAAAAAGTTTCCTGCATCGATTTTCCTACAAGTGCCGGCAAACAGTTATTAAAATTCACAAAAAGTTTCAAATATTTCATTCCCAAAATATCGTCGGAAATAACCATGGGGAAGGCTTTCTGCAAGACTTCAGAAATGTTAAAAATTTTTTGATCGTTACGAACAAAAGGCCGTCCGAGGATCCAATCTCCGGCAAAATTAAAGGTAACCTCACCGACTTCGGTGTAAGTCGCTGCGAACATCACAATACTTGAGATCAACTGCTCCCGGTCAAAATGGACACTCAACAGATTATCAGCCTGAACACCGTTTTGGGTTGTTAAAATCAAGGATTTTCCGCCGAGATGAAAATGATTCTCGGCAAAGGCATCTTCTAAGTCCTGCGTCTTGACGGTAAAAATCACTAAATCATATTCTTGATCGAGGCCGGTTGCGCTTTTAAGAAAAATAGTTTCGCTCCCGCGCACACCTTTTATCTTCAATCCATCTCGTTGGATTTTCTGGACTTGGTTAGGGCGTCCCACGAGCAGTACCTCTTCTTTTGCTTTCGAAAGATATCCGGCGACAACCGAACCGATGGCTCCCGCCCCGATGACTGCGATTTTCATGCGTTTTTCATCTCTTTCTTATTCATCACATAATCTCTCAAAGACTTAAAGATCATCTCAATATTTTGGTCATGAAGTCTCTCAAACATCAACGGCCATACAATTTTATTCCATATTCCCAAAACATGGTATTGCATCAGATAGTCGACCTTGGTGCCGTTATAACGTTCTTCGATCGTGACGGTTTCTTTGCCTTTAAACATTCCGTTTAAAAATGTCCGCTCGATTTCTTTACCCGGAACAAGCCGTGTAACCGCAGCCTCCCACTGCGGAGCTAAAGGCAAAAGAATTTTTTGCTGGTATTTTGTTCCGACCTGAATTTCTCCCGGGGTTAAACGTGTAAACTTCATCAAGGAATTTTTAGGCCACCAGCTGGCCTCTCCCCAGAGAAATACCTCAGGAACAACAAGACCTCCAGGTGCTTCGATCAAAATGAAATGATGATTTAGTTTATCTTTTTTTGTGGAAGGTTTTTTCGATTTAAAAAGCATCTTCTAAAACCCCATTTGATTTTGGAATGTTGAACCCAAGAATTTCAGTTTCCCTACAAGTTAACACAATAAGCGTCAACTGAAATTTTTGGGTTTAACCCGCTGTACAGTCCCGCTTCTTGCTTTCTACCTGTCGGCAGACAGCAAGAAAGCAGCGGGGCTAGCGGCCCTCCGCCCCAGACAATCCAAACGGATTGTCTGGGATTAGTCCCGTGAAATCTTTCAGATTTCATGGGAGGCAAGAATTGCAATTGAACTACAATTGCAATTCTTGGGTTGAATTGCTTTCAAAGAAATAAAATCAAAATGGAATAGGATACGCGGGGCGGCTTTTCCCCGCTTCGTATGAATCGCCGGCGGGGAAAAGCCGCCCGATTTTTTCAATCAGCCCAATTTTTCAGTGCGGCTCATACTCTTTATAATGAAAGCCCACTTCATCCAACAATCGGATCATCAAACTGTAAAACGCAAACGGTACTTCTGAAAAAAACGCCCGCACAATATCCGGTTCCTCAACCAGCGACGAACCGCGCTCTTGGGCATTCAACTGCGCTTTTTTATGCACCACCTGCTGGGCGATCTTCCGGTGAAACAGCGGAATCTTTTCAATCATCAGATTGAATTTCAAAAGCGCTTCTTTCTCCCATTTTAATTGTTCTTGTAATTGAACGTCGGACATTTATTTCCTTCCTAAGTATCATTTTTTGTCGGGGGCGAAGCAATCTTAAAGAGACTGCTTCGTCGTAAAAAGCACTCCCTGTCTGCCAACAGGCAGACAGGCTCGCCGAGACACCATGTAGGGCCTTACGCCATTTGCGGTTGGACTCGTGAGTTTCGTTCCCATTTGGCAATATTACTCATAAAATCCTTCACGCACAACTTCACTTTATCATCGTAATTACTCTCCATGATGCGATGGATTCGCTCCGGCTTCGAATAATATTCTCGCATGCACCATGCTCCTAAGCGTCCCACCTCTTCAATCGTTAAATGATCCGTTGGAACAACGGGGTGTTGAAAATCCCAAGTCTTTAAATCGATTTTTTCCGGATCAAACCATCCCTTTTGAATTCCGTATCGCCAGTCGGGAGAATTGGGAACCGGTGTCAGATAATCCAGCGCAAAAACATCTGGATCGATCTCATCTGCGGTTTGCAGGCGCTTTTTAATTTTCTCCTCGGTGTCATCTTTTAAACCGATCAAAACCGTCCCGACGGTTCCGATGTCCTGGGCGCGGAGGATATTGATCGTCTTTTTGATCTGATCGATCGTGACGCCTTTTCCGGTCTTGGCTAAAGTCATGTCGTCTTCCACCTCCACCCCGGTTAAAGCCATAAAGAGTCCGGCCCGTCTCATCAACGGCAAAACATCCTGCTGACTGATCCATTGATCGGCTCGCCCGAGGCACACCCATTGGATTTGATTCCCGCGTTTAAGCTTTTCTTCACAAAATTCGATCATGGCAGATGTATCGCTGTTGAATGCATCGTCTTGCATAACAACGGTTGTGATGCCATATTGTTTTTCCAGAATATCCAATTCATCGACGATCCTTTTTCCTCTAGAACCTCTCCATGAGGTGAAATCTTTGGTCGCGGAACGGCTGTCGTACAACGCCCATTCGTAACAAAAATGACATTTCCCCGGGCAGCCGCGGGAGGTCATCAATTCCGCAAACGGTTTCCAGTACGTATGCCCAACGTATTTTTCCATCGGAAAAAGATCATACGCCGGCAAAGGTAAAATATTTAAATCCGGAATCAAACCCCGATGCGGTCCTATAATAATTGTCTCTCCTTTTCGAGAAACTAAGCCGGGGATATCGCGCTCGTTTTTTGCCCTGGATTTTAAATTGTTGAGCAAATCTTCCAGAGTTAATTCCGCCTCGCCGATCAAAATATAATCAATCCAGGGATGTAATCGCATCTGCCGTTCATAATCTGCGGAATACCACAGACCGCTGGCGATCGTTGTGATCTGTGGCATTTTTTCTTTGATCAACCGCATCGCTTCATTGAAATACCAGATGACCGCGGCCCCGCACGTCGAGAATAGCTGATCGCCCAAAAAAACAATGTCCGCGCCGCTTTCCTTAATTTTTTGTAACATCTGATTCCAGTCATAATCCATCGCCCGGCAGTCGAGCGCGGTCACCTCGGCGATTTTTTTTGTGCGGATGTAGGAAGCCGCTTGCGCGTGCATCTGGTTAGCGGCCCGGTGGTGCCCGTGTGAATCCCAGGCTTTTAAAGGTGGGGTTAAAAATAGAATTTTCATTGATGATCTCCTTTTTTTAACTTACTTTATCCAAAACGTCTTATTTTTAATTTTTTTACCTCATCCTCAAAAAAAGATTTGACTTCTTTCCAACTTGTTTTTTTCAACATCCCCGGCATCTCATCGCCTTCGGCGTCTTCAAAATAAATCAAACTTTTTTTTAAATGAATAAGGTTGGAAGCGAGCTTCCCATATTTTTTATCATAAAGCTCTAATGATTCAGATAAGCGGTACCCGAAACGGCATATATGATATAAATCAATAAAATCTCTCTTCGCTCCTCGGTTTGAAATGGCATCAATCTTCATCGCCGCAAGATCCCGAAGCTCAGCTACATTTAAAGAAGCATAATTTATAGTTGAAAAAAGCAGTGGATGTTGATAAAAAGAAAGACTGAATTTTACACCTTCAAATTTTCCCAAAACAGTTCCTTTACTCGCCTGTTTTTCTTCAAAAAGACCAATCTTGGATAATTGATCGGCAAAAAATCGAGGATCAAACGTTTGTAAGGTAAAAAAATCAAAATCTACTGAAATACGATGCCCTAGTTGAAGAGCCACAGCCGTACCACCGGCCAGATAAGCATCTTTAAGAAGTCCTGATTTCCCTAATAAGACCAAATTTTCTTTGGCGCCCTTGATGAGGGTTTTTTCAAACATAACACATCCTTTTTGGGAATATCTAAAATCACCGCCCAAAAATTGGCAGTCTTTCTTGAAAAACCACGGAAACGACATAACACATCTTTTATCTCTGCTCTCCTGAATTTTTTCTGCATCCACTCCACAGCTTTTATGTCACCATATTCCAGAATCCTTTTTAAAACAAAAATTCTTCTTTCTTTGAAATTAATCTGGTCAAACTCAACCTCCCAAAAATATTCTTGCAAAAATTTCGGCAATTTTTTCATAGAATTACCCCTGGGTCGAATTAATGCAACTGCAACTTAACCGGAACGTTTTTCAAAATATCTTCGATAGCCTGTTGTGTTTGAAATTCAGAAAGCAGATCGCTGCGTTCATAATTTCTTTCAAAAGAAAAAATAATCGTTTTTTCTTTAAAGCTAATCAGCCGGAGTTTGAGATCAAGGGCGCTTTCCTCACTCAGAGCAGCTAAGAATCCTCTTCGGGCTATATGGCTTTTAACGTTCAAATATAAAACGGTGTCAATGTCTCCGGACATAAACGATTTGCAGGCTAAAGATTTGCTGACCAGAGGATCGTAATTCTCCGGAGAAAAATCTTTTAAACTGTAAACTTTTTCTTGCTTATTTGTGTGCGTTTCTTGAAAACTAATTCCTGTTATTGGCAAGGGCTTCAAAAATTCTAAGATAGCTTCTTCCATACATTTGTCCTGAGCATTATCCAAACTGAGATCAGCATAATTTTTCGGATAAATCTTAAGCTCATAACCTCTTAGGACTAATTCTTTTTGTAGACTCGTTTTGATAAGATCTATGGACTTATTTATTCTTCGATGAAACTGCTCTTTCGTAAATTTAAATCCGGCGTCGATAGTGATTTCTGGGACAATAGGCATCATATAAATATTTTTCACATAATCATGTTGAGCAAAAAGATCTGAACGAATATAAGAAACATTAGCGCATCCCGCTATAAAGAAACTAAAGATGAGTGTGACCGCAAAAAATTTTTTATATTAGTCATTGTTTGCTCCTCGCTGTGTGGTGCTCCTCATGCTACAGATCCAAAAATCGTTAATCATCCTGCCACATTTTCCGGACCATCATTCTTTACTTTCCATTCAAAGCATCAATAATGCGAATATAATTCTGCATCGATTCATAAACCATGACCGAGATGAAATTAATAAATGGTTGATTATCCGCTGGCTTTTTTTGCGCTGCTTTTAAGGCGTTAATGTATTCGCTTCTGACAACTGGCGGAATAATCGTGATGACATATCCCTCCTGTAAAAGACCAAGTTCATCAAGAGTCTGGCCGTGCGGCCGTTGCCGTCGACAAAAGGATGAATCGTCACAAAATCTTTATGGAGTAAGGTGGCAAATTCAACCGAATGATATTTCTTTTGAAGACGGGGAAGGCTGGTCATCCATTTTTTCATCAACTCAGGAACTTGGGAAAATGGCGGTGGAGTAAAAGGCGCTGCGGTAATGACCACATTTTCCTTCCGGTATTGTCCGGCCTGCTCGGGATCAATTCGAAAATAAAACAAATGGTGTAAAGCCAAAATATCTTCCTCTTTGATTTTCTTTCCCTTGGCAAAATCATAAAGCAGACTGTAAGCATCGCTATGCCCTATCGCCTCCAGATGATCTTTGACCGGTTTGCCGCCGATTGTGATGCCGTCCTCCAAAACGATTTTTGTTTCAGTTTCCGTCAGGGAGTTTCCTTCCAAAGCATTGCTTGTATAGGTCAAACTCACTCGATAGTATTCCTTTAATTTCTTTAGGACATCCTGACTTAACGGACGATGGTGATCGAGCGATTGTTTAAGTTCATCGATTTTTGGAATGCAATTCGGATAAATCATCGTTTTATTCGAATGTTTGAAGTTTTTAATTTATTTTGAGTCTTCATTTAGAACCATGCTGCCACCAAAGATTTTCCCGATGGAGTCATGTCGGTGCAGATGTTTTTGGTTTGGGTGTATTCCAATAAACCTTCTTTTCCCAATTCCCGCCCGAAACCGCTTTGTTTGTAACCGCCGAAAGGGACCTCGTTATAAAACCCGCCGTAGGTATTAATCCAAACGGTTCCGCAGCGAAGTTGTTTGGCGACACTATTGGCTTTTTTCAAATCTTTACTCCAGATGCAGGCGGCGAGCCCGAATTTTGAATCGTTGGCGAGCCGCAGGGCTTCTGCAATTGTGGAAAAGCGGATGACGGACAAAACCGGGCCAAAGATTTCTTCCTGAGCAATGGTCATGGAATTTTTTACGTCGCTAAAAATCGTCGGCTCTACAAAGAAACCTTGCAAAAATCCCTGCCCTTTAGGAATTTTTCCACCGCAGACAAGCTTGGCGCCTTCTTTTTTTCCCATTTCGATGTATTTTAAAATTCTGTCGCGATTCTCGAGGCTGATGACCGGACCGAAGTCGGTTTCGTAACTAAAACTGTTTCCCATCTTCAAATTTTTTGTTTTGGCGATGAGCTTCTGTAAAAATTCATCATAAATTTTATCTTCCAAAAGGAGCCGCGAGGCCGCGGTGCACATCTGACCTTGGTTCATGAAGATCGATGAGAGACTTCCTCCGATGGCCGCTTCCATGTCGCAGTCAGCAAAAACAATATTCGGGGATTTGCCACCGAGTTCCAGACAAATTTTTTTGGTTGTGCCGGAAGCCAGACGCATGATTTCCTGCCCGGTTTGAGTTCCGCCGGAGAAACTCACCATATCCACATCCCGGTGCTTCACCAATTCAGCGCTGACCTGCGGGTTGCTGCTGGTGACAAAATTCAAAACGCCTTTAGGCAAACCAGCACATTCGATGATTTGTGCACATTGCATAATCGAGACGCTGCCTAATGGCGACGGTTTAAAAACAATAGTGTTACCGGCAATCAACGCCGGGGCAATCTTCCAAGCAGCCATAATCAACGGATAATTCCAGGGAATAATGCACGCCACAACTCCAACGGGCTCGCGCGAAACAATGTTGAGAACCGGATCACTGACGGGAATCTGCTCGCCTTTGAGCGTCTCACTGACATTCGCAAAATATTCAAAACAATCTGCCGCCGTCGGGACATCAATAAAGGTGGTTTGCTTGATCGTTTTTCCCGTTGAAAGACATTCCAGATCAGCCAGGACTTTGGCATTTTCGCGGATCAAAGAAGCGATCTTATTTAAGAATTGCCCGCGCTCTTTTGTCGTGAGGTTAGACCACACTCCGGAATCAAAAGCTCCCCGGGCAGCGTTGACTGCTTTGTGAATGTCACTCGCGGTTGCCTCTGCGACTTTGGCCATTAGCTCGCCCGAGGAAGGGTTCAAACAATCGAAATAATTCTGATTGGATGACGGGCAAGAAACGCCGTCAATCCACAGATTAAATTGCTCGACGGAATTTGTGGTTAGAGTGTTTGATTTCATATGCTAAATTTAGTTTTGGGCACCCATTGCCAGCGTCTTTAGAATCCCAATTTTTTAACTAAAGGCTACCTTCATCTTTTTCATTCCACCGGCACCCGCTGCCAAAGTTCAAAAATCCGGCTGCACGGCGCATACCATTTAGAAATCTTGGCAAAATCTCCCCGGAGATTCATCTTTTTTTGAGTGGTCGCCACAAACGGATCAATCTCGCGATTAAAAACTGAGCGCCAAATACTCTCTGGCGCGGAGATCAAGAATTCCGCATTCTCATCTTTGCCCACTTCAATGATCCGGCCATTCTCGAAACGAAAACTGTAGACCACTCTGGTTTCATTGAGCTTAACCGCCAAATCCATCGTCATCCGGGTTTTCTCGCCCAAATCTTTCAGCTGAGGATCTTCATTGACCAGACGCACAATCTCTTTGATCTGCTCATCGGAAAACAATTTATATTTTTTCGCTGGTGGTGATCCTTTTTGTGCGGCCTTTGATTTTACAGAACGTACTTTTCCTTTTGCCGCAGTCATTAAGCCATCAGTTTCATAAAGACGGCTCAGCGCATCGATTTTGACCGCCTCCTCCAATCCCTGGATCAACAAAAAGCAATCAAATAAATCTTTCCCCATCGACACAACCCCATGATTTTTTAAAACCGTAATATTATTGTTCTTCAATGCCTGAATCACCAGGCCGGCCTCCGTGACCGCTGGAGTTCTTTGTTCAACGGACTTGACTTCTCCAAGATAAAATTTTGCTTCGAAGGTAGAAGGCTCGAACGTTTCGTGTTTTAGGAAAAACGCGTTAGTAAAGGTTGTGTGGGTGTGAATCACCGCCAAGACCTGCGGAAAATTTTTATAGATTTCGGTATGAAGAAGTTTCTCGGTTGAAACACTTCCTTTTTCCAACAATTTCCCATCGAGTTTCATGGTCAAAATATCTTTCTCATGAAGCAATCCTAAACACGTGCTGTGGGCGGTCAACAAAATCGTGTCGTCTTCTACCCGCGCACTGATATTTCCATTTAAACCGCTCACCAAATCTTTTTCCCACAAAAGGCGGCCGATGGCGATGATGTTGGTTTTTAATTGTTTGATGAGATTTTCATTCATAAAAATTTCCTGTAGAGACGGGTTTAAAACCCGTCCCTACAATAATTCAAATAGGCATAATTTTTGTTATGTATTTTCCCGGCACCCACTCAACTAACGGCGCATAGGCCCGCGTTTCTTTTGACGCAATCATTTTGTTCTTGAACATTCTTAAATCTTTTTCCTTTCCCATAAAACCCGTCTTTCTTCCCGAAGGGAAAAGATAGACCGGAACCTTATGCTGTTTTCCCAAAACCGCCGAAATCAAAGCGCCGATATCACACACCGCGCCATCTAAATCCGAAAACTGATAGGCGATCCATACCTCTTTCACTAAATTCTTAAAGAAAAGAAAACCAGCCATGTTATCGGAAATCAGCGTCGGAATGATGTTTCGCTTAAAAAGTTCCCGGCAATTAATTTGCGCTGCCTCAAGATTAGGGCGGCCTTCCATCACGAAGATTTCTTTTATTTTTTTTTTCTTGAGCTGATAAAAGAATTCTTTTGAGAAAACTCCGTGGAGTAAAACAATGGAACGCGGGGGCGCCCCGACGGCGATTGGTACTCGCCGAACGTCGGGGCGCCCTTCGCCTCGACTGCTCACTACTTTACGATTTTTATTTTGATTAAGCATTCTATGTTTTTTAACCCAAGAATTGCAATTGAACTACAATTGCCCCTGCTGCTTCGCTTTGCTTATGTTGATAAAATAAGCGAAGCAAAGCGGCCGGGGCCTCCCATGAAATCTGAAAGATTTCACGGGACTAATCCCAGACAATCCGTTTGGATTGTCTGGGGCGTAGGGCTGCTAGCCCCGCTGCTTTCTTGCTGTCTGCCGACAGGTAGAAAGCAAGAAGCGGGGCTGTACAGCGGGGTTAAAAGAATTCTTTTAACGCCCGCTGGGATCAACGGCGAGTTGTCCGGTAATGAATTCATGTGGGACGATATCAAATCCCGGGTAAAAACCATTTACTTTGCCCAGCACAATTTTTTCATTTTCGAAAAACAAAAGTTCATTTGGATCTCTTAATTCAATCGGAATATCTTTTCCCATCGGAATTTTATTGGACGGTTGTGTCAGGACATATAAAGGAATTCTAAATTCTTTCGCCAAAACCGCAATTTGATATGATCCGATTTTGTTAGCGATGTCCCCGTTGGCACACGACCGGTCTGAACCAATAATGACACAATCAATCAAACCATCCGCCATCAAAGACCCGACGGCGTTATCCGCGATCAAAGTGACTTTCGCACCGGCCCGTTGCAATTCCCAACAGGTCAGTTTCGCGCCTTGAAAATAGGGACGGGTTTCGGTCGCAAAGAAATGGACATCTTTGCTTTGTTTTTGGCAAAGGCTTGCGGCCATCGCGAGTTCACCGCTGACATTGCAATGCGTTAACACCGAGTCGCCGTCTTTGATCAGGGCCGCAATCTGTTGAACGCGTTTCAGGCGTTTCATCCGGATGCCCATCAGAAAACCCTGGATATTTTTTTCCAGGAAAGGTTTCATCTCGAAATTCTGCTCGAGGGATTGCCTGGCCCAGCCAATCACGATTGCAGTCACCTCGGCAAATGGAAACGTCGGCCGGCTGGCATTGAGGGCTTCGGCAATTTTTTGAATTTTGATAAATAATTTCTGGGTCGTAGTCGTAGGGAACGGTTTCAAACCGTTCCCTACATTATTTAATTCCAACAAAAACGTGTTTAACACGACGAGGAATTGCCCGAAGGCGCGGGTCTTCATTTGCCGAATAACCTCAACCGCCTGTTTTGTATTCTTCACCTGAATATAATGAAGCTTTTGCGGAAGTTGGGTTTCGTCCAACACCAACAATGTATTTTTTTCTAACCTCGCGGGCCAGAAGAGCGGGGATTCATGGATATCTTTAATATATTTTTTCATCTTTTTTAGTTTTGCAAGAAAATCGCCTACGGCGATCACTTCAGCGATTTTCAGTCCTTTAGGAAATTTTTATAATTTCCTAAAGGGAAATAAACGAACCGCTGCTCAGGCCCCGATGCCGTATATCATCACCGGGATATCAATATCGGAGACACCGCGATGTTCCAAATCCCAGACAAATTGTTCAAAATACGAAACCCCGGTCGACATAGATTCCGCCAGTTCTTTGACAGGGACTATTTCTATGCCGTACTTTATATGATTGAGTTTATTGAATATCGTCATTTTGGCGCAAACGTTGTATACCATAAAGGCGTATTTACCAAACTGCAACTCGACCCCCAACTTATTTTTAACAAAATCCATCTCACGAAAAGCCCCTCTTGTCTCGGCGCGATTATAACCGGTGATATAATAATCCTTCGAATAATCACATTTCACCCGAATCGTCTTCCATCCTGTATTTTCAAAATCGGATTTGAATGCTTTATTCAAACTCACAGGACTATACAATATCTTCCCTTGCATTGTCTTTTCTTTGCTTTTTTTGGTTTTATATTTTGACGCATCTATCGAGAGAATTATTCCTTGTATCTCAGCAACTAATTCCGGATGAACCCGTTCAACAATTTCTTTCCCTTTATTAAAAGAGTATGTGCCCAGTATTTGCATGTTCTTGAATTTCCTTTCCCCACTCTTGCGGCATTTGAGAAACTTTTTCTTTTCCCGTTGGAACAAATACCGGTTTTCCAACCGGCCGCAGCTTTAAACTCCCTGAGAAATAGTCAGCGATTCTTTTTCTGGTAATCTCAACATAAGATTCCTCTTTGTCACAACCAATCGCTTTTCTATTATTTTTTATTGCCGCAATTAACGCCGATCCAACGCCAGCGTAAGGATCTAATATCCAATCATTTTCATCGGTTAACGCCAAAACGCATCGTTCAACCAGCTCTACCGGAAATTGACAGGGATGAATCGTCTTTTCAGGATGATTGGATTTAACATTCGGGATATCCCATATCTCATTTTCCCAATCATTTCTTATTACCTTCCAGACATCCGACGGATTTTTCCCCAGAGGATTACCCGAAGGTTTTCCTTTAAGCTTACCCTTAAAATGTCTTTTCCCAGGATATTTCGAAGGAACCCTTACACGATCCAGATTAAATTTGTATGTATCGGATTTCGAAAACCACAGAATCGTCTCGTATCGCCCAGAAAATCTTTTGCTGGCGTGCAGTCCATGACCGAAATGCCATATGATCCTGTTTCTTAACCTCAAATCATGTCCTTTAAAAATCGGATAATAATATATATCTAGAGGAAATACTTCCGTTTTATTAACATAATTCCCCACCTCCCAGCACAAACTACCGTCGTCTTTTAGAACTCGTACCAGTTCAGCGATAACAATTTTTTGTTGAAATAAATATTCTTCAATATCTATTTTCTTCTCATAAATTTTTCCAAGATTGTATGGAGGTGAAGTAATGACGAGCGATATGGTGTTGTCAGGAATAGTTTTCAGGAATTCCAAAGTGTCGCCCCAGCAAAGGATTATTTTCCCCTCATTGTTAAATTCGCTAACAATTTCTATGTTTTCTTTGAAAAGGGTTTCCATACCTTATCCATAATCCACGAAAATTATTTTCCTTCTAGCTTCTTCACCAAATTAAGCGCAATCGAAATCAACGAACTCTCGGCCATGTAATAATTCGGATCGAGAAATCCCATTTCGCCGGTCATGATGTTATCGCTGACCGCCAGGATCACCGTTGCCGGAATTTTATAAAGCTGACACAGTGTCAGGAAAACGGAACTAACCATATCAACGGCAATACAGCCTTGATCCACCGCTTTTCCGACGTGTTCGCGCGTTTCGCGTAAAATGGCGTCGGTCGACCAGACCTTTCCTTTATGAACCGTGTTGCCGGAGGCTGGGGCGATTTCGCAGAGAGTTTGAGTTAATTTTGAATCCGCTGCGGGTTGGAAATCATTTCTCACATAATACGGGGTCACACCATCGCCGCGAAAGGCACTGTCGGCCACAATCAAATCCCCGACTTTAATATCGTCGCGCAGCGCCCCGCAGCTACCGATACGGATCATGGTTTGCGCCTGGGCATTGCACAGAAGTTCGGTTGTGATCGCGGTATCCGCCGAGAAACGCCCGCCGTTGATCGCGGTGATTTTCGTTCCTAAATAATTTCCGGTGAACATGGAATATTCCATAAAGGTAAAATTCTTGACGGGATTTTCAATCTTTTTGATGAGATTATCGAGGCGCTCTTTGGGGCCGGGAACGATCGCGTATTTGCCGATGTCGGTGGGGCGTAACTGCACCATATTCATCAAATCTTTTCCGGTTAGATGAACTTCGCGGGTCATGGTTTGTTGTTGGGTGGGCATATTAGCGTTCCTTTCTTTATTAGGCACACGTTGAAATCACCAATAAACAATGTACAAACCACAAATAAATTACAATTCCAAATTTTTTAAATCACAAACCGCAGGAAAAAAAATCTTATCATTGTGATTTTGAAATTGTTTATTGTTTGTGGTTTGTTCAATTGTATATTGACGCGATGTGCAAGTTTTCCAATAAAAGATAAAAAATAAAGGGGTCCAGTGGTAAAGTTTTAGTTGAGACCAAAACAACCACAAAGGAGGACCCCCATGAAACTCATTGATTTTATCATAACGGTGT
>Ga0209515_10000568_pt1 | contig 65611 bp, 62 predicted proteins | sample Subgroupgradi54m_FD_187454 | JGI IMG/M metagenome (GOLD analysis project Ga0209515, IMG submission 187454) | Subsurface groundwater microbial communities from S. Glens Falls, New York, USA - GMW60B uncontaminated upgradient, 5.4 m (SPAdes)... ...
TCGCCCGCCGATCAGAAACACAACCTCAAACTCGAGTTGCTCGACTCAAACCAGCGGCCTGTGAGCGTGCCGATGGAAGGGGGGCCTCAACCTGTGGTGGTTGGCGGAGATTTTGTCGCTGGGCACTCACCTGATCTTGTTGAGGGAACGTCGCTTGATGTTCCATTCGCGATTAATCTTCCACCATTACCCCTCGAGCCAGGCCAGAAATATTTCTGGAAGCTGACGATTGATGGCAAAACCGATGATGACTGGAAAGTCGCGTTTTCTATGCGTGCTGCCCCACAGCCGGCCATCGCGGTGAAATAGCCGCGACATCTACCCGCGGGCGTTACAAGAACCGATTGTTTGATGCTTGCGCGGTCAAGCATATCTCATGCGACACGCTCGGGCCGCAGTTGGTCTGGCACCAGGGGCGGCACCAGACCGCTGTTCTTAGAGGGGAGAGCGTCCCCCTTAGAAGCGGATCGTCGTCTACGCATTTGAGACGAAACTAAAGTGAACGCCACCTTTTTGTTAAACTGTTGACTTGGGTGCGCTGTTTGGCGGCCCATATGGACCGAAAGGTTCTATGAGAACGCCCGACCCCACTGAGAGCTTCATCACGCGCTGGCAGGCTGCCGGCGGGAGCGAGCGCGCCAACTACCAACTCTTCCTTACAGAGCTATGCGAATTGTTGGAGTTGCCCAAGCCTGATCCAGCCGCAGAGGACACTCGCGATAACGCCTATGTCTTTGAGCGGCGAGTCGCTTTCCGCCACGGTGATGGGTCAGAATCAAACGGCTTCATCGATCTGTACAAGCGCGGCGCCTTTGTCTGCGAGGCAAAAAAGATCAAGGGTGTCAGCGAGACCGGATTCGACAAGGCGTTGGCCTCCGCTCGCGGCCAAGCCGAGCAGTACGCGCGAGCGTTGCCGGCCCAGGAGGGGCGACCTCCGTTTTTGATCGTTGTGGATGTCGGCAACGTGATCGAACTCTATGCCGAATTTACCCGCTCTGGTGCGACTTATACTCCGTTCCCCGACCCCCGCTCTTATCGGATCAAGCTTGATGATCTACGCCTTGAAGCTACTAGGCAGCGGCTTCGCCAGGTTTGGCTTGACCCCATCGCGCTTGATCCCACGCGCCAAAGCGCGCGTGTCACCCGCGATATCGCTGTGCAAATCGCTGAAATTGCAAAATCCTTAGAAAGCGCTGGCTATGGCGCCGAGGAGGTCGCAGGGTTCCTCAGCCGCTGCCTCTTCACCTGCTTCGCCGAGGATATTGGCCTACTCCCCAAGCGGTCCTTCTTAGACCTGCTCGAAAGCCTGGCCAACAAGCCGCAGCAGTTCATCCCGCTTCTCACCGAGCTATGGAAGGCGATGGATGCCGGCGAATTTTCGACTGCCATCCGCGAAAAGGTAATCCGCTTCAACGGCAAGCTCTTCAAGGATCCGGTAGTGCTTCCCTTGAATCGGGAGCAGATCGGGCTGCTAATCACTGCCGCGCATGCTGATTGGAGACGAGTTGAGCCCGCCATTTTCGGCACACTTCTGGAGCGGGCGCTCGATCCGAAAGTGCGGCACTCCCTCGGTGCCCACTACACCCCGCGCTCATACGTTGAGCGCTTAGTCCTCCCCACCATCATCGAACCCCTTCGTGAGGATTGGCGAGTTGCGCAGGCAGCTGCCTTGACCCACGCCACCGAGGGGGACGTTAAGAGTGCGTGGAAAACAGTGCGTGACTTCCACAAGCGGCTTTGCGCTATTCGAGTACTCGATCCAGCGTGCGGCTCGGGAAACTTTCTTTATGTCACCCTTGAGCACCTCAAGCGGCTCGAAGGCGAGATTTTCAACCAGCTTGAAGAACTGGGCGACAAGCAGGGATTACTCGATCTTGCGGGCGTCACCGTTGACCCTCATCAATTTCTCGGTATCGAACTCAACCCCCGCGCCGCCGCTGTTGCTGAAATGGTGCTCTGGATAGGTTACTTGCAGTGGCATTTCCGCACCATGGGTTCGGTCATGCCGCCGCTTCCCGTGTTACGTGATTTCCATAACATTGAGCACCGGGACGCGTTGCTAGTCTGCGATAAAGTTGAGGGCGTGCTTGATGAGCAGGGTAAGCCCGTCACCCGTTGGGACGGCAGTTCCCTCAAGAACCACCCCATCACTGGCGAGCCGGTGCCGGACGATTCGGCGAGACTACCTATCGATCGTTATATAAACTCAAGTAAGGCTGAATGGCCGGAAGCCGATTTTGTGGTGGGCAATCCACCCTTCATTGGCGCGGGACCTATGCGCGCCGCACTAGGCGATGGGTATGTCGAAGCCCTCCGCGAAACGTGGAGCGAGGTGCCCGAATCCGCTGACTTCGTCATGTTCTGGTGGCACCACGCCTCTGAACTGGTGCGCGCCGGGAAACTACGCCGCTTCGGCTTCATCACCACGAATAGCCTGCGGCAGACATATAATCGCAGAGTGGTGGAAGCGCAGATGGCCGCGAAAAATCCGCTGGCCTTGGTCTTCGCGATTCCAGATCACCCGTGGGTGGATGCCGCTGAGGGTGCGGCCGTGCGTATCGCTATGAGCGTCGGCGCGGCGGGCGCACAGTCTGGTCGGCTTCTGACAGTCACCGAGGAGCGAGAAAATGGCGGAGAAGGATTAGAAGTCGCTCTCAACGAACGAAGGGGAGTGCTACATGCGGATTTGCGAGTTGGAGCAGATGTTGCTGGAGTAGTTTCGCTCCGATCTAATGAGGACCTTACGTTTCGAGGCGTGACATTGATGGGAAGTGGATTTTGGATCCAGCCAGGTGACGCACTCATTACTCAGGAGCCGGCAGCCGTTAAACAACTCCGAAACGGTAAGGATTTGACCAATCATCCGCGTAATGTTTACGCAATTGATTTCTTCGGACTGTCTCACGAACAAGCACGATCCCAATTCCCCTCAGCGTATCAGCGCGTACTTGAAGGCGTGAAGCCAGAGCGTGAGCAATCGCAGCGCGAGACTTACAAGAACCGGTGGTGGCTATTTGCGGAATCGCGCCCTGAGATGAGAGAGGCCCTCTCGCCTCTTCAACGCTTCATCGTTACCCCAATGACAGCGAAGCATCGCAATTTTATTTTTTTAGATGCGGGTATTCTTCCGGATCAGGGGCTTATCGTAGTTGCGTCAGCAGATGCCTTCCATCTGGGATTACTCGGAAGCTCAATCCACCAGATTTGGGCACTCGCAGCAGGCGGGCGTCTTGGCGTTGGTAATGACCCGCGGTATAACAATTCGCGTTGCTTCGAAACCTTTCCGTTTCCTATCGCTGGGCCCGAACAGCAGACCTGTATTCGCGAACTCGCCGAGCAGCTCGATGCCCATCGCAAGCGACAGCTGACACAGCATCAAGATCTCACCATTACGGGGATTTACAATGTTCTGGAGAAGGTTCGCGCTGGCGAAACGCTCACAGCCAAGGAAAAGGGCACACATGAAAAAGGCCTCATCGGGGTCCTCAAAACCCTACATGACGAACTCGATGTGGCAGTGCTCACGGCCTACGGCTGGTCCGATCTTGTGACGCTCCTGAACGATCCTAACAAGGCAGAAGCGTTGAAAGAGACTTTGCTCGAACGCCTCGTAGCCCTCAACGCCGAGCGCGTGGTTGAGGAACAGGGCGGCCTTGTACGCTACCTCTGCCCTAACCTGCAGAAAATTCAGGGCAAATCTCCTCGCCCGGAATTCAAGCAGCCAGAAATGGCCATGGAAGGCGAAGAATCTGAAGATTCCGTGACGCCAGCAATTGCTAAACGTCCACCGTGGCCTAAAGAACTTCCCGATCAGGTCAAAATCGTTGCAGCCCTTCTCGCCACCGCCACCGCCCCATTGACCGAAGAAGCCATCGCCGCACGTTTTACCGGCCGCGGCCCTTGGAAGAAGCGGCTACCAATGATCCTAGACATGCTTGTCACCGTAGGTCGCGTCCGAAAGACCCCCGAAGGATTCCGCGCGACCACATAACGACGTCTGTTATCGACAAAACAGCGTTCCGCTGTTACACTGGGGAGCATGGAGCCAAGGAAGAAGTACGACGCGGCTGTTCGCGAAGACGGATTGCACTTCCTGGTTGCTCACCCGGAGCTGCCGCTTGCTGAGAAGCTCGCCCTTCTGGATAAGATTTTCCCAGCGCATTGCCCGCCTGCGAAATCTTACCGCCCCGAGGCCAGATGACCCTTTCTCCACGCTCGCAGGCGATACTGGCAATCCCTCCACAGGAGTCTCAGGAGGATTTTGACGCGCGTCTCCAAGAGGTTCTGATCGCTCACCACCCGGATCGGAAGCCTCCCGCACCATCGACGCCTTCGCCGAAGCCTGAGGTCAGATGAAGACGATGAGCCCTCGGGAGCTTTGGACGGCACTGATTGCCCTTGGTCGGAAGGACTTCCCGGAGGGGTCTCCTTTTGAGGCGAACGCTCAGGCGACTCTTGCTCTCCTCCCTCCCGAACCATCGACGCCTCAGCCTGCGCCATCGCCCCCTTCCTAGATTCGCTTTCTGCTGGCAGAGGCACCGAAGAGGGCCCGTCCGCTGACAGTGTATGGAGCCGAGTTCCCGAGTATCGTTCTCGCCGCTTTTTTACCGAATTTTGGCTGGCATTCGGCTGATTCAGCCGCTACCCTGTCTAGGTATGGTTGACCGATCAAAGATTGTAGATGCGCTTCACGCGAAACAGGTTGAGTTCCTACGCTCGCCGGAGTTTGAGGGCTTAACCCACGAGCAGCGCCTGGACCGTTGGGATCAAATGGTGACGGAAATTCACGACCGGATGGACCCTCTTGTCCTTCCCGAACCATCGACGCCTTCGCCGAAGCCTGAGGGCACATGACGAACCGGGAGTTTTTTGAGAGCTACTGCTCGATGGAGGAGTCCGTTCACGGACCACAAGGCCCATTTTGTTCGGGCTACTACGAGACCAAGGACATTCTTCGCCAGTATCCTCCGAAGCCCTCACCCGTCCCAACGCCGCCTCAGTCTTCGCTGCTCCCGCCGCACTAATAATTGGACCCATCTCATCTCGATAACCTCGGGATGTCCTGTTATCCGGGCGACCTCGGTATCCAGCGCAACTCTGCGTGAGCACCGTGGCTCGGAATGTTTTTTTGTTAGACTTTTGACCTGGGCGCGACGTTCAGCGCCCCGGAGGATATCGAGAGAAATTTAATCAACTGACGTTTTGGCTTCACCGGGACCGCGCATAAGAGCGCGGAGAGCCCACCTCGACTTTGAGGGGGCATAATCCAAGCCGGATTGAAGCCGCTGATGTACTACACGCTTCGGCGTGTGGGAAAGGCGGCAATCAGTCCTGGTTATTGGATTAGCTGGGAAGGGTTGCCGCTGATCATTTATGGGCACTCCTCTCAGATTATCCCGCACAGGAGGAACATGCGCCAAGTCATAACCGTGACGCTCTTTGGACTTTTACCGTTTTTGACTGCCTGCACCTATAACAGGGGGCTGGTTGTTAGTTCTGCCGACCGCGGAACAAACGACAAGGTCGTCGGAATTGTAAGGGGGCACTCAGAGAAGGATTATATTCTGTTCGGTCTTTTCCAGCCCGGAGATGATTCATTGGGGGCGGCGTTTATAGATGCCATTTACAAAAGCAGCGTGCCCGCCCAAGGACTAATCAATGTCTTTGCGGAAAAGTATTGCACGTACTATCTGCCCCCAATTTTTTGGTCGTGCGGAACATCTCTAACGGGTGCAGCGATTCAGTACGTTGAGATGGGCGAGAAGAGACTTGTCAGAGTAGAAGATATTCCAAGCCCATCACGTCCTGACCCGACATTTAAAGACTGCCCTCAGGGCCAGTCGTTTAGGTATGGTCAGTGTTATCCTTTGAGTCCCGGCTTCGGTGGGCCTAAATAAAATTAAAAGATCACGAATGACGCAGCTTGGGGGGATGAAACGATGAAATGGCGTCGAACGGTTTCCACACTTTTTTCGATTCTAGCAGCAAGTGGCGCGCTTGCTTTGGTGGTTGCAAATTTACCAGCCCGCAAGGCCCGGTCATCTCCTTACTCCGGTGGGTTCAGGGCACTTTCTGACGGGGGCGAGGAAGGTTTGCCTCCCGGTTTCTTCATTGATCCGGACAGCGATGGTGCAGATGAGGCGGATGCGTCCACGAGGCGCGAGATCGCTGAGGAGGATGAGGAGTCCGGGCGTCTTGACCGCGAATACGAAGAAGAAGAGTCCACCAAACGTGAGCTCGTTAAACATGAACGTGAGCGCGCAGAAGCCGAGGCAGAGGATGAGTCCGCAACGGAAGATGCTGAGTCGGCCAGGCGCACGATTGCCAGGCGTGAACGTGAAGTGGCAGACGAGGAAGAAGATGGGGTTGCAAGAAAGCGTAAATATCTGGGCAATCTTAACAGAAACTCCTACGATCCAAACTCCGTCAGTAATCCTTACGGGACACACGGTAGTCAGTATTCGCCAGACTCGATTAACAATCCGTACGGACAATACGGAAGCCGCTATAGTCCGAACGGGGCCAACAATCCCTACACGACAGGCGGTCCCGAAGTGGTTGATCCAGGAACTGGGAAGTCCCTGGGAACTATGAATGCAAATCCTTACGACCCCAACTCCATTAGCAACCCATACGGAGTCCATGGCAGTCGCTACGCCCCCGACTCAGTTAATAACCCCTATGGTCAGTATGGTCGGCCATACGGGGCTACGCGGGCAATCATCATTGCCCCGGATTTGGATAGCGACGAATAAAACACAAGACTGAAATCCGAATCCGCCGGGACCCGCCTTCTGTGAAATCGAAAAATATCAGGGTCATGAGATCCGCCAGCGCCGACGATTCGGTCGTCCCGACTGACGAAATTTCCTTCAGAGTATTTCAGAGTATTTCATTTGACTGCGTCCCGAAATGTTCGTACGATCTAGTCAGTCGAAAATTGCTCTTTATATTTGGCGGTCGGTTTTGGTCCCGTTCACCAATAAAAACGGGGACTCATTTTGAAGACAGGATTGAAAGACCCTCTGGCAGTAATATCGGAGAATGGAAATCCTGAGCTCGCGCTTCAGAATGTTTGCGAGTACTGATTCTCATTGGGTATTAGGGTTCCTACCGACAACTTCGGGGACCCTGAAACGTCCCCACAGAAATCCTGTTCAGTAGCCCGTCAGTAGCGAAATAGTTGCAGTAAGTGAGCCGTACGCTCGCTTGCCGCTTTATTTCTCTATTGACGGGCTTTTTTATTTTCATGGAGGCAAAATGTCAAATTGCGGAATGTTGTGCCGTAGCTGCCGGAACAAAATCAGATCCGAATTTCCGTGCGGCAAAGTAATCTATATCGGCAAGAAAGAGCCGCTAGACCATCAACGGCTATCCCGATTGCTTAAGAAGCGCGTCCCGATGGGGAAATTGGCTCTTAAATTCGATGTGACCGTCCGCAGAATTCAGCAGATCGCCTCATCTTTGAACATCCGCGGTTAGGTTTAAAATGAAAAAACAACCTCTGGAAAATAAGTCACTGAGTGATGCAATAAAAAAGGTTCGAGATTCTAATCTGTACATGGGAATTGTCCTCGCCGATTTATTCGGTCTTGGGTGTTTTCTCATGGAAAGCAACCCTCCCGAAAATCCTGCTGAAACCTGCTTGCGCGATGAAAGCCCATCTGGACACAGACAGAGGGCCGGGAGGAAAGCCTGCCTCACTGTTTTGCGTGCCCTCGAAATTGATGGCGCGACGCAGGCGATAATTTTAGATGACCCTCATTCGTATTACAAACGGCTGCTGCCTCACCATGAAATTCTTGAACTGTTCGATCAAATTGAGGCTCCGCACGCGCGCGGTCGAGACGCTCAGCCATGAGCAGCGAACTCCAGCCCGACCAGGCCACCGCACTGCCCGATGCTGGCCGAGTATTGGACGGACTCCATAAGGAACTTGGCGTGCCTGAAAGTCTGTCTGTTGAAGCGTCGGAAGAATCGGAGTTAGATGTCTTCAAGACGGAATGGTCCGCCGCTGCTCTGGATATACGCCGTGAATTGATGGACAAATTCGTGCGTTCCCTGGCCTCGGTTCCGCCGATTGAATGTGAGGAGTCCATTCGGGAGATCGCCAAGCATACGCAGTGTAGCATCACGGTCCTTCGCAAGTTGGTCGCCGAAGAGGCCAGGCGCATCAAAGCGGAAAGCAAAGAATGTGAGCGAAAAAGAAAATGGATAAAGATCGCCAGTCTGGTTAAGAACAAGATCGAACAATCCGAATTCCAGCTTCTGGGCTACAATCAAGGCACCTACTATTATTTGCCGCATGGTCGTCAGGTTGTTGGCCTTCGGTCGCAGGATCACAACGACAGCCAACTCTTGAGACTCGCGCCGCTGCGGTATTGGTCCCGCGAGTTCGCGATTGATAATGTGGTTTCATGGCAATTGGCAAAGTCCAAGCTCATAGAGGAACAGCACAAGTTTGGCATCTATGACCCGTCGCGCGTCCGCGGGTGCGGCGCGTGGTGGGACGAGGGCAGCGGGGCCGTGCTGCACACCGGCGACAAACTGCTCATTCACGGGAAGGCCGTTCCGATCCAGCAGGCCACGCAAGGCCGCTACATCTACGAATTAAAAAAGCCACTCGACATAGCGATCAGCAACCCGCTCAAGGTCGAAGAAGCGCGGCGTTTCCTAGATATGATCAAGCGCCTGTCATGGGATCGGGGCGAACATGACGCGCGTCTGGCGGCGGGGTGGTGCGTCGTCTCGATTATTTGCGGGGCGCTCGACTGGCGCCCTCACGCCTGGATTACGGCGGCCGCTGGCTCGGGGAAGTCGTTTTTTATGGACTCGATCATCCGGCCCGTCTTGGGCAACATGGCATTGTACGCGATGGGTGAGACGACGGAGGCTGGACTGCGACAGACTCTTGGGCACGACTCACGGCCGGTCATCTTCGATGAGGCCGAAGGCGAGGAGCAGCGCGGGCAAGCGCGTATAGCTAACGTGCTTGCGCTCATGAGGCAATCGTCGAGCGAGACTGGAGGCGCGATCATCAAGGGCAGCGCGGACGGCACCGCCAAGGACTACAAGATCAGGTCATGCTTCTTGCTGTCCTCGGTCCATGTGTCAGCTTACCAGGACGCCGACAAAAGCCGCATCACGATCTTGGGATTGCATCTTGACCCGCTAACGCCGGAGCAGCAGAAAGAACGCGATGAGCTCTTTGAGGAATTCCGTAAGCAAGTCGCCGCCACTTTTACGGATGAGTACGTGTCCGGGCTCCGCGCTCGGGCAGTCGCCATGATTCCCAAGATACGCGAGAACGCACGTATCTTTGCCGTGGTGGCGTCGGGCGAGCTCGGAAGCCGACGACTCGGTGATCAGATCGGGACACTTCTCGCAGGCGCATATAGTTTATTTTCAGACGATGTGATCACACCGGATGAAGCCCTTAGAATTGTCCGGGAGCAGGATTTAAGTGAGTCGAAAGCCTTGCAGCAGACCAGTGATCAGCGCAATCTGCTTAACCGCATCTTGGAGCATATCCTCAAGTTGAATGTTAATGGTAAGGGGCTGGTGGACCGCAACGTCGCTACCCTTATTTTAATCGTGGCCGGACAAGTTGATCTGGTCAGCTCCGAGGACGCCCAAGATGCGCTCGTTCTCATCGGGATCAAGGTGGACGGCGACCGCTTTATCATTGCGAACCAACACAGCGGAATTCGAAAGATCCTCATCGGAAGCGCGTGGGAGCGCGGAGAGTGGGGCCGGATGCTGCGCCGCATAGATGGGGCCAAGAAGGGCGAAAAGATGCGTTTCGGCGGGATACCGGGGCGCGGTACGTCCATCCCCATCGAGGTGATCGGATGAAGCGGGGACATGGGGACGTGACCGGGGACATATTTCTCATAGGGAATGTCCCCAATGTACCCATTGTCCCCAATACTATTGAGATATGTAAGAAGAGAGAGAAGCAAGGTTGCACGTGTCGGTGTAGTGTCCTGATCGTCTTTTCCCGTATGTCTCGCGCGACCGGGGACGTGGGGACAACGGGGACATACCGACGACGCGGGCTGTCCCCACTGGTCCCCAGGTGTGAAGGCTGCCGCCGACCGTTCAGCGCGCTGGCCGTGGACGTGCGCCAGAGCCTCGCGCCCGAGCAGAGGCGGAAAGCCCGATTCTAGGCAATCCTATGGCAAATCCCAACCCGAAGCCGCCACCCAAGGAACACCAGTTTAAAAAAGGCCAGAACCGCCATCCGGACGCCCAGCCACGCAAGGGGAAACGGATATCGACTTGGCTCTTTGAGTTGCTGGAAAAGTCGCGAGCGGAATGGCCGGACCCAACGAATCTGCCTGTGGCCGCGCTTATTGCTATGGCGCTCATCAAACGAGCGCTGCGAGATGATGGATGTAGGGCGACCGAGATAATTCTGGACAGGACCGAAGGCAAAGTAGCCCAGGACTTTAACGTGCGGGCCGCGCCTACGATGACGCCGGAGCAAGTGGCGGAGCAGGTTCGGAACGCAGGGCTGTTGGATGGCGGGCTGGGGAAGGATGAGTTTTAACCGCATCTGCCGGACTGCCCGCATCCCGGTCAGAGCCGCTGGTGGTCCCGCGCGCACCGGGGAGCCTGGAACTGGGAGACATCGATTGAGCGGCGAGCAGGGACTATGGACCAGCCTGTAGGCCGCTACCTTGATGTTCAAGGTGCTGCGGCCTATCTCCATTTGAGCCGCTGGACACTCTACAAGCTCGTTGAGAGGCGCAGGATACCGTTCATACCCATCCGGCCAGCCGAGGAAGGCGTGGCGACAAGGGCCATTGTCCGATTCGATGCCCTGGCCCTGGATCGCTGGATGGCCGCGCAGTCGGTGAATCCGCCGAAGGGTTGATGGCCATGTGCGAGTGTAACCATAGTGTAACCTTCGGGTGTCCAATCGGGCCAACTTGGACAAACTCGCTCCAACAGTCTCCGACGAGAAATGGGCGAGGGAAAATTTATTAGAGGGGGAAGTTTGGCTTTACAGACCGGTGCTTTTGACCGCTCAGCCACCCTACCAGTGCGACGACGACGAGGCATTATGCCAGTTTCGCGCACTCGCCGCAACGCGGGAATTATCGGCGCCTTGAAAACCAAAAAATATCTCTTGTAATGTAACGGCCGTTATTATATTATTACCGTTACAATGTCTACGCCTCGCTGGCTCCTGTTGACGCACCAGCTTCCCAACGAGCCGTCCAACCTGCGCGTCAAGGTCTGGCGCAAGCTGCAGGCCCTCGGCGCCGTTCCGATCAAGAATTCGATCTACGTCCTCCCGAATAAGCGCTCGACGCGGGAGGATTTCGAGTGGCTCCGCGACGAGATCCTCCAGTCCGGCGGCGCGGCGACGGTTTTTGCCGGCGACTCGATCGCGGAAAAAGACGACAAGGAGATCGTCCGCGACTTTCACGAGGCCCGCGCGAAGGACTACGGGACTCTGGCCGAGAGCGTCGAGGCGTTCTGCGATAAGCTGAAGTCGGCCTTGAGCGGCGGACACATCAAGCACGAGGCGCAGCAGAAGCTCGAGCGTCAATGGCCGGTGTTCCGCGCCGAGTGGGACCGGATCGCGAAGATCGACTTCTTCGGGACGCCGTCCAAAAAATCGGCGTCCGCCGCCTTGAGTCGGGCGCAGGCCCTTCTCGGCCGCGCGAAGTCCGTCTCGGTCGAACGGGCGCCCGCGCCGCCCGTGCCCATGTCCGCAAAGGACCTCAAGGGCGCGGTTTGGGTGACGCGGACCTCGCCCCACATCGACCGCCTCGCCTCGGCGTGGCTGGTACGCCGATTCGTCGATCCTAAATCTCGGTTCAAGTTCGTGACGCCGCCCTACGGCCGGCACGAGGGGGAACTCCGCTTCGACATGCCGGAAGGAGAGTTCACCCATTTCGGGGACTGGTGCACCTTTGAGACGATCATCCACCGGCTCGGGCTCAAGGACGCGGCGCTCGGGCCGCTCGCCGAGATCATCCACGACATCGATCTCAAGGACGCCAAGTTCGGCCGGCCCGAGTCCTCCGGCGTCGCGCTGTCCGTCTATGGGTTATGCCGCCGCCGTCGCGACGACTTCAAACGGCTCGAGGCGGGCTTCGTCTACTTCGACGACCTCTTCGAGGCCCTTAAGCCCAAGGAGTCCGGCCGATGAGCGGAGCGACGCGGGCACGGTGCAGCTTGCGCGAGCTGGCGCTTTATTTTCTCAAGCTCGGCACTATCGGTTTTGGCGGGCCGATCGCACTTGTTGGCTTCATGGAGCGCGACTTGGTGGAGGAGCGCGGCTGGATCGCCCAAGAGGACTTCAAGCTGAGCTTGGCGCTCGCGCAGCTCGCGCCGGGCCCGCTCGCGGCGCAGACGGCGATCGGACTCGGCTATGTGCGCGGCGGCGTGTGGGGCGCGACCTTGATCGGTCTGGCCTTCATCCTGCCGTCTTTCTTTATGGTCGTGGCTTTGGGCGCGGCCTACGCCCGGTTCGGCGGGCTGCGTTGGATGCAGGCGGCTTTTTACGGGATAGGCGCGGCCGTCATCGCCATCATCGCTCGCTCGGCCTACAAGCTCACGCGTTCGACGATGGGCGACAGGCGGCTTCTGTGGCTCATCTATGCGGCGATGGCCGTCGTCACCGCCGTCACGCGCCGCGAGATCGCGGCGTTGTTCCTGTTATCGGGCGTCGTCTCGCTGTTCGCCTACGCGCCTCCGCGCGGCTTGCTGAGCCGTTTTCATGCCTCCCTTCCTTGGATCGGCCTTTTGGCGCCGCAGGGCGCGGCGTCCGCGTCGGATGACACGCTCTGGCGCATCTTCCTCTTCTTCGCCAAGGCCGGAGCTTTCGTGTTCGGCAGCGGGCTCGCCATCGTGCCGTTCCTGTATGGCGGAGTGGTGCAGGATTATCATTGGCTCACCGAGTCTCAGTTCCTCGACGCGGTCGCCGTCGCGATGATCACGCCGGGCCCCGTCGTCATCACGGTCGGCTTCATCGGCTATCTGGTGGCGGGCTTTGCGGGGGCCTCGCTGGCGGCTCTGGGAGTCTTCTTGCCGGTCTATCTATTCGTCGTGATACCGTTTCCTTGGTTTAAGAAGCACGGCGCCGATCCCCGTTTGAAGGCATTCGTCGACGGAGTCACCGCCGCGGCCGTCGGCGCGATCTCGGGCGCGGTCTTCGTGCTGGGAACGAGGGCGATACGCGACCTTCCGACCGCCATAATCGCCGCGGTCGCCTTATTCGCGCTGATTCTCTTAAAGATCCCGGAGCCGTTGCTCGTCGGCGTTGCGGGATTTGCCGGACTGCTGCTTTATAAAGGATAGGAGTCCTCATGAAATCATCATTTACGCTGGCTCTCGTGCTAATCGCAAGTGCGAACGCGGCGGCGCAGTCCAAGCTCGATACGGCCAGGATCGAGGAATTGACCGGCCTGAAAGGGGCGCTCAACGAGGATGAGGGCGTGTTTAAAGTCAGCTATCCGCGTTCGGATATAGAGGCGACGATCGCCGGAGTCAAGGCCGTGCCCGCGATGGGCTTGACGGCTTGGGCGGCTTTCACCAAGGCTGGCAGGCACGCGATGGTCATGGGGGACATGGTTCTGCTTGAAGACCAGGTGAACCCCGTCATGAGCGCCGCTCTCGACAACGGTCTGGAGGTCACGGCCCTCCACAATCACTTCTTCTGGGACTCGCCCCGGATCATGTTCATGCACATCGGCGGAATGGGCGACGAGCAGACGCTCGCGCGCGCCGTCGGTGCCGTGATCGCGAAACTGAGGGAGACGAGCGGCGGCAAGGGCGTGACGCGCAATACCGGCCTCGATCCGACCAAGCCGCCTCTCGACGCGACGAAGATCGAAAGTGTCCTTGGAAAGAAGGGCGAGTCGGTGAACGGCGTCTATAAGGTCGTCTTCGGCAAAAAGACCAAGATGGGGGGCCGCGAGATCGGAGGCGCCATGGGCGTCAACACCTGGGCCGCCTTTGTCGGCGGCGACGAGCGAGCCGTCGTTGACGGCGATTTCGCGATGTATGAGTCCGAACTGCAGCCCGTGCTCAGGGCCCTCAGGCGCGCCGGCATCGACGTCGTGGCGATTCACAATCACATGGCGCTGGAGTCGCCGCGCGTACTGTTTTTGCACTTTTGGGGAGTCGGCGCGCCGACGGAATTGGCCAAAGGCTTGCAATCCGCTCTCGATACGCAAAAATGACGGATGAACCGACACGGAGGACGCGATGAAAAATAAAGGAATTGTCTTGGCGGCGGCGATGGCGGCGACGGCGGCGACGGGGGCTTTGACGGGGCTCGTTTTCGCGCAGGCGGCGCATGACGAGAAAGCCGAGAAGCACGAGGGGTACCAGGACGACGGCAAGGTCAACGGCGAGACGCTCGAAAATGTGAAGGTCAAGCTCGATGGGGGCCTCGCGGCGAGCTCGAAGGCCGGCAAGCCGATCTCGGCGAAGTTCGAGAAGCACGAGGGCAAGCTGCAGCTCTCCGTCTACACGGCGAAGGCGGGGAAGTTCTCGGAGGTCGTGGTCGACACCAAGAGCGGCAAAGCGGGGAAGGCCGAAATGATCTCCAGCGGCGAAGATCTGACCGCCGCGAAAGCCCAAAGCGAGGCGATGTCGAAGGCGAAGCTGACGCTTGGTTCCGCCGTACGAAAAGCGTTGGACGCCAACAAGGGTTTTGCGGCGATCAGCGTTTACCCCTCCATCAAGGACGGCCATCCGGTCGCCGCGGTGACGATCGGCAGAGAAGAGAATCTCAAGACGGTTTCGATCATGCTCGACTGACTCGCTGCCCGGAGAGCCCGGCGGGCATGCGAGCCCGCCGGGCCGCACGGCATCTTTAAGGAGGCATCATGTTTCGTCTATGGCTGTCGGCTCTCATGATCATCGGGATCGGCGGGCGCGCGTTGGCGGGCGCGGCGCCCGCGACGATGAATTTCTCGAAGGACGCCGTCGGCAAGGAGCCGTCTCTATTGGCCTGCGTCGTCGGTTTTTGGCGGGTGACCAAGGATGGAGATCAAAAAGTCCTCATGGTCAACGGAAGCCGCCAGTCGAGCGGCCAGCCCGGCTTTCCGCTCTGCGTCGCCAAGGGCGTCGAGAAGTTCAGCGATGGTGAAATCAGCTTCCGCTTCAAGCCCGTCGCCGGGCGCGTCGACCAAGGTGCGGGCATCGTCTTCGACCTCAGACCAAACGGGGACTACCTGATTCTGCGCGCCAACGCCCTTGAGAACAACCTCATTCTCTTCCGGTACGCTCGCGGCGAGCGCAGTTCGCTCAAGGTGATTGAAAGCGTGCCGACGCCGACGGGCCGATGGCAGACCCTCAAGCTGACCGTGAAGGGGAAGAACGTCCAGGGCGCGCTCAACGGCAAGACCTATCTGGAGTACGAGCTTCCGGCTCCGGTCTCGGGGAAGGTCGGCGTTTGGTCCAAGGCGGACAGCATGGTCTACTTCGACGACATCAAGATAGACCCCAAGTGAGATGAGACCCGCAGCCGTCGCCGCCTTGCTTCTGGCCTTGTGCCGCCCGGCCCTGGCCGTCCCGCCGCTGGTCGCCGGCGACGTGCCGACCGCGGATAAAGGGTATCTCGAGCTCTACGCCGGCGCGCGCTATGAGGACGGCGCCGGGGGCGTCGAGCGTCAGATTCCGGCCAACGAGCTCGTCTACGGCCTCTCGAGCCGGCAGGAGCTGACCTTCGAGCTCCCGTATCTCTCGCTGACGCCGAGCCAAGGCCCTGCGGCCCGCGGCTTTGGCGACGCGACTGTGGGCACAAAGCTCCTGATTCGGCGCGAAACGCCGCGCCTGCCGGGCCTGGCCGTCTCCTTCGAAGCCAAGCTCGACAACGCCGCACGTCCGCGAGGCCTGGGCTCCGGCGCCGTCGACTACGGCGTGCGGTTGCGCGCGCAGAAGACCTGGGGCTGGTTCACCGGGATGTGGAACGCCGAACGGACTATCGTCGGAGAGCCGGAAGTCGACGGCGTGAGGCAGGAGAAGCGCGACATCTGGTTCGGCGCGTTCGCCCAGCAATACGCGGTCGCCAAGCGCGCCGCCTTGCTCTCGGAGATCTACTGGCGCAACAAAGACGCGCCGGGCGAAGCCAACCGGCTCGGGGCGACCATGGGCTTCAAGTTCGACGCGACACCCCACCTTCAGCTTCATGGGTCGGTGGGCAAGAGTCTTCGCGACGGCAATATCGGCGGGCCGCATCTTCGCGTTTACGCCGGAGTCAAGCTCGAGTTCGCCCTCATCGGCGGGAGGCATTGAGGCTGGGCGACCGCGGAAGACTCCACCTCGCCGCCCTGCTTCGCTCCTCCGGCGTGGCGATCGCCAGCGCCGTGCTCGCGATCTATTTGGACAAGCGCGGAGCGAGCCCCGCGGTGATCGGCGTCCTGCGCGCGCCGGTTTAGTCGGCGCAGATGCGGTATGATGTGGACGATGTCCACCGTTTCCGTCGTCGTGCCGGTTTATAACGCGGGTCCCTACCTCAAATCCGCGGTGGACAGCCTTCTGGCCGACCGTCTGCCGGGCCTCGAGATCGTGGTCGTCGACGACGGCTCCACGGACGGCTGCGTCGACACGGTCGAGCGTCTGCCCGTGCGGATCGTGCGCCAGAAAAACAAGGGCGAGGCGGCCGCCCGCAACGCGGGCATACGGTCATCCGCCTCGCCGCTAGTGACTTTTTTGGACGCGGATGACCTGCTGGTTTCGGGGAGTCTCTCGGCTCGGCTCGATTTTTTGAAGGCGCATCCCGAGGAAAGCGCCGTGGGAGGTTTTCCGTCGCGGCTCATCGACGAACGCGGCGAAGCCGCGGCCGCCGTTTTCGAGAAAATGGCGGCCAAATACTCTTTTCCTTTCCGCTTGAACGACGCGTTCTACCGCGCCGGGAATTTTTTCCCCGTGTCGTGCTCCCTCTACCTGTACCGCCGCGAGGTGTTCGACCGCGTCGGCTTCTACGACGAGGCCTTGCCGGTCGCGCCCGACTGCGACTTCCATTTTCGGCTCTTGAAGACCGCGAGCATTCCGATATTGCGGGTGCCCGCGTTCGACCGGCGTCTGCACGGCGCCAATCTCTCGCTTGCGGGCTCGGGAGGGTCGTCTCTGGCCTTCCGCCCGGAAATCATAGAGTCCGTGCGCGCGATCAACCGCCGACATGGCTTCGATCCGAAGGAAATCACGCCGTGGGAGCTGGAGTACTTGTGAGCGGCGCGGCTCTGATCACGGGCGGGGGCAGCGGCATCGGGGCCGCTTGCGCCCGGGAGTTTTTCCTCAGAGGCCGGCCCGTCGTGATCGTCGGCCGGACGGCGATCCGTCTGAAGCGAACGGCGCGAGCTCTTGGCGGCGGCGAGCGCGTGCTGACGCTCGCGGGCGACGCGGGCGACGAACGCTTCGCGCGGCGGGTGTTCGCGGCGGCGCGCAAGCGCTTCGGCGCGGTGGACATTCTCGTCAACAACGCGGCCGTCCTGGTCAAAAAGCCGTTTTTGAAAACCTCGGCCGCGGAGTGGGACGCGACCATGCGCACGAACCTGCGCGGGCCGTTTCTCTTCAGCCGCGAGTTTCTGCGCGCGGCCAAGAGGGGGCGTGCGATCGTCAACATCGGCTCGCTCGCGGGCGTGCAGGGCACGTCTAAGTTCCCGGGCCTCTCGGCCTACACGGTCAGCAAGTACGGCATCACCGGCCTGACCGCGGCCCTTGCCGCCGAGGCGCGGCCGCTGGGCGTTGCGGTGTTCTGCGTCGCTCCGGGCGCGGTGGACACGGCCATGCTCTGCCGCGCGGCGCCCGGTCTTAAGGCCGGGGCCGTTCCCGCCGACATCGCGCGAGTCGTGGTAGAATTGGCGGAGACGCATCGTTCGGATTTTTTGTCAGGGGCCGTAATTCCGCTGGACACCAATAGATGAGTCCCAAAGCATTCGTCACACGCCGTATGACTTTTTCCGCGGGCCATCGCCTGCATAACGACGCGCTGTCGGCCGAAGAGAACAGACAGATTTACGGCAAGTGCAACAATCCCAACGGCCACGGCCATAATTTCACCGTCGAGGTCACGGTCGCCGGCGAGATCGATCCCCGCACGGGCATGGTGTTTAATCTGCGCGATCTTAAGAATTTTATGGTCGAGGTCATAGAGGTCGGCCTTGACCATAAAAATCTAAATCTCGACGTGCCCGCGTTCAAGGAAGTCATCCCGACCGCCGAGAACATCGCCTCGGTCGTCTGGACCATGCTCGCCGCGCGCCTGCCTCAGGGCGCGCTCCATGAAGTGAAGCTCGTCGAAACCGAGAACAACTTCGTGACCTATCGCGGCTAGGCGTCCTTTCGGGATTCGAGCCAGAAGCGCGGGGGAAGCGCGCCCAGTCCCATGAGCGCCAGCTGCAGGCGTCATTTCGACGCATCAGGCGTCAGTCCCTTGATGAGCGCGAGGAAGCCTTCGCGCGCGGATTCGGTCGCGGCGGCGTCGCCTCTGAGCTTGAAAAACCAGGTCGTGCCGCCCGCGCTGAGCACGGCGGCGATGAGGCGCGTGCGACCGGGGCCCGCGCTCGTGAAATCGTAGACCGCGGCGCGTCCGGCCTTCGTGGCGACAGTGGTGCGCGCGGCGGCCATGCCCGCCGCATCGGTCGGCGGCAGGCCGATCTGTCCGCGCCAGCGGTTGGCGTTGGCCAGTTCTCCGCCTGAATCGCCGGGAAGCGCCACCACGGTGGCTTCCGTCTTCAGCCCACCGGGGGGCACGAAGGTCGCCAGGCGCATGCCGCTGCTGGGGATTTCCTTCCAGCCGTCCGGCAATTCCCAGCGCAAGCCCTTGGGGCGGGAGGCAGGGGCCGCGGCGACGGACGCCGCGCCGTCCTCATCCTTGGGAACGCGCGCGCGTGTGATCGACTCCTCGCGGCAGGCCGTCGTCAGGAGCGCCGCGAAGATTGGGATTATGGCGGCGAAGTTGAGTCGCATCGAGGAGATTCTAACATTTCCCCTCCGCGTCCTTAGGTCAGATAGTCCTCAACGGCAATCAAGTAGCCGTCGAGTTCCTTCTTCATCGCCCGGACCTGCGCGCGCGCGAGCCGGTCCAGGCGATGGAGCCGCGAGCGTCCGGCGGACGCGTTGAAGTTCGGCCACAGCGTGCGCTCCTCGTCCTCGAAATGACGCCGGAGTAGGCGCGCCAGCCGCCGGGCCAGCGCGCGCATGGACACGTCGTCTTCGCGGGACAGACCCCGGAGCAGTGCGGCGGCTTCCTCACGGAGCGCGGCCAAAGCGAGGTGTTGCTGCTCGACTTGAGCCAGCGCCGCGCTCTTCGGGCCGGACGACGGTTGGGACTCCCCGTCGAAAACCAGATGCTCGAGACCTTCATGCGCCTCGAGAGCCTTGAGCAAAACGAGGAGAAGGTTGCGGGTGTCCCTCGCGGCGGAGCGGGAGTTCGGCTCTGTGGTCGCTCGCTCGAGGCGGACGACGAGGACCAGCAGAAGAGAGTGCTCCTCGGCCAAAGATTTAAAAACGCTCATGAGGCGCCTCCTGTGGGCGCGTCTTTCGGAAGTTGTAGCGTGAAGACGCTGCCCTTGCCTTCCTCCGATTCGACCGCGACCTCTCCTCCCATCGCGCGCAGCGCCGCCCGGCAGAAGGTGAGGCCCAGCCCGAGTCCGTGGCGGCCCCCGCCGCTCGCCCCTTGATAAAACCGGTCAAAGATGCGCGGAAGGTCGCGCGCCGATATCCCGGGCCCATCGTCGGCGACGCGGATTTGGACCGGGCCGTCGCCGCCGGAGGCCTCCACGACGACTCGTCCGCCGGAGTGGGTGAATTTCAGCGCGTTGCCGATCAGATTGGTCAAGGCGCGGCGCAGAAGTTCCGGATCGGCGCGCGCGGTCAGGCCTTGCGACGCGCCGCCCGTCAAAGTCAGCCCGCGCGCGACGGCGACGGCCTCGTTCTCGTCGACGAGCTCGCGGATCAGGCGGGCCATGTCCACGGCGGCGGGATGGACGGGCATTGATCCCTCCACGAGGCGCTCGGTCTCAAGGTAGGCGTCGATGAGCGTTTCCATGCGGCGGCAGTTGCGGACCCCGTTCTCGATCAACGCGGTGTCCTCGGGAGAGAGCGGGTGGCCGGTGCCCATATCCTCGACAAGCCGGAGCGCTCCCATCGCTACGGTCAGCGGGGCGCGCACGTCGTGCACGAGCATCTGACGCCAGTCCTCCCTGTGGCGCTCCAGCTCCGTCTCGGCCGCGTTGTCTTCGACGACCATAAAACGCAGTTCGGCCCGAGGAAGGCACACCCGCATGCACCGCACTCTCAAGTCGCGGCCGGAAGCGGCATGCTTGCCCTTGTAAGTCACCGTGTTCGCCGTTCCATGGCGAATCTTCAGCAGGCAGGCGGCGGCGTTCTCGCCGCACGACGCGCCTTGGATAGCGCCGCACAACGGCCCGCAGATCGCAGTCTTCACGGCTTCTTGCGCGGCCGGACCGAGCAGGCGGCCCGCGGCGTCGTTGGCGTACAACAGCCGGCCCTCGGTGTCGGCGACGCAGACGCCGTCCGTCAGGCAATCGAACAGGGGTCGTAAAGCGTCGAGATAGCCGGCGGGCATGTAAGCCGCAGTGCACCAAAAAGGCCATTTCGGTCAAAAGCGAAGGCCGGGCGGCTTCGAACCGCTCGGCCCTTTACGCTTTTCCGGATCGCCGTCTCATGGACCCCGAACTGTCCGGGCCTGCGGCGTTTTCCGGTCCGACTGTGCGGTTTTTGCGGCGACCTCTCTCCGAGAGGTCGCCCAACGACGTCGCAACGAAACGGCCTCTCATCCCAGCGCCTCCTGCGCGGTCAGCAGCGGCCGTGCGAGAAAAGAGGCTCCCAATGATGCGGCCAGGCAGCGGACCGCCGGCAAGTCCACGCCCGGCAGCTCGACGGCCGTCACCGTCGTCTGGAGATCTGACAGCACGCACGAGCGCACGAAGTCGAGAACGGACTCAAATCCCATCGAACGCATCTCGGGCCGCGGCCGGTGCAGCTTCAACCACTGGTCGGGGTCGGCGGTGTTCAGGCTGACGCTGACGCTTGTGAGGTGCGCGGCCAGTTCCGGGACGATGTCACGACCCCAGATGGCGCTGCCGAGGCCGATCGTATTGAGTCGGCGCGCGGAGCGGGGGTAGTAGCGCTTGAGGCGGCGGCTGAGCTCAAGAACGGCGTCGAGGCGGTAGGTGCTCTCGCCGTAGCCGCAGAAGACGAACTCGCCGTAGAGGCGTCGCGCCGTGCGCTCGAGGACGTCGGTCCAGATATCCTCGATCATGGGTTCGCGGTCGAGCGTCAGGTCACTGCCGTGGAAGCGGTGGCCAGTCGGGTTCTTGATGCAGTAGAGGCAGTCCGTGGGGCAGAGGGACGTCAGATTTAGGTAGAGGTTCTCGCCATACGGATAGGCTGTTGATTTTCTCATCGGTGCGCGAGGGCCTGAGAACTCGTCGCAGTCGTCCAGTCGAGGACGTCGTCGCCGCCGCGCTTCTTGGTGAAGATCTCGGCACGCGCGCGGTCCTTGAAGGCGGCGACTCCGGTCCCCATGGGCGTCGCCAGGGCCGGCACGCGGGCGTAGAACGCGGCCTCGGCCCGCGTCCACTCGCCGTCTTCGACGTCGGTCACGAAGGCCGCCTTGGAGAGCGTTGGGTCTTCGGTCGCCGCCGCGAGCAGTTCCCCGACGTCGTCGAAGATCACGCTCTTGCCGGCGGCGTCCACGTAGCCCGAGGCGAAGCGCTTCTCGCTGACCAGCATCCCGCACCGGGCGCAGGCATCGCGGCCGAAGACGATCTGCGGAATGTCTCCCGGCGTGGACGAGCGGCACGAGGCCAACAGGAACAGCGTTGCCAGCGCAAGAGAGCGCTTCACCGTCCGTTCTCCAGGGGATCGCGGCCGTACAGATAGTGGGCCATGGATAAGGACGCCGCCAACCACAGCGCCATGCCGGCAAGGGCCGCCGGACGCAGCCAGACGCCGAGAATGTCCTGGGCGCAGTTGCCGGCCGGCCCCAGCATATCGAGGTTGGAGGAAGCGGCGTCGATAGCCAGGAGGCGATAAAGGCTCAGGGGATTGAGCCAGGCGCTGGCCAACAAAACCTCGGGCGGCAGGCGCATGGCCAAGGCGGTGCCGAGTAGGCCCAGATCCCCGCCCAAGATGAGACCCAGCCAGAGTAGCAGGGCGAACCCCACCGCGCCGGCGACTTTGCGCGAGCGCGTCGAGATCAGCAAGCCGAGGCTCAGGCTGACCGCCGCCAGCAGCAAGGTGGCGCCGAAGCAGGCCGCGAAGACCCCGGCCTGCCTGAGGCCTCCGTGCAAAGCCAAGCCCACGCCGACCAAGCCGAAGGCGAGGCCCAGGGCCGCGGCCAAGGCCGCCGCGGAGCCGAGAAATTTCGCCCAGAAGATATGGCGAGGCCGCAGAGGCAAGGAGAGAAGGAATTCCATCGTCCCGCGCTCCTTCTCGCCGGCCAAGGACAGGCTTCCGGCGGTCAGTCCCATGAGAGGAACGATGAGCAGTACGAGATTGAGCAAGGCTGCGGTCGTCCGGCCGAAGCCCTGCCCGCCGAAAGTCGAGCCCGACGAGCCCACCACCGACAGGACCGCGGCCAATAGGCAGAACGCGCCGATGAACCCGGCCAGCCAGCGGCTGCGCGCGGTCTCGCCAAACTCCTTGGAGATCAACGCAGTCATGGGCGAGGCGTTCATTGCCCTACCTCGCGGCGCAGATCGCGGACGGCGTAGCCAGCGCCCTCCAGCAACCGCACCACGTCCATGGTCCGGCTCGGACCCGAGGCCACCCAGATGCCGTGGCCGTTGGGCGAGGCTGCGATTCCTTTGCCGGCCAAGAACGCCAGGGCTTTGTTATGGTGCTCGGAGCGCTCCAACTGGACCCATAATGGGGAGTCGGCGATGACGGATGCGAGGAACGCTTCCGGTCGGAGAGCACGCGCGGGACGACCTTCCTCGAGCCATAGAACCTCGTCAGCCAGCAGTTCTACTTCCTCGACGCGGTGGCTTGTAATGATCAAGGTCCGGGTGCCCTTCAGCTTTTTTAAAATCGCGAGAAACTCTCGGCGGCTTTTGAGATCGAGATTGGAGCAGGGCTCGTCTAAAACAAGGATGTCGGGCTGGGCGATCAGCGCCTGGGCCAAGGCCAGCTTCTGCTTCATGCCGCCCGAGAGGGCCAGCGAATTCTTTTCTTCCTCGCCCGCCAGGCCGCAGGAGGCCAGGGCCGGACTGATTTCTGTGGGATCAGCACCCCGCACCGCGCAGACGAACTCCATGGCCTGTCGCACCGTCCAATCGTATCCTGCGAACTCCTGCGAGAGATAGCCGATGTGGCGGCGGGCGAGATGGCCCTCGGCGCGCGCGTCGCGGCCGAAAACTGAAAGCTCGCCCTCGAATTCGTGCAGACCAAGCAGGCACTTGATGAAGGTGCTTTTGCCGGCGCCGTTGGAGCCCCACAAGACGAGTGAGCGGCCCCGCTCAAGAGAAAGATCGAGGCCGCTCAGGATGACGCGTGAGCCGAAGGACTTTCTCACGCCGCGTGCTTCCACTGCAAGGCCACGGGCGACCGAGCCATAAGGCGAGGAAGTGCCGCCTCCACTCGCCGTTTTAAAGCGGCCACCGAGGCGTGCCGCGCAGAAGCCCGACAAGCCCAGAAGTCCGATCGGCATCCAGAGCGCGGCCAACACGGGCTGCGGCGTTTGCAGCGGCGGCTGGACGGGAGGCGACCCTCGCCCGGGAGGCGTCAGCAAGGGATAGGGATCGCTGAAAATCGTCTTTGGGCGGAAGACGGGGAAGGCTCGTCCCACCAGCTCCACGGCCGAGGCCGCCGGTGTGAAGAGGAAAAACCGGGCGGAGGGACAGCGGTCCAGCAGGCTTTCCCAAACGCTCGCCACGCGATAGGGCAGCCGGCCGACGGCGCTCCCGGCCAAGCCGTAGCCGATATAGTCGCTCCAATAATTGCCGCGTCCGCCCCGGCTCCAGTCGTTGCCCGTCAAGGAGCCGCCGCCGCGCAGAGAGACCTGTTGGATGTTGTCGTCGAAGGTGTTGTCGACGAAGACGTTGCCCTTGACCCCGGGCAGGATCGACAGGCCGATGTCATTGTGGGCGAAGATGTTGTGCGTGAAGAGATTCGTGTTCTCCGCGAGCAAGGGAGACTGGTCGATGTAGGCGCCCTGGCGGTTGCCGATGAAGGAGTTGCCGATGACGGTGACGGAGTCGCTTTCCTTCAGGCCCAGGGCCGCCCCGCTGGGCCCGCGGTGGCGCTCGAAAACATTGTCTTTAACGAGCACATCGTGCGAGTACATCGAGTAGAAGCCCACGGAATTGTCGGAAAAGCGGTTGCCGGAGACGCGGGAGTTATTGGTGTACATGAAATGCATCCCGTAGCGGCCGCCGGTGACCACGTTGTTCTCGACGATCGAGCCCGTGGAGAACCACAGGACCATGTCGCGTCCACCCTCGAGGCGATTGCGGCGCACCACCGTGCGGTCGCTGTTCCAGGCGCGGACCAGGTCGCCCCGCCGGCCCAGATCGAGGTTCTTGCCGCGAAGCACGCTGTCTTCGAGCACGGCCGCCGGGCCATGGACCAGGAACACGCCGAATAGGACATCTTCGAGCACGCAGTGGCGGATGGTCACTTCGGCCGCCGACACGCGCACGCCGGCGTCCTCGAACAGCATGCTCTCTCCGGAACCGCGAATCGTCAGGCCTTCAAGAATGACGTTCGGGGCTTTGACGGTGAGAACGGTGCCCTTGCCGCGCGCGTCGATGACGGCGCCGGCGGATGAGCGCAGCGTCAGGGGCTTGGCGATGGTCAGGCCGCCTTCGTAGGTTCCGGCGGCGAGTTCGATGACGGAACCGTCCGCTGCCGCGTCCAGCCGGGCCTGAAGATCGTCTTCGGCGCGAATCGGGGGGACGGCGAAGGCCAAGAGAAGGCAGGCGAAAGCGACGAGCTTTGCGTCCCTCGGCGCTTCAACCGGACGAGAGGATTTTTCTCGAAACAGCCACCATGCCACGACCATCAGAATCGTCGCCGCCAAGGCCAAGTAAAAGCCCGTCTGCGGCCAGAGCTCGCTGCGAAATTGCGCCACCTTGCCTGCGCCGAAAATGGGAATGCGAAACGGCTTCAGCTTGAGCGCCGCAGTCGGATCGAGGTGTGTGCTGGCATAGCGCATCCAATAAGCCATGTCGGCCACGAAAATGACGGGGAACGAGGCCACGACCGCGACCTTGGTCCCGCTCGGCACGGGTCCGGTTCTGCGGAAGGCGACCAGGCACAGGCCGATGAGGAATACGATGCCGGGGATGGCGATCATGCGTTCAATCGTGGCCAGCGTTTTTAGTTTCGGCACGCCGATGTAATGGTTGAGGCCGTCGATCTCATCGACATCGCCGACAACCCGATTGGCGTACATCGTCATCGTCAGGCCCTGACGATATTGCGGGGCGAACAGGCGCGCCTGCCAGTAGGGGAAGAAGATCGAGGCCGCCAGGAGCACGGCCGAGACCCAACCCAGCGCCGCCGAAAGGCGGCGCTGGGGGAGGTTTTGCGTCGTTGGAACATATTGCTTCATGGCCTCACTTCTTCACCGTCAGGTAGCCGATCATCTCCATGTGCAGAGCCGAGCAGAACTCACTGCAGTAGAACGGGAACACGCCCGCCCGGTCCGCCGTGAAGTCCACGTCCACCGTGGACCCGGGGTCGATGGACAGGTTGATGTTGTGCGCGGAGAGAGCGAAACCGTGCGTGGCGTCCTCGGCGCGTTCGATGTTGGTGATGTGCAGGTGGACCTTGTCGCCCTGCTGCAGGTCGAGACGATCGGGCATGAAGTGGCTGCGGACGGCCGTCATGTAGACATTAACTTCTTTGCCGTTACGCTCCACGCGTTCCTTGCCCGGTTCCGTTGCCGTGGCGCTCTTCCTGTGCGTCAGGCCGTTCATCCCGATCTCGGGATATATCTTCCACGGCTTGAGGAGGCTCGCCTTGATCATCACCGCGTAGTGCGGCTCGCCGACGACCGGCGTGTCGCTGAGCAGCTTCATCTTGTCGCCGGAGATGTCGATGAGCTGAAGGTTCTGCGGATGCAGAGGTCCGACCGGAAGAGCGCGGTCAAGCGACCACTTGTTGAGACTGACAAGATACTTGCCGTCCGGCTTGGCCGAATCCCCACCGGCGACGACCAGGTGGCCGGTGTTGTAGTGCACGGGCAGAGACTCGATGAGGCTCCAGGGCTTCTCTCCGTGGGCGGGTTTGTCCATGGCCCATTTATTGATGGAAGAATCCAGGAACATGCTCGTGTAGGCGTAGCCCTTGTCGTCGTACTCCGTGTGCAGCGGTCCCAGTCCGAGCTCGACCTGGGCTTCCACGACCGAGGCGAACTTCAGCACGGGAATTCCGAACTCGTCCTTGCCTTCGAAGTCCTTGGCCTCGATGGCCTTCTGGATCTTCGCGAAGCTGAAGATCGTCACGTGCGGGTCCAGTTTGCCGCTGATCACGATGAAGCGTCCGTCGGGCGTCACGTCGGAGCCGTGCGGGCTCTTGGGCTCGCCGACATTGTAGAGGATGCCCTGCCTGACTGCCTCATCGATCGAGATCACGCGCATGCCGCTGATGGTCTTGGTCTTCAGTTTTCCCTGGGCCAACAGCTGCTCGGCCTTCTTCCAGTTGATGACGTGCATGTAGTCCATCTCTTTCTGGGAAGTCTGCGTTTCCATGGGCGGCTTGCCTTCGGCCGCACCCGGCGTGGCCATCTCGGCGTTGTAGGTGTTGATGAAGACATAGCCGTGGCTGACACCCTTGCCCATGCCGCCTAAGTCCTGATAATAAGGGGGAAGCTCGACCGTGAAGGACTTCGACTGTTCGAGCTTGCCCTCTGTCCGGTTGAACGGCCAGAAAGTGGCCAGGCCGCGGTAGTCCTCTTTATAACGGGACATGGGAGAGTAGTTTGTGAAGGGCAGGGGGTTGCCGAACTGCGCGCCTTCCACGTAATACTCGCTGTTCTGGGTCAGCTTCGCCCCGCAATGGTTGGTGGCGATCAGCGGGTTCTTGACGATCTGTCGGGTCTTGAAGTCCTTGAGGTCGATGACGGCGATGCGGCCGTTGGCCTTGTCGTTGGCGAACAGATATTGACCGTCATCGAGGCCGTTGGTTTTGCTGAGGCCCGGGTGATGAACATCGCCCCAGGTCTGCACCTTGCCCGCCGCCTTGCCTTGCGCGAACAGCTTCTTGGTGTCCTCGTCACCGACCCCGTAGCCCTGCCAGGAGTCCGGTGAGAAGACGGGGATGTTCTTGATTAGGCGCATGGAGGGCACGCCGATGACCTCGATGTTGCCGGCCTGGCCGCCTGAGGTGAACATGTAGAACTCATCGTAGCTGCCCGGGGGGACGAAGGTCTTGAGGGCCGCCTCCACATTCTCGGGAGACAACTCGCGCGCCTTGATGATCGCCTCCAGGCTTGAGTTCAAGCCGCCGCCGCCCAGCTGGGCGAGCAGGGCCTTGGGGTTGACCTGCGCTAAGGCGAAGACTCCTAATGCGGTCAGGACCGTCCAGGAAAAGACTTTGATCCGTTTATTCATTTGACTACCACTCTCCTTGTTCACTGTCCAGCTCCGAAAATTCTCTCGTAGCCGTCGGGATGGTGCTCCTTGAACTCGTGCAGCAGTTGCGCCCGGGCCTTGCGGAATGCCTTGCCGTTTTCGCCCGTCTTGCGGACCTTGGAGTCATAGACAAGAAACTCCCAGATCGGCTTGCCGTCTTCCTTTTTGACGGGACAGCCAGCCTTGGACATCATTCGCTTCACATAGCGATTCCAGACCATCTCCTCAGGGAAAGTGAGTTTAGGGTCCTTGAACAACTCGGGGTCGTCCTTCTTGGCTTTCGCGATCTCCGCGGCCGTCAGTTCCAGGAACTGGGAATTGATGGGGCGGGCGATGGTATGGCACGCCGCGCACTTGAAGGCGAAGATACGGTAAGCCTGCTTGTGCTCTTTGGGGTAGCCCGACACGTCGATTTCGGCCGGGCCCATATCGTTGGGGTAAAGATCGGAAACCTTGGTGAGGCTCGTTTCGGCTTTCTCTTTCTTCTCATCTCCGGCGAACGCCCTGCCCGAGACGAAGAGCGCGAGCGCCGTCAACCCGAGCACAATCTTGCGTTTCATTTCTTCTCGCGTGCAACAGATCGGCCAACCGCAACGCGGTAGGATTTCCACCGCTGGCCGCTTCGTTGCATTGGAGGCGAAGCCGCACAAATTCATCGAGGGGGACGGTAAAATTCATGGACGCCGCGATCACGACGAACGCCGATTGGCGCGAGGAAGAAGGCGGGCGGGTCGGGCTTTGGCTTTTCATTCTCTCCGAGATTCTGCTGTTCGGAGCTATCCTGGCCTCCTACGTCGGCACCCGTCTCGGCAATTCCGAGTGCGCGTTGGGCGTCGTCGCCTGGCCCGACGCCGGGCACCTTCCCGGACTGGCGCTCGCCGCGTTGAACACGGTCATACTCCTGACCAGCTCCTACAGCATGGTCCGCGCGATCACCCGCGCCGAGCGCGGCGATCGCGCGGGTTTTCGGTCGAACATGATCGCCACGGTTGTCCTGGGTCTGGGCTTTCTGGTCGTCAAGAGCGTCGAGTACGCGCTCAAGGTCTCCCACGGCTACTATCCAGGCTCGGAGCTCGTCAAGGCGAGCCCGGGACTGTCTATTTTTCTTTCTTACTATTACGGCCTGACCATCCTCCACGCCCTGCACATCGTCGCCGGGCTGATCTGGATCGGCGTGGCCTTCTACGCCTCCGGCGACGCGCCCATGCCGGCCGTGACCAGACGGGCGGAGTACGCGGGGTTGTACTGGCATTTCGTGGACGTGATCTGGGTGTTCCTCTTCCCTCTGCTTTACCTCATTTAACAGGAGACTGCGCATGAACCTGGACTTGAAGACTCACGGCGACGACGCGCTCGAACTGGGCGTTTATTTGACTTTGCTAGCACTCACCGCCGCCACGCTCGGCGCAAGCCTGCTCGGTCACGGCGGACGCATCATGGTCGTGGCGTTCGCGCTGATCATCGCCTCGGCGAAGGCGGGTTTGATCGGCTTCTACTATATGGGACTGCGGCGCGAGCGCGCGCTGATGTTCGTCATCCTGGGCATCGGGGCGGCGGCGGTGCTGATCCTGCTCGCCGGCATCCTTCCCGACCTGACCTTCGCGAGATTCTAGATGAAAAGCGTCCTTCTCGCTTGCGCCGTCGCTTTCACCGGTGCGTGCGTCCCGCGGCAGCCGCTCGCCGTCCTGCCGGATTTCACGATGACCGCCGTCGGCCCCCGGGACACGGCGGCCTTCGGGCGAAAGGACCTTCTGGGCAAGGTCTGGATCGTGAACTTCATCTTCACCCGCTGCGCGGGGCCCTGCCCGCTCTTAAGCGAGCGCCTGGCAGCACTCGGACGGGAACTGCCCGCCTCCGTCGGTCAGCTGACGGTCGCCGTCGACTCCGAGGGCGACACGCCCGAGCGTCTGCGCACCTACGCCAAGCGCTACGAGGCCGAGCCGGAGCGCTGGTTATTTCTGCGCGGGACGCCGTCGCAGACCTATCATCTTCTCTACGCCGGCTTCCGGTTGCCTCTGTCGGTCAATCCGTCCGCTCCCGATTCGCAGCGCGCGGCGCACAGCGCGCGCTTCGTCCTTTTGGACAGCAACGGCGCCATCCAAGGCTACTACGACGGTCTCAGCGATTTGGACAATGCCACCCTCGCGCGCGACGCGAAGCGGCTTCTGGAGGTCGGTTCGTGAAAAATAAAGCCGCCGTGCCCGTCATCGCCGCCGTGAGCGGCCTCATCGGTTGGGGGCTCTACGCCCTCTTCACCCGTTTCCCGACCATGCCCCTGGCCGCCTCCGCGCAGGCCGCGCACGTGGACTCGGCCTGGAACGGCCTGCTCCTCATCGAGGGCGCGATCTACGCCGTGGTCATGGCGTTCTTGATCTACTGCGTCGCCGCCTTTCGCGCCCACCGCCGCGAGGAGCAGGGCGACAAGTTCGACCGCAGCCGCGGCCGCTTCGTCGAGGTCGCCTGGCTGACGGGAAGCATCGGGCTGACTTTGGCGCTGGCGGCTCTCGGCGCCCATGAACTGCACGCCATCATCGGAAATCCCGAGGCCGACATCGACATCGAGGTCCGCGCCTCCCAGTTCAGTTGGGAGTTCTACTATCCGCAGACCAAGGTCTACGGCGACAAGCTCTACATGGAGAAGGACAAACGCCACCGCCTCATCCTGACCTCGAAGGACGTCATCCATGCCTTCTGGGTTCCGGAGTTCCGTGTCAAGCAGGACGCGGTCCCCGGCAAGGCGATACCGCTCATCATCACACCGACGAAGATCGGCGAGTACCTGCTCCTGTGCAACCAGCTCTGCGGCCGGGATCACTACGACATGCAGTCGATCGTCTCGGTCCTTGCGCACGAGGACTTCGAGAAGAACATGAAGGCCGAATTCTAAGGACGTTTCATTGGAGAATGTCATGACTGAATTTTTCGCAGCACTCGTGGCGGGCATTGTCGTGTTCGTCGCCGGGTTCGCGGGCCTCTCGAGGACGCTCGGCCCTCAGGCCGCCTGCGTGCTCGCCTACCTCGCCGCTCTGCTCGTCTTCCTCGCGGCCGTCGGGGGTGCTAAGGCCATGCGCGCCTACGCTTCGGGACGCGAGTCCGAGGAGAAGCACGGCGTCGCGCGCTATTTCTCCTTCGACGTGGACCACAAGGTGGTCGGCGTCCAGTACATCGCGGCCGCGCTCGTTATCTTCCTCGTGGGCGGCGTCCTGGCCCTGATCATGCGCCTGGAGCTCGCCAAGCACGGCCTACAGTACCTGACGCCCGAGCAGTATCTCACGGTGATGTCTTTGCACGGCATCACCATGGTCGTCGTGGCCCTTATCGCCACCGTAGGCGGCCTGGGCAATTTCATTATGCCCCTGCAGATCGGCGCCCGCGACATGGCTTTTCCGCGCCTGAACGCGCTCAGCTTCTGGCTCCTGCCTCCGGCGGTCTTGCTCCTCCTCGCCACGCCTTTTTTGGGCGGCCTCGACTTCGGCTGGACAGCCATCGCCCCGCTCTCCACGCAGGGCACGACGCTCGGCAAGCAACTGTTCCTGCTCGCCTTCGTCACGGTCGGCTTCTCCTCGATTTTCAGCGGCGTGAACTTCCTCGCCACCGCCCTGACGATGCGCGCGCAGGGCATGGGTTGGAGTCGTGTTCCGATCTTCACCTGGTCGCTGATCGCGACGGCGATCATCCAGGTCATGGGGACGTCGGTCGTCGCCGCGTCCTTGATCATGGTGACCTTCGACCGCGTTCTGCACACAACTTTCTTTAACTCTGCCCTCGGCGGCAACGTCCTGCTCTACCAGCATTTGTTCTGGTATTACTCTCATCCGGCCGTCTACATCATGATCCTGCCCGCCTTCGGCGCGATCCTCGAGATCCTGCCGGTGTATGCGCGCAAGCCCCTGTTCGCCTATCACCTTGTCGCCGGCGCGTTGATGACGATCACAGCACTCAGCTTCATCGTCTGGGCGCATCACATGTTCACCTCGGGCATGTGGATGCTGCTCAAGCTGCCGTTTATGGTCAACACAGAATTGATCTCAATTCCCACCGGGGTCGTCTTCCTGGCGGTCATGGGCACGTTGTGGCGCGCGAAGATCCGCCTCGACGCGCCGATGCTGTGGGCGCTGGCGATGGTCGCCAACTTCCTCATCGGCGGCCTGACCGGCATTCCGCTCGCCGACGCGCCGACCGACCTGCACCTGCACGACACCTGGTTCATCGTCGCCCACTTCCACTTCACGATCATGGGCGGCGCGGTGTTCGGCTTCTTTGCGGGCTTCCATCATTGGTTCCCCAAGATGACCGGCAGGCGTCTTAATGAGACTTTGGCCAAGATCCAGTGCGCTTTAATGTTCGTCGGCTTCAACGCGGTCTTCATCCCGCTGTTTTGGCTCGGCAACCACGGCATGCGCCGCCACGTCGCGGACTTCCCGGCGTGGATGGATCCGGTGCAGACCTTCGCCAGCTCCGTGACGCTGATCGTCGCGGCCTCCGTGCTTGTGTTCTTCTACAACATCTACCGATCGCTGAAGGACGGCGAGCCGGCGGGGGACAATCCCTGGGAAGCCCTGACGCTCGAGTGGAAGGCGCCGTCGCCGCCGCCCCACGGGAACTTCAAGACGCCGCCCGTCGTCATGGAGGAGCCCTATGACTACGGAGTGAGAACGGGATGAAGAATTATCTCACCCTCGCCAAGCCGCGCATCACCGTCATGGTCGCGCTGTGTGCGGCTGCGGGGTACGCGTTGGCCGCCCGCGGGGATATGGACTGGACGCGCCTGGCGTGGACCGTGATCGGAGTCGCGCTCGCCTCCGCCTCGACCGGCTGCCTTAATCAAGTCCTCGAGGCGGATCTCGACGCGCGCATGAAGCGCACCGCGCGCCGTCCGATTCCGATGGGGCATGTCGCGCCCGGGACAGCGCACGCGCTGGGCTTGCTGTGGGGTGCGGCGGGCCTCGGGCTTCTGGCGTGGAAGGTCAATGCGATTTCGTGCGGGCTTACCGCGTTTACCCTCGTCAGCTACCTCCTTGTCTACACGCCGATGAAGCGCTTCACGCCGATCTCGACCTGGGTCGGCGCGATCCCCGGCGCGTTGCCGCCCGTCATCGGCTGGACGGCCGCTGGGGGTGCCCTCGACGCCTCGGCGGCGGTTTTATTCGGCATCCAATTTCTATGGCAAATGCCGCACTTCCTGGCGCTGGCCTGGCTTTATCGCGAGGATTACGCGCTCGGCGGCTATCGCGTCGTGTCGGTCACCGACCCTTCGGGAACGGAGCTCGCCTGGCAGATGTCGGCGACCGCGGCTTTGCTGCTCGCCGTTTCGATTCTTCCCTTCGGTCTAGGACTGGCCGGCCGAGCCTATCTGTTCACGGCGCTAGCACTCGGAGGACTGTTCCTGGTCATAGCACTCGCCGCCGCGCGGGAACTGACGGCTGCCTCGGCCCGGCGCGTGTTCCTTGCCTCCTTGGCATACCTGCCGCTCGTGTTGTCCGCGCTCGTCGCCGACCGCCGGTAAGAGAGTTCAATCTCCTGGTATCATCACTGGCGCGTGAGCGCGTACACCATGTCGCCAAGCGAGCGTCGGAACGACTCGTTTTCGACGAACTGCTTGTAGACCTGCGTGTCGTCCTTGAGCAAGAGCTGCATCACCTTGGCCAGTGCTTGATCGTGGGCCATGCGCGCGGTGTGGGGCGTGTTCTCCTTCGCATTCTTGTAGGCCGCATCGGCGGCGACCTTGGGTGCGATGTCGTCGCGGATGCGCTTCGCAACCCGGTCGGTGTCGGTGAAGAGCGTACCGAAGTTCTCGTTGAAGGTCTTGAGGATGTTGCTCAGGCGGTCGAGCTCGGCCTCGGGCTTGCCGGCACCCCCATCCGTCGGAACGGGTCCGATCTGCGCATCTGCATCCGCCAGCGCGATCTTCAGGACCGCCTTCTTCTCGACACGGTAGCTGTCCATGTCAATGGTTTCCAGAATGCCCTTGGCGAGGTCCTCGTCCTTCGGCGCGGGCAGCTTGGGCGTGAGCAGGTTGAGCAGGATCGAGAGCTTCTCCCACTCGGGTTTTGTGTAGGGCATCACTGAGGCGAGGAAATCGTAGGTGCGCGTGAAGGTCTTGGCCTTTCCCTTGAATTCCACCTGCTGGTTCTCATCGAGCGTGTCTTCGTATACCGCCTTGCAGGCATCGAGAATCGGGTCGAGCTGGTCCCGGTCCGCATCCGCGAGGAACAGGGTGACGAACTGCTGGACCTGGTCCGGTGAATAGACTTGCGCATTGTCCAACGCCGCCTTCAGGTCGTGGAGCTTGTTGGGATCGGTCTCCTCGCTCAAGAGCGTCGTGCGGTAGTAGTCCTGGAAAGCGAAGGTGATCGTCTCGCTGTTATTCTGGAAGTCGAGCACGAAGCATTCGCGCTTCTGCGGGTGGGCACGGTTGAGGCGCGACAGCGTCTGCACCGCCTTGATGCCCGAGAGCGGCTTTTCCACATACATCGTGTGCAGAAGCGGCTCGTCGTAGCCGGTCTGGAATTTATCAGCGCAGATCAGGAAGCGGTACGGGTCGTTCTGGATCTTCTCGACGATGTCTTTGCTCGAAAAACCGTTGAGTGATGTTTCGCTGACCTTGGCTCCGCCATAGTCGTGCTCTCCCGAGAAGGCGACGATGGCCTGATAGGGGCTCTTACGCTCCACTAGATATGCCTTCGCCGCATGGTAATACTGGATCGCGCGTTCGATGCCGCTCGTCACGACCATGGCTCGCGCTTGTCCGCCAATCATTGCTTTCGCGAGCACCTGCTCGTGGAAGTGGTCGACCATGATCTCGGCCTTGAGCCGGATCGCGTGGTCGTGGCTCTCGACATAGCGGCGCAGCTTCTTCTTCGCCTTCTTGATGTCGAACTCCGGATCGCCCTCGATCTTCTTGACCAGCTTGTAGTAGCTGTCGACCGGCGTGTAGTACTTGAGCACATCCAGGATGAAGTGTTCCTCGATCGCCTGTTTCATGGTGTAGCTGTCGAAGGGCCGGTGCTTGATCTTGCCCTCGGCGTCGGGCGGCAGCGCCTCACCGAACATCTCCAGCGTCTTGTTCTTGGGCGTGGCGGTGAAGGCGAAGTAGCTGGCGTTGGTCAGCATCCTGCGCGCTACCATGCGCTTTTCGAGCGCGTCGTTCACCGTGTCTTCGGGGTCGGGCTCCACGTCCTCGCCCTCCGCCGCGTCGCCCAGCGCCGTGCTCATCGCCGCCGAGGTCTTGCCGCCCTGACTCGAGTGCGCCTCGTCAATGACGATGGCGAAGGTCTTGCCGCCCTCGCCGGCGATCTCATCGAGGATGAAGGGGAACTTCTGCACCGTCGAGACGATGATCTTCTTGCCCTGTTCGATGAACTTACGCAGGTCGCCCGAGTCCTTGGCGTGGCCCACCGTCGCGCCTACCTGCATGAACTGCTTGATGGTCCGCTGGATCTGGTCGTCGAGGATGGTCCGGTCGGTGACCACGATCACCGAGTCGAACACTTCCTTGTCGCTGCGCTTGACGCCGATGAGCTGATGCGCGAGCCACGCGATAGAGTTCGACTTGCCGCTGCCAGCCGAGTGCTGGATCAGGTAGCGCTTGCCCGCCCCGTGGGCGCGAACATCGGAGAGGGACTTGCGTACCACGCCGAGCTGATGGTAGCGCGGGAAGACCTGCTTGCGCTTTTTCTTGCTTGTCTTGGAATTCTTCTCTTCGACGATCTGGGCGTAATTCTCGAGGATGTCGGTCAGCCCCGCTGGAGTGAGGATATCCTTCCAGAGGTAGTCGGTCTTGAGGCCATGCGGATTGGGCGGGTTGCCCGCGCCGTCGTTGTGGCCCTTGTTGAAAGGCAGGAACCACGAGCCCTTGCCCTTGAGTTCGGTGCACATGCGCACCTCGCTGTCGTCCATCGCGAAGTGCACCGCGCAGCGGCCGAACTCGAATAGCCGCTCGCGCGGGTCGCGGTCGCGCTGGTACTGCGCCACCGCGTCCTCCACCGTCTGCTTGGTCAGGCTGTTCTTCAGTTCGAAGGTGGCGATGGGCAGGCCGTTGATGAAGAGGCACAGATCGAGCGCGCGGCGCGTCTCGTCGGCGCTGTAGGCGAGCTGGCGCGTGATCGAGAAGCGATTCTGGGCGTGGAGCGCCGCCGCACTGGCGTTGCCTTCCGAAGGCGTGCCGTAGAAGAGATCGTAGTGCACCGGGCCGTGATCTGCGCCCTTGCGCAGAACATCGATCACACCGCGCTTGCCGATCTCAGACGAGACGCGGGCGAGGAACTTGAGGCGGTTTATGTCCTTTGGGTCGCTGGCGTCGGCCATCGCCAGTTTTGTGAAGGTCTCGGGCTGGGTGGCGCGCAGGAAGGCGAAGAGCTGCGGCACATCGAGCGCGTGGGCTCGGTCGTAGTCCTTTGGGCAGCCCGTGAAGTAGCCGGTGCCGCCGTTGGGCGCGGGAGGCTCGGCCACGATGCCTGGCGTGACGGCGATGCCGTCGGTGCCGGTCATGTGGCGCATGATCAGGGTTTCAAGACCCTTCTCTGAAGTGTCCGTGGTCATCGATTCTCGTTCCGGGTGCCCAGGCTTATGTTTGGTCCTTTGTTAGGCTGTAGAAAACGACCCAATTTAAACAAAAGAAAAAAGCGTTGTTTTAAAATCACTTATTCACTCCCGTGCCGAACGTATCTATTGATAAGTATTGATAGTCATAAGCAGTGGTTATCCATATTTCCAGTTGTTAAATGTCGGACTTGCTCGCGGTATGCCATGCCGGCTTCCGGCGGCTTCCCCGATTTTCAATCTTCCGCCTCAGGACAAGCTCTCCTATGAGATTGTGAATCTTTATCCGCTTCTGCTTCTCGCTCAGGACTTCCGGCAGTTTGTCCATCAGCAGGCGGTCAATTTCCTGACGCGCAATCGGCTGGTGCTCGCGGACCAGCGCCTCGATCGTGTCCAGATAGTATTGCTTGTTGAAGCCGCGCTCGCGGATGTGCCGCGCCTTTTGACCCGTGAGCCTGGCCACCTGGCCGGCGATGATCAGATTGGGATAGCGTCCTTCCACCAGGCCCGCCGACCTCAGGAGGCGATGGGATTCCGGGGCGATGCGCAAGTGTTTTTGTACGCGGTCGAGGAGAATGACTTGCCACAGATCAAGGTCGACACGCTCCATGAGCAACCGGCTGTATTCCTCGTCAAGAATGTTTCCCGGGATGGAAACCTGGACGCGATCCGCCTCGGTCAGGTTGTAATCCGGCATCGGGAAAAAGCGCTGCGTCTGCTTCTGGAACATCCGCTTGATGCCGCCGCCCTGGGTATCGATCATGTTCAGGTTCACCATCGCCTCGGCGAGGAACGGGTTGCGATAGATTTCCAGCGGCGCGTCCTGCCGGATGACTTTGTCCACGTCTCCCGGAAGAAAACTGCCCACATTGGTCAGCAGGATGGACGCCGGCGTTTCCACCACGTTCACGCGCCCACGCAAGCCGTAATCCTGGTGCGCGATGGCGTTGTGCAGCGCCTCACGGATGACCCACGGATCGTATTGAGTAATTTCCTGAGGAAATAACGTGCCGCTGGGCATGGCGCGGACGTTCAGATTGCGGATGCGGCCCAGGATGCGATCCACCTGAAGGAGGAAGGGCGGGCCGAAATGCTCATAATCAAGCTCCTGGTTCCGGGCGTCCTTGAGAATCCAAGAAATCCGCGCCACGGCGGGGGACAACAGCGTGGCGGATTCCGGCTTGCCCAGCAGCAGGAGCGCGGCGTTCGTGACCGCGCCGCTGACCGTAAGCCGGGCCTTGTTGAGAAAGACGGCATCATCCCAACCGGCCTCCTCGGCCGCCAGCTTTGGATTCTTGATGCGGAACTGCTCGCGTGCCTTCAAAAGCGCGGCTGGATCGAGATCGGCCAGCGTCGCGCCTTCGCGCACCTGCCCTGACCAGTCGGTGCGGCGCGTCCAGAGGGCTCGCTCCTTTTCCGGATGCTTGCGGAGTTCCGTCTTGCTTGTGCCGACGCGGATGAAGGCCGTACCGTAGAAGCAGACCGGCCGATCCCAGGCTGGGCCGACCTCAAAGAACACAACCCTACCCTTCGGATGGTCAAGAACGCGGACCTCAAAGCCGACATTCGGCTGGAGACCCATGGCCATCCAAAGGAGTAAATCCTGATTGCCCTTACCCTTCACCTCCGAGGGATCGAACTGCGTGCCGACCACGGCATGGGTCTGGTTCTGGACGCCGAAGACGAGGTAGCCCCGCGGCTTGCCCGCCAGACAAGCTGCATTGGCTAACGCGGAAAGATACTCGCCGAGGAGCTGCGGTTCATAGCGGCTTTCCTTGAACTCCAGCCACTCCGTTTCGTGCGGTTCGCGGCGGAGGCGGTCTAAAAGGGCGGTCAGTTCCTGCGTGTTCATTCGACGGTCTCGGGTTCAGCTTCGCTGAGTATATCTTCTTCGGGAATAGGGACTTCCGGTGGGGCATCCTCGGGCAGACGCGCCGCCGCCTCGCGCACGTCGAGCTTACCGGTCACCACATCGGCGATGAGACGAGTGCGGTATTCGCGGAGGAGTTCGATTTCGCGTTCGAGGCGGGAGATGGTGGTAGTGAGTTTCGACGTCGCCTCGTCGACATGTGCCAGAATTGAATTCTGTTCTTTAAGTGACGGAAAAGGAACTCGCAATGAACGAACGACCTCAGCATTTATGTTCGGCTGACCTCCCCCGTAAGCCTCGCGGAGCAGGTGTGGCTTCGCGGTCTGAAGAACCAGTTGGAAGAGTGACGCATTTACATCAGGCAGCGCGTGGGCAAGAACACAGCATGCTTGGTTAGTACAGGCATTGCCTGCAAGAATGCCGGTTTTACCAATGGTTGCGCCATACATCGCAACCACAAGGGAGTTCGCCGGATAAAGTTTTAACGTGCTATACGCGGTCAACGCCTGCTCATGCACTGTTCGCCTCGTGACCCTAACGACTGAGTCGTTTAAATCGCCGCTCATGACCCAGTTTATCAACCCACCGTAATAGCGGTCGCCACTTGGGGTAGTACCGCTACCTTGCGTGCGAAACAGCGAGCGCAATTTCCGCACCTCCCAGTGCTTCGGAATGTCGCCGAGCCAGGGGATGCCGGAGGGTTTGAGGGGCACGGAGGGATCGAGGCCGCGTGTCACGGCGCGGTGGATGATGGCCTGCTTCTGCTCCGTGAGTAGAGCGATCACCTTCCGCTTCGCCCGAATCGCCCGCTCTAGTCGCGCATTTGTCCAGTCCAAAAAACGCACAATCGCTGCCTGCTCCTCGGCCGGAGGAAATGCTACGGGCTCAGAAAGATACGCCTTACCATCGAGGTTCTGAATACCCGTCGTTTGCTTGATAGATCGGACATTGATTCGGTATGCGTAAAGCGTGAAATGCAAAAAATTAATGAAGTGACTGTTGTAACCGTCGGCTAGCGGCATCCGAGCCACAAAATTTGAGCAAACAGCTTGTTCGTCATGGTGATACAAGACAACAACTCCAACGGGTTGCAAATCACCGCCGCCCGATTTTTCAAGCAAAAGATCGCCCTTTTTCAATAGTCTTCGTGAGCGCGCCGATGGGGAGACTGCTCGGAGCGTCTTTTTCTTGAGGCTCACGCGAAGGTTGACACGGTCAAAGTCTGCGACGCGTATGCAAACCAAATCATCTTCCCCGTTTGGATCTGCTCCCCATATTCCGTTTACGCAGTCCACTATTGAGGCGCGCAGCCTTCGCACTTCCCAGTGTCCCGGCACAGGTCCCAGCCACGGCAGGCCCGAATCCTTGTATTTAGGATAGGGCTTAAGGTCGGCGATCATTTCCCGCCAACCTTAAGCACGTCATCGAGCAGTCCTTCAGCTTCCTTCTCGACGGCGAGGATGTCCTTGCTGATCGCCTCCAGCGTGCGCAGCGGCTGCGGCTTGTAGAAGTGGCGGGTAAAGCTCACCTCGTAGCCGATTTTGGCGGAGTCCTCCTTTATCCACGCATCGGGCGTGTAGGGCAGCACCTCGCGGCGGATGAAGGCCTCAATACCGCCTTCTTCCAGGAACGGCACCTGCTCAGTATCGCGCAGGTCGGCATCGGGCTCGTATTCGACGACTGAGGGCTTGCCGTCCACCGTCGCCTGGAACAGGCCGCGCAGCGGGTCGGCCTTGGCCTTGCCGGGCTTGTGCACCGCAGCACGGACCGGCGGCGCGGTGTCGACGCGCCAACTCACAGCCTTGAGGATATACTTCAAGTCGGCGGAAGGGAGTTTTAGGCCTGCCTTCTTGAGCGCGGCATCGACGCGAACGCGAAAAAGATTGTAGTCTTCAAAGAGCTTGTCGCCCAACGTCTTGCGCAACGCCATGGCCGCTTCAACGAGGCGTCCGTCGCGCTCCCAGGTTTTGGGGTCGAGCAGCTTCTTTCTCTTCTTTTCGGGCAGGCCCTTCTTGGCGCCGCCGTCCTCTTCGTCTCCACCCGCATCCTCATCTCCGCCCCATTCGGCAAGGCGCTTCTCAAGTGTAGATGAGATCTTGGCGAATTTCGAGAAGAGGTCGTCGCCGAACTCATCGTAAAGCGCGGCGCGCAGGTCTTCGTCGCCGGAGGCAAAGCGCAGAGTCTCGATGGCCTTCAGCGAGAGCTGGCTGTGCAGGCGGAGCGGGCGCTCGACCGTGACCTTCCAATAGCCGAATGCGGCGTTGGGGAAGATCTTCGATTCGGGCGTTTCCTTGAAGTCTAGAAAGGTGCGGCTGATGCGCTCGATGTCCTCGGGCGCGAGCTCGCAGTTTTTCTTGCCGAGGTTCTTGCGCAGCGGCTTGAACCACCGGCTCGCGTCGATGAGCTGGACCTTGCCCTTACGGTTAGCGGGTTTCTTGTTCGACAGCACCCAGATGTAGGTGGCGATGCCGGTGTTGTAGAAGAGATTGAGCGGCAACGCGACGATGGCTTCGAGCCAGTCGTTTTCGATGAGCCAGCGGCGGATGTTGCTCTCGCCCTGGCCGGCGTCGCCGGTGAAGAGCGAACTGCCGTTATGGACCTCGGCGATGCGGCTTCCGAGCGCCGAGCTGCCGTTCATCTTCGACGCCATGTTGGCGAGGAAGAGCATCTGGCCGTCGCTTGAGCGGGGGACGAGCGACAGTTCTTCGCCCGCGTGCATTACCTTGAAGCGCGGATCGCGCATGCCGTCCTTGCCGCCCATCGCCTCAAGGTCCTTCTTCCAGCTCTTCCCGTAGGGCGGGTTGGCGAGCATGAAGTCGAACTCTTGCGCCGGGAAGGCGTCATGCAAGAGCGTGGACCATTGCGCGCCGCCGACAATGTGGTCGGCGCTCTCGCCCTCGCCCTTCAGCAGCATGTCCGCCTTGCAGACGGCGTAGGTTTCGGGGTTGATCTCCTGCCCGTAGAGGTGGCTCGTGATCTGCTGCTTGCGCTTTGCGGCGATCGCCGCGAGCGTCTCCTCCGCCACGGTGAGCATGCCGCCCGTACCGCAGGCGCAGTCGTAGAGCAGATAGGAGCCGGACTTGAGCCGGTCCTCGATCGGCAGGAATACGAGGTTGGCCATGAGACGCACGGCATCGCGCGGCGTCCAGTGCTCGCCCGCCTCCTCGTTGTTCTCCTCGTTGAACTTGCGGACCAGTTCCTCGAAGACCGTGCCCATCGCATGGTTGTCGATGCCGGCCGGAGAGAGGTCGATGTCGGGGGAGAGGAACTTATTGATCAGCGTGCCTATCGCGTCGGCCTTGGAGAGTGTCGAAAGCTGGTTGCGGAACTTGAAGTTCTCAAGGATGTCCTGGACGTTGGGGGAGAAGCCGTTGAGGTAGTCCTCGAAGTCGGCGAGCAACTGCTGCTGGCTGCCGCGTGATTTAAGGTCGCGCAGCGTGAAGCGCGAGGTGTTGTAAAAAGCCTGCCCCGCGGCGTCGGCAAGCGCGGCGCGCTGCTCCGTGATGCCGCTCTTGTCGAGCATCTTCTTGGTGTCGAGCACCGCCTGTTTGGTGGGTTCCAGCACGGCATCCATGCGCCGGATAACGCACATCGGCAGGATCACGTCTGGGTACTTGCCGCGCTTGAAGAGGTCGCGCAACACGTCGTCCGCGATGCCCCAGATGAAGGAGACGATCTTGTTGTGAGTTGCTTGGTCCATTATATTTCGCCCCTGCTCATTCATCACTTCATGGCGGGTGATTGCCTGTACCGGCGCTGAGTGAATACGGCGACCGACATGTTGTGTAAATTCTACGAGATTTCGACATGGACGCCCAGGCATCGCGACGACGTGGCCTCGCGACGATGGACACGCACGGCGTTTCTCGCGCGGACTGTCGAAACTTCTCTGCCCGCAATCGTCCACGCGGCCCGACCAAGCCTACGCGACAGGAGCCGGAACCGCTTCCGCTATTGAATAACATCGAATGAGGCGCTACAATGCCGTGATGAAGACGGCCTCGCGTCTGATGGGTCTGGTCCTCTCTGTCGCGCTCGCCGGCGCCGCGCCTCTTCATTGCGCGGCCGAGACGCTCGGCAAGCCCCCCGGCGGCTCTTCCTCCGTCGCGGCTCATCCCAAATCGCCCATCCTGCGCGCCGCGTCTCATTGCCGGGCGCATCCGGTCCTATTGCCCGCCGTTTCCGGCCTCGAGCAAGGCGCAAAACATCCTGAGCGAGCGGTCGTTTCGATCCGTTTCGACGCGACGTCGAGGCAGGACGCTCCGGTTCAGCGGGCGCTCGGTCCGCCCGACGCATCCGATCGCGCCGTCGTCTCCTTCCCCGCTGTCTGGGCCGTTCCCCTGCTGATCTGATCCCTCCTCCGGGTCGTCCGTCGCCGACCCATCGTCTTAAGCCGCCGATCGAGATGGCCCATCTAGGGTCCCGCTCGGCGGCAAACCGATGACAAGACACGAGGAGCTTCCATGAGCATCAAGTTCGGACCGAGCTGCATTTTGCCCGCCGCGGCTATTTTGTTGACCGCGGTCCTCTCGTCCGCCGCCCCGGCCGGACGCAAGCCCAATCTCCTCATTAATGAGAAAAGTCCCTACCTCCTCCAACACGCCTACAATCCCGTGAATTGGCATCCCTGGGGCGAGGAAGCCTTCGCCCAGGCGCGCAGGGAAAACAAACCCATCTTCCTATCCATCGGCTACTCGACCTGCCACTGGTGCCACGTCATGGAGAAGGAGTCGTTCTCCAACCCGAGGATCGCCGCCGTCCTGAACGCGAACTTCGTCGCGATCAAGGTGGACCGCGAGGAGCGTCCCGACATCGATAAGGTCTACATGACCGCCGCCTCTGGCGCGGGTTGGGGAGGCGGCTGGCCGCTCAATCTGTGGTTGACGCCGGACCTCAAGCCTTTCTTCGGCGGAACCTACTTCCCGCCTGACTCCCGTGGGGGACGGCCGGGCCTGACGCAACTCTTGGAAAGGATTGCGGATCTGTGGAAGAGCAAGCGCGACGGCCTGCAAGCGGACGCGGACCGGCTCGGCCGGGCGCTTGAGAAATACACGACGGTCGAGGGGCGAGGCGGGCCGCTCGACCCGGCGGCTTTGGACGGCGGCTTTAAGGCTTTCTCCGCGAGCTTCGAGCCCGCTCGCGGCGGCTTTGGCGGAGCGCCCAAGTTTCCGCTGCCGGTCAATCAGGACTTCCTCCTGCGCTATTACGCCCGGACGAAGGACAAGAAGGCTCTCGAGATGTCGACACGGACTTTGCGCGAGATGGCCAAAGGAGGCATCCACGACCAGGTAGGCGGGGGATTTCACCGCTACTCCACCGACGACCACTGGCATGTGCCGCATTTCGAGAAGATGCTCTACGACAACGCGCAGCTCGCCGTAAACTATCTCGACGCGTATCGGGCCACGCGGGATGCGGACTTCGCCGCGACCGCGCGCGACATACTCGATTACACGCGCCGGGACATGACGCATCCCGAGGGCGGCTTCTACTCGGCCGAGGACGCGGACAGTCTGCCTGCGGAGCTGCAGGGCAAGGTGGACGGCTCCGGCCACGAGCATCGCAAGGAAGGCTCCTTCTATATCTGGCGCCAGGCCGAGATTCTCGACGCGGCGGGCCCCGGGGAGGGGGAGGTATTCAATTATAGCTACGGCGTCGAGTCCGGCGGCAACGCCGAGTCCGACCCGCAGGGCGAGTTCGAAGGCAAGAACATCCTCTTCGCCGCTCATTCCGTCGTGGAAACGGCCGCGAAGTTCAAGAAGACCGAGGACGAGGCGCGAAAGATCCTGGCGACGGCGCGAGAGCGGCTTTTCCGTGCCAGAGTCAAGCGGCCGCGGCCCCATCTCGACGATAAGATTCTCGTCTCCTGGAACGGGCTGATGATTTCCGCCTTCGCCCAGGGAGCGCAGGCTTTGGACGATCCGGGCTACCTCGCAGCCGCCGAGAAGGCCGCGCGCTTCATCCGCGCGCGCCTTTACGACGCCGGACGCAACCGCCTGTATCGGCGCTGGCGCGCCGGCGAGCGCAAGATTCCCGGCATCGCGGACGACTATGCCTTCCTGGTTCAGGGACTTCTCGACCTCTATGAGGCCTCTCTGCGCGTCGAGTGGCTGGAATGGGCCGTGAAGCTGACTGAAGCTCAAAACGAGCTCTTCTACGACCCCAAGGACGGCGGCTTCTTCATGACCGCCGTCGGCCATGACAAGCATCTCCTCGTCCGGGTCAAGGAAGACTCGGACAACGTGGAGCCCGCGGCCAGTTCCGTGGCGGCGCTGAATCTACTGCGACTTTCCTGGTTCACGGGCCGCAAGGATTTCCGAGAGAAGGCGGAGAAGACCCTGGCTCTGTTCGGCGCTCAGATGCGCGAGCAACCGCGATCTTTGCCGCGGATGCTGGTCGCGTTGGATTACACCCTGGCCAAGCCGCGGCAAATCGTCATCGCCGGCGACCCGAACGCGCCGCAGACGCGCGCCATGCTCAAAGAAGTGCACGCGCGCTTCATGCCGAACAAGATCTTGATACTGCTCGACGAGGGCGCCGGCCGCGCGGCAATCGAACGCTGGCAGCCTTCGCTGCGGGGGATGGTCCGCAGCAAGGGGCGGACGACCGCCTACGTCTGCGTCGACTATGCCTGCGAACTGCCGACAAGCGACCTGGAAACCTTCAAGGCGATTTTAGACGGGAAAAAAAATCAAAACGAATAAGCATCAGAGGCTCGACCACCTCCGGTGGAAGCGTGAGTCTGCCTTTCTCCACATCCACGCGATCTCGAACGTGAACGTCTTGGCCGCTCTTGAGCGCCGCTACCTTCGCGGCCCCAGGCTTGAGCGGTTCCTTTCGTGGGTGCGGCTGCTTGGATTAGGCTTTGGACGCCGCCTCGCGGCCGGCTTCTCGAATGGCGTCACCCACGTTCTTGAATACGTTGTCCGCGCCGAACTCATGCAGGAAGCCGGACTTTGCCACAGCCTCCCTCGCTTGGGATTGGAGACCAGCGAGCATCAGGCGCGTCCCCGACTTAGCGCAGGTCTTGCCGAGGTCGCACAGAGCACGCATACCTGAAGCGTCCAGAGCGACCACGTGCCGCATACGCAAAATCAGGGCCTTCGGCGGATTGGCGCCCAGGTTCAGGGTATCCCGCAACGCCTCGGCGAAGCCGAAGAAAAACGCCCCTTCGGCCTGGTAGACGACAACCCCGTTCGGCACTTCCTGGCGAGAGAATTTTTCGGCTGCGTCCTTTAGCGTCTCCTCGATGGACGGCCCGTTGACTTCGCGGGTGATCTCGCGGATCGTCGTCACGTCCGTCATTCGCTTCATAAAGAGGACCGAGGACATCACCATGCCGACGCCGATGGCCACGGTGAGATCGACGAAGACCGTTAGGAAAAACGTCAGGAGGAGGACCGCCACGTCCATGCGCGGCGCCCACAACAGCGACCGGAACGCTCGCCATTCGCTCATGTGATAGCAGACGACGACGAGGATCGACGCCAGCACGCAGAGAGGGATTAAGCGGGCCCAATGGCCGAACAGAAGCACGATGAGCAGCAGAGTCGCCGCGTGGACGATTCCGGCCACAGGAGTCTTCCCGCCGTTCTTGATGTTGGTGGCGGTGCGGGCGATGGCCCCGGTCGCCGGGATGCCCCCGAACAGCGGGGTGATGATGTTCGCGATGCCCTGGGCGATGAGTTCCGTGTTGGAGCGGTGGCGTCCCTCTATCATGCCGTCGGCAACGGTCGCCGACAGAAGGGATTCGATTGCACCGAGTATCGCGACCGTAAAGGCCGGAGCGATCAAGTCGCGCACCTGGGCGAACGTCAAATGCGGCCAGGACAACCGTGGAAGGCCGGAGGGGAGATCGCCGAAACGCGAGCCAATGGTCTCTACGGGAAGCCTCCAGAAACTCGCGGCGGCGGTGACGACGATCAGTGCCACGAACGAACCCGGGATACGGCGGCTGATCCGGGGCCATAGCAGGATAAGCATGAGCGAGAACGCCGTCAGCACCATGGCCAAGGGGCTGGCCGTGTGGAGAACGCGCAGATAGAGCTTCCACTTCTCGATGAAATCAACCGGTATGGGTCCCGTGCTGAGCCCCATGAGATCGCGAATCTGCTGCGAGAAGATGATGACAGCGATGCCCGACGTGAATCCCACCGTCAGAGGATACGGCACGAATTTGATCACTGCGCCCAGACGCAGAAGCCCCATCACGACGAGGATACACCCGGCCAGTATCGTGCAGACGGTCAACCCCTCCAGGCCATAACGCTGCACGATCCCATAGATGATCACGACGAAGGCGCCAGTTGGGCCCCCTATCTGCACGCGCGAGCCGCCCAAGAGAGAGATCAGAAACCCCGCCACTATCGCCGTCGTCAGGCCTTTGTCCGGCGTGACGCCGGAAGCGATGGAGAAGGCAATCGCCAGGGGAAGGGCCACGACTCCGACGATAACGCCGCCCGTCAAATCCCCTGAAAACTGAGACCAAGAGTAAGAGCCGAGCATGGTGAACAGCTTCGGATGGAATACTCGCTGAGCCTGAGCCAAGGCGGGACGACCCGTCGCAACCGCTTTCATGTCTCGCCGAGGTGCGCGAGCGCCCGCTGACCTTCCCGCAGCTTCTTGCGCAGCATTTCCGCGATAGGGCGCAGAACCTTGAAGATGTCGCGGTCCCGGATCGAATAGAATACGGTCACCTTCTCTTGACGGGACGTTACGATGCCCGCTTCGCGCAGAATAGCCAGATGCTTGGAGAGACTTGACTGCTCGACGCCAAGGGCCTTGACCATTTGTCCGACGGACGATTCTCGATTCTTGAGATGCTCGATGACGGCGAGGCGGAGAGGATGCCCCAACGCTTTGAGAAAGTCCGCCTTTATCTTGAAGACGAGGCTCGTTTCTAACATATGAATATATGACGATTATATCATATATCACTCGCAAGTTCGGCAGCGTCACAATGCCTCAGCAATCTACGCCACTGCCGCTCGTGTCCCGATCTTCGAGGCGATCGGCAAGCTCCGCAATGCGACACCCTCCGCGATCTGTCGCTGGAAGCCCGAGGACATCACCGCCTCACGCTCGCGCCTCAGCCCTTGGTCGCCGGCGCGAACTCCAACTCCGCGCCCAGGTTCTTGCCGATGCGCTGGATGAAGTTCCCGGCGGCCACGACGAAGGCGAGCTCGGCGATCTCCTTGGGAGAGAAGTTGCGTTTGAGCGCCTCCACGGCCTCGTCGTCGGCTTTGACCACCTTCGTGGTCTGGTAGGCGAAACGGATCACGGCCCGCTCCGCTTCGTTGAAGGCAGTGCTGTCGAATCCCTGCGGCCCCAGCAAGGCGATCTGCGCGTCGGAAAGCCCTGCCGCTTTGCCCATCGGGACATGGTGACCCTGGCAGTACCCGCACTCGTTGGCGCGGGCGACGGTCAGGTAGGCGATCTCCCGCACGCGCGGCGTCAGCGAGAGCTTGTTGAAATAAACATCGAGAATGCCGCCCAAGGCCTGGGTGACGGGCCCGGAGTGGCCGACGAGCTTGACGACGTTGGGCACCATTCCGAATCCCTTCTTGAGGTTCTGGTAGACCGGAGTGGCTTCGGGCGCTTCCTGTCCTTCGTGAGCATAGGTCGTTCGCGGCATATCGATTCCTCCGTTGCGTCGTCGTGCGTCCGTCGCCCGCGGGCCCGGGGTCGCCGAGCCCCGAACCCGCCGGCGGAACGGCTACTTGCTGCCCACGTCCTTCATGGGGTCCTTCTTGGCGTCCGACTTCTCGGGGGCGGGTTCCCGGGTGGTGCCGCCTTCGATGTTGCCGCAGGATTCCTTGGGCATGGTAAGCCAGCCCTTGCCCTTGCAGGCGTTCTTGCCCGCGCAGGCGTTGCCCGCTCCGGCGCATTTGTTGTGTCCGGCGCACTTGTTGACGCCGTAGCACTTGACCGTCTCGTCCTTCGCGTCTTTCGCCTTCTTCTTGTCGTTCTTCGCGAGCGCCGGCGCTGCGGCGGCGATGAGCCCCGCGAGCGCGGCGGCGACGATGAGACCTTCTCTTTTCTTCATTGACTTCCTCCTGTCCAGGGATTAACGCCTTCTCCGACGGGCATCTGAAAAAGGTCCTCGATGAGCAATTCCTGGATGGCCGCGCGAGAATGGGGCGCGGAGCTTTCCCCGCGGTAAAGCCGGCGCGCGAGCGCCTTGAAGTCGCCGTAGGTGTCCACGTCCGAGCGGACAGGCAAAAGCCGGAAGCTCGCGCCGCGCAGACGCAGGCGGTCGAGAGTACGTTTGAGAACCTCGGGTCCGGACCATTCCATCTTCGTGAAGAGATGCGGCATGGGCGCGCGCAGGCCGATCAGGTAGTAGCCGCCGTCCTCGGCCGGACCCAGGACGACCTCGGCGTCGTCGAGGCGGGCGAAGGCCTGGCGCAGGATGCCGGGGTCCAAATCGGGGCAGTCGCTGCCGATGACGACGACCTTGGACGCTCCGGCGCGAAAGGCCCGCTCGAACGCGGAGATCAGGCGCGCGCCGAGGTCGCCATTGGTCTGCGGGAACCACGGCGGCGAGTCTTCAAGCCAAGCCAGGTCGGGCCGCTTGGGGTGCGGCTCGTAGGCGATCGAGACGGCCGCCTCGCCGGTGCGCCGGGCGCAGGCGACGGTATCCCGAACGAAGGCCTCGTAGACGCGGGCGGCCTGCGAAGCGGACAGCGCAGTCTGGAGACGCGTCTTGACCTTCCCTGGAATCGGCGCTTTGACGAAGACCACCAACGCGTTCATGAGTAGAGCCTTCGCAATTTATCGGGGGACACTCCGGCCTTGAACAGCGCGATGATGGCGGCGTTGCGCAGGGCGTTGTAGAGCGGGCCGTTGCGCTCGTAGCGGCGCACCGAGGTCAACACGGCCTCCTCCATAATGACGACGGGGCCCAGACGCGCGAGCTTGGGGAGCAGGAAATACTCCTCCATAATGCTCACAGGCGGGAACCCTCCGACTTTCATGTAGTCCTCTCGGAGACACGCAACTGCCTGGTCGCCGTGCGGCACCCCGGTCTTTCGCGAGCGCCAGTGCCCCAAAGTCGCGATGAACCGGTAGATCGGCTTTGTCGATTCAAAGTCGAGGCGGTAGGCGGTCGCGCTCGGTCTCGGTTTTACGTTCCAGGTGTCGAGTAGCGCGCCGAGCCAGTTCCCGGGCAAACGAGTATCGGCGTGCAGGAACAGAAGGAGTTCTCCCGTCGCCGCGAGGGCGCCCTGGTGCATCTGCACGGCTCGCCCGCGCGCGGGAGACTCAACCAGCTTGTCGGCGACGCGGTGGGCGATCTCGATTGTGCCGTCCGTGCTGCCGCCGTCGGCCACGATAATCTCTATGTCGCCTTTGCCGGCGGTCAGGCGCAGACGCGCGACCAACTCCGCCAGACCTCGGCACTCGTTGACGGTCGGGATGACGACGGAGACCTTCATCGCGCGACCTCCGAGAGAGCGCGGCGCGCGGCCGTGCTGACCGACTCGTTGCCGTCGACGAGCGCGGCCGACAGATAGGGCGCGGCGGCGGGGTCGCGGCGTTCACCCAGGGCTTGAACGACTTTGACTCGGACCCACCAGTGGTGGTCGCGCAGTGAATGCGAGAGGGGAACAAGCGCGTCTTTGCGCGAGACGCGTCCAAGCGCCCGCGCCGCGTTGGCGCGCACTTCCCACCGTGGGTCGCCCAGCGCCTTGACCAGCGGCCAATAGGCGCCGTCGGGGCGGCGTTCACCCAGTTGGTACGCGGCCCGCTGACGAACGTCGGATGAGGGATCCCTCAGGGCGGCCGAGAGGCGCGCCTCGTCCCAGGACGCGTCGGGACGCGCCCCGGGGCCGCAGGCGGCCAGCGCCGTCAGCAGCACGAGCTTCCAGGGACGCAGCACGCGTTCTCCTCGGCGGCGGGGCCGGTCGGCTCTTCCGATATAAAAAAGCATCCACCGTAAGGTGGATGCGACAGCTTCGCGGCGGTGTCCGTGCACACCGACACCGGCTCGTAGCGCGGAAATAAGTGCCCTTCCTCGTCGATGACGGCCTTGTGCGGGCCGAGGTAGAGGGCGGTCTGCCCCACGAAGCGGCAACCGTCCTTCTTTTCGAATTTAAAGCCGCGCACGGTCAGCGAGTAGAACTTGTGGCCCGACACCTCCTTCCAAAAGGTTCGCTTCATAACCGAGACGCCGTAGAAGCCCGCGCGCTCGAGGCCCGACAGGAACTCCTCCTCGGAGAGCGAGCCCGAGATGCACTCGCCCCACAGGTCCTTGTGGGCCTGAAGATTAAGCGGCACCGGCTTGTCGGCCACGATGTCGGCCACGACGAGGCGGCCGTGATCCTTCAAGATGCGCCAGATCTCGGCGAACACCTTCGACTTGTCGGGCGAGAGGTTGATGACGCAGTTGGAGGTCACGAGGTCCACGCTCTTGTCCTCGGCGGGAACCTTCTCCAGGTAGCCCGTGCGGAAGTCCACGACGTCGTAGCCGAGCTTGGCCGCGACCTCCTTCTGGCAGCGCCGCGCGACCGAGAGCATCTCAGCCGTCATGTCGACACCAATCACCTTGCCCTTGGGACCGACCTTCTTGGCCGCGATGAAGCAGTCGATGCCCGCGCCGGAACCCAGGTCGAGCGTCGTCTCGCCCTCACGCACGCCCGCCTGCGAAACCGGCGAGCCGCAGCCGTAGAAGCGGTCGAGCACGTCCTGCGGGATGTGGCCGACTTCGTCGTCGGAATATTTGACCGGGCAGCACAGCTCCTTCTGCGGCTCGACGGCGGCCTTGCCATAGAAGTTCTGCACGATGCGGTAGGGCTTCTCGACATCGAAGGCGAGCACGCAGTTGGAGTGCGTCAGGCGCACCTCGGGAGTCTTGCCGTCTTCATTCAGCCAATCCTTGGCGTCGTCGGAGCAGGTGAAGGAGTCCTCGCCCATGGCGTGGAGCACGACGGGGGGGCGAAAGCCGGTCTTCGCGTTGAAGGCGGCGCGCTTGGCCGCGGCCAGCGCGAACATCTCGTCCTTCATGAGCTCGACATAGAGATCATGATAGGGGTCGAATCCCACGAGAGAACCGCTATGGCCGTTGGAGCTAAAGAAATACGAGTGCTCGACGTCTCCGCCGCCGGTGAGAAAGCGGAAGGGATCGGCTTGCGGGCGGCCCGCGACGCTCGCCTCGCGGAACTGTCGCGCCACGGGGCTGTCGAGCCAGACGGACTTGAGCGGAAGGGACCCGAGATCGCCCAGCTTCAGCGCGGGAAGGCCGGCCGTCGCCGCCGAGGGATAGACGCTCCCGTCGCGGTAAAGGCACAGGCTCTCCCAGCACTGGTTGCCGAGATCGTTCTTGACGCCCGCGCGGCCGTTGGCGCGGCGGTTGAGCGACTGCGCGTTGTCGAGGACGAGGCCGCGCGAGAGGGCGCCGTCGCGGACCGATCGAGCCAGCGCCAGAAGTTCCGTGTTGCTCGGGAACAGATCCGCGCCGCCCTCGACGATGCGGCCGCGCTTGTGCGCCCACATGAGATGAAGGGAGTTGGCGCCGAGCTTCTGGCCCAGCTCGGGCAGGCCTTCGAGGTCCTTTAAATTATCCTTGGTGACGACGGCCGTCAGCGATACCTGGAAGCCGAGCTTCGAGAGCGCCGAAAGGCCCGCCGAGGCCTTTTCGAAGACCCCCGCGCCGCGAATCTTGTCGTTGACCGCGGCAGTCGCGCCATCGAGGCTGACCTGGAACATGAGCTTCTTGCGGTCGAAACCTTCCAGCTTCTTGAGGCGGTCGCCGGACAGCAAGGTCGCGTTGGTCATGACGACGAGCTCCGAGTCCTTATCCTCAACGACGAAGCGCATCAATTCTAACAGGTCGGGCCGGGCGAAGGGCTCGCCGCCGGTAAAGTAGAAACGGCGCGCGCCGAGGTCATGGGCCTGCTCGATGGCGGCTAGGAGGAAGGCCTTGTCCGGCCCTTTCTCGCCGTCCGGCCCGGATGAGACCAGACAGTGCGTGCAGGAGATGTTGCAGGTCTGCAGCAGGTGGACCCAGAACTCGGAGAGGCGCTTGGGCTCCAGGTGCGCGGCGCGGCCGGCGTAGCGACGGCGCGCGTATGGGGAGAAGGACAGCAGGCCGGCGCGCAGGAGGTCGCGCGCGAGGGCCTGAACATCGAGCCAGGACTGGGCGGCGTCGGCCCCCGAGGACTCGGCGTGCAGGCGGCGCACCTCGCCCAAGGTGCGCGTCCCGTCGAACAGGTCGTAGAGCCGCGCGCCGCGCGCGTCGAGGGCGGACCAGTTCGGCGCGTCGCCATCGAGGAAGATGGTCAGACCGTCGCGCTCGAAGCGCGCGGCGGCGGGCTTGTGCAGGATGGTCGCGTCCTTGAGTTCGGCGTCGGCGGCGATCATGTCTATCTCCTCATTGGATGAATGTCAGGCGCGTCAAAATCCAGTATGTCGCCACGCCGATCGCTCCGGCTGTAGGCAAGGTCACGAGCCAGGCGAGCGCGATTTGCCCGACCATGGCGTGATTCACGCCGCCCGATCCCTTGCGCAAGCCCATTCCCATGATCGCGGAACTCGACACGTGCGTGGTCGAAACCGGGAACCCGTGAAGGGCGGTGGCCACCACCATCGCGGTCGTGGCGAGGTTCGCGGCAAAGCCCTCTAGATGATCCATCTTGGCGACCTTATGCGCAAGGGTGTCGGTGACCTTGAGCCCCAAGATGATCCCGCCCGCCGCGTTTGCGGCTGCGAGAACCAAGAAAAACCACCGCGGGGCCACCGTGGCGTTGGGATCGAGTACGGCGTAAAAAAAGAAACCGAGACCGGCGATTTTGGGCGTGTCGTTGAGTCCACGCGCGAAGCCGCTCGAGACGGCGCTCGCCCAATGGGCCCAGTGGCAGTTGAGGCAGTACTGTTCGCGGCAAAGCCAGTTCAGCCCGCGGAACAGCAGCCAGGCCGCGCCGAATGCCGCGATCGGAGAAAGCAGGAGCGGCAAAGCGACCTTCTTCCACACGCTACCCCAAAGCACTTGGTCGAAGCCGAAGGCGTACATGCCGGTCAGGAGCGTGGCGCCCACGATGGCGTGCGTGGTCGAGACCGGCATGCCGATGCGCGTCGACAGAAGGACCCAACCCACGGCCCCGGCCAATATAGCGAGCGCGAAGGTCTGGTTGAGCTGTACCTGGGGAGAAAGCATGCCCTTGGTGAAGAGCAAAGTCATCTTCACGGCCCAGGCCGAGGCGAGCACCGCGCCGGCCGCGACGGCCAGCGAGGTGATGACGACGGCCTTCTTGTAATCCGACTCGCCGCTTCCGACCAAGGTCGCGATCGACTTCGAGATGTCGTTGGCGCCGTTGGCGAAGGCGAGGCCGGCGGCCGCGGTCAGTCCCACGAGGGTCACGATGTTCATTTGATCTCCCTGGTCACTCAGTGAGTCTGTCCGGCCCGCCATTCGTTACAGGACAAGTACAGACTTCGACCGAGCAAGCCGTAGACCAAGACGTACTCCCCGATCCACAGCCAGTGCCACCACGGCAGGCGCGCCGACGACTCTCTCAGAGCGGGATCGATCGCGAAATACATGAAGCCGACGATCCAGGACCAGGCCAAGGCTGCCGGAGAAGGCGCCAGGAGCGCAAACGGCAGCGCCCACAGCACATACCAGGGCTGGACCACGGGGCTGGCCAGCAGGACTGCGAGAATCATCCCGCACAGGTAACGGGCGGCGTCGTCTGCGCAGCGCCTCGCCCACGGCAGACTGAACGCGCCTACGATGACCACGAGGATGAGGCGGCGCGCGGATGCGGATTCGACGAAAGTCGACAAGGCGGCGTACAGGCTGGGATTGGCGAGCCAGTCGGAGGAGAAGGCGGCGATGCCGCTCTCAGGCGCGGCACGCAGCGCCGCGGCAAGGCCGGGAACGGCCGGAATCAACCCGATGATGACGACCGCGAGGAAGAGCACTGCGTAGCGCGGACGACGAAGGAGGAGCCATGACAGCATGACGATCGGGGCGACCTTCACCAACGCCGCCGCGGCCCATGCCGCGGCGCCGAGTTCGCGGCGCCCGGACTCCCACAAGTCGAGGCCGGCAAGGAGTCCGAGGATCATCAGTGAGTCGAGATGTCCCGCGGCCGAGAACTCGACGAGCACGAGCGGATGCCAGGCGTAGACCGCCGCCCAAGCGACGGACAAACCGCGGCGGCGAAGAAGCCGCATGAGCAAGGCGCAGGCCAGGAGGTCGCAGAGGGAGAAAACCCCCTTTTGGGCCCGCGTATCGGCCGTGAAGGCGGCGACCGCGCGGAAAGCCGCCAAGGCGAGCGGGGGATAGATCGCGGTCAAGCCCGGATTGTTGATCCGTTCGTCCTGCCCCAGGCGAAGGAAGGCGAGGCGCGGAGAAGACGGAGGGAGAAGATAAGGGTTTAGCCCCGCGTTGGCGACCCGGCCCTCCCATGAATATCGGTAGGCGTCGGTCGAGGGTGTCGGGGGGACGAGAACGAGGGCTAGACGCGAAAATGCCGCGACGACGAGGATAAGCGCCATCCGGTCGCCCTCGTCTATCCCAGGAGAGGGCTCCTGCGCGAGCCTTCGCCAGGTCAGCCGCGACACGGCGGTCCAGAGCGCCAAAACGCAGAGAAACGCCGGGACATGATCCACCAGCGGCGACAAGAGGGCCAGCGCGACGGCGCCGAGCGCCGAGGCAAGGCCGGCCCGAAGCAGGAAGCGGGGCACGCGGATGAGTCCGTCTCATCCCAGTATCATTACAGGTCGTGCTGCCGGCCTCCTAAACGGGCCATTGACTGTGTGTCATTTTGCCACTATAACGTGGCGTAATATGACACAAACTCTCCCGCGTTCCGACATCGGAGCTTTGCGACACTCGACGATTTTGCCGAGTTGGAAGAGGCCAAGTCCTCTCCCGACACCTTCCTGAGCCGGAAGGGACCTTTGACCATCGATGAGGCGCAACGCTGCCCGGAACTGCTCGTCGCCGTCAAGAAAGCGGTGGACGACGACCGCGCCCCCGGGCGCTTCCTGCTTTCAGGATCCGCCGACTTCGCGCTTCTCAAGGGCGTTTGCGAAAGTCTGGCCGGCCGGGCGATCTACCTGCCGCTTCACCCCTTCACGAGGCGCGAGATCGCAGGCGTTACCGGCTCTCCTCCGTTTCTAACCGACTTCATGAAAACGGGGAAGCTGCCTAAATCCTTGCCGCGCTTCAAGTCGGTCTCGCAGCGCGAAGTCTATGCCGGTGGGATGCCTTCCGTTTGCCTCGGACAGGCCTCTGACCCCGGCCTATGGTTTAAAGGCTTCGAGCAGACCTACCTGGAAAGGGACATCCGCGGCATCGAGGACCCGATGGGTTTTCGGCGCTTGATCCGTCTGGCCGCCTTGCGCACCGGGAATCTGTTTTCGCCGAGCGAATTGGCGCGGGACGCGAAGCTGACCGCTGCCACGGCCGCCCGTTATTTGGGCCTGCTGGAGCTTTCCTTCGTCGCCGGCCGGCTGCCGCCCTTCTTGAACAACAGGGCCAGCCGCTTGATCAAGTCTCCCAAGTTCTACATGTCGGACAGCGGTCTTGCCTGTCATCTGTCCGGTGTCGCGGGGGAAGCGCTGCTGCGCTCGTTCCCATCTTTCGGAGCGCTTTTTGAGACCTACGCGTGGAACAACTTGGCGGCGATCCTCGCGGCCCACCGGCCCGAGGCCGGCCTGTCCTTTTGGGGCGTTCAGGGCCGTCACGAAGTCGATTTCGTGATCGAATCGGGCGCCGCCTGCTGGGCGGTGGAAGTAAAGGCCGCCGAGCGCTGGGACGCGCGCGACCTCGCCGGCCTGAAAGCATTCTTGGAGCACGCTGCGAACTGCAAGGCAGTCGTCTTCGCCTACAACGGCAAGGTCCCGGTCCGCTTGGGGGAGAAGCTTTGGGCGCTGCCCCTGGGCCTCCTGCTCAGTTAAGGCGGAGAAGGTCCCGCCGCACGTGCGGCAAATACGCGCGCCCTTGACTCCATACCCAGGTATTGGGTCTATACTGGTGTCATGGAGGCGCGATGAAAGAATATCTGACCGTCGGGAAGGTGGCGCGGCAGGCCGGGGTCAACCTGCAGACCGTCCTCTATTACGAGAGACGGCGGTTGCTGGCCCCGGCTCGGCGCTCCGACTCCGGCTACCGTTTATACGCGCCGGAGACCGTGCGCGTCATCCGCTTTATTAAGAACGCCCAGGCGTTGGGCTTTACGCTCGATGAGGTCGCCAAGCTCCTGCGGCTGCGGGTCAACCAGCGTAGCCAATGCGAGCCGGTCAAGCGGCAAGCCCGGGCGCGACTGGAAATGGTGCAGGAGAAGATCGCGGGGTTGAGGGCGATGGAAAGGACTTTGCGGCGACTTCTCAAGACTTGCATCGCGCGTGGCACCACGGATTCCTGCCCGATCCTGGAAAGTCTTGAATCAAGGGGGTAGCGCGATGGATAAGAAATTAGTGGGACTGGCGGCGTTGGCTTCGGCCGGGCTAGCGTCCGTCTGCTGTCTCGGGCCGCTCGTCGTGACGGGCCTGGGGTTGGGAAGCCTGGGTCTGGCGGCGGGCCTGACCAAATACCGGCCCTTCTTCCTGACTGCGACAGGCGTCGTTCTTGCCGTCGCCTTTTATCTCACCTATCGGAAGCGTTCCGTGACATGCGCCGACGGCAGCTGCGAACTCGGCTCGGGAAGCCGGGCGATGAAGGCCGGTGTTTGGATAGTGGCGGCGCTGGCGGCGACCCTGGCGACTTTCCCGAGCTGGTCGGGACGCCTCATCTCCGGCGGTTCCGTCGCCGTTCCGGCGGGAGCTCAAGTCCTGTCCCTGAAAGTCTCGGGCATGGATTGCGAGGCGTGTACCGTGGCGATCAAGCAATCCGTCGAGAAAGTGCCGGGCGTTCTCTCGGCGCAGATCGACTTCCCCGCTCAGAGGGCGACGGTCGTCTCAAACGGCAAGGCAGAGCCGGGGGCCGTGATCCGGGCCGTGGCGGCCGCGGGATACAAGGCCGAACTGCTCAACGCAGGCGGCCATGAGTAATCCCGTTCCTGACGATCATGAGTCGTGCTGCCATCTTCCTTCCGTATCACTTGCCTGCCCTGTCTGCCGGAAGCCGGGCCGAAAGGTGGGGAAAGAAACCTTGGATCAGCACTTAGCTCCCGGGCCGCGAGCTCTGCTTGGTGATGAAGCGGGCTTCTGTCCAAACCCGGCCTGCGAGGTCGTGTACTTCAACGGTACTGCAACCGTTCGCAAGGGCGAGACCCTGCATGCCGTCACGCAGAAGGACCCGGGCGACGACGTTTTCGTCTGCTACTGCTTCGAGCACAAGCGCGGCGACCTGCGGCGCGATCTGGCGCAGAAGGGCGCGACGGACATCCCGGAGCAGATCAAACAGGGGATTAAGGAGGGACGCTGCGATTGTGCGCGCAAGAATCCGCAGGGCGCCTGCTGCCTCGGCAACGTCGCCGCGGTGATCAATGAGATAAAGGTAAAGGGAGAAATATCATGAGACCGATTCTTGGGGTAGCCGTGGCTCTTTGCGCGCTTTCCCCGTTGGCACAGGCGCAAACCTCTCACCGCGTCCTCATTCATGTCAAGACGGCCCTGTCTCTTGATGACGCTCAAATCTGTGCCGCCCCGAATGTCGCGCTCGCTTCGCTTAAGGCCGGGCATAAGGTGACGATGCTCTTTGACGCCAGCGCCGTAACCTCCATCACGAAGGGGTTCGGCTGGCGTCGCAAATTCTCAAGCACGAGCGCCATGGACCGGGCGAAGCTCCCGGACCGTGAACGGCGCAGCCTGTCCGAGCAGCTCGGCGTTCCGCTCGAGCAAGTGCCGCACGACTACGGCGAATACCTGGGCTTCCTAAAGAGCAAGGGCGTCGAGATTTACGGGAACAAAACGATGATGCTGCTCTACAACATCGACCCGGCCAAAGCGGCGTCCGCCGTCGTTCCTGTCGGCTTGGAAAAGATGGTCGAGCTGTTCAATGCGGCGGACCGCACCATCGTTTACTAAGAGCCAAGGGCACGCGGGAGCAAGCAGGGGGAAGCGTTATGGGCAGAGCATGGATTATGGCCGTAGGGTTGGTCGTCGGCGGCGCGGCGGCTTCGCGCGTCGAACCAGCCTATCACCTGGAAGCCGTATGGGGAGGTGGGGGCCAAGGCCCCGGACGCTTCCAAGAGCCCGTGGGAATAGCCGTGGACAGGAAGGGAGATATTTATGTGGCCGACTCCCGGAACCGGCGCATCGTCAAATTGCGCGGCGATGGGCAATTCGCACTGCAATTCGGAGAGCCCGGGAGCGGCCCCGGCCAGTTCGAGAAGCCCCTGGATGTGGCGGTCGCTCCGGACGGCGCCGTCTATGTCGCCGACTATGATCTGGACAGGGTCCAGGCCTTTTCGCCCGAAGGCAAGTACCTGTACGGCTGGGGCGGACCCGGCGAGGCCAAGGGTCTGTTCCGGGGGCTGTCCGGCCTGGCTCTGGATGCCGCGGGGAATGTCTACGCCTCGGATTTTTACAATAATCGCGTCCAGGTTTTCGGCCCGCAAGGAGAATGGCTGCAGACCATCGGGAGAAAAGGGCATGGTGCGGGCGAGTTGACCTATCCGACGGGCCTGACTTTCGATCTCGCGGGAAACCTGATCGTGGCGGACGCCTACAACCATCGTCTCCAGACATTCTCGCCGGAAGGCAAGGCTCTCGGAACCATCGGATCTCGCTGGAAGCGTTTCTTCGCAATGGCCGGCGCCTTGCGCGTCCCCAGCGGCGCGGCGGTGGACGCGCAAGGCAGCCTCCATGTTGCCGACTCCGCTCACAAGCGCGTCGTTCTGGTGGACAAGGACGGCTCCTATCGCGGGGACTGGACGGTGACCGATGACGCCAACCCCGGAGTCTACTCTCCGACGAGGGTCGCCGTGACGCCGAACGGCAAAGTCCTCGCCGTGGACACGGCCAATGACCGCATCCTGGTCCTTCGCCTCGGAACGGCTCCTCAAACGGCGAACGCACCCAGCCCGACGACGGCAAGGCCAAAGCCCGTCCGAGGCGACGTTCTCGTGCGCATCGCGGGCATGTCCTGCCCCTTCTGCGCCTACGGCATCGAGAAGCACCTGAAAGCGTTGCCCCGCGTGAAGTCGGCGCGCGTAAACCTGGGGGAGGGGACGGCCGTCCTGGAGCTTGTCCCAGGCCAGAAGGTGGCGGACGAGGAAATCCGCCAAGCGCTCCACAAGGCCGGCTTCAAGGCCTCGGAGATCAAGGACATCTCAACGACAAGTGGGGATAGACTTCCATGAAGACAAAAAGTGTTTTGGGCGCGTTCCTGATGTTGGCCAACTCCGTGGGGACTCTCTCTGCCGCGCCCATCAGCTTCAACACGGCCCTGCCGGTGCATGAAGGAGGACTCCTTTTCCGGGGCCAGGCGGTATGGATGCGGATGCATGACGATCCTTCCCCCATGGGCCGGGAGATGGACGTCGTGGCCGCGCCAACGGTATTGGTCTACGGGGCCACCTCCAAACTGGCGTTGATGGGCATCTTCCCTATCATGGACAAACGACTCAACGTCAGATCCATGGGGGTGACTCGGAAAGCTTCCGGACTCGGCGATATCATGGCCATAGCTCGTCAGGAGATTTTTGAGCGCAACTGGACAGGACAGACGGCGCGAGGAGCTCTCTTCGCAGGCGTAAAATGGCCGACCGGCAGGAGCAAGGAGTCGGACGCGTTGGGACTGCTGCCCAAGCCGGTGCAGCTGGGCTCCGGCTCCTATGATCCGATCGTGGGCACGGTATGGACCATGCAGTGGCTTTCCGGCGAGGTGGATACGGACTTCTCCTATCAGCGAAATACCTGGGCCAATGACTTTAAGTTCGGGGATATCATCACGCAGGACGTTTCTTTCCAATACCGGCTGTGGCCGAGGACCTTGGAAGCCGAGGGAGTGCCTGGCTATCTGTATGGCGTCCTGGAGGCCAATAATATCTACCAAGCTGAAAATGAGACGGCGGGCGTCAAGGATGGGAACTCCGGCGGCTACCAGCTCTTCCTGACCCCCGGAGTCCAGTGGGTGACTAAACGGGCCGTACTTGAGGTGGCCGCGCGGTTGCCGGCCATTCAGGAATTGAACGGGCAGGCACTGAAGACGGACTATCATTTGATCGGCAGCATCCGTCTTTGGTTCTAGCCGTTACAAAGAGAAGCGGAGGAACTGATGAAAAACGCGTCGCTTGCCGTCTTCTTCGCGTTCACGGCGGCCGTTGCCGGTGAATCACTTGCGCTTGCCGCGAGCATAGCGGACTCGGCGCAGGCGGAGCCGGCCAAGCTGTCGGAGGCGGTGCTCGTCCGCATAAAAGGGATGAGCTGTCCTCTGTGCACCTTTGGCTTCAAGGGACGGCTTAAGAAACTGCCGGGAGTGTCGGCCGTGCGGCTCGACTATAAGGCGGGCACGGCGCTCCTCACTCTCAAGCGCGGCGCCCAGATCAGCCCGGACGAGATTCGCAAAGCCGTCAAGGACGCCGGATTCGAAGCGCTCGAGATCGGACCTGTCATACGGTCGACGCAGTCCCGATAGCACCGCCGCGTCGCGTGGTGCTACAAGCCGAGTTCTTTGCGGATGAGGTCTGCGAAGCGCTCCTTCATGTGGGGGGATGCGAGGGCGCCTCGCTGAATTTTTGCCAGGAGCGCCTTTGAGACGGGCTTGTCCGGTTTGCAGCTTGCACCGTATGAGACCAGGCTATCGAAACCCGATACCTGCCATTCGCGGGCCTTCATGTAATAGACCTCGGTCTGTTTCCTCACCCAGGGATGCTCTCCTGCCTCGATGAGACAGGTCTCATCGATTGGATTTCTCTCTTTGACCGAGGTGAGATTGACGGCGATGAATGCCCCATTTTTCCCGACGGGAGCTGTCAGGGCCACCCACAGATGTCTGCCGTCAAACGAGAAGGTGAACGTATCACCGGCATTGCGCACCACGGACTATCTGCCGAGAGCAGCGTCCAGGCGGTTGAGATTTCCCGCTTCCCTGGCGATCGCGTCAATCTCAGCGTCCTTTTTGCCCACGGCCTTCAAGATCGCTTCTACCGGGATTGGACGGCTTGAACTGCCAGGGTCCTTCCATTCATGGAACTCGTCGTGCATCTCTTTAACGATGTCCCACCGGCTGCGATTGCCGAGCATGACGAAAACCGTGTCGACGAGGTCCGCTTCGGCGCGCGACAGTTCATTCGTTCCTGCGGGTTTGCGGAGGACGAGGTCATAACCTTTTGTCTGCAGGTGTCCAGACCAACTGCGACTTTCGCGCTCGCCCTTGATAAGGTCGAAAACTTCGCTGATGACGGGACCTTTACGCATCGAGCAATAGCTGCCGCCAATGACAGGCTGCCCCCATTTCGCGAGAGACAGCCGATCAATTGCGTAGAGCATCTTCATTACATGGAGATACTCCAAGCGCCCGCCTTTTTTCTCAACAAGCCGCGCGGCAACCTGCGTGGCCTTTTTATCGTCGAAAACAAAATGAAGGGCTTCGTTCATGGTTGCCTGCTCCGAGGCGGCCACCGCTATCATCTATATACCCCCAGGGCGAGCAAAATGCAAGATCGCGGGTGTTGCGGTTGGGAGACACAGACGAGAACACACATCTGGGATGATTATAGAAAATCCGGCGACTCTCAGGGCCGGAGATTATTGTGCGACGCGCTGTCTCGGAGGGCCGTGGGGGGAATGCTAGAATCAGCCATGGCGACTACGACGACCCGATCGAGCGTGGAAGACCTGCGCGCGCGCAAGCCGGAGGCGTTGACGGCGATGGTCAACGACCACCTGCCGACTCTTCTGGCGGGAGCTCTCGCCATCGGACTGCCTCGCGCCGACGCGGAAGAGGTCGTTCAGGAGACCTTCGTCGCTTTTCTCTCCAGCCTGGACCGATTCGAGGGCCGTTCGACTCTTCGCACCTACCTCTTCGGCATCCTTTATCACAAGGCGTCTAACCTGCGCGCCAAGGCGCGGCGAGAAGAGGGGACGGACGACATCGAGGCCATCGTCAGCGCGCGCTTCGATGAGGGCGGCATGTGGTCCCGCCCGCCGCGCGGGCCCGAGGCCGTGGCGCTCGACGCCGAGACCCGCCGCTGGGTCGAGAAATGCGCCGAGGGGCTTCCGGACTCGCAAAGGGCGGCGTTCTTTCTTAAAGAAGTCGAGGGCGAGACGCCTGCGGCGATTTGTAACGTTTTGGGCGTGAGCGCGACCAACCTGCGAGTGATGCTCCATCGCGCCCGCCTGAAGCTGAGAGAGTGCCTGGAGCTGAACTGGGAAAAGAACCGGTGATGAAGCTTATGATGGCGTTCATGCCGAATTGCCGCGAGGTCGCCAAGACCTTGTGCGGCGACGGGCTCGCCGCCGAACCGTGGCATCGGCGTCTGCTGATCCGCGTTCACCTTTCTCAATGCGAGTTCTGCGCTCGCTTCGCCCGGCAGATGGACCGCATCTGCGAGGCCTTGAAGGCGACCTGGACCGAGCCTCAGGGCGCGGATGTCGAGGCGTTCAAGCGCCGCGTCATCGAGCGCTTGGGCCCCTCCTGACCAGCCGACGCCCATACTGTCAAATTGAAGTTTACATTTTCAATTTGACAAATGCGCCTTTAGCCGCTACACTGGCGTCATGGTCCGAAGAACCCTCGCCCCGAAACTGGCTTCCATTGCCAAGCAGTTCCCTGTCGTCGTCCTGACCGGGCCGCGCCAGTCCGGCAAGACCACTTTGGCGAAGACGGCTTTTCCGGACTACGCGTACGTCACGCTCGAGAGCCTGGACAACCGCGACTTCGCCGTCAAAGACCCGCGCAGCTTTCTCGCGCAGTACGACTCGAAGGTCATCATCGATGAGGCGCAGCGAGCCCCTGACCTGCTGTCCTACCTACAGGCCGCGGTGGATGAGGATGGCTCCCCGGGTCGTTACATCCTGACCGGTTCCCAGCAGTTTCATCTCCTGGCCCAGGTCAGTCAATCGTTGGCCGGTCGCGCCGCCTATCTTCGGCTGTTGCCGTTCAGCCTCGCGGAGCTCTCCGTAACCCCAGCGTTGGACCCCTCCGCCTATCATGGTCCCGCCCGGGGAGAACGCCCGCGCGGCTTGAAGCTGGACGACCTCCTGTTCCAAGGCCTCTATCCGCGAATCCATGACCGAAAACTCAACGCGGCCGATTTTCTGGAGGCCTACATTTCGGCTTACCTCGAGCGCGACGTCCGGGAAGTCCTGCGCGTGGGCGACTTGATGAACTTCCGTCGGTTCGTCCAGCTCTGCGCCGGGCGTTCCGGACAGATCCTCAACTTCTCGGCGCTGGCGTCCGACTGCGGCATCTCTCATCCCACGGCCCGGGAGTGGCTGTCGGTCCTGGAAACAAGCTCCATCGTCCATCTGCTCCAGCCTTATCACAACAATTTCTCCAAGCGCATCATGAAGAGCCCGAAGTTGTATTTCGTCGACACCGGGCTCATGTGCCATCTGCTGAGGATCAGGACCGCCGCGGACCTTGCGGGACATCCGCTTTACGGCGCCATCTTCGAGACTTTCGTGATCTCCGAGATACTGAAATCTTTCGTTCATCGCGGCGAACGCCCGTCGCTCTACTACTGGCGCGACCGAACCGGGCACGAAGTGGATGCGCTGCTGGACATGGGAACGCGGATGACCGCAATCGAGGTCAAGGCCGGCCGGACCATCTCCTCGGATAGCTTCAAGGGACTCAAGTTCTTCTCGGGACTGAAGGGGGTTCGCGCGGACTCGGTTCTGGTATACGGCGGAGACGAGTCGAGCCTGCGCGAAGGCGTCCGACTGCGGACGTGGTGGCAGGCGTCGTAATCCCGACGCTCCAATTCCTGGACTGTAACGATTCTGCGTTCGTCGGGACTCATCGGCGTGGACATTCGACCGTGAGCGCAGCGGCCAACAGGGGAAAGCGTCTATGAAGATTTCGATCTGGCTGTGGCGGCTTTTCTGGCCCTTGCGGGCGAGGCTCCATCCGGGCGCGGAAGTCGGCGGCTGTTTTCCTGATTTCACTTTGCGCGACGGCTCCGGGAAGGAGCATTCGCTCTACGATGGGAGGCCGGGGACGCACACGATTCTCTGGCTCACGAACCTATGCGAGGACTGCCGCGCGAAAATCCCGCTCTTAGAAGAGGTTCACCGCGAGTCGGCCGGGCGAGTCCGCGTTCTGGCCGTCAGCATCTTGGCCATCGACGACCCTCTGCCCGGACAGGTCGCGCCAACGTGCGGCTTTCCGATCCTCCTGGACCCTGCGGATGTCGTCGCACTCCGGCTCGGCCAGGCGCACCCGCCGGGCGCCTGCCCCATGCGCAATGTCTACATCGTAGACGGGGCCGGGACCATACGCTTCAAACACCATTTGTCGGCGGTCCGGCCGGAGGAATTTCGCTCCATCTGTAGAAAGCTGAGCGGAGTCCCGTAACAAAGGAGCCGGGAGACAGACTCACTGTCAGGAGCATCCAACATGAGCCGCCCATCCCTCTTCCTGATGTTGATCCTGTCGGCGAACGGGGTCTGCCGAGCCGCGGAATTTGACCGCGAGCAGTCGCGTTTGAACGCGACGCTCTCAGCGCGGGTCCGCGAGGGCCGCGTCGATTACGCCGGTCTCAAGAAGGACTCGTCCGACCTGGACGCGTGGCTCGCCGCCGCCGCCAAGGCCGACGAGACCGATTTCAAAGGCCGGCCGCGAGATCAGCGGCTGGCCTTCTTAATCAACCTGTATAACGCCGCGACGCTGCGGCTCATCCTGGACCATTATCCGATCTCATCCATCCGGAAGATCGGCCCGGTCTGGGACCCGAACAAGGCGTGGAAGCTGCCGGTGGTCAAGGTCTTCGGCCGGACCGTCGCCCTCAACACGGTCGAGCACGAGATGATCCGGCCCGTCTACAAGGACCCGCGCGTCCACTTCGCGCTCGTCTGCGCGGCAAAAGGCTGTCCGTCGTTGCGCTCCGAGTCCTATGACGGGGCCCGCCTGAACGCGCAGCTCGACGATCAGGCGCGGACCTTCCTCTCGCAGAAGGCCAAGAACGACGCCAGCCGGGCGGGCGAGACGGCGTACCTCTCCCCGATCTTCAAATGGTACATGGAGGACTTCGGCGGATCAAAGAGAGGCGTTTTGAATTTCGTGAAGAAGTGGCTGCCCGTCGAAGAAAACTGGACGGTGGACTGGACGCAATACGATTGGTCGCTCAATGAGGATAAGAGATGAGAGAGTTCCTGGCGTCGGCATTGGCCTGGACGGCGGCGGCCGGTCCCGCGGGCCAGGCGGCCTTCGTGGGGCTCTATGTCCTGGCTTGCGTGGCCTTTCTCCCCGGCTCGGCGCTGACCTTGGGCGCGGGAGCCGCCTTCGGCCTCTGGAAGGGTTTTGTTCTCGTCTCGATCGGTTCGACCGCAGGTGCGTGGGCCTCGTTTCTCGTGGGCAGATATTTTTTGCGCGACTGGGCGTCGCGGCGTTTGGAAAAGGTTCCCGCTTTCGCCGCGATCGCCGGCGCCGTCGGCCAGGAAGGCTGGAAGGTGGTGCTGCTGACGCGCTTGTCGCCGGTACTCCCATTCAACCTCCTCAACTACGGCTACGGCCTGACCACGGTCGGCTTGGGCGAGTACACGCTCGCGTCCTGGATCGGCATGATGC
>Ga0209515_10000570_pt1 | contig 65539 bp, 52 predicted proteins | sample Subgroupgradi54m_FD_187454 | JGI IMG/M metagenome (GOLD analysis project Ga0209515, IMG submission 187454) | Subsurface groundwater microbial communities from S. Glens Falls, New York, USA - GMW60B uncontaminated upgradient, 5.4 m (SPAdes)... ...
TCTTTTTTTATTTTCCGGACCAAGCTTGCCACTTACGTCGTGCCGCTTTTTCCCGCCATCTCTCTTTTGGTTGCCCGCTTTTGGACTCAGTTTGAAGGGAGCCGCTCGGTGCCCATGCGCTCCCTTATGCTTTTAAGCTGGCTCATTGCTTTGAGTCCGGCGCTTCTATTAATTGCCGGCTTCATTTTTGTGGCTTTTCGCCCCGAATTTGTCGCCGGAATTCCTTTACCCACGTTTATTGCCGCGGGAATTTTTTTGATCGGCTTAAGTTTATGGATGGGCGGGATTCTTCTAAAAAAGAAAACGGAATGGATTTTTAGATCTCAGGTGGGTCTGCTCGTTGGGATTGGGCTGCTTGCCTTCGCCGCGCTTCCTTCCATTCGGTACAAAAATGCCAAGGAATTTGCCGAGAAAATCCAAGAGTTGCGCAAACCCGGCGACCTCATACTCATGTTCGACCGTTACACGGCCTCCCTGCCTTTTTATTTAAAGGAACGGGTCATTACGGTGGGCGTTCCTCTTTCCGCCCCCTTTGATCCTTTCCCGGTTTCCAGCAAATATATCGTTTGGGACGATGCCCCCATCAAGGATTTTCTGGAAGGGGAGCGGCGGGTTTTTGTCCTGACCGACGAAGAAAATTATGCGCGCGTACCGTCATTCACCCAGGCACCCCTTCATCCGATTTTAAAGGAAGAAGACCTCGTCTTATTTTCCAACCGATCTTAAACCCCGCCCTCCTGAAGGGTTTTCCCCCTGAGTCGTTATATATAAATAACCTATGCTGATTCAAAACCATGGATAAGAACCGCTTTCAGAACCTCCGGTCGTTATGGGGGCTTTTTATCTTCGGGGGTTCGCTCTGGGTTCTGCATGGGCTGCTTAAAGATTATCCTCCCTCCGCAATTCTAAGCGCCCTTACCGAACTTCATTGGAGACAGATTTTTTTTGCAGTCGCTCTGACGTTCATCAATTATTGGACTTTGGGCGGATACGAAATCCTGGGGTTTCAGTCCATTCGCCGGTCCGTTCCTTACTCCAAAGTCGTTTTCGCGGCTTTTGTAAGCGATGCGTTGAGTAACAATATTGGATCTTCATCCATCTTCGGGACTTCCTCGCGCTTCCACCTTTACTCCGCCCTCGAGCTTTCCGGCGAAGAAATTTTCAAACTGGCGATTTTTTCCGGCCTTACTTTCCTCCTGGGAATTTTAGGGGTGAGCGGTGTCCTTTTCCTCTTGGAGCCCCGAAACATCCCCGCGTTTTTGCATCTTCCCATCGCCTCTGTGCAACCGGCGGGAATCTTTTTCCTCGGTCTTTTAGCAATTTATTTAACGGCCAGTCTGATCAGAAAAAATTTTTTGGCGGCTTTCTCGCGAGTTGCGGTTTCTTTTTTTGATTGGATTTTGGCAGGAAGCGTCCTTTTTGTTTTGCTCCCCGATTTCCCCGGCGCCAATTATCCGGTTTTTTTGAGTGTGTTCATTCTGGCTGAAATCGCGAAGGTCATCAGTCAGGTGCCGGGAGGACTGGGAGTTTTTGAGGCGGTGATACTGGTTTTTCTCGCAAGGGAATTCCCCGCACCCAAAGTTTTAGCGGCGCTTCTGACTTATCGGGCCGTCTACTATCTCTTGCCGTTGGCCGTGGCCACGGGATTTCTCGCCGTCCAAGAAATTTTCGGTGAAAGAAAAGGGGTCAAAAAAATCTCGGCCCTTGCAGGCCAGTGGCTTCCCTTTCTTCTGCCGCGCCTCGTCGCATTTAACGCGCTTGTGGCCGGCGCCATTCTTCTCTTTTCGGGTGCCCTTCCGCCCGTGAGCGAACGACTGGCCTGGCTTAAAGATTTTTTCCCTTTGTCCGTCATTGAAATTTCTCACTTCCTGGGAAGCCTCACGGGATTGGGCCTTCTTTTTTTAGCGCGTGGACTCCAAAGACGTTTGGACGGTGCTTATTTTCTAACGGCCCTTCTTTTGGGCGCAGGAATTCTTTTTTCACTTTTAAAAGGCGTGGATTATGAAGAAGCGATCCTTCTCTCTATCATGCTGGCTGCGCTTATGCCAGCCCGGCGTTATTTTTATCGGAAGACCTCACTGACCGCCGAAAGTTTTACGCCCCTTTGGACGACCGCCCTTCTTGTCGTTGTCATTTCGTCGATTTGGTTGGGACTTTTTTCCCACAAGTATGTCCAATATTCCGACGACCTTTGGTGGCGCTTTGCCTTTTTTGATGACGCGCCGCGATTTTTACGGGCTAGCGTGGGAGTGATTGTAGCCGCTCTTTTTTTTGCCGGGGCCAAACTTCTGAAGCCCGCCGCGTCCAAGCCCGTGTTGCCTGATTCCCAGGAATTGGAAGAAGTACGAAAAATCGTGAAAATTTCTCCGCGTGTTTTTGCCCGACTGGCGCTCGTGGGCGACAAAGCCATTTTGTTCAGTGAAAGCAAAAATTCATTTCTTATGTACGGCGTGCACGGAAGAAGTTGGGTGGCGCTCGGAGGGCCGGTGGGGCTGGAAGAGGAGCGAAGCGAACTCGTCTGGCGTTTTCGGGAAATGGTAGATTGCCACGATGCCCAGACTGTTTTTTCAGAAATCGGAAAAGAAAATCTTCCGCTCTATCTGGATTTGGGGCTTTCCCTCCTCAAAATCGGAGAGGAGGCAAAAGTGTCGCTTGAAGGCTTCACGCTGGAAGGAGGCGAAAGGCGGGATCTGCGGCAAAGCCACAGGCACCTGGAAAGGGAAGGCTGTGTTTTTGAAATGATTCCGGCCGGCCAGGCGGATTCTTTTTTGGGTGAACTTAAAAAAATATCGGACGAATGGCTCGTCGAAAGAAAAACGAAGGAAAAAGGATTTTCTTTGGGATTTTTTAAAGAAGATTATTTAAAGGAGTGTCCGATGGCTCTGGTAAAACGCGAAGGAGAAATCATCGCCTTTGCGAATGTCTTAGAAGGGGCGGGTAAAGAAGAATTGTCCTTGGATCTGATGCGTTATCTTAAAAAAGCCCCCTCCGGAATTATGGATTACCTTTTTATTGAGGTGATGCTCTGGGGAAGCCGGGAGGGATACCGCTGGTTTAATCTGGGGGTGGCTCCACTGGCAGGTTTTGAACGCCGGGCCCTCGCGCCTTTTTGGAACCGGTTGGGTTCCCTCATTTTCCGCTTCGGCGAGCACTTTTACAATTTTCAGGGATTGCGGCATTTCAAAGATAAATTTGATCCGGTTTGGGAACCGAAATACATCGCCTCACCCGGAGGCTGGACTCTGCCCGGTGTTCTGATGGATATTGCCACCCTCAATTCCGGCGGCTTCCGCGGAATATTCACCAAGTAAGAATGAGCCGCGTGCTACAATGCACGCCTTTATGCCCCATCACAAACGTAGAAAAGACATCCGAAATGTGGCCATCATTGCGCACGTGGACCACGGGAAAACCACGCTCGTAGACGCGCTCTTAAGACAGACGGGCGCCTATGAATTCAAGGAGGGGGAGTCCACCATCATGGATTCCAATCCGTTGGAAAAAGAGCGCGGTATTACGATCTTCTCTAAAAATGCCTCCCTTCATTATAAGGATATCCAAATCAATATCGTCGATACCCCCGGCCACGCCGATTTTGGAAGCGAAGTGGAACGCATCCTTAAAATGGTGGACGGCGTGCTGCTCTTAGTCGATGCCTTTGAAGGACCGATGCCGCAGACTAAATTTGTCCTCAAAAAATCCCTCGAGCTTCATTTGAGGCCGATTTTGGTGGTGAATAAAATTGACCGTCCGAACGCGCGGCCCGAAGAAGTGGTGAATCTCACCTTCGATCTTTTCTGCGAATTGAAAGCCACAGATGAACAGCTTGATTTTCCGATTGTCTACGCTTCGGGCAAGGAACGTCGCGCCACCCTGGATCTAAAAAAAGAAAATAAAGACATGAAGCCGCTTTTGGATGCCATCCTCCATCATGTGCCGGCCCCCATCGCCGATGCGGAGCTTCCCTTCCAAATGTTGGTGACCATGCTCGATTATGATTCCTATGTCGGCCGGATTGCGATCGGCCGGATTTTTTGCGGCAAGATCAAACTGGGATCTCCGGTGGCCCTCGTTAAACGAGACGGCTCCCTCGGACGCGGCAAGATAACAAAAATTTTAAAATATAAGGGCCTCAAAAGAGTCGAAGCTGAGAGCGCGGAAGCCGGAGACATCGTCTCGGTGTCAGGGGTTGAAGATGTACAAGTGGGCGAGACGATTGCTTCTGCGGAAAATCCGAAGGCGCTTCCGGCACTCCACATTGACGAGCCGACCCTTTCGATGAATTTTTCTCATAACACAAGTCCTCTCGCGGGCAAAGACGGCGGAAAATTTCTGACTTCCCGTCACATCCGGGAACGGCTTCAACATGAAGCCATGATGAATGTCGGAATCAAAGTGGAAGAAACGGAAGGCGGCGAGCGTTTTAAGGTTTCGGGAAGGGGCGAGCTCCATCTTGCGATCCTCATCGAAACCATGCGCCGGGAAGGTTATGAGCTGGAAGTTTCGCGGCCGGAAGTTATTTTAAAGGAAGGAAAGGGCGGGGTGTTGGAGCCCATCGAAGAACTTGTGTTGGAGGTGGAGCCTCAATATCAAGGAGGGACGATCGAAGCCTTGGGAAAACGGCGCGCTGAGATGAAGCATATGCAGCTAAGCGCGGTCGGCACGGTGCGGCTGGAATTTTTAATCGCGACCCGCGCCCTCCTGGGATTTCGCAGCGAATTTTTGACGATGACCCGAGGGACAGGAATCGTTTATCAAAATTTTTATGAGTATCAAAAGTTTAAAGGGGAACTTCCCGAGCGTCAGTCGGGCGTTCTCATTTCTCAAAGTATGGGCGAAGCCGTCGCGTATGCCTTGTGGGGTCTGCAGGAGCGGGGAGAAATTTTTGTTCATCCCGGAGATGCGCTTTACGAAGGAATGATCGTGGGCGTTAACAATAAGGGCCACGACCTTGTGGTGAATGCCGTCCGCGAAAAAAAACTCACGAACATGCGTGCCGCAGGAGCGGACGAAGCGATTCAGCTCACACCGCCCCGGGAGATGACGCTTGAATTTGCGCTCGAATTTATTGAAGACGATGAGCTGGTAGAAATCACGCCGAAAAATATTCGACTAAGGAAACGCTACCTTACCGATAATGCGCGCAAGGTATCCTTGCGTCGCTTTTCTTCGTGAGCGAATCCCGCGCCGATTGTGTGATTGTAGGCGGAGGAATCGGAGGGGCTGTCCTGGCTCTCCTTTTAGGCCGCAAAGGAAAGCACGTCGTCATTCTTGAAAAAGAAACCCAACCTCTACCGGCCGCCCGCCCGGAAATTCTCGCCCGTTCCACCCTGGAAATTTTTCGCCAGATCGATTTGTCCGAACGCATTCAAAAAGAAGCAGCCCTTGAGCTTAAAGGTTTGGAGCTCTACCGGTCTCGGGAGAAACTTCTTTTAAGTTTTAGCGCCGCAGATTTTGCCGCCAATCAAACCCAGCCGTATTCCACCGATCCCGCCCTGACACGCCAAATTCTTTTAGAGGCCGCCCAAGCGACGCAGGCGGTGGAAGTGAAGCGGGGAGTGGAAGTAAAAGAACTTTTAGAGGAAGAGCAAAAAGTAGCGGGGGTCCGGGCCGTAAGCGGAGGGGAAAGTTTAATTTGGCGCTCCCCGCTGGTGGTGGGAGACGACGGCAGTCATTCGCGTGTCCGCCAAGCCTTGGGAATCCGCTTGAAGCTGCGTGAATTTCCTTTGGAATTTTTGGGCGCCGAGGGGCCCGAACTTCCCGGAGGAAAACCCGACGTCGGTCAGGCTTGGCTTGAACCGTCGGGCATCCGGAAAAATATTTTTGGCGGGATTTTCATGCCACAGCCGGGCAACCGAACCGCATTTGTCTTTTTGCTTTCACCGGAGTCCCGTCGGCATTTTGAAACCGAACCCGCGAAATTTTATGAAGCCCTTCACTCGTTTTCGCCTCGATGTTTGGAAATTGAAAAGAATTATTCTTTTCCGAAAAATTTTACCGTGTTTCACCGCCCCTTTGGTCACGCCCCTCGTTATGTGGCAGACGGTGCGGCCTTAATCGGGGATGCGGCTCATCCGCTGACCCCAGCGGGGGGCCAGGGCGCCAATGCGTCGGTGGCGGATGCGGCAGCTTTGGCCCGGGTGGCGCTGCAAGCTTTTGAAAAAAATAATTTCTCAATGAAACAACTTTTTAGTTATGAAATGGAACGCAGGCCTGCAAATGAACGCTCCCTTCAATTCAGCGTCTGGGCCAACCGTGTTTTTCAAAGCCTGCGGATTTTACCCGGTTTGGGAGCTCTTCTTTTCCCCTTCCTAGAATCGGTTAATCGAAACCCTCAAGCTAAAAACCGGTTTCTTCAAAACATTACCCGCGCTTTCCAATCCACACCTCGATCCGCCTAGTAATTCGGGCGATTTCGTCTTTCTAAACCGCTCAAAGAAGTCCTTCCCGTTTTGTCAAAAAAGTGAGATTTTTCGCCCTTTTCTTGCAACCTTTAGGATCAGCAGGCATATTTTAAGCAATGGAAATCGAAGAAAAGATACATGATTCAAAAATCCTGATCATCGACGACGACGTTTCGGTCGGAATGGTGCTAGAAGAAGTGCTCAAGGATAATGACTACCCGACAGTGCGTTTTCTTTCGGACTCCCGCGAGGCCCGAAATGTTTATCAGGAATTTCATCCGGATCTGGTCGTGCTCGATCTCAAAATGCCGCATTTCGACGGGTTCCAAGTGATGGAACAATTTAAAGGTCTCCTCCAAGATTCTTTTATCCCGATCTTAGTGCTTACCGGAGAACCGGATGAGTCGCTTTGCCTTCGCGCGCTCAATTTTGGGGCTTCGGATTTTCTCAACAAACCCTACAACGCTTCGGAAGTAATCGCCCGCATTCATAACCTGCTTAAGATGCGTCAGTTGCAATCCACTTTAGAAAATAAAAATGATTTTTTGAAAGACAAGGTGGAAGAACGTACGGCCCAATTACGCCACGCCATTCAAGAGCTAGAGCAAATGCACGGGCAGGTGAAGCAAGCTTACATTGAAACCATTTATCGGCTAACCCGAGCGACCGAATATAAAGACGAAGAAACTGCCGACCATGTAAAACGCCTCAGTCTTTATTCGGCCGTACTCGGGAAGGCCATCGGAATGAACGACGCCGCGGTTGAAACGCTCCTCTATGCAAGCCCGATGCATGACATCGGCAAAATCGGGATTCCCGACAAGATTCTCTTCAAACGCTCCGCGCTGGATGAGGAAGAGTGGAAGATTATGAAAACTCACCCCCTCATCGGTTACGAAATTTTAAAAGACTCCAAAGTCCCCATCCTGAAGTTGGGGGCCATCATTGCCCTCAATCATCATGAGCGCTGGGACGGCTCGGGTTACCCCAAAGGTTTGAAAGGGGAAGAGATTCCGCTGGAGGCAAGAATCCTTGCTTTGGTGGATGTGTATGATGCCCTGCGCAGCAAGCGTCATTATAAGGAATCATTTAGTCATGAAAAGACCTGCCAAATCATCCTCGAAGGGGACGGCCGGGTGATGCCCGGGCACTTTGACCCCAAGCTTCTCGAGATCTTCCGCCAGATCCATCCGCAGTTTGAGAAAATCTTCGAAAAAAATAACCACTAGATAAACTCTGCCGAAAGAGTAGACTAACGAGGTTCTGTAACTTTGATATGAAGTTATATTTAGTCAACCCCTTATTCCCGCAAACGATTTGGTCCTTTGAAGGACTCCGTCCCTTCACGGGGACCCGTTTTTTGACCACCCCTTTGGGCCTTGCCACGGTCGCTGCACTCACGCCCTCTGATTGGGAGGTTGAAATCTCGGACGAAAACGTGGAAGAGATTAATTTTGAAACCGATGCCGACCTGATTGGCATCACGGCTTTTAATGTTCAATATCAAAGGGCGCTCGCCATAGCCGCGGAATTTAAAAAACGGGGCAAGACCGTAGTCTTCGGCGGTCCTTATTGCACGCTTTTTCCTGAAGCCTTTGAAGGCAAAGGAGATTACAGGATTTCGGGAGAAGCGGAAGAAATCTGGCCCCAGTTCCTGCAGGATTTTGAATGCGGAAGGGCGCGCGAGTTTTATTCGGCGAACGAGAAAAAGGCAAATTTAGAAACGAGTCCCGTGCCTCGTTACGATCTCGTTCGCGGCGAAAGATACAACGTGTGCTGCCTTCAAACCAGCCGCGGGTGTCCCTTCCAGTGTGAATTTTGCGATATCATTGTGACGGACGGCCGCATCCCGCGCATCAAAACCGTGGAACAGGTTATTGCCGAGGTCGACTATTGTGTTAAGCAGGGCGCTCACTACATTCTTTTTGGAGACGCCAATTTTATCGGGAACATGCCTTTTGCGCGTAGGCTCCTCACGGCCCTCGTGGAGTACTCTCAGAAAAAAGATTATCCGGTGGAATTTTGCTGCGAGTTGACGATCAACGTGGCTCATCATCCGGATCTCTTGGAACTTTTACAGGCCGCCAATTTTTATTCGGTCTTCATCGGTATCGAATCGCCTCGCCGTGAAAGTCTGGTGGAGACGAAAAAACTTCAGAACACGCGCAAGGACATTGTCGAGGACATCGCGAGGATTCATTCCCACCATATTTCAGTGATGGCGGGCATGATTGTTGGCTTTGATTCCGACGACCGGCTCATTTTCAAAGAACAGTTCGATTTCTTGAAGGAGCTGGGCGTTGCCTTCACGACCTGCGGTACGCTGATGGCGCTTCCCAACACGCCGCTTTTGAAACGGATGCGCTCAGAAGGAAGACTTTTGGACCTCGAGTGGAGTAGCATGAACGGGCATGGCGCCGCGGACTGCAATTTTGTCCCCAAGCAGATGACGCTTACCGAACTGCGCGAAGGCTACAATTGGCTCATCCGGTGTCTTTATCGCTACGACACATACTCGGATCGGCTCGTGACATGCTTGAACCGGTTTCGCAATCGGACGAAGGAGCATAAGCGCGCCAAGCTTGATGACAAATTTGGAATGTTGCTCGTGAAAGTTTTGAAATACTATCTTCTCACCTTCGATTTTGAGAGGATGAAATTTTTCTTAAAATCTTTTTGGCGGGTTGCGACCGAGGGCCCTTTTTCCAACGGCAAATGGCTCGAATTCTTCCGTTGGATTGCCACCCACCGGGCTTTTCGAAAATACGTCATGGAAGTACACGGTTTACCGGAAGGAAAAAATCCGGAACAGCCGCCTTTTACGGATATGCCCCTTCGCCTTAATCCCGAACCCGCATCCCGCATCGAAATTCTCACCGCCCCCCTCGCTCAATAAATTCCCTCCCAAGCCGTTAATTAAAGGAACGGGTTAACTCCCGAAGGAGGGAACAATGGCCAAAAAATTCTCACTGTTTTTAGGAATCGTCCTTCTCGCGGTGGGTGTTCTTGGATGGCGCGGGGGAGGGCATGACCACACCCTGATTATTTTTGGAATCAACATGAAGCATAACTTGGTTCACATCATTTCAGGGGCGGTAGCGCTTCTGGCAGGATTGGGGGGAGAAAAATACGCCAAGACCTTCTGTCTTGTCTTCGGCGCGGTTTATGGGCTTGTGACGATTGCGGGATTTCTTCATGTCGCCCAAGTCGTTCAACTTCTCAATTTAAACACAGCCGATAATTTTTTGCATTTGGGAATCAGCGTTGTCTCTCTGGGGGTGGGAGTCACTTCCAAGGGTTGATCCCGTCCGATTATTCGTTACCCTCAAGGCGGCGGTTCTTGAAGAACCTGCCGCCTTTTTGTTTTATTCAATGATAAAATAGGACTTTCTATGGCAAAGAAACTTGAGTTGATTGATGATCAAATGTGTTTCGGTTGCGGGAAGAAGAATTCCCGGGGACTCCAGCTTGATTTTGAACTCGACAAAGAAAAACGAAGACTCAAGACGCGGTGGAGGCCCGTCAAAGAACACCAAGGCTATGCCAACCTGGTCCACGGGGGAATGATTGGCCTTGTCCTGGATGAGATGATGGTCAATCTCTTGTGGGCGCTTAAAAATCCGGCGGTGAGCGCGCAGTTTAGCGTTCGTCTGCGCCGGCCCGCTATCGTGGGGGAGCCTCTGGATTGTGAAGCGTGGATCACGGAAGAATCAGGCCCGATTTTTCGCACAGAGGCCGAAGCCCGCAACGCGCGCGGTGAAGTGGTAGCCCTCGCCACCGCAAAGTGTTTGGTGATCAGCGAAGAAGACGAGTGAAGTTCATTTCTTGGAATATCAACGGACTTCGTTCCGTTTTAAAAAAAGGATTTCTCGATTTTCTTGAAGCCGAAGATCCCGACGTTCTCTGCCTGCAGGAAATCCGCGTTCATTCTTCAGAGTTAGACCTCACCCTCCCCCGCTATCAGTTTTATTGGAACTCTGCCGAGAGAAAAGGTTATTCGGGAACGGCGACTTTGAGTAAAGTCGAACCCCTGCGGGTTACAAATGGCATGGGACTCGAAGAGGATCAGGAAGGCCGTGTCCTGACGGCCGAATTCGCCGATTTTTTTCTGGTCAATGTTTACACGCCAAACTCCAAGCGGGATCTTTCGCGGCTCGGTTTCCGGCAAAAATGGGACACCGGCTTTTTGGATTATCTAAAAAAGCTTGAGCGGAGAAAACCGGTTATTTTTTGCGGGGACTTAAACGTGGCGCACGAAGAAATCGATTTAACCTACCCGAAGGCCAATATTCACAATCACGGATTTACACCCGAGGAACGAGCCGGCTTTGATCGGATTCTCAAAGCGGGATTTTTGGATTCCTTCCGGGAATTTCACAAAGAAGGCGGGCATTACACCTGGTGGAGTCAGTTGAGCAAGTGCCGCCAAAGAAATATTGGCTGGCGGATTGACTATTTTTGTATCTCGAAGGCACTTCGCCCGCGGGTGATTGAGGCCTCTATTTTGCCCAAAGTCCTAGGTTCAGATCACTGTCCCGTTGTCCTGGTCTTAAAGGACGGATAAAATAAATTAACGGCTGAGTAGGATTTGCATGATGAGTCTGTGGACCGTTGAACTATTCGCCATGCGGCGGTGTTTTTCATGGACCCGGATTTCTTTGGGTTTTGACTCTTGATAGTGACCTTCCATGCTGGCTGTGGTTACGATCAAATCACCGGAGTCATAACAAAAGGGTTTGCCTTGGCTGTTTCTGAATCGAAGCTCTTTTTTCGTGCCGCCAAATTCCGCCCGCGCAAGAGTGGGTCCCCAGGTGAAAACCAAAGAATAGGCCTGCAAAAAACCCGGAAGCGTTTTGGAGGCCTCATCCAAGACCCGGTGAAAATGATCCGCCCTTTCTAAGACAGCCTTCAAGTAACGAATACGTTTTCTCTGTTCTTTAAGGTATTCTTCTTTCCAAGTTAAACGAAACTGGCGCTTCAGCCGGTTTCTCAGACGACCTTCCTCTTTTTTACTGAAGACCGACCAACCGTAACGAATCCAGTTGGAATAATCATACAGATCTAATTTTACGGGAATGCCTTTGGGGTCCACAAATACCGGCTCACCCGACGGCGGAAGGAGTTCATAAAAAACAGGAGAGGTGAAGGCTTCATAGGGACTGAAATTCATGACGAAAGGAAGGCGAACAGGAGTAAACCCTTCATGCAATATTTGAAAAGCAAAAAGGGTTCCGCGGTGCGGCGCGCCGATCATAATAAGTTTCCGGATATTGCCGGCGCCGGCGTAAGTCGGTTTGGGATTGGGCTCGTCCAGAACATCTTTCTCGCCGTAAAGCGCGTAATAGCGGGCAATATAACTGGCATTGGAATGGGCGACGATATCAAAGCGCATGTTGTCTTGGCCAAAAAAAGTTTTTAGCTTCTCGATTTTTTGTGCAAGGAGCTGGGCATGCTCGACGTTGTCCCTTCGCCAGTCATAAATGAAGATAAAAAAATTATCGCCCCGTTTCGGATGATCGATGTCTCCTAATTGATAGCCGGGAGTTGTTTCGATGGTCTTGAGAAAACGTTTGTAAGTGTAAAGTTCCAAAAAAAGAGGAATGAGGCTGATTTTACTCATCAAGCCGCGCACGACGATATTGTCGCGGTTTTCTCTAAGGTTGGCGGAATCAATCGGCAGCGCCAATTCATCGCGGGGGACCACTTCAAAAAAACTTCGGGTGCTACCCCAGACGAGCGGCCCTTTCTCTCCCTTACCGAGTAATGTTCGGGTGACACCGGGAATTAAGATCACCGGTGTGACGGTTTTTTCAGGAGGGAGGGAAAGCTCTGAAAGGGAATTTCCCGGCAGAAAAGCCAGACATAGGATAAGCAGGAGGAACTTTCTCATATTCATATCATGTAAGGGGCGACATTCTACCAAACCCACCGATTTGACGCCAGAGGGGGGGATCAGTAAACTCCTGTCGTGATTAAGCTCCTTGGTTTGGTGGCAGCATTGATTCTTCCGCTGTGGAATATCCCCTTGATCGTCAAGATCTCCAAGCGTAAGTCCTCGAAAGACTTTAGCTTATGGTGGGCGGTGGGGGTGTGGGGGACACTTGTTTTAATGCTCCCTTCGGCGCTTGTCTCCGAGGACTTTGTTTTTAAAGTATTTAATGTGACGAACCTCGCCATTTTTAGCATCGTTGTGGTTCAGGTCCTGCGGCACCGTTAAAGAATTTCTCAATGGGATTCCGGTGCGGGATTGTAGGTCTTCCGAATGTCGGCAAATCGACTCTTTTCAATGCGCTGGCTAAAGCCAAGGTAGCGGCCTCCAATTATCCTTTCTGCACTATCGATCCGAATGTCGGCGTGGTGGCGGTTCCGGACCCGCGCCTCGATAAATTGACCGAGCTTTACCGACCCAAAAAAACGGTTCCCACCACCGTCGAATTTTATGACATCGCCGGCCTCGTCAAAGGCGCTTCCGTCGGCGAAGGACTCGGCAATCAATTTTTGGGCCACATCAAAGAAGTGGAGGCCATCCTCCATGTGGTCCGGTGTTTTGAAGACCCCAATATCGTGCATGTCTCGGGAACGATTGATCCGTTGCGTGATATTCAAATTATCGATACGGAGCTTTGCCTGAAGGATCTTGAAACAATCGGGGCCCGCTATGAAAAAACGCAAAAGCTCGCCGCATCGGGAAATAAAGAGGCGCGCGAACGGATGCCCCTTTATGAAAGAGTCAAAAAATCGCTGGAGGACGGAAGACCGCTCCGGCGCCTCGGCCTCTCTGAAGAAGAAAAAAAATTGATCCGGGACATGGCGTTTCTCACGCTGAAGCCCGTGCTCTATTGTGCGAATGTCGCAGAATCTGATTTGAAGGCCGACACTCCTCAGATAAGGGCGGTGAAGGATTGGGCTGAAAAAGAAATGGCCCAAACCGTCGTGATTTCGGGAAAGGTGGAATCTGAATTGATTGATCTGGCGGAAGCGGAGCAAGCGGAATTTTTGAAAGAATTGGGCCTGAAAGAACCGGGGCTTCACGCACTGATTCGAACGGGCTATCGGCTTCTCAAGCTCATCACTTTTTTTACAGCCGGAGAAAAAGAGGTACGGGCCTGGACCGTGCGCTCGAGCGCAAAAGCCCCCGAAGCAGCGGGCCAAATCCATTCCGATTTCGAACGCGGATTTATTCGTGCCGAAGTCATGAGTTATGATGATCTCATTCGTCTGGGCTCCGCCGCGGCTGTCAAAGAGAAGGGCCTACTGCGCATGGAAGGTAAAGAGTATACTGTCGCGGATGGCGACATCATGCTTTTCCGATTCAACGTCTAAATCGTGAAAAAAATTTTTCTCCTTTTAATTTTCATCCTGGGGTTTTGGATTTTTCCTTCATCGGCCCAGGCCGGGCAAGCGTCGGATGACCTCTCGGATGTTTACGGGGAAATCGGGACATTCGGCAACGATTTCAGCTCCGTTTTCGATTCGGCGCCCGATTCAAATTTTCCGGCCGATGCCAATTTCATCGAAGAGGAGGAAAGCATTGAAAATAAATTTTAGACTCCTCGGATTTTTCTTTCTTATTTTTTCGATCCCTCCTCTCGCTTCAGCCCAAAACTATGAACCCTCCCGGGAAGATATCCAATTTTTAGATCTCGTTCAGAAAAAATCTTTCGATTTTTTCCGTAAAGAACACCATCCGGTCACGGGTCTTGTGAAAGACAAGGCCAATAATTTTCAAAAAGATTCGAGTACGATTTCCAGCATTGCAGCGACCGGATTCGGGCTCGCCGCGATGACGGTGGGTGCACGGCGCGGATGGATTTCAAAAGATGAAGCCCAGAGCTATTGCCTCAAGACCCTCAACTTTTTCTGGAGCAATATGCAGACAGAGCACGGATTTTTCTACCATTTCGTCAATTGGGAGACCGGCAAGCGCGTCAATCGCAGCGAAGTCTCCTCGATTGATACCGCACTTTTTCTGGCCGGGGCGCTTACTGCAGGAGAATTTTTTAAAGGGACCGAAGTGGAGGAGCTCGCCAAAAAAATTTATGAACGGGTCGATTTTCCTTGGATGTTAAATGGCGGCGATACCCTGGCCATGGGGTGGGACCCCCAGCAGGGATTTCAAAAGCCGCGGTGGGAACAATATAACGAATCGCTGATCCTTTACATCCTGGCGATCGGCTCGCCGACCCACCCGCTTGCGCCCGAGAGTTGGTACCATGTCAACAAAAGGATCGGGGTTTACGGTCCTTACGTCTTAATTTATTCACCGCCCCTCTTCACCCACCAATATTCCCAGATCTGGCTCGACCTGCGGAATAAACATGACGGTTTCGCAAATTATTTCGAGAATTCCCGTATTGCGACACTGGTCAACCGGCAATTTTGCCTGGATCAAAAGCGCCATTTCCGGACTTATTCGGAAAATGTTTGGGGTCTTACCGCGTCTTTGAGCCCTCACAGTTACAAAGCTTATGGCTCGGGACCCGGCGGTGCGCTTCATGACGGCACAGTGGCTCCGACGGCGGCGGGGAGTTCCATTGTTTTTACCCCTGGGTTTTCCATACCGGCCCTTCGAACGATGTACAAAAAACACAAACAAAAGATTTGGGGCAAATACGGTTTCACGGACGCCTTCAACCTTGATAAGAATTGGACGGCGCAGGAAGTATTGGGCATCGATCAAGGCCCGCTTCTTTTAATGATCGAAAATTACCGGTCGGAATTTCTTTGGAAACTTTTCATGCAACATCCGGCTATTCTACGCGGATTGGACTTGGGGGGATTCCAAACCGGAACGCTTTCGCTCAAGGCACCGCAGCGGCCGACGGTGCTGGTAGAACCTGCCCAAGAGAAAATTCGCATCGACGGCAATTTGGAAGAATGGAAAAACACTTCTCCCTTAACCCTTCATTCTCCGCACCATAGGGAATTGGGAGAGATCTCGAGCGCGGAAGATCTTCACGGAGAAATTTTTCTGGCTTGGGATTCCCAATATCTCTATTTAGCCGCCCGGATTACCGATGATAGTCTGATTGCGCAGAAAAAAACAAACAAAATCTGGCAAAATGATCTCTTGGAAATTTATATCAATCCGGACGGCGGGGGACTCCAGTGGGGAAATCCGAAAGATATCCAACTGGGGATCGGCCCGAGCCCGTCATCCCGCGAAGCGCAAAACTGGGCCTGGTTTCAGGGTTTTGATCCCGAGGCGCGCGGGCTCATGAAAAGCCGTATGCGGCGCCGGGAGGGCGGGTATGACCTCGAAGCAAAAATTTCTTGGAAATTTCTTAAAATTTCACCCCGGCCCAACCTGAACTTCGCTTTTTCTCCGGCGATTCACGATATCGACAAGGACGGAAGCGAAGGGAAGCTTCAATGGTTTTACCTGCCCGAAGGAAAATCGGGGAAAATTTTTCTAGGTCGCGCCCTTCTAAAATAAAGGCGGATGAAAAAACTCGCTTTCTTTTTCGGACTCTGTTTTGTCCCGCGCTTGGCTTACCACTTATGGAACCCCGTTCTTGATCCCGCCTCAAACTATTACTGGAGGTTATCCGATAGTTTGCTCCGTTTCGGAACCCTCGGGTTTGACGGCGTAAGGTCCACCGCTTTCGAACCCCTCTATCCTTTATTTCTGGGGGTTTCCCGCTGGCTTACGCGAGACCATTTCTTAGGGGTGATTTTGCTGCAGATCGCCGTTGCCTCGATCGGCTGCATTTATTTTTATAAGCTTTGCCTTGAGGTTTCGAAAAATGAAACGCTCGGAGCGATCGGCGTTTTTTTGTACTCCTTCTACCCTTATTACGTTCATCAGTCGACGCGGATTACCGAAATTCCGATTTTGACAACGCTCTTAATTCTTTTTTGTTATTATTTTTCGCGCGCTACCGATGTCAAAAATTTTTTTTCCTCGGGAATTGCTTTGGGGCTTCTTCTTCTCATCCGATTCGCGGTGCTTCCCATTGGTCTTTTTGCCCTGACGGCCCTGCTTTTAAAAAAACGCTTTCTGGGTTTTTTTGTGACGTTGGCCGCAACGCTACTTCTCGTATTTCCTCTTCTTCTTAGAAATTACCGCTTGGACGGATCCTTTCTTCTGACACGAAGCGGTTTGAATTTTTTCGAAGCCAACGGCCCCTATTCGGACAAAATGATACCGGCCTACAGTACCGACCTTCTGAATGTCTATGCCTATGACCTTTTGGGAAAAGAACCCAAAGAAAAACCATTCACCGAGGCCGGGCAAGTCGATCGATTCTTTACCCATAAAGCCCTTCAATTTATAAAGGAAAATCCCTTTCGGACTCTGAAATTAAAACTTCTGAACCCGGTCTATTTATTCCATCCACGAATCGTGCCTTATCATGGGTTAACCGAAAATACCCGCCTCCTCTTCGATGAAACCGGAGGTTTTAGAGTTGAAAATTTTTCTTCCAGAGAACCAGTGGGCGAATGGGCCCATACGATTGCTTACAGCTTGATATTTTTGACAGCGATTTACGGAGTCTTTTTAAGAAAGAATCAATTAGAGAGAGACACGGTTCTCTGGGTTGTCATCCTAGGGTTTGTCATTGTGTATTCCGTCTATTTTCCCACCACCAAACTGCGTGCTCCCATGGATTTTACGCTTATGTTTTATTCCGCCTGCGCTCTGAGCCGATGGATCCCCACAGCCTGACGATTTTTTTTCCTTGTTACAACGATGCGGGGATGATTGCGGATCTCGTGGCAACGGCAGACGAAGTTGCGAAAGAATTTACGGCGGATTATGAAATCATTGTGGTGGACGACGGTTCAGAAGACAAGAGCCGGGAAATTTTAAGAAAATTAAGGACCCAATACCCTCGCCTTCGTCTCGTCTTTCACGAAAAAAATCAAGGTTACGGGGCGGCCCTTCAGTCAGGATTTCGTAGCGCCACAAAGGACTGGGTTTTTTACACCGACGGCGACGGCCAGTATGACATTAAAGAAGCCCGCTCTTTTTTCGGCCTGCTTCAAAACGGCGTCTCGCTCGTGAACGGTTATAAGATCTCACGCCACGACCCGTGGCCCCGGGTCCTGACCGGGAATCTTTACCGTGGACTCATGCGTCTTTTTTTTAAATGTCCGGTCCGCGATGTGAATTGCGATTTTCGTCTCATTCGCCGCGACGTCTTTGATGCCATCCAGCTTCATCATACGAGCGGGGCCATTTGTATGGAATTGGTGAAGAAGTTGGAATGGGCCGGTTTTCATTCCGTGGACTATCCGGTTCATCATTATCCGCGTCGTTACGGGAAGTCTCAGTTTTTTCGCCCCAAACCGATCTGGCAAACCAGCGTGGATCTTTTCAGACTCTGGTGGGAGTTAAGGAAATGACGAATTGGGCAGGCAAAAAAGTTTTGATTGCAGGAGGTCTCGGATTTATTGGTTCTAATTTAGCGCGCCGGCTGGTGGATTTGCGGGCGGAAGTCATTCTCGTGGATTCACTGATTCCCCAACACGGAGGGGATCTTCGTAATATTGCGGGCATTGAGAATCGCGTCCAATTTCACAAGCTCGATGTTCGGGAAGAAGCCAAAATCATCCCGCTTTTGGATCGTCAGGATTATCTTTTTAATTTGGTGGGGCAGACGTGCCATCTCGATTCGATGCACGACCCTTTTACCGATTTGGAAATAAACTGCTCGAGCCAGCTTTCCCTTTTGGAAACCGTCAGAAAATATCATCCCGCGGTCAAAATTATTTTTGCGAGCACGCGCCAAATTTACGGCGTGCCGGATTACCTTCCGGTCGATGAGGCTCACCCGCTGCATCCGGTCGACACGAACGGAATCCACAAAATGGCGGGGGAGTGGTATCATCGGCTCTACCAAAAAATCTACGGCCTGCGAGCCTGCATTCTGCGTCTGACCAATACGTACGGGCCTCGGATGCGAACAAAGGACGCGCGCCAAACTTTTCTTGGTTGGTGGATTCACCAAATATTGGCAGGCGAGAAAATTAAAATTTTTGGGACAGGTAAACAGTTGCGAGATTTTACTTTTGTTGAAGACGCCGTAGAGGCCCTGTTAATGGCTGCTTCAGATGAAAAAGCGGACGGTCAGATTTTTAACTTGGGAGGCGAGGGCCGCGTTTCTCTTGAAGAGTTGGCAGAGCTTCTGGTGGAAATCCACGGATCGGGAAGTTATCAGATCGTACCTTTTCCGAAAGATCTTAAAGCCATCGATATCGGAGACTATTACGCCAATTATCGGTTCATTCAGGATCGGCTGGGCTGGCGTCCGAAAACGGGTCTGAAAGAAGGCTTAAAACGAACGTTGGATTACTGCCGCGAATCCTCCCAGGCGAAGCCCGCTACTTAGATTCTGATTCTTCGTTGATGCGCGAGCGGATTTTTCCCAAAAGACCGGTCAGTTCTTTTTTGGCCGTACCGCCGACTTCGCTGATCGTTTGCGTTCCCTCGTCAACAATCTTCTTTCCAACATCCGGCCCTTGTTCGAGCAGCTTGGTCTGGGTTTCTGAAAGCATCTTACCCCCAAACTGACGAGCCGTATTGACGGAATTTCTCAGTTGATTCTCGAGATCCGCCGGATTGACTCCGAGGTTCCCGAAAGGCGCGGCGGTCACAACCTTCATTAAGATCACGTTCACAATGGATTTCGGATCACTGATTCCTTTAAAGATCTGCTTATCCACATGCAAATCGACGGAGACTTTCTTCGGGACCAGGCTTGAGCGGTCATTGTAACGGACGTGTCGGATCGTCAACTCCAGTTGATCGAGATAAAAAGGCGTTGCCGTCTTTTTGGGAGCCGGCGCGGGTTGGGCAGTTTCGGTTTTGGCTTTTTTGGCCGGTTTTAAAAGAGAAAGGTTGGAAACCCCCTTGGGGTCTTTTTCCACATTAAATTCCTGGATATTAAGGCGCAATTCCGGAATGTGGATTCCTTCTTTGTGAAGGAGGGCCGGAAGATCAAGCTGAAGATAAATTTCCGGGATATCCGCAAAGACCCTTTCCTGGAACCGGCGGGGATTGAGGAGAACCAAATCTTCGATCAGGATGGAGCCTTTTTCAGGGATCAGATGCAATCCCTCTATTTTGGTATGAAAGCCGGTAAGGGATTGGACCGCCGTGGTCAGTACCACCTTGAGGACCCAATCGTGTGCGAAATAAATCGCGCCGAAAAGGGCACCGACGAGAATGAAGATGAATACAAAAAGCGAAATGAAGAATTTCTTCAAAGGAAACCTCCTCTCGATTTGGGGTTTAACGATACATCCGAAGATAGCGGCGTGTCAAGGCGATGAGAAAAAGCGGTGTTAGGAAAATTCCCGCAAGGGCTTCGTGGGCGGCAACGATTCTTGTCCAACCCATTGGAAGATAATCCCCGAAACCAACGGTCGTGTAAGTGATCATGCTCATATATAGCGCTTCAAAAAAAGAAACCGAACGGATGACCCCCTGATGCAGGACTTGACCCGAGAATGAATAAAACGTCGCGCTTAAAAGAATAACCCCTGCGGCCAGAAGAAAAGTTCGGAACGGGCGTTCGCCGTATCCCCAAGTAATGCGGCCGAAGGTGTTAAGCGCCCAGCGAAGAAAAGCGGTGAAGCGATCCTTCAGACGAATGTTTCGAGACAGATCCGCGAGCCCCCATTCTTTTCGGGAGTGGACGAAAATTTCCCAAGAGAGCTTCGCGTCGGCAATCTGAGATCTGTAAAAGCACATTGAATAATGCTCCGAATCCGCCTCCTTTTCGTAAAGGAGAGCTGCTTCGCGGAAAAGAGATCGCGCGTAATCATAATGCTTGGCATTCATCGCTTCTTGAGCGGCGAGATCGTTTCGAGTAGCGGCATTGCGAAGAGGTTGCCAGCCGGTACGGATATTCCAACACGTGGCCGCGGAAGCGAAACAGACCGCAGCCTTCAGGTGTTCACCCGCATCGCGGTAAAGATTTCCCGCTTCATCGAAGGCGCTAAAGGCCTCTTCTGTTTTTTGTTCCGAGCGCAGACGATGCGCGTTGCGTTCCAGGGCAATGGCTGGTTCGAGCATTTTCAAATTAAATTGGAAGCAAAATGGCGTTCGGCATAGCGCCGGTACAAACCATTTGGTTGCGTGATGAGTTCTTCATGTTTTCCTTCTTCAATAATGCGGCCTTGGTCCATCACCACGATGCGGCTTGCATGTTTGATCGTGGAAAGGCGGTGGGCAATGATGAGAGCCGTTCGGCCCCCAAGGAGTCTGAGGAGCGCCTGCTTGATGAGTTCTTCCGATTCCGCATCCAGGGCAGAAGTTGGCTCATCCAAAATTAAAACCGGCGCATTTTTTAAAAAGGCCCGTGCGATCGCAAGGCGTTGTTTTTGCCCACCCGAGAGCTTGAGTCCCCGCTCGCCGATTTCGGATTCGTAGCCTTCCGGAAGGGTCCGGATGAAGGTATCGGCAAAAGCCGCTTTCGCAGCCTCGAAAATTTCCTGATCCGTCGCCTCGGGTTTTCCGTAGCGCAGATTCTCGGCAATCGTGCCGCTGAAGAGGATCGGCTCTTGGGGAACGATCGCGATTTGTTGACGAAGCGATTTAAGTGAGGTCTCGCGGATATCCAAAGAATCGAGTGTGATCCTGCCGTTTGTTACGTCATAAAATCGTGCGAGGAGTTTGACCAAAGTTGATTTGCCCGCGCCGCTCGGGCCCACCAGAGCGGCCGTTGTTCCCGCCGGAATTTTAAGGGAGAAATTTTTCAAAACTGCTCCACCGCCGTTGTATCGGAAGAGAACATCTTCGAAGGAAATTTCCCCGCGTACCTGCTCCAATTTTTTGGGAGTTGGATGCTCTTTGACTTCCGGATAAGTATCGAAAACTTCATAGATCCGGTCCATCGCGGCGAGACTATTAATGAGGATGAGGTTGAGATCGGTCAGCCGCTGGATGGGTTGATAAAGCATCGCAAGATAAGCATAGAAAGCCATGAGCGTTCCCACCGAAAGGCTGCTGTTCCAGACCTCGATCACACCGTACCAGAGCACCAGAATCGGCCCGACGGCTGTAAGAAATCCGGTGACGCCCAAGGCGATGGATTGGAGCTTTACGTTAGAGAGTACGGTATCGAGGTAACGCTCGCTTTGTTCTTTAAATTCCCGCGCCTCGGCTTCTTCCTGTGTGAAAGATTGGATCGTCGAAATTCCGGCGAATTGTTCGTGGAGGTCACCCGAAATTTCCTGCAGCTGGTCATGGATCATCCGGCTTTTTGCCTTGATACGTTTTGTTAGGGCGTGGCCGATCACCGCATAAAAGGGAAGGACGCTCAAGGAAACGAGGGCCAATTTCCAATGGAAAAGAAAAAGGACCACTACGATCGCCACAACACACGCCAGATCCATCGCCGTATTAACAAGGGCAGTCCCGACGAAATTTTGGGCGGAGGCGATGTCGCCCGTCATTCGGGCAACGACCGCGCCGATTTTTTCACGATCAAAAAAACTGAGGCTCATGCGCTGGACGTGAAGGTAAAGCTCCTGGCGCAAATCGAAAATAATCCGGTGTCCGGCCCAACCCGCGAGATAAGAACGGAAATAACTCACCACGGCATAGATCAGATAAAGCCCGCACAGACCCGCCATCAAAAAGTGAAGTTCTGTCAGGCGATGGGGACTACCCGGTTTTAGAAAATCATCCACCAAAATTTTAATGGTCCAGGGAAGGACGAGCGGAATCAGATAGCGGACGATTCCGAACGCAACGGCCGTCAGGATGACCGGACGGTAAGGGCGGATGTGGGACAAAAAGCGAGCCAGACTATTTCGGGGTGGTTTTGGATTCATACGATTGAAATTCAGTATAACATGGCATGCAAGTCGCCCGGGTAAGCGCGGCTTGCATTTTCCGGCTTCGCCTGATATTATTCAAACACTTAATAGTTAATGGACTTAACCATTTAAGACCCCCGAGGACCCCATGACCGAAAAAGAAGAATTTGTCCGGCAGTTTCGGGAAGTCCAGCCGAAGTTCTCGCGCTTTTATGCGCGGCTCCTGGCGCGGGCCAACCTTTCTTTTCCCCAATACGCCCTGATGAACCAACTCCTAAACCGCGGCGAAGTCTCTATGACGGAAATAAGCGCCAAACTCCAAATCTCAAAACCCGCCGTAACGAGCCTCGTCGATCGCCTCGAAAAAAATAAATTATTGAAAAGAATTTCTCACCCAAAGGACCGCAGGATCTCGCTGCTTCAAATCCAGCCAAAAGGCGAAAAAATTGTCCGCGAAGCGCAGGCTGATGTCCTGCATTTTCTCCTGAAGACTTTTGAAGCGTTAAGTGCGGGAGAGCGCAGGACCATCACGCGTTTTTACCGTTTGCTCTCCCAAACCTTGGACCGACCCCCCGCGTTAGGAAAGAGAAGATATCGATGAAAAAAATATTCATTTTTTGGACCCTTCTCTTCGGATGTTTTTTATTTCCCTCCTTCGCGGCTCCGCCCCCGGCTGAAAATACGCCTCTGACTTTGAGGGCTTGCTATGAACTTGCTTTGAAAAGAAGCGAGACGGTGGCCATTCAAAAAGAAGAAATTGAGGAAGCGGAAGCTCAGATTTTCGAAGCCACGAGCGAAGCCTTGGGGGATGTGGATTTCGTCATGGAAAAATTTCACCAGGCGAACCCGGCCGGAGGAGGCGATAGCTCTTCCATTGGTCGCACCTTTACGGATCCGGAGCGTCTGGAGAGCCGGTTCACAATCAGTCAGCCTCTTTTTAGGGGATTCAGAGCGTTGGGTGCGCTTACCGGTGCGGGGAGTTTGACGAAACAGCAAAAAGAGGAATGGTTCCGAGCCAAAGAACTTCTTTTTCTCGATGTGGCGAATGCATTCTACGGGCTCTTGCGGGAGAAAAAAGATCTGCGGGCCTTGCAAGAGATCCACGTGCTGATCCGTCACCGGATTGAAGAATTAACAGAACGCGAGCAGATCGGACGCTCCCGCTCGAGTGAAGTGGTCACGGCCACGGCGCGGATGAAGGCCCTCGAGGCCGAGCGGGCCCACACCCGCGGGAGTTTAAAAGTCGCCCGCCATGTTCTGGAATTTTTGACCGGCATTGAATTGGGCGGCCGAAGGCTTGCGGAAGAAAACCTCCCGCAGGAGCCTTCGCGGGAGATTTCCGATTATCTGGCCGCGGCGGAACTGCGCTCGGATGTTCAGGCGGCGAAGCAGTCGATGAAGACAGCACGACAGGGGATCGTGGTCGCGCAAAGCGAATTTTGGCCTGAACTTTCCTTAGAACACAATCGCTACCAGCGGCGCGAAGGGGTTCAGGCGGATATCGATTGGGATCTTCTTTTTAAACTGGATGTGCCTCTCTTCCGCGGCGGAGGGACCGTCGGCAAAGTCAAAGAAGCCGTGAGCCGCTGGAAAAAAGAAAAACTCGCCTACTCTCTTGCGCTGCGCCAAGCTGAGTTCGAGATCAAAGAGGCTTATCAAAATTGGATTGCATCCGTGGCAGAGGACGCCTCCCTCAAAGAAGCGGTGAAATCCGCGGCGGATAATTTTCGTCTTCAAAGAGAGGAGTACAAACGTAACTTGGTGAGTAATCTCGACGTCATCACCGCGTTGGAATTTTTGCACCAAACCCGCCGGGATTCGAACCACGCCTATTATCAAATGAAGGAAAATTATTGGGGGCTGCGCGTCGCCGCAGGAGAAAAAATTTGAACCTCTCCGAAGTCTCGATTAAAAATCCCGTCTTCGCGTGGATGCTGATGTTTGGCCTCATGGTCTTTGGCTTCTTAAGCTTCCGCGGCATGGGAGTGGGTCAGATGCCCGATGTGGATTTTCCCGTGCTCAGCATTAACATCAGGTGGGAAGGCGCCGCTCCGGAAGTGATGGAAACCGACGTGGTCGATATCATCGAAGATTCCGTCATGGGCGTCCAAGGGATCCGCGAAGTTTCCTCCTCCACCCGGCAGGGCAACGCAGAAATTTCTCTGGAGTTTGAGCTCGAGCGTGATATCGATATCGCGCTGCAAGAAGTGCAAAGCAAACTCTCGGAAGCGGGCCGCCGCCTTCCCCGCGAAATCGATCCGCCTGTCATCACGAAGGCCAATCCTGAAGACCAGCCGATCATGTGGCTGGGGGTTACCAGCACTCATTCGCTGCGTGATCTCATGGAATTTGTAGACACGCAGGTAAAAGACAAATTCAAAACCATTTCCGGGATCGGTGAAATTTTTCTGGGAGGCTTCCTCGAGCGAAATCTGCGCGTGTGGTTGGATGCGGCAAAACTCGACGCTTATCAACTGACCGTGCAGGATGTGATCCATGCGATCCAGCAGGAACATGTCGAGGCGCCGGCCGGCCGGCTGGAAACCCGAGAGCGTGAGTCCACCGTGCGCGCGATGGGCGAAGCAAGATCCGTTGAGGAATTTGGAAACATCATGATTACCCAGCGCGGCGGGCAACCCATCTATCGTCCCGTTCCATTGAACAAGGTGGCAAGAATTGAAGACGGGCTTGCGGATGTGCGCCGCATCTCGCGCGTGCAAGGGGTTCCGGCAGTGGGGCTCGGCATCCGCAAACAACGCGGCGCCAATTCGGTGGATGTGGCAAGGAAGGTCAAGCAACGGATGATGGAAATCAAAAAGGAATTGCCGGAAGGCTACGACATCGGCATCAATTTCGACAGCACCCGTTTCATTGAAGATTCGGTGAAGGAACTGGTTTTTACACTCATCTTATCCGCGCTTCTTACTTCCGTGGTCTGTTGGATGTTTCTGGGTTCCTGGAGTTCAACCCTTAATATTTTGTTGGCTATTCCCACGTCAATCTTGGGGACTTTTATCGTGTTGAAGTTTGCCCACTTCACACTCAATACATTTACCCTTCTCGGATTATCCCTCGCGATCGGCATCGTGGTCGATGATGCCATCATGGTGTTGGAAAATATTGTCCGCCACCGCGAGAAAGGCGAGACTCAGCAGGATGCCGCGCTGAAAGGGACGCAGGAAATCAGTTTCGCTGCGCTCGCCGCAACGATTGCGATTGTGGCGATCTTCCTTCCCGTCGCCTACATGAAAGGAATCATCGGGAAATTTTTCTTTCAATTTGCCGTGACGATCTCAGCGGCCGTGATGCTCTCTTTGTTGGAAGCGCTGACGCTCGCCCCGATGCGTTGTTCCCAATTTCTGGAAGTGGGGGAGCGCAAATCCGAATTCGGACGCTGGTTTGAAACAGGGATGCGCCGCATGACGGAAATGTACGCAAAAACTCTCACCTTCACCCTCGAGAAAAGAAAACGGATTTTGCTGGGGGCTGTTCTCTTTTTTGGCTTTTCAATGGGTTTTGCCTCCTGCCTCCGGAAAGAATTTGTGCCGGCCCAGGACCAGAGCATGTTCATCGCGCGGCTCAAAACTCCGATCGGTTCTTCCATGGCATTCACGAGCGAGCGTTTCAAAACAGCCGAGGCTCTCGTGATGAGCCGCCCCGAGGTGAGCCGTTATTTTTCGGCCGTGGGAGGACTGGGCGGCGGAGAGGTAAATACCGGAATTGTTTTTATCACCTTGAAAGCCCCCGGAAAACGGCCGGTGGACCCGAAACTCAAACACCGTTTGAGCCAGCAGGAGATTATGGATTATTTCCGCCGGGAATTTAATAAACTTCCCGACACCAGAGCCGTCATCCAGGACCTTTCCACGCGGGGGTTTGCGGCCCAACGGGGATTTCCCGTGGAATTTACCGTGCGCGGGCCCGAGTGGGAAAAACTCGTTTCTTTTTCGGAAACGGTTCAGGAAAAAATGAAACAAAGCAATTTTTTCGTGGACGTGGATACGGATTATCTGGTCGGCATGCCGGAGATCAGGGTTTATCCGGATCGCAACAAAGCGTTTGAGCGGGGGGTGAGCGTCGGCTCCATTGCCCAGACGATCAATGCGATGATCGGCGGAGAACGGGTTGCGAAATACACCAAAGGCGGGCGCCGCTATGACGTGCGCGTCCAGCTGGAGGCCGAAAAAAGGCAAAAGAAAGAAGATATCGAAAAACTTCTCGTATGGAATAACCGGGGAGAGCTCGTCCGTCTGGCCGACGTGATTGATGTGAATGAACGCTCGAGTCTTCTCGCCATCACGCGCCGCGGCCGCGAACGCGCCATCGGAATTTTTGCCAATGTCGTGCCCGGGAAATCACAGGCCCTAGCGATTGAAAAGGCTACGGCAATCAGTAAAGAAGTTCTCCCTGCCGGCTACCGCGCTGTCTTTAGCGGAACGAGCCAAACCTTTAAAGAATCCTTTCAAAGTTTGCTCTTTGCTCTCTGGCTCGGCATTTTGGTTTCTTATATGGTGCTGGCGAGCCAATTCAATCACGCCATCCATCCGCTCACGGTTTTGTTGGCGCTTCCTTTTAGTATCTCGGGGGCTTTTCTTTCTCTTTGGATGGCGAACCAGTCCATTAATATCTTCAGCTTAATCGGTCTGCTTCTTTTGATGGGAATCGTGAAGAAAAATTCCATCCTGCTCGTGGAATTCACCAATCAAATGCGCGAGCGGGGGATGAGTCCGATCGAGGCGTTAAAAACTGCGTGTCCGATTCGTCTGCGTCCGATCCTCATGACTTCCGTAACCACCATTGCAGCGGCGGTGCCGCCGGCTTTAGCTTGGGGCCCCGGAGCCGAGACACGCATTCCGATGGCTGTTGCCGTCATCGGAGGCGTCACCGTCTCCACAATCTTAACCCTTTTTGTCGTCCCGGCCGCTTACCTTGTCCTCGTTCCCTTCGAAAAGACAGGAGCCTTCACGAAACATTTTCGCGAAGGCTCCCAAAAACTGGCGACAAAAATTTTAAACCGCTAATCGTTATCCTTTTCTATCTTCTTTTTCCCTTTGCGTTTTCCTTTATGTTTTTCTGTTTCAGCGGCTTTTTTTTCAAGACCGGGCGGCATGTCCGCATCTCCCCAGCCTTTCTTTTCGCCGTGCGTCCAGCCGGGAGGATTACTTCCCTCAGCCCTTCCGTGGCTATGTTCACTACGGGCAAAAACCGGAGTGCTACTTCCTACCGCAAAAGCTACTGCCAAAACCAAACTTGATCTGAGCATCTTTTTCATAAGCCCTCCTACTGATTAAACAGTATACGCCTGGCCACAAGCCCTATCTTGCTAAAAAAGATTAAAATCTCATATAAAAAGATCGGCTCTGTTGAATTCCCGCTTTTTGTTTGAAGGTTCCCATTCCCAAAGGTAGGTTTATCGGGTGGAGAAAGTAACGAATGAAAAACCCGGAAGAGTGGGGAAATTTAAAGAACTCAAACACGCAAAAACTAACAAGAGGAGGCGATTTCCTTCTGTCAATTTGACGAAAGGATAGGCCTATGCAATCTTTGAGAACGCACCTTTGCAGGGAACAACCAATGCCCCAAAACACCTTTTGCGGGAGAGGGAGCAGGGTTTCACGGCGAATTATTTCCTGCCTTCTAATTGCGACCTTTATAAATCTCCAAATTGTCTGGGCTGAAGGAATTCCTTTAACGAGTCAAACGACTCCGCAGCCCGAAACAAGCCCTCAAACTCAAAGCACCTCTCCCGCGCCAACTTCTCCGGCACCCACCTCTCTTCAATTTCTTAGCACCACTTCACCGCTCCAGCCTGCGGAGATCGAAAAGAAAGTTTCCTATGACACTTCGGGGACTTTAAAGGCTTCGAACATTACCACTCTGCCCGGGAATCCCCGCCCTTACCTTATGGCCGGCTCCAATTTGGAAGCCAAGATTTCCTCTCCTTCATCGGATCGTTTTCAGTTGGATTACAGGGTCCTGCAATCAAGCGCCGTTTCCGGATTCACAATTTCTTTTGACGATGCCGGTACGACTACCATCGAAACCAGAAGCCTTTCGAGTCTGACCAATCTCATCGTGGGGCTGCAAGGCAATGCCTCCTCCGTCAAACTTAGTTTTACGGATGGCAATGGCAATAAAGATACTTTTGTGCTGACGGGAGTTTCCCAGACTGTAGAAAATTTCTGGAAAATTCCGCTTTCGATGCTGGCCTCCACGGTGGATAAAAACAAAATTAGGCAAATTGATTTCTATGTGGATAGCTCGACAGGATTGGCTTCTAGCGGGAATGTTTTAATCCGTATCAAAGATCTTCAGACGACTCCGTCAAAACCCACGGTGGCTTCGGTTCCTTCCACCACGACTCAAAGCATGCTGACGCTTTCAGGAACCAAAGAGGCGGATACAGCCGTCATCATTAACGGAATTGAAATGGTCGCGAGAAACCGTTCAACGACATGGTCTGCGACCGCCCAACTTACCGCGGAGGGAAATAATTCTTTCAAAATTCAAACTAAAAACGTGCTTGGGAAATTAAGTGCCACCAAATCCATTACTGTAAAAAGAAACGCGACCCTTCCCGTGGGATCCATCGACATTAATTCGGGCGCTGTTTATACAGCCTCTCCTACCTTGGCTCTGAATCTTTCCGCATCCGATCCGGCCGGGATCGACAAGATGAGTTTTTCCACCGATAACTCAAATTGGACGACGCCCGAAACTTATCAAACTTCCAAAACTTTTACGCTTCCCCCCGGAGACGGACAAAAAACAATTTATGTGAAGTATTACAACAAGGCCGGAGTCGCGAGCCAGGTTTATTCAAAATCTATTGTTTTGGATACGATGGCCCCCACCGGAACTGTCGTTCTCAATGACGCTGCGATCTACGCATCTTCCGCCAACGTAACCGTGAGTCTTTCCGTCACCGACACCGGAACAGGCGTGGACAAAATGCGTTTCTCAACGGACGGTGGCGCAACTTGGAGCACTTGGGAAAATTTTTCTCAAACGCAGGCCTTGATTCTTCCTGCGGGAGAAGGAATCCACGAAATCAAAGTCGGAGCGAAAGACAAAGTGGGAAAAGTTTCTGTCTTTTCGGATTCAATCACACTCGACACAATACCTCCGGCAGTTGTCCTTGTCTCCGCCACGCGGGTGGATCAGCCCGTCTACACTTTCGTTTATAAAGTAGACGGTGTCGAAGCGTCCGAATCCTCACCCGTCTCTCTTCATGACGGTGAAAATGTGATCGAAAGAACTTTCAGGGATGAGGCGGGAAACGCAACCCAAGTTACATGGACGATTGTTTACCATCAGGTTAACCCCATCCCGCTTGAACGCGTGATTGTCAATTCCGCATTTTCTTACACGGCGACAGGCGAAACTGAAAAGGCTCAACTCGCCGACGGGCAAATTCATTACAACCCCGCGACTTTTGATTTAGAAATTTTGGATGCCGGAGGAAACATCGTCAGAAAACTCGAGGTCCCTGTTCGAGTTCCGCCTGAGGGAACCAATCTTTTGTCCGTTTCGCTGGAAGGGGGGACGAAAGTTTTTTACGAGAACGGACAAATCCAGCACCTCATTTTTCAAGACGGAAGTTTTGTCCAAAATGTGGTCCTTGATAGCGAAGGAAAAATTAAAGAGGCGGTAATTTTTTCAGCCGACGGACGGATTCTTTTAGTGGCGGGAGGCGTGCTTTTGCGGGAAATTTCACCGCAGGGTGTGAAGACCGACTACACGCCGGACGGTTTGATGGTGCGCGAAATCCCGCCCCAAGGAGAGACAACTTTTTATTATTACGAAGCCAGAATGCAAAAAATCTGGGTCCGCCACGGCGATTGGGTCACTCGTTACGATAGCCAAGCGAGACTCGAGTGGGTTTCTTCGGGCACCGTGACGCGAAAGTTTGATTCCGGAATCCTGACCGAGATTTCAACCCCTCAGGGGGTCGTGACTTATTCTTTAAACGAAGAAACATTGAGTGACGGGAAAAAGATTTTCAAGATCGAAGCCCAAAATCCGGATCCGCTCAATCCGGAAATCCAAATCCGGCGCGCAATTTTTGATGACCAAAGAAATCCGCTGTCGATGACTTTGATGGACGGCACCCAGCTTACTTTCACTGATGGCCTTGTCACAAGCGTGGTGGATCCGGCCGGAAAAGAAACTACTTATGACTATCAAGCAAATCAGGGGCTTCTTCTCCAATTGGGCGTGAACCGGGCCGGAGTGCGAAGCGAATACGACGCGAGCGGGAAGCTTTCCAAGATCACGGCCAATGACACGACTTTCCAAATTCAAGACGGCAAAATCGCTTCCCTCGATTTAAAAGACGGCTCCAAAGTTTTGGATCTCACATTAGATGAAAGCGGAAACGTCAAGAATGCCACGGTCCGTGACCCGGACGGCACTTATCGCACTTATGAAAACGGCGCGCTTGTTCGGGTGATTCAGCCCGACGGTTCCATTTGGATTTATGCGGACGGGAAGCCCAGGAAACTTACGACAAACCTCAAACTCGAATATGAATTCACCCAGCCCGGTCCCGACGAATTCCGCGCGAAGCTGATCAACGTGGACATTGCCGATGCCTCGGCGCCGATCGAACTGGTTTACGACAGTCACCTTAACCTTCAATGGATGAAAAGAAAAAATAACGAAGTCCTTCATTTTCAGGATTCGGTCCTCCAATCCCGCACTCTCGCCGACGGCGGGACCGAGATTTACACCTACACGCGGGATGCGGAAGGAAATGTCGTGAAGACTTTTCTTTCGCAGGACAACGTCCGGAGTTTCTTTAATGAAAGAGGCGAGATCGAGAAAACCGTGATTTCGGCCACGCTTGAAAATCCGCACACGACGGAGGTGATCTACCGTTACGGAAAAATCCGGGAAATTTTAGAAGACGGCACCAAAATCATGAATTATTCCTACGAATTCACCCAAGCCGGAGAAGAAATCACCGTCATTGAAAATCTAAAGAAGAATCAAACGAGCCGTTATAAAGATAAACTTCTTCTCACTGCCCTCGATCAAAACACCAATGTGGTCACTACCAATACCTACGACGGAGACAAGATCAAACACGCGGAGCAAACAAGAAACGGAAAAATTTTGCACGCTTACGATTATGTTTATGAAGCAAAAGAAATCCGTGTCACGGACGAAACCGGAATAACTCGCGTCTACGACGGCGAAACTCAGAAACTTGTCCGCGAATACGCGGGCGGGGCGACTTATGAGTACGCGTACACGAAGAATCCTTTCCTTTCCGAAGCGAACCCTTTTGTAAAAGAAGGAACCCGCGAATTTTCGCTTGCCGCTCTTCCCGATGCCCGCGTTCTTGGAATGGACGGACTTTATCTTTACGTGGAAGCCGTCGGAAAACTTCACCGCCTCGGTCCCAATTTTGATTTTGTCGGCCCGAGCGGTCAGGTCGAAGCGATGGATACTGCGATAACAAAACCGGATGGGACCTCCGTTACGGTCCCGCAGGGGAAGGCGCTCGCGCATTCCGATCAGGCGATTTATTTTCTCGGATCTTCGGCATCGACCCTTCAACGGCTCGACTTAAAAACCGGAGAAGTGAGGACAATTTCTCTTTCTCTCAATCCGGTCAATGAAACCGTCAACCGCACGGAACTTATCTCTGACGGGCTTCTTCTGTATGTAGCGCGCTTCGTGGGAGACAGGATCATTCTGGATGCCATCGACACGCGCCAGGATTTTAAAACCGTCAGCCAAAAATCATTTCAAGTGTCCTCTGCGGATATCCAGACGATCGCTGTCGACGGAACTTATTTTTATGCCTTGAGCGCTTCCCAAGCGGCGGTGTTCCGGATGGAGAAGCAGGACGTGGTTCGTACGTGGAATCTTTCCGCCGGTTTTGTGCCGACGGGAATTTTCTACGACGCCATCCATAATGAGTTTTGGGTGAAGTCGGCGCTCGGCACTTCGCTTTACCGGCTCAAGGGGATGCGGGATTCGGACGGACGCGAGACCTCGACCCGCGAGCTCACGCTTATTGGAAAAGAGGACGGGACAAAAATCCATTATTCAAAAGGAAAAATCGTTGAGATTGACCGGCCCGACGGGGTGCGCATCACCGATTATGTGGCCGATTCCAACGGCAATCCGATTTATGCCCGCTACCATTATTTGGATGGAAGCGTGGAGGAAATTCAAGGGCATATCTCCATCGAAATCCCCCAGCCGGATTTTTCCACGAAAACTTATACGCGTGGCAAGCTCACGAAATGGACTTTGGTCGACGGCCGGGAAATTGATTATGAATACGAAAACCGCGAAGACGGTGAGTATACGCTCGCTAAAACTGGCTTTTGGACTTACGTTTACGACGCAGAAGGCAAATTAACGGAAGCCGTGAGGGATAAAAAACATTTTGCCGCATCCAAGGAAAAAGATGCGAAAGGAAATCTTGCCCGAATCGTCCTCACGGGAGAAGCCGACCAACTTTTCTTTGATCCAAACTTCGAGCTTACGGAATATCACTCGCTGGCAAGCGGCGCGAAGGCCTTTTTCCAAAAAGGAGAACTCGTCCGGATTGAAGAGCCCGCCCTTAAAGCGGATTTTGATTTAGGTGAGGTGACTAAAATTCAAGACGCCCTGGGGAATGAAGTCTCGAATCTCGTCTATGAAATGAATGGTGCAAGGAGCGACTCCTTTGCCGATCCCGTGCTACTCGCGAATTTTCCCACGGCCTCCATGAACTTGACGGGGATCGAGACTTTCCCGGAGCTCGGAACTTCCGCGAATGCACTCCGGATGAAATCCGGAAATTCCACTTATGTGGACCTTGTAGATATGAACGGAGATTCGCTTCTTGACCGCGTCGTTTCTTATCCGGCGTGGAACGGGATTTGGAAAGTCCAATTGAATAATGGAAACGGATTTAATCCTTCGGTGAATTGGACAGGCATTGAAAATTTTTCCCAAGAACCCGCTCACTGGGTGATTCGTACCGAAGAAGAAGGATTTGGCGAACGGGGTCTCACCGTGGAACTGCGTGACATGAACGGAGACGGACGGCCCGACCGTATTGAAGCCGATCCGGACGGCTATCCCGGCACGTGGAAAGTTCAGTTTAATAACGGAAAAGGATTTGATCCGGCCATCGAATGGGGACCGGTGGATAACATTCAGGATCTTCACGGCTCCGCCCGGCGGGCATTCGGCTGGTCAATTGAGCTGACGCATACAGACATTCTTTACGGAAAAAGTGTGATGTTGATTGATGTGAACGGCGATCTTCTTCCCGACCGCGTGGAAACCATGGGAAGAAAATCTTCCGATTCTAAATTTGAATCCTTCGGCGTCTACAAAGTTCAGATAAATAACGGCCGAGGATTTGATCCGCCCATTGAATGGGGCAATGCCGAGCTCATCATCCCCGGATCCGCAGGCGGCTCGGAGCAATATTTTCAGCTTCAATACGCAAACAGTTCCGGTGTTGCCGTGGATTTTGCGGATATCGACGGTGACGGCCTTCCCGACCGGATTCAGGCAACGAATGACCCCGCTTACGGCGGCACGCAGTGGAAGGTTCAGTTCAACACGGGCGAGGGGCTCGACACGATGAAAAATTGGGGGAATGTCCAATCGAAAAGCGCGATTGAGCTGCGCGACGTTAACGGTGATGGGCTTCTTGACCGGATCTATTTCGACGCGGCCGCGTCTTCTTGGAAAGTTCAGTTAAACGCGTCCTACCTTTACCTCATCCAATCGGGCACTTTCAAATTAAAAGACGCAACGACCGCGCAGTCGATGCTTCGCCAAGCGACCGGCCGCTATCAATATTATCTGCGCACACTCCTTCCTTACCTCACCGAGATGGGTCTTTTGGGAAATGAAATCAAAAAAGAAGATCTCGCGCTTTCTCCCGACAAAGTGAATTCGCATTCCAAAGTGAGTCTTGCGGAAAATGAAACCCGGGCGCCGTGGACGGTGCGCCGGCTTACCGACGGACGCGCCTATTATTATGAAGGGGAAAAGCTCGTTGGAATGAAGGACGCGGGAGGAAACTATACCGGGATCCGGTATGAAGTTAATTCCAAAGGGGAACAAGAATTTATTTTGGCGAATCCCGCGGGGGAGCGCCGTTATGACGCGCAGGGAAATCTCATCCAAATCACGCTGCCCTCCAAGGAAAAATTGAGCGTGAGCGGTAACAAAATTACAGGACGAAACGGCTATTACGAGCTGGGTCCTGATGGGAAAATTATCAACTACGAATCTTCCTATTTCGCCGGCAACTATGATTATGTTTATGAAAACGGCCTCCTCAAAAAATTGGTGCAAACTGCGGGACAAACGTGGCTCTTCCGTGGCGACACGCTCTCCGAAAATCAGGGCGGCTGGCTCGAAAAAATTATTTATTCGGACGCGACGAGCTCAACAATCCGCTCCGCGCCGCCTCTTGTTTTCGATCCCTCGAGAGGATTCGGCGCCGCGACCACATTTTTCGGAGTCGTGACCTTCGGCAATCCGTATTACGCGCAACTTCTCTGGCAGGACGGCGATTTTGTCAAAGCAGATCTTATCGATATTAATGGCGACGGGCTTCTCGACCGCGTGATCCAGCAGGATGGAAACCGGAATTATTTTGACGTCCAAATCGGAACAGGCTCGAAGTTTCTGGCACCCATCCGCTGGGAAGGCGTGCAAAATCTCGGAGATTCAGCCAACGGCTGGATCCGCCGCGTTGAAGGCGGGCGGGGAGTACGGCTTGATCTTTTTGATTTGAATGGCGACGGGCTGCCGGACCGCGTGCTTGCAACTCCCGATCAGAAAAAATGGAAGGTGCAATTTAATAACGGAAAAGGTTTTGATCCGTTCGTTGATTATGGTCCGATCGAAACCCCCGGGACCCAAGAAAGCGGGATGGGCACTTACAAGGCCTACATCCGTTATCACGGAAGCCCGGACTGGACGTGTTCTTCTGTTTGCGGCGGGTCACAAAATGACGCCGCAGCGGTGACCCTCATGGCTGACATGAATGGCGACGGACTCCTTGACCGTGTGATGCAAACCCAAGAAGCCGATCCTTTATATGTCCAGCTGAACACCGGAACCGGTTTTGAAGCGGCGAAAATCTGGGCCCAAAATCCCGAAGTTTACAATTATCACGTCACGAACGACTGGCCCCGCTATTTTGATGTGGACTCTCAAGCGCTCTTTATTGATATGCAGGATGTGACGGGCGACGGAAAAGCCGACCGCGTCCTCAATCCTTTCGGATTTTTCCCGAACACGGGAACGCATGACTTCTGGATGATTCAGGCCGGAGGAGAGAACGGCCTCCTTCCCGCTTATTCGGCGTCTGTCACCGCATTCGGTTCTCTCGATTGGGGTGATGCGCTCTCCCAAATTCCCAAGATGGATTTGATCGATCTCAATAATGACGGTTTAGCGGACCGGATTTATCAACCCGCCTCCGGCCCAGCGCTTGTCCAAATGAATCTCGGCGGAAAATTCGCCGCACCTGTGGCCTGGACCGCTGCGCCTCATCTTTCATTCGCTCCCGAGCCTTTGCGCGACTGGCGGATTACCAATATCACCGAAGATTTCCGGGACATGAATGGCGACGGCCTGCCGGACAAAATCTGGCTCGACCCCGCGACGAACACCTGGAAAGTCCAGCTGAACAAAATGCCTTCCCAGGTTTTGGTTTATCGCGCGCTCGAAGCAACGAAGCAAATGAAAACAACCCAATTTGCGATGCAAAAATTGTGGAAGGACCCCTCCGTTACCTTAGATCTTTCACTCTTTCATCCCGCGACTTCCTCGGTTTCGCGCCAGAGTCTTTCTGCTTATCTCCTTGATCCCGAAACAGTGGCGCTCGCTCAGATAGACGAATCGGGAAAACTTCTTTCTGTTACGAAGCCCGACGGCATGACCACCCTTTATGAAGGAGAGCGGGCGATTGCGGTCCTGAATGAATTCGGCGAAATGGAAATCCGTTACGAATATGACGCCGAAGGAAATCCCACACAGATCCGGATGGAAACTTCGCGCCGGCGGCTTCCCCTCGAGATTGAGCGGGCAAGAAAAGAAGTGGAATTAAAAAGACTGCAGGCCCTGCTTCTGTTGGCGGATCAACGCGCCTTTGCCGTCCGTGATATCCGCGAGAAAGTTATTGACGCGAGAAAAGAGCTGGAGCAAGTAACCGAAGAACTCTCCCGCCAGCAGGCTTTTGTTCAATCCCTTTCCGGCAAAGGAAAACAAATTCAACAAGTGAAGGCGCAGGCCATGAGCCAGATTGCCGGAGCGATGTCGCAAATCCAGACTACCTTCGCGGATCTTTTTCATAAAGAAGCCGAAGCCCTGGCAAAAGTGGATTCCCAAATCGCCGCCATCCAGTCCCAGATCGAATCCGAATCCGGGAAGGCTTTTGCCGACATCGAAGCCCAAAGACTTCAGGTGGAAAAACAAATCCTGAAAGAGGAGACCTCGCCCCTTATTTTTAATTATTACCGCAAGATTTTGGGAAGGGATCCTTCGCAGAAGGAATTTGATTACTGGATTGCCCAGACCAACTTTGTCACGGGGCTTGACCTCGCTTTCTTTAAACAAACGCTCGGAGCGGGACAAATTATTTTTTCAGACGGAACGCTTCATTCTTATGCCGCGGAGCTTCAGGAAAGAAAAACCTCGGTTCAGGCGATCAAGGACGAAGTTGAATCCAAACTCATTGCTTTCTTCAATCTTTCTCCCGAATTGCGGGCAAATTTTCTGGCTTCTTTGGGGCTCACCGAAGAAGACCTTGCCCCTTTAATGAAGGAGGAGGCTCAGAGAATCCTCGATTGGATCAAAACCCGATCGCTTCATCTGAGCCAAACCTCGGCTTACCGCTCCCTCGCGGCTCTCTTGGATCAAGCCGGTACCCTTTACAACGCGGAAGATCTCACGGCCGAACTCATCCTGATCGACATTCTCACCGGCGTCATCACACCGCTCGACAACAAAGCCTACAATCCTGAAGCATCAGATGAGCTTGTAATTTCCCTTTATGCGATGAAGAAGGCAGCGAAAGTTTACGGTCTTGAAACCTTCGCCCTCAAGATGAGTTTCGAAGAACTTCTGGCTCATTACAGCGAAGCCTGTCCCGACGCAAATGTTCCGTGTTCCTTCAAAGCCGTCCTTCATATTGATGGTAACCATTACATCACGGTTACTAAAGTCACTGCCGATACCGTCACTTACTTTGATCCCGGAGCGGGCTTCAATGAAGCCGGGGAACTCGTGGCGCTTTCCAAAACAGAATTTGTGAAAGTTTGGCAGGGGACAGTCCTCTCGACAAGAGCTCCTCCTCAAGATGTGCGGGAGTACACCCAAAGCGAGCAACAGTCCATCCGCGGCGCCTTTTTCTTTCCCATTATCTTGGCCTTCCTTATCTTCGGTGCCCTCTTCTCGGCTGTGGACTTGATTGTGAATGGCATCGGCGGCATCAAGGCCCAGATCACCCAGCTTGTCTCAGCCATCGGAAGCCTTTTCACGGGGAACCTCGTGGGCTTTGCGAAAAATATCGGAAGCTTCTTCACGGAAAGCCTGAAAGCGCTTGCCCGCAGTCTTCAAGTCATCATCCCTCCCTTGGGAAAACTTGCCCTGCGCGGTGTCGAAGCCCTCCAAAATCTTCAGGACAAATTTTATGCCGGGATCGACAGCTTTGTCGCAAGCGTCTCAGATAAATCCCGATTCTTGGGAGGTCTTGTCAAGACGGCCATCGGTTATGGAAGCGCGGCCGAACGTCTCGCCGAGCTTACGGGAATGAATCCGCGTACGGCGGCGATGATCACAGGAATCATCCGGGACGTAGCCCTGATCTTTGTGACGGCGGGAGGAGCCACGCCTTATGTTATCGGAGCCAGGATCGCAGCGTCTGTAGCTGCGAATTTGATTTCTACTTTAGATGTCAATCCAGGAGTTCGCACAGCCATCCAGGCCGTGGCTATTGTCTTGGGTGCCTCAGCCGGAGGTTTTTCTTCGGGAGATTCGCTTGCCCAAATCATTAAAACAGTAGCCCCTCTTGCGGCCAAACAATTCGCCCAAGCAGGTATTACCGCTCTCGGTTCTTCATTAGGCCTTGATTGGCGCCTTGCAGCCTTTATCGGAATGCCGATCGGAGCAGCGCTGGGAGGATTTGTCGATAGCTTGGGTTACGCAGGCCATCTCGATTCAATGAGTTTTGTGGCCGCCATCAAAAATGGTTTAAGCGCTGCCGCCCAAAGTGTCGGTTTCGACTTTTCAGGCAAGACAACAGATGCTCTCTTTGGTTCTTTAAAAAGCGGGGACATTCTAGGCTCGGTCGAATCAGCGCTCGGGCGGGAAGGCCTCTTCTCTAATATCTTGGATGTTCTGAAGCAAACCCTTCTGAGTCCCTTCAACGCGGTAAGCGGAATTGTCTCCACAGTTTTAAAAGACGTTACGGATTTTGGCTCACTCATTCAGTCGAAGGGAATCGCACAAGCATTTGAATCTCTTGCAACTTCAATATTTAACCGCCAGACCATAGAAAGATTGCTTGGATCGGGCGGAATAGGCGGGGTGTTGAGTACGGTTGCAAAAGTGCTCACAACCCTCGATGGACAAAGTGTCCAAGAACAGAACCTTGGGGGCGGAACGTCACTGTTTTATGACTTGGCAGGCAACTTCATCGGCAAAAAAGAAAACGGCGTGACCCAAATCGGAACTTTTGGTGTAACAAGCTCCGGACAATGGGGCCTTCTTGCCGGCAAGCTGATCGCCAATCTTATTGGTGGTACCGTTTTCGCTGGCGAAGGAGGAAATGGCCAACTCATGAGCGGATCCATCTTTGATTCCCAGGGCCAGAAAATCGTCGATTTAAAAGGCGATGGCAACAATCCCTATATCGTCATCGACGGACGCGATAATGATTCAAGCTCTAATCAAGGTGGAAGCTTTTGGAACATGGTCTTTAAATTCTTACCTTACGCTATGAACTTTATCTTTGATCAAGGGCAACTTCAAAAAGCTGATATCCAACTCCCACCCGCTTCGCCTAGTTCAGGAACCTCAACATCGACAAAAGATCTTTTTGTTCTTGCCAATGGAGTTGGGAATCCACAGACTGATCCGACCAAAGCGCCAGATTATATTCAGAATCTAGAAACAGATTTAAAAAATCAGAGCCAGAGTCAGCAGAGTCCAATAACAGATAACGATCTCTTGGCTATACCGCTCTATCAGCCGACTTTGCCTGTTTTGGATGCGGCAAGTAGTGCTTTTAATAAAATCGTTGACAGTTTAAAATGGGTCTTCGAATCCCAGCTTCCGGGAGTTCGTTTGAAATTAACAGCTCAAGCCATGGGTTGGCTCAAGGCATCAGGGGCATCACAAGGACGTCCTCTCATTGCCATGGGGTATTCAGGAGGATTTATTCCGTTGGTGGAAGCTTTGGGGGCGGGTCTGATAACGGGACCTTACAATATTTCCGGCGTACTTGGCCTTGGAGCAGCTACGATGAGTCTGACAAAAGATATTCTTGATGCAAGCCTTGCGATCATCGATTTTGTTCTTGGCAAGACGGTTGATGCCATTGAGTCCCTGCTTGCCAAGATTAAAATAGTTGGAGAAGCTGCTGCCAAATTCATTAATTATGTTCAGACAAAGGCGATTGATAAAGCAATCGAAATGCTGCGAAATGCCTTGTCTCCGCTTCAGAAAACGCCCGTCCCATCGCTTCTGCCTTCGCTGGGTTCTACGAACGCTTCGTTTCTGGTCAATTTGTGGGGCACGAAAGATGTCCTCTACGAAACCGGAATTGCGGGATATCGGAGTGAGCTCATTGGATTTACTCCGACCAGTGATTTTCATAAGCTCTTCAACATCGAAATCCTTGGCGCCACCCACTTCGATTACATGCGCCGTGGAGAAACTTCCGTGGACGCCTGCACCATTTCCGCGACTTCGGATGCCTGCTGGAATGTAACCGTGAGCGATTTTGTGACAAGGTTATTGATTGCTAGCCAATCAAAAGATAGCCTTGCTGAATTTTTGGATCGGCAAATACGAAATGGGATTGTTACCCTCGACGGATCTCGTTATGTCGTAAGCCTTCCGGGACATTCATGATGCGTTTTAAATCGATCCTCATTTTCTTTCCAGTTACCTTGCTTCTCTTTTGTTGTCTTCCTCCATTATTTGGGGAGAAAAGTAATTTTGCTCCCTTTGGAAACGACGAAAGAACTCGAAAGATTTTTAAACAGGAACAAATCATTAAGGAAGGTAGTACTCTTGTAGAAGAAGGCCGCTATGAGGAAGCCATAAAAAAATACAAGGAGGCCCTGAACCCTTCGGTTCTGAATGAAGAGCGTGACAAGGGCAATGCAATTTACTACATTGAAAAAGTATACAAACTCCAAGGCAAATATGAGGAAGCTCTTAAAGAACTACAATGGTCTATTAATGAAAATTCCAACGGTACTGGCTGGTTTGACGAAAAACTCGAACTCGAAGCCTTAATCAAGGCGCGAGACACCAATTCGACGCAGCCAATTTATGAACATATTGAATATCTGAAAAAGAAATATAAGGATCAGCTACCGCCGAATGCCGGTGCCTATAGCGATATTGTGGCTACCGCCATCATTCGTCTTTATGACCACATTGGGGATTTTGACGGAGGGATTCAATTTGTGGAGGGATTTTTCAAGCGTTGTGCCGATGGAATAACTTGCAAAGGCGAAGAGCGTAAGCTCGCTTATACGCCGAAACATCCCTATTTCCCAATCAAACAAGCCTTTCTTCAAGACAAAGCCGAGGGGCAGCCAAGCTGCATTGACGCCAAACCTGGTGAGGTCTGCATGGGCCGCGCCACCAAAGCCCTGATCCAGTCCAATTATTTTCCGTGGTAAAGAAAGCATAGAATATAAGAGGCGTCTATGAAAAAGGCGTCCTCACTGATATTTATTTAAAAAACTATGCGTCTATTCGTGCTCTAGGGCACACGATGCTGAATACAGCGCGGATATCCCAATCGTTACTTCGGTCTTATAAGACCAGCCTCCAAGTACGGGCTTATCCGGCAATGGTTGGAGCAAAATCTTCGCCTTTCAAAACGAAATAAATTCCGATCAAAAGTTTTCGTGACGTTGCGATAAGAGCTTTGGTGTAACCGATTCTTTCTTTGAGCCTAAGGAAGAATTGTCTTAAAGGCCCGGGCTTACGAATGTGGACTTGTGTCACCTGACATAGAATCCATCGCAAGTAGCCGTTGCCCTCACGAGTGATACCTCTTTGATGCGATGTTTTTCCGCTTTCGTAAAGACCCGGAGCAATGCCTGCATATGAGGCCAGTTTCTTAGGCGAATAGAATCGCTCGATAGGACCGATTTCTGCAATCAGCATGGCTGAGGCAAGCAAACCAACGCCAGGGATTGCTCGGAGCCTTTCAGCTTGAGGAAATCTTTTGAGAGCATGATGAATTTGCTGATCCGCCTGTTTAATGAGTAAGTCATATTGATCCAGCTGACAGAGAGCTTGCTTGCGTTGAAAAGCAAAGACCTCGGGCAGAGGAAGCGTCGAAAGCCAAAGCCGGCCTTGTTTGCCAAAAAGGTCAGAAACCTTGCATTGATGATTCAATTTTGTTAAGAGGGAATGGATTTGGTTTTTGATCTGTGTCCGCATCTGTACGAGCCTGATGTGCTGGCGGACAAGCTCTCTGAGTAAACGAATTTCCTCAGTTGGAATATAACTTTGGGGGATAAGGTCCGCTCGCAAAAGATCACAAAGAATGTTTGCATCCAGTCGATCGTTTTTAACTTTTGCATCCGCGATGGCTCGTGTCTTTCGAGGGTGAGCAAGTACCACGTCACATCCTAAGCGGGAAAGCTCTTGCTGCATCCAATAGTAATTGCACGTTGCTTCCATGACTCCCCGCAGCCGGTGGCTCCGATAAGGCTTTAATGCCGCTTCAATAGCTGTACGGTCATTGAATACCTTGGAGCTTTGAAGCAGCTTTCCATTGTCATCCTTAATGACAAAATAACTTGATTGCTTGCCGAGGTCGACCCCGATATAATTTTTCATGGCTATCCTCCTCCTTACACTTGTGGGATGAAAGTTGAACGCTTCCAAGCCCGATTATAAGTGACGTTTCAGTGAGGATAGCCTTTCATATTTTAATGCTTTTTCATGGCATCGTTACTATTCGTGCCACGCCTAATTTGTCTTACCCCTCAATAAGCAGGCCGTTATTTCCTACCTTAAACGCCCTTCTCAAATCGAGTTAAAATGCCGATAATAAAGGCGTGAATTCTAAATTCTGGCTCATCCTTTTCTGGATTAGTCTGCCCTTCATAGCAGTTATTATTCTGCGGATCATTTCTATGGAGAGAAAAATTCAAGAGCGCAAAAAACAGATTCAAAGAGATCTTCATTCTCCAGGGATGGAAGATTTAAGGCATTTTCTCGCTCCAACTATGAAACAGAAAGGGATCAAAATAAATCACAAGCATTACGAGAATAATTAACATGAACATTCAAGAAAAAGTCGTGGAAATTATTGTAAAGCGGCTTGGCGTTGCACCTGAAAAGGTAACACCGGATGCTGATTTAGTAAAAGATCTGGGTGCTGATAGCTTGGATACAGTAGAACTCGTGATGGCGTTTGAAGAAGAATTCGCGTTTGAGATTTCCGATGAAGATGCGGAAAGAATGAAAAAGGTTAAAGATATTATTACTTATCTCGAAAAAAGAATTAGTAATTCATGAGCGAAAAATGAGCCTCACAGATAAATTTTGTTGGATTATTTTTGGGACAACTTTTATAACGACACTTTTTCTTTTCTGGCGTGTTTTTGTAATGGAAAGAAAAACTCACAAACTCAAGCAGCAAATCCAAAAAGACCTCCATTTCCCTGGCATGGAGGCGACTCGCCAATTTTTCAAGCCCCATCTTAAAAAGTACGGAATTAAAATAGATGATAAACATTACGAGAAAAATTAATGACTAAGAAAATTCTGATAATCGATGATGAAGAATTGGTAGTAAAGTCTGTCGGAAGATTGTTAACTAAGGAAGGTTTCGAGGTTTTTATTTGTCGAAATGGTGACGAGGCTATCGAGAAAATTAAAAACGCAACAATCGATCTCATTGTCTGCGATATTCGGATGCCACAGCTTTCCGGAATTGAGACGATAAAAAATATCAGAAAAATTCTGAAAACAAAAAATCAAAAGGCAATTCCAGAAATTTTAATTTCGGGCTATGCAGATCAAGAAGCAACTAAACAAGCAGACGATCTCAAGGTTGCAGATTATCTTTATAAGCCTTTCGATCTTAGAGATTTTCTTAATTGTATTAAAAAGAATCTAGAAAATTAATGGAATATTTTGCTCATTCCCAAAAAGCTTTTGTTTACAAATATGTTGTCATGATGAGCGATACAGATCAATTTAAACATACGAGTTTTGCAAATTATCTCAAACTTATGTTCCTAGCTACAGACGCTCTTTTCCTTCCTTGTGTTGATTCGAATTTTTTGAGTGAGAACCGCATTCGTCTTGTTCGATCACGGATGCAGTTCAAGCGGCAAACTTTGGCTGGTGACAATATTCTTATCAAAGTGAATTCATCTAATATAAGAGATTCACAGTTTACACTTCTATATATATTCATGATGGAAGGATCAGCTGAGCTTGTAACGCTTGGTAAGCAGATTTATGAAATAGTGGATCTAAAAAATGATAAGACAACCACGGTCCCACACAATTTCACTCAATTATTAGAACCGATTCGGGTAGAAGAGAGTTATTCGCTCTACAAATACTAAGGGAAAAAATGTTAAAACCAAGCGAGGACAAGATTTTTACTTTTGATCACCTCAAAACTTTCTTTAAGCATACCGATTATCATGGCTATCTACATCCTTACAATTATTTTGAGTGGACGAGTTATGTCAGAGAAGCCTTTTTTTCAGAAATGTGTACCGATTTTAAGCAGATTTTGGAAAGTCCCATAAAAATGATGACTGCCAAAATAGACTCATTTATTTTGGGTGAGAGCTCTTTTGGCGATGAATTCTACGCAAGATTTTCAGTAGGAAAAATTAAAAGGGTGAGTTGCGACATCATTGTGCGGTTTTTCAACAAAAGACTTAAAAAAATCGTTTGCGAGACTCAACATACGCTAGTTTTTATGGACTCTACCACACAAAAATTCGCCCCCATTCCGGAAAGTATCAGAGAAGCAATTTCCCGGTTTGGTGAACCTGAAACTCCTGAAAAAAATTTAACATCGTATCAGACCGATGAGCTATAAGCTTAAACCAGTAGACATATTTTTGATCATAGGGAATTTTTTGATTCCTATCTATACTTTATTCTTATTTCTTTTAACTCCCAGATCCGTAACAAATTTCTTGTTTTTTGTCTTTGTTACCTGTGCAATTGTTGAAAGAGGATGGGAAACCTTTAAAACTTCAAAGGAAAGGAAAAAAGACGAATTGCATGGGGATTGGACATTAGTCGCCGTTACATCGACGTACATCATTTTATTTTTCTTTTTCGTTACAGAGTTCTATTTAAAAACAAAGCCTTTTAATCCTTTTATTACAGCAGTGGGAATTGCATTGCTCATTGCTTCCTTCAGATTGCGATTGTGGGGTATGTCCGCTTTGGGCAAGCAGTGGGCGGTGCACGCTGTGGGCGCTCAAAAAATTAGAAAAGTCAGACTTCTAAGAATCGGTCCGTATAGATATATCCGCCATCCAATTTATCTAGGAATTATGGTCGAAGAATTAAGCTTTCCCATCATTGCTAATGCTTTTTACTCATTATTGTTCGCAGTTTTTGTTTGTCTGCCGTTAGTAATAATTAGAGCATGTGAAGAAGAAAAGACTTCTTTGAGACGCTTTGGAGATAAATATTTAGACTTTAAGAGGCAAGTCGGAATGTTTTTTCCAACTCAATTGTTGAAACGCTAAGTCAAGATGGAAATTCTTCCTTCGCATCACTATCAATTTTCCGCGTTTCTGACCTCTCTCGGAAGTTTGTTGCTCGTTATCCTCGTGTATAAGAGGGGCGTCGACCAAATACTGAAGCGGCAATTCGCCCTTTATTATGCGTCGTTATTCTTGTGGTCATTTAGTGTTTTTGTCACAACATCCATCTATGACTACAGCATTTCATATCTCTTCTGCCAAACAACGCATATTGCTGCCACCATGATTCCCGTCTTCTTTCTTCACTTCACATTTGTTTACCTTAGGCGCTCTGAGCATTGGCTAGAAAAATTACTGCTAATCATATCTTATCTTGTCGCCTCATTTTTTATATTGATCATTGCTTTCTTTAGACAACTCTTTTTTAACGACATCGTGCCTAAGCTTTCATTTCCTTATTTCCCAAACGCAGGATTTTTTTATACACCATGGGTGATTACGTTCACAATTGTAGTTCTAGTTGCTCACTTGACCTTGTTCGAGGCGATGTTATCCGCATCCGGAATTTACAAAAAACAACTTCGTTTTTTTCTCTTTGCAAATCTTATTGGATACTGTGGTGGTATCGGATGTTTTCTCCCCGTATATAACCTCTCGTATTTTCCTTTTCCGTATGGTCCATATGGCGTTTTCCTTCTTAGTTTAGTATCAGGATACGCTGTTTTAAAATATCGGCTAATCAATCTTCAAATCTTCATTAAAAACACCATTGTGTTTACCGCCCTATTCGCTTCCACTGCCGGCATCTTTGCGTTTGTCGTTTTCATCTTCCGAAATGTTTTAGATCGTTACATTAATGTAAACCCATTCTTAACCACAGCTGTTAGCGTGTTTATCATCATTACAATTTATGAACCGTTGCGCACCTTTCTTATCAATGCAACCGACCGATTTCTTTTCCAGAAAAAATACGATTACCAGAAATTTCTCAAGGAAGCTTCTCGAGGGATTGCCCAAATCGAAAGTCTTGATCACCTACTTGGCCTCGTGACACATTTCATCACAATGCGAATGCGGCTAAGAAATGCTGCCGTTCTAATGCATAATCCAAAAACCGGCACGTTCGATTTAAGACATTGCCGTGGGCATTTCCCCAAATCTTCTAAAGATCAGCATTTTTTAGTTAGCAATCCTTTGATCCAATACCTTAATCATGAAAAAGAAGTCATAGAAATAGAGCAAATTAAAGAATATTCCCAAACAAGCGAAAGAAAATCTAAATCCAGAATGCCAGTTTTTAAAGGTGACTATGAAAAAATTCAGATAGAAATGGACAAACTTCATGCCGCTTGTTGTGTTCCGAGTTTCCTTGGTCGAGAACTAAAGAGCATCCTGATCCTAGGTGAGAAAAAATCAGGAGATGCTTACTCCCCAGAGGATCTGAATGTCCTCTTCACCCTCGCCCAGGAATCTGCCATCGCCATTGAAAATGCGAGGCTTTATGATGAAGCGATTAATCGTTCAAAGGAACTTCAAAAGATCAACGAAGAGCTCAGTCAAACGAATCAAAAACTTCAAGTTACTCAGGCCTCGCTGATTGTTGCCGAAAAGAACGCGACGATGGTAAATATGGCCAAGGCGATCGGACATGAAGTAAACAATCCCCTTACCGCCCTTATGCTGCTAGTCGGGAAGATTCGTCGAACCTACCCGCAGAAGATGGTGGAGATATTAAACCGAAATACCGCTTCGCTTCCTGAAGGCGACCTTCAAGGGTTGAAGGAAGTGATCTCTGAAATCGAATCTGCCAGCCAGAAGGCGGACCGCTCGGCTCAACGGATCAACGCGGTGGTTCATACCCTAACGAACATTTTGAAGAATTCAAAAGACGAAGTGGCAGCTTTGAGTCTCCTCGTTCTTTGCCGTGAGGCAATCGAGGCAACCCGCTTTTCGACTTCAGAAGAAAATCTCTCAGGTTGCGAAATTGTTCAGGACACAGCCGCAAACATCTTGATTCTCGGGAATGTCGAGCAGTTATTACAAGTTTTCGTGAATCTCATAAAAAATTCTTATGAGGCGATGGGGAAACAGAAAAACAGGAAGATTGTTATCTTCGGCGACATTGATCCCCAAGATCCTCAAATGGCCCGCATCGAAATTTCCGATAATGGACCGGGAATTCCGCAGGAGGTTTTACCAAAAATATGGAATCAGGGGTTTTCAACAAAAACAAAAAAAAGTGACAGTATCGGTGCTGCGGGTCAAGGGCAGGGGCTTTTTGTTTGCAAGCACATCATCGAGTCCATCCATAAAGGAGTTATCACGGTTGAGAGTATAGTCGGGAAAGGCACAAAATTTATCATCAAACTTCCTCTCGCAGAAGTCCATGCCGATGTTTGACGCGCTGGTGGTAGACGACGAAGAAGATATCTGTGAGATCCTCAAAGAGGAACTTGGAACATTAGGATTGCAGGTCGTTTCTGCGACGACAGGAGAGGCAGCGTTACAGCTTAATGAAACTAATGAATGGAAGGTTTGTCTCGTTGACCTTAAGCTTGCAACCGCCATCACGGGCTTGGATGTCATCAAGGCCATTCGGGAGAAAAGGCCTCAGACCATCGTCATCGCAATGACAGGTTACGTTGATCTTGGTCTCAAACAAGAAGCGGAAAAATTGGGGGTGGCCGGTTATTTCGGAAAACCCGATGACATTCGGCCGGATGTATTTAGGGGGAAAATCGAAGCAATTCTTAATCGAGAGGGGAGGGAAAAGAAGTGAACGAAACGCGGCCTTTAATTTTGATTGTGGATGATGAAAAAGAAATCATCGATGTGCTAAGCGAGCATTTTAAAGACAGAAATTGCCAAACCATAGCGACTCAGGATCCAGCCACGGTAGTAGATAAGCTCAAAAATTTTCAGGTGAGTTTGATGCTTCTTGATCTCAAGATGCGGAAACTCAGCGGCTTTGATGTTTTGGATAAAATCAAAGAGGCAGGAATCAAGTTTCCTCCCACGCTTATCATTACGGGTTTTCTTCCAAAATACAGAGATCAGCTTGCACAATATGGTATTGAGGAAAAAGACGTGATTGCCAAACCGTTTCGTTTTGAAGTAATAGAAACCCACATCAATCGAAAACTTGGGCAGCAAATCCTACCTTCCGAGGTAGGAACAAAGTATGAAGACAAGATTTATGAAAAAAATCGTTGCCGCATCGGGTTTGTTGAAGATGAAGAAGATGTACTAAGTTTTTTCTCGGATTTTTTCGGGGAGCGAAATTACAAAGTATCCTGTTTCCGCAATGGCTCGACGGCGTTTGACTCTTTAAAGGATAATCCTGTGGATATCCTTTTAGTGGATATTAAGCTTCCCGGGATGCGAGGTGACAAATTAATAGAAGAATTAAGCAAAAGACCCCACCCACCTTACATGATTGCCATTTCCGCCGACCCGCCTTATGACGAAGTGGAGAGCAGGCTGAAACAGGCCGGATGCAGAGATTTTATTACTAAACCTCTCGAAGTCATTGAACTAATCGAACGTGTCAAGACCATTGCCATTCAAAAGGGTTTGCTTGGTTAAAAAATGAGTGCCGGGTAGGTGGCCGCCAAAAGTTTGGAAGGTTTCGTTCCTGGATTAGTGAAGATATAGCCGAGGCTTCCATCGAAATAGACGCTCTCTCCAGATCTGAGGATCGCCTTTCGGTTTTTCCCGACCTCCACTAAAAGTTCTCCTTCTTCAACATAAACAACTATCCTCGCATCATCCTTGCGCCTCCAGCTCGATCGGCGAATCCCACTTTTTGGTTCCATATACATTTCGGAAAAATGAAAGGTATTATTGGAGCCGGGGAATAAGGCCGATTTAATGCGGACACCTAAGTAATGTTGGTAATCGATGAGTGCCCGGTCGTGGGCGGTGGCTGTCTGGAAATAGCCTTCGTCTTCGCCTTCGGCGAGATCAAGAAACCACGAAAAAGGCATTTGGAGAGCCTGCGTAATCTTTTCAATCTTGTCCCAATAAATAACCTGGTTTGTTTGAATTGTATTTTCCAGATACTGAAGACTTTTTTCCTCAAGACCCGTGAGGTAGGAGAGTTCGACAAAAGTGAGGGGGCGAGTTTTTGAGTTAGAGTAAAGATGACGGATGCGATTGATAGCTTTTCCAACGGAGAGTCTCCCGCCCTTTATTTTGGTCTTCGCATTTTTTTTCATCATTTTTGAAGGTTGAAGAGAAAATACTACGCAGAGCCGAAGAGGATTGTCTTTATCAGGGTTAATAAAATCGTGGGATTTATCTCCCCGTAATGAGAAACCTTGGTTTGCAAAAAGATCAGTTTTTCTTTTCGAATCATAAACCACCTTGAGCGTTCCCCGCTGGATAAAACCAGCTACTTGATTAGGATAGGGCAGTCTTAGCCCAAGAATCCCCCTCCCGGGTGCTATTTCAAAGATTGTGAAATAAAAATGGGAAGGCGTGATAAGGGGAGGAGAGGAAATGTCTGCTGTGTAGCCATCATAGGAAACAGGCGTTCTTCTAAACCACGTTTCTTCCCTCACTTTTCGTTTCCGCTTTCCTTTTGGAATCGCTTCTCCAAGCTTCAACACGTAGAAATTTCCCGGAAACCATTCCCTTCCTTCTATAAGGATATCGCGGAGACTTACCCGCAAAGCCTTTGCAATAGCCTCTAGGTTCGACATTTTTGTGAATTTGGCGTAACCATTTTCAAGGGTCTTGAGCGCAGAAGATTTCATTCCGGTATCGTGGGCCAACTCCTCCTGAGTCAGACCCATTCGGAGGCGGATGTGTTTGATACCCAAGCCCAAATCAAGACTCGATTCACGAGGGAAGTCAGAATGCCGGAGTCTCGAGTCGGCTATGAAGCGTTCGTAGCCAGGCATATAAAAGATTTTTTTATTTCCATAATTTTCGTATTTTTTTCTATAGATAATACCCTAACTATATAATATACATTATGTTATGTTAGATTTCAATATTGCCTACTATAGGTGATAAAAAAACACGTTTGAGGGACCTTGAAGGGCTCCTATTAATAGGCTAGGTTTGGGGCATGAAGCACGAAAATTCAGAGGAAATTAAAATAAGGGAAATGATAGAAGAGCTCAAAAGTTTATTTGGTGGAGACCCTATTAAGCATGAGGAATCCTCTGAGTCTCCGGTGTCATTGCCAGGAAATGTTGACGAGCCAGAAGGTTCAATCGCTGACTATTACAAAAAGCATCCCATCGCCCAAGAGCAGCATCATGCCATGCACGCCCTCACCCTTTTCTACTTTATGATTCATAAGGCCCTTCAGTGGTTGGAAGTGAGACACAGTCTTCTGGAAGGGATTATCCGCCACCTCAAGGATCTCCGGGAATTTCTCGAGGATTCAGAAATTACTGAATTGGTGAATGATCTCTGGAGGAGCCTTGAACGCGAAAATGCAAAGCCGTTCACTTACATGTATCCGTGGTTTGTGGCCAATCAAGACAAAGTCCTTCAGTTGGCCAAACATTATGGGAAGGAGGACATTTTTCGGGATTTGATCGAGCACAGAAAATGAATTCCACCCCGTCCCCATACACCCACAATCTCGTAAGCTCCCTTTATGCCATGAAAGGAATGATTGAGAATTTTCTGGCGCATCAGGAGGAGGGTTGCTTTGCGAATGAAAAGGAAGCCCTCGAAAAATCTCAAGCGGTCCTGAAACGGGCCATTACCCAGGCCGATCAAGCACTCAAGGTCGTCAAGAGGCTGGGGACGATTCGAGACACAAGCGAGGCCGCGAGTTCCACCGCTTCCCTCCGTCATGCCTGGCAGGAAGCCCTTTCGCTGCTTGAAAAAGAATGGCGGGGGAAGGAAATCGAAATCCTCGAGCGGATCCCCATCCCCTTCCCTCCGGTTCAATGTTCCCAGGAGGATTTAAAAGAAATCTTCTACCACCTGATTCAAAATGCCTGTCAAGCCATGCAAGGAAAAGGCATCCTTGTGGTCCGCGCCCAAGTTTCCTTTTCAACAAAAGAAGAGCCCTTTGCTCTGATCCAAGTCTCTGACACAGGCCCCGGTATCCCCGAATCCATCCTAAGCCGCCTCTTCGAGCCTTTCTTCACGACCAAACCCCAAGGCAGAGGGAATGGCCTTGGCCTTTACCTTACCCGTCAACTCGTGCGCCGCAATCAAGGCCGCATCACCCTCGCAAGTTTCTCCGGCGCCGGCACCACCTTCACCCTCGAATTTCCTCTGGCCAAATCTCCATCAGCTTACGTAAATAGTAAATAGCGTACCATTTCTAAAAGCACCGGGTTGAGCGAACCTGACACTTCTGGAAATGGTACGCTTAGTCTTCGCGCTTAGTCTTAGTATTCTTGACTTTCGAGAATTGAGAGGGTATCCTTTTGTTGGAAAGTAAGGAAGTAATACAGGCGCTTTTCGCGCCAGTACTAATCGTAGACGGACTTGATGTCCGTCTACGATTGTGTACAAAGGAGCCTTAACCATGACGATTATTGAAACGACAAAAATGACATCCAAGGGGCAAGTGACGATTCCCAACCGGGTGAGACAGCTTCTTCATTTGCAAAAGGGTTCCTCAGTTGCCTTCACAGTGACGAAGCACGGTATTATTCTCGTACCTTGTGAAGTGACCGCCCATTCACCCTACAGCCCCAAAGAATGGCAGAAGATTGAGAAACTGGCATCCGAGAAAGGGAGGGCTTTCACTGGTGATGATGCTGCAAAGAAATATCTTGCCAGTCTATGAGGTTTGAATTTAAACCTTCTTTTGAACGCTCAATCAAATCATTTAATCCATCCGCACAAACCCACATTAAAGAAACGACATCCAACCTGATCGACGTGCTTTCCAAAGATAGACAGATTCATCAAGGTCTGGGGTTGAAACGTCTCACGAAGGAATTCTGGGAAGCACGCAAGGGGATTAAGGTACGGATTCTTTTCAGGTGGACGGGTGATTTGGTTGAATTTGTCCTGGCTGGAAATCATGACGATGTAAGACGATTTCTCAAAAATATCTAAATTTTCCGGAATCCGCGAAAACCGCACCATTTCCAAACATGCCACGTTTTATGCTCACCATCATGGCTCTGGCTGCACGGAACGCAGATTTTATTCTCAATCACCTAAAAGGCTAAAGATTCATCAAAAGTTTTTGTGGCGCTAACGCTACATCGTTGTAGCGCCAACGCCACAAAATGAATTTTTTCGCCATTTTTCCCTTGAGAGTTCCATCCAATGTCCGTACTGTAAACACGGAAATGGTTATGAATCACAAAAATTCAGGAACAAGGAGGAGATTAATTATGAAAAAAGACCTTTTTCTTATTACGAGTTTGACACTCTTTTTCGCCGGCTGCACCACTGCGCGCCTGCCCCAAGGACCCGACGTTTTTTCTTTAACGAAGTTTCCTGAAAGTGAGGCAACCGTCGCGGTTCCTAAGGTTGTCGATGCGCGGGGAACGAAGAATGTGGGAATGATTGGTGCCGCGGGGATCCAAGTAAGGAGTGATATTGCACCCTTTGCTACCAATCATCTCATTCGAGCTGTCAATTCCCAGATGAAATTAAACGTCGTCAGAACAGAAGCGATCACTAAGAACAACGCCGCCAACATCTTAAAATCTAACAATGCGACCAATGCCCTCGTGGTGAGCATTACCAGCCTCAAGATGCATTCTATCGATGCCATCATGCAGCCGGTGGAGGTGGACGTTACGATGGGAGTCACGATACTCAACGGGCAAGGTCAAGCTGTTCTGGAAAAAACAATCGCAGGCCATTATGAAAAAAGGATTGGATTGAGCGTGGTTGATAAAACAACAGGTGAATTAGTAGACAAGGTGATTCAAGACGCAATGTTCAATCTTGTGAAAGATGAAGAAATTAAAAAGGGACTGAATTTAAGGGTCTAGTGACTAACCAAAAAAGGAGAAAACTAATGGAAAGCTCGATTTTCAGATTTTGCGCAATTTCACTCGTCGCTACGATGCTTACGGGCTGCGCAACAACTTTTGGACGACATCACGATGAGGAAAGTGTCACTTTTGATTCTAATGTTCCAGGCGTTGAAGTTATCTGTTCAGGCAAACGCGTTGAAACGCCGGGAAGCATTCCTCTCATGCAAAGCAAAACACATTCGTGTACGGCTCAGAAAGAGGGTTATGAGAAAAAGGCGTTTCAAATCCGTTCCGGCACCTCATGGTCGGGGTTTGGATTTTCAACCGCACTCAATACTGCTGCCTGGGGATGGTGGACATTGGGAATCGGGACAGCCATTGGTTGGCTTGTGGATTGGCCTTCAGGATCAATGCGTAATTTAAAGGAAGAAAACCTTTATTTGGAAATGAAACCCGAAAATTCAGCAGGCAAAGCCGACGTTAGTGGTTTTGCATTAAAAGCAGATAAAGAGCTTATAAATACACCGACAACCGTTGTCCAAGGCGGCAAAGAGTTAAAGAAAATCTAAATCAGCTTTCACGCCTTCCTTTATTTTGTGCGGGTGAGGGCAAGCGCCCGCACAAAATATCCTACCTAGCCGCCCTTCGACCCCCTCTAGAAAACCGTTGACATTGCAGGCAGAAATGCTAGCTTTGGCGCCTAGCCGTGTCCAAATATCCGCCTTATCCCTTTTCCTAACGCCTTACTGTAAAAGGAGAAAGAGTTGAGAGAAAATTTACCTATGGAAGAACCCGCAAAGCGGATTCTGGTTATTGATGATGATCCGCTGGTGGGGGAGTCCCTCAGAAAACTTTTGCGAAAGCTGGGTTACGAAGTGCAGATTGCCTCCATCGGGTTGGCTGCACTTGACTTGGCTTCCCAAGAACCCTTCGACCTCATTATTACCGACATCCGGATACCGGGCATGGACGGGCTCGAAACTCTCAAGGCCATACGGGAGCTTCGAAAGAATTTCAAAAAACCTCCGTTTTCCGAGATCGTGATCACAGCTTACGAAGACGAGAAGGTGAAGGAAGAGGCCAAACGGATGGGTGTTCGCGCTTTTATCCTTAAACCCTTCGAAATCGAAGAGCTTGTGGCTAGTGTGGAAAGAATCCTGTGTGAGACGAAGGAAGAGAGCCGAGAGTCTATCGATGCCGTTTAAAACTAAAAAACCGGCTTTGGAAATTGAAAAAGTAGGACGCAAGCTTGATCCCGATGTATTTTTGGGGTCAAACGACAAACAACCACTCCGGAACCGGGAACTTTTCAGGATTCAAGAATCACCTTCCTTGGTCCCTTCCGTTCCTCCCATTCATCGAAGCGATGGAAGAAGCTCCATCGGACAAATCATTCGAGACCTCCGGAAAGAAAAAGGCATAAGCCAGGAAGAGCTAGCCAAAAAAGCCCGAATAGACCGCACCACCATTGCCCGGGTCGAATGTGGAATCTTTAAGTCCCTTTCAATGGGTAAGCTTGAAGGAATTGCCGTAGCCATCGGAGTAGACTTAAAAACCCTTCTCCTCAAAGCCGATGCAGCGGAAGAATCCGTGAGTTGCCGAGGAAATCTCAATCGTGTAGAATTTGCTTTGGATTATCCTGTGGAAGGTTTTCAAATCATCTCTCTTATCCCCAAAAGGAAAGAATTTTTCTTTGGTAAAATCGAGATTCAACCGCAGAAAACAATCGCTTCAAACAAACTTCCTCATCCGGAACAAATCTATGTTCATTCCCTCGATGGGAAACTGCTCTTAGTTCGGGAGGCAAAGGAGTTTCTCTTAAAGCCCGGTGACTGTCTTGCTTTTTCCGGATTTCAGGATTACGAACTTTACAATCCCGATCAATTGAAGCCCGCCTCCTCCCTTTTTATTACTTACCCCTCTTTTCTCTCCCTCTAGATCCAGTTTCAGCAATGTCCGAAGATATTTTAAGAGAAATCGCAGAAGACAACAAAAAATGAAGAAATTACTGTTGAGTACTTTGACAATCTTTTTTTTAGTTGGACTTCGATCAACCACCGCTCAAGCCACGTTTTACGGACCAATACCTAAGGGATACCAATATGTGGAGAAAAAAGGGAGCGGATACGGCGTATACGTTCCTTCAAATTTCGATCCCAATAAGCGGCCGGCTCTCATCTTCGCCTTTGGCCGGACTCAGGATGATCTGGCGTTGACAAGGGAGCAGCTAAAAGATTATGCCGAGCTTTGGGTGGAGGAGGCCGAAAAGCGCGGCTACGTGGTTGTGATTCCTTATTGGCAGCCGGTGGTGGTGGAAAGCGGTCAGCATACTGAGAAGTTTTATTTGGAAATTCTTCAGGAAACCAAAATGATGTACAACATTCATCCCCGTAAGGTCCTCGTGGTAGGGTTTGGTCTGGGTGCAGTAGAAGCCTTTTCTTTGGCTGCGTATTATCCGGACGAGTTTAATGCCGTTGTCACGATCGGAAGGAGCCCTCTGCATGATTCGGTGCGGGATAATCTGTTGAAGGAACGCCTGATGGGAGGATTGCCTCCCGGCAAACTCCCTCCTGTTCTCTTAGTCCACGGGGAGAATGACGGAGCTCACTCCGCTTCGTGGCTTGAAGAAGACAAGGTCTTCTTACAAGAAAGAGGGGCTCAAGTTGAGTTGAAAAGTATTCCCGGCGTAGGTTACGAGCATAACCCACAGGTTAACTCTGTCATTCTCGATTGGTTTGACTCATTAGCGAGCAGCAGCTAATGGGCCTTAGTGCCGCCCTTCCGCCATTTCGGCTCACCCTAGGGTAATTTTCTCTTCGAGTTTTTTCTTTGGGGCTGAAAGCGTTAAAGCCTCTTAATAAGTTTTTGTAGCGCATTCGCAACAACTCTGTGGCGTCGGCGCTACAAAACGAGATTTTTTTCGAAATTCCCCTTGAGCCGAGAAATAGAAAGCCGTATTTTGAAGCAAGAACGAAAATGAAAAACGAACGGAAAGAAAGAGAAGCGGCCTCAGGCGAAGATGAAATGAAAAGAGAGCGTTCCATCTCACCTGTGGGAAGGGTTAGCGTAAAACGAAATTCCGTGTTTCGCTTCACGGCACTTGTCCTCCTCTTTAATTTTTTGACCGTTCAAAACGTTTACCCGCAGAGTGAGTTCCAACTCCACACAAAGACAGGGGAATATCAGTCCGTCAAGCCCGTCCTCCTCCTTTCCGATTTTGTCGGAGAAGATACAAAGATTAAGGCGTCCCCTTTACAAACGGGAGAGCGTGTCGATTTTGAAAATTTCTGGGATGACAAGCCTCTTTCCTTGCCCACTTCAAAAGTCGAGCAATCTGAGGACGCTGAGATTGCCATCCGTGGCACTGGCAAAGCCGGTGCTTCTCCGCCAGAAAGCGTGACGGATCGCAATGACTACGCTCGTTACTCCCTTGATCAAGCCCTTGATCTTTTAAGGCCGGAATACGCCAGTGCGGTCATTCTCGAAAAACCGCTTTCTAAAGAAGACTTAGATTCGCTTCGCTCCTACTCCATTAAAAAGGGAATTGAAATCGCAATTCTTGTCCTTCACGGAGAAACCGTTCTTCTCACCACCGGCTCCGGAGACGAAATTGCAGCTTCTCCCGCCGTCCGTGAGATTCTCAAGAAAGCCGCATTCGTTGCCCACACCCATCCCGATGAGCATTCGAAAAAAGGACCAACCGGTCCTGACCTTGAGACGGCAGGGGACAGCGTCCATTATGTCCTCACCGAAGACTTAGCCTATGCCTATGACCGGACGGGCATTCTTGAGAAGGGAGATCTTGATTGGTTTACCACTCGATATCTTGAGGCCCTGAAACAAGCTGAAACTTTCCGCGATGAGAAACAGGCCCGTGACGATTTAAATCGCCTCATCGCCGAACAGGACCGGCTGAACGAATTAAGTGAGGAAGAGAAAGAAACTTGGCTGGCCGGCGGGACGATTTCCTACGACACTTCAGGACTCACCGTCTCCAATGTTACCACCCTTCCCGGAAGCCCTTATCCTTATCTGATGACCGGGTCCAGTTCGGCCACGACCTTGGCTCTGGACTCTGATGGCCGTTTCCGGCTGAACTACAACGTGACTCAAACAGGCTCTTATTCCGGATTCACCCTCTCCTTCGACAATGCGGGAACGTCCACAATCGAAGCCCGGGATCTTTCTTCCTATACGAATCTCATCTTCGGGCTCCAAGGCCCGGCTCAAGCGGTGAAGCTCGACTTTGTGGACATCAACGGCAATAAAGACACCTTTGTCCTGACCGGGCTTTCCTCGAGTACAGAAAGATTCTGGAAAGTTCCTCTCGCAAGCCTCCTTTCCACCGTCAATAAGACCAAGATCAAACAATTAGATCTTTATGTCGACCCCTCCACCGCACCCATCCAGACCGGATCGGTCCAGATCCGAATCAAGGGAGTCAAATCGACCCCGGCCACTCCCACTGTCACCTCCAGCGTGCCTTACGCCACCCAGCAAAGCACGCTGACCCTTTCGGGGAAAAAGGATGCGGACACGGCCATCGTGATTAATGGAGTGGAGGTGATTGCCCGCAATAGTTCCACGACCTGGTCCACCACGGTCAACCTGCCCGTGGAGGGGGGCAACACCTTTAAGATCCAGTCCAAAAATGTACTTGGAAAACTCAGCTCCACAAAATCAGTCACCGTCAAGAAAGACACGGTTGTCCCTGCAGGCTCGATCAATATCAATTCGGGCGCAACCTATGCCACTTCTCAAACGGTTACCCTGAATCTTTCCGCCTCAGACTCCAATTCCGGAGTGGGCAAGATGAGTTTCTCCACGGACAACATCATTTGGACCAGCCCCGTCTCCTATTCCAACTCCAAAAGCTTCACCCTTCCTTCGGGCGATGGAAGCAAAACGGTCTACGTCAAGTATTACGACAAAGCGGGAAACATCAGTGTGGTTTACTCAAAGTCCATCATTTTGGATACGGTCGCTCCTGCGGGGTCTGTCAATATCAACTCGGGAGTCCCCTACACGACCTCCACCACCGTGACCTTAAACCTTTCCGCCACGGACGCCACCTCCGGGATCGACAAGATGAGCTTTTCCACAGACAACGTGGCTTGGGCCTCTCCCGTTGCTTACGCCCCTACGACAAGCTTCACCCTTTCTTCGGGTGACGGAAATAAAACAGTTTATGTGAGGTATTACGATAAGGCAGGCAAAGTGAGCGCCGTCTATTCGAAATCCATTACTCTTGATACCGCCCCTCCCACGGGCACAATCACTATCAATAACGATGCCACTTACACCAATACCTCGAGTGTCACCTTAAACCTCACCGGCACAGATGCCCCCTCAGGCCTCGATCAGATGCGCTTCTCCACCGATGGGGGAACCACCTGGACCGATTGGGAAGCCTTTGCTTTGACGAAATCCCTGACGCTCACGGCAGGCGACGGCACCAGAGAAGTAAAGTATCAACTCCGCGACTTGGCGGGTCTCACCTCTACTTTTACCGACACTATCACTCTGGACACCCTGTCTCCGGTGATGACGGGAGTTACGGGCCCTGTCCCGCCGCTCACCAATGATCCGGAGATCTCTTTTAGCTGGAGTGCAACGGACGTGACAAGCGGGATTGATCTTTTCCGGTGGCGTCTCATGAATCCAGACGGGACTTTCAGCGCCTGGCTTGAAGTGGCGAGCGGCCCCCTTTCCTTAAATAATGAAATTGCAGCCGAAGGCAGTTATCAATTTGAGATCGAAGCCAAAGACCGTGCCGGGCTTTGGTCCGAGAAGGCCGTTTCTTCTTTTATCATTGACCGCACTGCGCCCTCTGTGACTCTGACGAGCCCGACCGTCACCAACCAAGCGGCTTACACTTTAAGTTATACGGTGACCGACAATCACGATGGCGAGCAAATCCTGACCGAACAAATCACGCTCATCCAGGGTCCAAATTCAATCAGCCGAACTTTCACGGACCAGGCGGGAAACTCACAGACAGTCAGCTGGACGATCAGTTTTCTTCCCGTCACTTCCACCCTGCCGGCGGCCTATCAGGCCAGCTTTGTCCCACTCCAGTGGGTGACAACTACCACCTTGACAGGGATCACTCAAGACGATGATTCAAGAAGTTTTACCCTTCCCTTTTCCTTCCGCTACTTTGGAACGGGCTATACCCAGATTCAAGTCTCAAGCAATGGCTTTGTCCAGTTTGGCGCCTGTAATGGCTGCTCAGACTTTACACCGGACACCATCCCCAACTCCTCATCCCCGAATGCTATCGCCGCGCTCCTGTGGCGTGACCTGAATCCCAGCTTGGGCGGAAGGATTACTTACCTCACAAGTCCAACCCAGTTCGTAGTGAGCTGGGAAGACGTTCCCAATTACGGCACCTCCACCCCGCAGCGCTTCCAGCTCATCCTAGAGAGCAATGGAAGCCTGACATTCCAATACGTCACAGTCACGAGCGGACCAACAACCTCGATCGGACTCGAAAACTCCACGGGCACTCAGGGGATCCGTTACACCCTTTTGCCCAGTAATGGGATTGCGGTTAAGTTTGTCTTCCTGGGCATTCCTACGGGCACCATGTTCCTCGATGTCGTGGACGGCGATTACACTCGTTCGGGCACCCAGGTTTTCCAGGGTGGCAATGAACACGAAGTGACTTTTTTGAGCGATCTCAAAGACCCCAACGACAACCCGAATTTTTCGTGGCAATGGTCCTTGATTTTGGACGGAAATGAAACCGTCGTGAGCTCCGGGACGGGGACCGTCCAGGATCTTATGATCGACTTCCGGACAAAGGCAGCCGGAATCTATGAGGTCGTTTTGACCGGCAATGACGGCGTGACCCCTCCCGTCACTTTAAGGAAAACTCTTGAAGTGTTACCGGGCACCTGGTTGAGCCACAACGTGCCGCCTCTCAATTCCAATTACGCCACGCTCTTTCTTGATTTTAACGGAAGTTACGTTTCCCAGTGGGGTTCGTATTCCAACATTACGACCCCCCGGTACGATCAGGACGGAATCAAAACAAGTTTCGGTGACAGTGAACAACTCAGCATGGCAGAAATCTGGCAGCGGGTGATTGAAAAATTCATCATCTTTGGTGTGTGGGTAACGGCTCTGGATCCTTTCATCCCCACGAAGGTGTATTCCACGCTCAATGAAGAATGGAATGACCGGAATGCTTTTTACGATCAAAACCGGGTTCTCGCCGCGATGATCGGAGGAATAGGGAGCTGGGCCGGCGGGATTTCTGGCGGGGTCGCCTACCTCGATGCGTTCACCAACTCCATTCCGAACGCCGTCTATATCTTCGAGGACAATTTGGTCAACGGGGACCCCAAATTTACGGCCGAAGTTATCGCCCATGAATCGGGACACGGATTCGGTCTGGAACACCAGAGCACTTACGATGCCTTCGGCAACAAAACGGATGAATACAATCCCGGAACGAGCGCCAAGGCTCCGATCATGGGGAACTCGCGTTCCGCCGCACGCGGTCTTTGGTGGTACGGAACGTCGTCAGCTTGCAGCACTTGTTACCAAGATGACATTGCCGTTATCGCACGTTCCCAGAATGGATTCGGTTTTCGTCCCGATGACCACGGAGGTGACAATACCTCGGCTTCCCAATTAGGCATCAATGGGAACTCCGTCTCGGCCACTGGGATTATCGGGAGCACGCTCGATCAGGATCGCTTCAAGTTTACCACGACGATAGGCGGACAGGCGAGCTTCACGGCCAATGTCGCTCGTTACGGCGCCATGCTGGATCTGGCCCTTCTCCTTTATGATTCGAACGGTAACATTGTCGCCTCCGCCGACACCACAAGCCTTCAAGAAAGCATCCTCAACCTCAACCTGACGGCGGGAACTTATTTTCTCGTCGTCAAAAGCCACGGGTCTTACGGCGATGTGGGACAATACACGATTACAGGAACGGTCCCATCCGGAACTGTCTCAAACGCTTCAGCCTCACCCTCCGGCCCCGAAACTTTCAGTACCTTTTCCGGGACGGTTCCTATTTTTTCACCTTTCGCGAACAAAATTGAGCGTCTTCCCTCCTCGGCTCCTTTAGTTTGGAATGCGCTGGCTAAGAGAAATTCCTTTGGGGATTTTGGGGATAAAGACAAAGGACAAAGACAAAAACGAAATAGCCGCGTGAGGCCTTTGACAGCTCGTACGTGATGTGTGTGGTACGTTTCTTTCCATAGGAGGAAAAACCCGGTGACCACCCTAACCGCAAGCAAGGCCCGAGAGAACCTTTATAAGCTGCTCGATAGAGCCTCCTCTTCCCACCAGCCGATTCAGATTACGGGAAAAAGGTCCGCCGCCGTTTTGATTGGAGAAGAGGATTGGAGAGCCATTCAGGAAACCCTTTATCTCGTTTCCATTCCGGGAATGAGAGAATCGATCCGCAAAGGCCTTAAGACCCCTGTCGGCCGATGTCGTAAGCGTCTCAAGTGGTAGGCTGGCAGCTCATCTTCACGAGACAAGCCCAGAAAGACGCCAAAAAAATTTCTCATTCTGGTCTCCGCCCGGAGGCCGAAGAGCTTTTAGAGATCTTGAAAAAACCCCTTTCAAGACCCGTCTCCTTTTGAGAAACTAGTGGGGATTTGGAGAGGGCCTATTCACGGCGTATCAATATCCAGAACCGGCTGGTTTACCAAGTCTTAAAAGGCGAGAAAATCGTAAAAATCATCCGTCTGTGGACCTATTACGAATGAACAACACTCCATGAAAAAATGGACAGGCGTTAAGATTCAGATCGGAAAAGGAAGTCGTATTGATCCCGATGTGATCCTGGGCTACCCTTCCGGCCGGCCGGGAAAAGGCGGGCCGGTTGTGATCGGAAGCCATGCCCAGCTAAGAAGCGGCAGCGTCATTTATCAAAAAGTGAAAATCGGTCATCATTTTGAAACCGGCCATCACGTGGTGATTCGAGAGGAAAATCAGATCGGCGATCAAGTCTCCATCTGGTCCAACACCCTGGTGGATTACGGATGCCGGATCGGAAACCGCGTCAAAATTCACGCCAATAGCTATGTTGCCCAATATACCGTGTTGGAAGATGATGTTTTTATCGCCCCGGGAACCATTTTTGCGAATGACAAATACCCGGTAAGTCCCAATTTGGAAGGCCCGCACGTGAAGCAGGGAGCCCGGATCGGGGTCAATGTGACGATTCTGCCGGGAGTTGTGATCGGCGAAGAAGCGCTCGTGGGTGCGGGCAGCGTCGTTACCAAAAACGTCCCTCCCCGTACGGTGGTTGCCGGAAATCCGGCGCGTCCCTTCGGGACCGTAGACAAGATCTTAAAGAAATAAAGTTAGTTTTTCCCGCCCACGGCCTTTACTTTAAAGAAAATGGCAGGTACTATTTCGGCAAAGGAGGGTAGTAAAGTGCGGCCGCAAGTCCAAAAATTTCTTCTGGTGGTTTCGTTCGCGATTTTTCTAATCCCCACAGGCTGCGCTTCTACCCGGTCCCTTGGTTACTTGGATGCCCCCCAAGGCCAGGCATTTCTTAGTCCTCTTCCTCATTTTGAAGATTCCAGATTTTTCCAAAAATGGTCCGGCTCCACAAACGAAAATGACAAGATTCGCTATCTCCTTAACCGGATTGCGGCCTCGCCGAATAAATTTATGCGAAACGGCGACAAATTTGACGGCAGGGTAGCGCGCCAGTGGCTTCTTTATAAGAGGACCCATTGGGTGAGCGGCGGGGTTAAAACAGCCGAGGATTTTATCAGCCGCGTCGCCGCTTATTCGCAAAAAACAGGCAAGCCGTACCTCGTTGAAATGCCGGACGGGAAAATTTATTCGCTGGCAAGCGTCCTTAGAAACGAGCTTTCCGCCCTAGAAAACGCCCTCCTGAAAATTCGCGCGCTCGACCGCCAAAATGTCCGTTCCGGCCAGGTCTCTATTTCGCTTTCTCCTACTGCCGCAGTCGCCGCTTCCACCAACTAATTTGCCCCGATTGCAGGGGAAACTCCCGTAAGGTATGATGCTGCCTAAATGATCCAAGCCATTGAAGCCTTTGAGAAAACCGAAGAAATCCGGGCGCTGGAACAATTCCGCTCCGAGAACCAGGATCTTTTCCGAAAAGATGATTCCCAACTTTTCCTTCATTTGGGGATTGTTTTGTCCCTTCTCAGTTTTTTTACCGTTGCGGTTCTCGCCACTCCTTTTTTGTGGGTAAAAATTATTTTGGGCGTCGTCAATTCACTCCTTTTGTTTTCCTTAATCAACGTGACCATCCATCACCATCACACCCACCACAACGCGGCGGCAAGCGGCTTTTCAAAACGTCTGCTCGATTTTTTTTATTTTCTGGCCATCCCGAATGCCCCCAAACGCCTTAGCCGCTACACGCGTGCCCACTTGAATCACCACGCCCGGCCGTTTCACGAAACGGATGTGGACCACCATTACGGCAAGGAGCGCTACCTCCGGATGATGAAAAATTTCACGAACCGGATTTTTTATTTTTTGGAACTCACGTTTGTGGGCGGACACGTTCCCGGCTGGGAGGATGACCGTTACATGAATCAAGTGCCGCTTGAGGCGTGGACTCGCGCTGATTACGCAAAGGTAAAAGAGGATGAGAAGAAAAAAGCACTCCGGTTATCGCTTATCCAGTGGGGAATTTTTTTTATTATGCTGCAATTCCTTCCGGCCGTGGCCTGGGGCTGGGCCTTTCCCATGCTTCTCGTGAAAAACTGGGCGCATTTTCTCGGCCAGTTTCAACATTATGATGAAAGGCTGGTTGATCCCGCGCGCTCGGTGAATAACCGGACGAAGACCTATCATTTCCCGGGCTTTTTCAATTATTTAGTGGGAGGAGAAATCAGCGGGCATTTTCTCCATCATCTTTTTCCGGAGCTTCCTTATTATAATGTGGAAAAGGCGCGCCAAAGATTTCTCCGAAACCCGGACCTCGAAAAATTTTTCGCCACCTATTAATGGAAAAAGACCCAACGCCCACAATCGCCCCTTATAAAAAACATGTTTTGATGTGCACGGGCCCGCGGTGTGCGCCCCAAACTTCTCCCGCGGTTTATGCGCGCTTAAAAGCCCGCCTGAAAGAATTGGATTTAAAAGAAGGCTCCGCGCGGATTGCCCGCAGCCAATGCCAGTGTTTCGGCGTCTGCAAAGGCGGGCCCATTCTCGTGGTTTATCCGGAGGGGGTTTGGTATCACCACGTGACGGAAGAAAAGCTCGAGCGGATTATTCAGGAACATCTCCTGGGCGGAAAACCGGTTGAAGAATTCATTTTCCACAGGCAAACTTAAAGGAATATGAAAATCGAGAAGGGGAGCCAGGTTACGATCGAGTATGAGCTGACCGTCAACGGGGAAGTGGTGGATTCTTCCAAGGATCGCGGGCCCCTTGATTACGAACAGGGACGGGGACAGATTATCCGCGGCCTTGAAACGGCGCTTGAAGGAAAAGAGCCGGGAGAGGAATTTGAAATCGATATTTCCCCGGAAGACGCTTACGGCATCCGCGACGAGCGGGCCGTTCAGGAAGTCCCGCGGACAGCTTTTCCAGATACTCTATCGCCGGAGGAAGGAATGGCCCTGCAGGTAAAAACTCCGGCCGGACAAATTTTTCAGGCCATTGTTAAGGAAGTAAAACTCGATCTCATCCTGATTGATTTCAATCATCCGCTCGCCGGGAAAATTCTGCGTTTTAAAATTCAAGTCTTAAAAGTCGAACCGCCCCTCGCTACATAAAACCAGCCGGCTGCGCCTAAAACCAAAGCCGCAAGTCCCGTTCCCAAATTCCCAAAAAAAATCTGTACCGGACCGATCAGCGTGGCAAAAAGCGCGACCGTTGCGGCAAGCCAAAGTTTCAGGCTCGTGATCCAAAGATTTTTTTCTTCCTTTAATTTTCCGATATTTTTCCAGAATCCGGGGGGCGAGACTTTCTCAAAAAAGTGCTTGAGCGTCTCCTTCGGCACAGGCGCCGTCAAAAGAGTCGCGGGGATCCAAAAAAGGGCCGTTCCTGCGACCATATAGAGAAGCCGTATAAAAGGATCGTTGGGAATTCCGAGGGCGGAAAAAATCTGGGAGCGGATGAGGATCAAAACAAAGCTTGCGATCATGGCCATAATTTCACTCCAGGCGTTCACCCGCCACCAGAACCAGCGCAAAAGATAAACGGGCCCGACGCCCGCCGTGAGATTCAGGACAAACGTAAAAACAGCGCCGATCGTTTCCGTATAAAAAGCGACACCCGCGGCGATGGCAGCGAGGAGAAGCGTAGCGATACGCGAGATAAAAACATAATGAGATTGAGAGGCCTTTTTCTTGACGAAGCGTTTGTAAAAATCATTCACAAGATAAGACGCACCCCAGTTGAGTTGGCTGTCCACGGTCGACATGAAGGCCGCAAAAAATGAGGCGACCAAAACCCCGCGCAGGCCGGCCGGAAGAAGGGTGGCGATGAGCCGGGGATAAGCGCGCTCGTGATCGATAAAAGTTCTGCCGGCTTCGGTGACGGAAAGCGAAGC
>Ga0209515_10000571_pt1 | contig 65442 bp, 58 predicted proteins | sample Subgroupgradi54m_FD_187454 | JGI IMG/M metagenome (GOLD analysis project Ga0209515, IMG submission 187454) | Subsurface groundwater microbial communities from S. Glens Falls, New York, USA - GMW60B uncontaminated upgradient, 5.4 m (SPAdes)... ...
GGCCGCGCCGTTGCCGCTCTGGATCAGGCCCTGGTTGCCGCCCGGCGCATTGGTCCAGGTCGTGGTGCCGGCGGTGTTGACCACCCGCCCGGTGTTCAGGAACCGGGTGGTGTTGCCGCTGATCGCCAGCGTGTTGCCGAAGTTGACGCTGCCCGTGCCGACCATCGCGCCGGCAGTCCAGCTGGCCGGGCCGGTGACTGTGACTGCACCCGTGCCGCCTAGAGTGCCGCCGCTCAGCGTCAACGCTCCGATGGCCGACGCATTGCTCACCGACAGCGAGCCGCCGCTGATCGTCAGCCGTCCGGTCCCGCTGAACGATCGGATGCTGACCGTGCCCAAGCGAAACTCGGTGTCGAACGCACCCAGCAACGCATCGTCGAGCGGCCCCGGCAGCCCCGGGTTCCAGTTGCCGCTCAGGTCCCAGAAGCCGTTGTTCGGCCCGACCCAGCTGACCGGGGCGGCCTGCCCGGTGGACATGGCCAGCGCGGCGAACGCGGCGATGGCGATGGGATGTGGCCGGACACGGGCAATGCGCGTCTTCATGGCAGTCCTCCTGAGATTTTTTTGCTGCGCCGCAGCGCAGTTCGACGGACTTTAGGTGTGCGGACAGCAGTCCGCCCCCCTAAGTCTTGGGATCTCCCCCATCATTTTGAGGAGCCGATTGGCGATGGATTGAGGGACCGGCGTCCGCAGATCGAACAAGGGCTTGGCGTCGACCAGCGGACTTATTTCACGCCGAACGCCGGGGACAGCCCCGATGCCGGGAACTCTGCGGCCGCGCGACAATCCGAACTCTGCGCAGCGCCCATGAGGCGCCAACCAGGGCGGCCCGAACGAAGATTCGTGCCGCCCGTTTCATTTCAGTCGGGCACCCCCATGAAACAGACCACGCCGCTCCGTCCCGTCACCCGTACGGCGCTGCTCGCGTCGCCCCTGCTGCTGGCCTTGCTGGCCGGTTGTGCGATGGTGGCCCCCGCCACCGGTGCGGCGCCTGCCGCCGCCGCCACGCCGGCCACGCCGCCCGATTCCGCCCACGGCACTCCCGCCCCGGTAGCCGGTGCCGCTTCCGCGCCGCGTGCGGTGGCTGCCGCCGCCAGCGGCGCCTCGGCCCCGGTTGCTGCCGCCGCACCTGCGCTGGGCGCCTTGCGCCCGTTCGCCGAGATCATCAAGGACGCCAAGCGCACCGACGGCCTGTTCACCCTCTGGCAGAAGGACGACAAGGTCTGGTTCGAGCTGAAGCCGGGCGACCTCGGCAAGCCGTTCTTCATGTCGCCGAAGAACAAGACCGGCATCGGCGAGGGCCGCTTCTACGGTGGCCTGATGGGCGAAGAAGTCGTCATCGAGTTCCGCCGCATCCACAACAACCTGCAGATGCTGGCGCGCAATACCGAGTTCATCGCCAAGGCCGACACGCCCACCGGGCGCGCCGTCGACGCGGCGTTCTCGCCCAGCCTGCTCGCCAGCACCAGCGTGCTGAGCCAGCCGCACCCCGAGCGCAAGTCGATCCTGGTCGAGGCCAACGCGCTGTTCATCAACGACATGCTGGGCACCGGCATGCAGCTGCAGCGCGCCTACCGCCAGGGTTATTCGCTGGACACCCGCAACTCGGCGATCACCGCGTTGCGCGCCACGCCCGACCTGGTGGTGCTCGAGGTGATGAACCACTACGCCACCGGCTCGATCGCGGTGCCGCAGCCCGGCACGCCGCCCGGCATGCCGGTGCCGACCGTGCCACGCTCGGTGCCGGACCCGCGCAGCCTGTTCATGAGCTTCCACTACTCGATCGCGAAGCTGCCCGAGTCGCCGATGGCTGCGCGCAAGGCCGATGCGCGGGTCGGTTACTTCACCACCAACGTCACCGACTTCACCGACGACCTGGCACGCTCGCCGCGCCAGCGCTTCGTCAACCGCTGGCGGCTCGACAAGAAGGACCCGGCGGCGGCGCTGTCCGAGCCGGTCAAGCCGATCACCTTCTGGCTCGACAAGACCATCCCCGAGAAGTACCGCGCGCCGATCACCGCCGGCGTGCTCGAGTGGAACAAGGCGTTCGAGAAGATCGGCTTCAAGGACGCCGTGCGGGTCGAGGTCCAGCCCGACAACGCCGAGTGGGACACGCTCGACTTCGGCCGCGCATCGATCCGCTGGATGACCAATTCGAGCCCGAGCTTCGGCGCCATCGGGCCCAGTCATGTCGACCCGCGCAGCGGCGAGATCCTGGACGCCGACATCGGTGTCGAAAGCCTGTCGTCGCGCAGCTTGCGCGCGCTGCGCTCGCAGGTGCTGGTGTCGTCGCTGGCCGCCGATCCGGCGCACGACCATGTCGCCGAGGCCGGCCTGCGCGGCAACCGCGCGATTGCGTTCTGCGACTTCGCCGACCAGGCCGCCGAGCAGCTCGGCTACGCGCTCGACGTGCTCGAGGCGCGCGGCGAGATCGACCCCGCCAGCCCCGAGGCCGAGAAGTTCGTCTACGACTACCTCAAGGACGCGACGATGCACGAGGTGGGCCACACGCTGGGCCTGCGCCACAACTTCCGCTCGTCGCGCATCTACACCGACAAGCAGCTCTCCGACCCGGCCTTCACTGCCGCCCACGGCCTCACGGGCTCGGTGATGGAATACGCGCCGATCAACCTGGCCGGCCCGGGCGTGCCCAAGGATCAGCAGGGCACGCCGTTCAACGGCACCCTCGGTCCCTACGACTACTGGGCGATCGAATACGCCTACAAGCCGATCGCGCCGGAGGACGAAGCGGCCGAGCTCGCCAGGATCGCCGGGCGCAGCGCCGAGCCGCTGCTCGCCTACGGCACCGACGAGGACAACTTCCTCGGCGTCGACCCCGAGTCGCTGCAGTTCGACCTCGGCTCCGACGTGGTGGCCTTCGCCCGCAAGCGGGTCGAGATTGCGCGCGACCTGCTGGCGCGCCAGGAGACGCGCCAGCTGCCGGCCGACCAGGACTATTCGGTGCTGCGCCGCTCGGTCGGGTTCGCGCTGCGCGACATGGGGCGCGCCGCGGCGGCGCTGTCGCGCCAGATCGGCGGCGTGCGCACCTTGCGCGACCACGCCGGCTCGGGCCGCGACCCGCTGCTGCCGGTGCCCGCCACCGAGCAGCGCACCGCGCTCGACGTGCTGGCCAGCGGCTTTCTGTCGGCCGACAGCTTCAAGATCTCGGCCGCGCTGCAGCGCAAGATGGCGCTCGACTTCCAGGAGCGCACCGACGCGGTGTTCCGCGGCGAATCGGCACCGGGAACCGACTTCTCGCTCGCCTCGCAGGTGATCGACCTGCAGCGCGCGGTGCTGAACCAGCTGATGAGCGACGCGGTCGCCGGCCGGCTGCTCGACAGCGAATCGAAGTCCCCGAAAGAGTCGCTGCGCCTGTCCGAGCTCTACACCCGGCTCGACCGCTCGGTGTGGAGCGAGCTCGGCGGCACGAGCGACATCCCGGCGCTGCGCCGCGAGCTGCAGCGCGAGCACGTGAACCGCATCGCCGCGCTGATGCTGCGCCCGGCGGCGCTCTCACGCGCCGACTCGCGCAGCCTCATGCGCGCCCAGGCGCAGGCGCTGCTCGCCCGCATCAACGCGGCGGCGCAGCGCGGCGGCCTGAGCGTCGAGGCCAAGGCGCACCTGCTCGACAGCGCGGACACCTTGTCGCAGGCCTTGTCGGCCAAGCTGCAGCGCAGCGGCGCCTGACAGGCCTTGCGTCATCCCGGCGGACGCCGGGATGACGCCTTTGGCCCCGTCTCTTGCCCCCTCAGAGCCGTCGTTCGTCGCACCGGCGGGGCAGTGCGCTGGCTGACGCGCGGCCGGGGCGTTATCGTGCCGCCATGAACACTGTTTCCGAAGCACCGCGACCCCGCATGCTGGCCTCGCTGACACTGCGCCGGGTCACGATCGTGCTGGCCTTGGCGCTGGTCGTCGCCGCGGTGCTGAACCCGATCTTCCTCACCCCGTTCGTCGTGCTGCTCGGCCGCACGATGGTGATCGCGATGGTGATGCTGCTGGTCTTCATCGGCGCTGGCCAGTGGCGGCAGGGGCGGGTGCCGACCTGGCTGGTGCAGGTGCTGGCGGTCGCGTTCACGGTGCCCATCGTCACCTTTGCGGTCTATCTGCCGTCGGTGGGCGGCGACGTGTCTGCGTTGCTGCGCAGCGAGCAGCGACTGTCCGGGATCTTCCTGATCGCGATGTGCAGCCTGGTGATCGGGCCTCTGATGACGCTGGGCGCGGCCTACCGGGAGCGCGACGCCCAGGCGCGCAACCAGAGCCTGCAGTTCGCGCTCGAGCGCAGCACCCTTGAGCGCCAGGCGCTCGATGCACAGCTGCGCCTGCTGCATGCGCAGATCGAGCCGCACTTCCTGTTCAACACGCTGGCCAACGTGCAGGAGCTGGTCGAATCGGGTTCGCCGCAGGCCGCCGCGCTGCTCAAGAGCCTGATTGCTTACCTGCGCGCGGCGATGCCGCGCCTGAACGACGACGACGCCACGCTGGCCAGCGAAGCCGAGCTGGTGCGCGCCTACCTCGAGCTGATGCACATGCGCACCGGGCGCCAACTGGCTGCAGTGGATCAAGGCCTCGGTGGGCCAGAGCGTGCGGCTGATCCCGGTCGAGCAGGTTGCCTACCTGCGCGCCGACGAGAAATACACGCTGGTGGTGTGGGAAGGCGGCGAGGCGCTGATCCGCAAGTCGATCCGCGAGCTCGCCGATGAGCTGGACCCCGAGAAGTTCGCCCAGGTCCACCGCTCGGTGATCGTCAACCTGCACCAGGTGTCACAGGTGAACCGCGGCCCCAACGAGACCGCCGAGATCCAGTTGAAGGGCCGCAAGGAGCTGTTGCCGGTGAGTCGCAGCTTCGTTCATGTGTTCAGGCAGATGTAGCCGGGCTCAGTGAAGCTGCAAGGCTTCGCTCGATGCGCTGCGCGTCATGGCGACGACGGCTTCGGTCGGGACGCGTTTGCCGATCACGATCACGCGCGGCAGCGTCACGATCTGCGGCGTCTGCTCCAGCATCGCCGACGCGATGGCCAGCGTGCCGGCGGCAAGCAGGCAGAAGGCGAGGACGGCTGAAAAGATGCGGTCGATCATGCTGGGCTCCGTGGGTTGCAACGCGCGTTGTGTTGCCGCGTTGGAATGAACTCTAGGAGCCGGGCCCGGGCGGCGAAAGCGCGCTGCGACGGGCTGCGGAAAGACCGGCCTGAGTTGCCTGCCGGTGCGATGAGTGTGGCGCGCGGTTCAAGTCGGACTCGATCGATACCGATATCCCGCTATCCCGGCGAAACGGTTCTGCCATGCTCATGTCACATTCGAAGATCAAGGGTTCCGGACTGTCGCTCGGCCAGCGTTTCGGTCTCGGCTTCGCGCTGATCCTCGCGCTGCTGCTGGTCGTCGCCGCGGTCGGCCAGGCCCAGCTCGGTGCCGTCGGCCGGCGCATGCAGGGCATCGTCGAGGTCAACAACCGGCAGATGGCGCTTGCCAACACGATGATCGACCAGGTCAACGAGATGGCGATCCTGCTGCGCACGCTGACCTTGCTGACCGAGGTCAAGGAGGTCGACAAGCAGGTCAAGCTGTTCGAGCAGGCGACCGCCGCCTACCTGCAGACCGAGAAGGAGCTCGCGCAGGTGTTGCAGACGGCCAGCAGCGCCGAGCTGACGCTGTTCAAGAAGATCGAAGCCGTGCGGGCCCGCACCCTGCCGCTGATGGCCAACGCGGCCAAGCTCGGCAGCGACGGCGCCACGCCCGAAGCGACCATCGTGCTGATGAAAGAGGTGCGCCCGGTCGAACACGAGTGGCGCAAGCTGACGGGTGAATTGGTCGAGCTGGAAACACAGCTCAATGCCGAAGCCTACGTCGCTGCGCAGGACAGCCAGAAGGTCGGTCGCATGCTGCTGGTCGGCGTGTGCCTGCTTGCGGTGGCGCTGGGCAGCTTGTTCGCATGGCGTCTGACCCGCAGCGTGCTCGACCCGGTGGCGCAGGCGATCCGCATCACCGAGCGCATTGCCGAGGGCGATCTGTCGAGCGCGGTGCAGTCAGGCCGCGGCGACGAGCTGGGGCGGCTGCTGGCCGCGGTGGGTCGGATGCAGGAGCGGCTGCGCACGCTGGTCGGCGAGATTCGGCAGTCGGCCGAATCGATCTCGACCGCATCGGAAGAAATCACCACCGGCAACCACGACCTGAGCCACCGCACCGAGCAGCAGGCCGCGAGTCTGCAGAAGACAGCGTCGAGCATGGAGCAGCTCACCGGCACGGTGAGCCACAACGCCGACGCGGCGCGTCAGGCCGACCAGCTGGCGAGCTCGGCCTCGCAGATTGCGGCGCGCGGCGGCGCGGTGGTGGCCCAGGTGGTCAGCACGATGGACGACATCTCCGCCAGCTCGAAGAAGATCGCCGACATCATCGGCGTGATCGACGGCATCGCGTTCCAGACCAACATCCTCGCGCTCAACGCCGCGGTCGAAGCGGCGCGCGCCGGCGAGCAGGGGCGCGGCTTCGCGGTGGTGGCCGGCGAGGTGCGCAGCCTCGCGCAGCGCAGCGCCGACGCGGCCAGGGAAATCAAGGCACTGATCGGCGCCTCGGGCGAGCGGGTCGACTCCGGCGCCAGGCTGGTCGGCGACGCCGGAACGACGATGCGCGAGATCGTCGCGGCGATCCAGCGCGTGACCGACATCATGTCCGAGATCAGCGCGTCGACCCGCGAGCAGGGCAGCGGCATCGGCCACGTCAGCGGCGAGGTCAACCAGCTCGACAAGATGACGCAGCAGAACGCCGCGCTGGTCGAGCAGTCGGCGGCCGCGACCGAGAGCCTGAAGGAACAGGCGCACAAGCTCGCCCAGGCGGTGCGTGCCTTCAGGTTGCGCGGCGAGGAAGCGGCTGCCTAGCCGAAGTGACACACGTAATGCAGCGTCGCCGTCACCTCGATGTCGAACGCTGAGTTGCCCGGCACGTTGAACGACTGCCCGCCGACATAAGGCGTCCAGTCCTCGCTGCCCGCGAGCCGCACCCGGCACTGGCCGTCGATCAGCTCCATCATCTCCGGCGCGCCGGTGTTGAACCTGAGTGTGGACGGCAGCACCACGCCGACGCTCTTCTTGGTGCCGTCGGCCAGCTCGATGCTGTGCGAAACGCACTTGCCGTCGAAGTAGACGTTGGCGCGGGTGCTGATGACGGCGTTGATCTTGTCGCTCATGGTGGTTGGTGCGGAAGGAAAACGCCCATTTTAGGCAGTGGCGGGGCGCGGAACTGGCCGGTTTTCGGGCTTCTTGTCCGAGGCTCGTCGTGGGCCCGATCGCGGTGAAATGGTGCGACCGCATGAACGCCCGATTACCGCTGTACGCCGAACTGCAGGTCCCCGATTCCGAGGCGGTATTGGCGCGCCTGTTCGAGGTGAGCCCCGAGCCGGTGACCGTCACCGGGCTCGAAAGCGGCTGCCTGCTGAACGTGAATCCGGCTTTCGCCGAGCTCACCGGCTATGCGGTGCACGAGCTGGTCGGACGCCGCGCGGTCGACCTCGGCCTGTGGGCCGACGCCCGGCAGCGCGAGCGCTACATCCAGCGGCTGCGCGCCGAGGGGCGGGTCGACGACTTCGCCACCGTCTTCGTCTCCAAGACCGGCCGCAGGCTGCAGATTCAGGTGTCGGCGGCGCTGTTCAGGCAGAACGGCGTCGAATACCTGGTCGCGGTGCTGCGCGACGTCGATGCGCGCGACCGGCGCCGCCTGCAGTACGAGGCGATTCTCGACAACGCAGTGGTCGGCATCGTCTTCACGCGCGACCGCATCCTGCAGCACGCCAACCCGCGCTTCGAAGAGATGTTCGGCTGGCCGGTCGGCGGCATCGCGGGCCAGCCCGGCCGCGCGGTCTGGCCCAGCGACGAGGCCTATGCCGAGATCGGGCGGCGCGCCGGGCCGCTGTTGTCGGCCTGCGAGGTGTTCGAGGGCGAGTTCGAGATGGCGCGGCGCGACGGCAGCGTGTTCTGGGCCAGCGTCCGGGCGCGCGCCATCGACCCGCAGCGGCCGACGACCGGCGGCTCGATCTGGATCATCGACGACATCACCGAGCGGCGCCGCGTCGAACAGGCGCTGGCCGCGGCCAAGGAGCAGGCCGAGGCCGCGAGCCGCGCCAAGAGCGAGTTCCTCGCCAACACGAGCCATGAAATCCGCACGCCGTTGAACGGCCTGCTCGGCATGGTGCGTCTCGCGCTGGCGCCGGGTGTCAAGGCGGCTCGGCAGCGCGAGTACCTGGAACGCATCCAGGACAGCGCGCAGGCGCTGGCGGGCATCATCTCCGACATCCTCGACCTGTCGAAGATCGAGGCCGGCCGGCTCTCGATCGAAGACCTGGTGTTCGACCTGCACGCGCTGCTGAACCTGGTGCGCGACGCCTGTGCCGAGCTGGCGCGCGCGAAGGGCCTGCGGTTTTCGCTGGCGATCGCCGACGGCGTGCCGCGCTGGGTCCGCGGCGACCCGCTGCGCTTGCGCCAGATCGTCGGCAACTACACCAGCAACGCGCTCAAGTTCACCGAGCGCGGCAGCATCGCCGTGACCGTGGTCGCGCTGCCGGCAGGGCGCCTGCGCATCGACGTGAGCGACACCGGGCCGGGTGTCGCAGCCGGCCTGCTCGACCGCCTGTTCCAGCCCTTCTCGCAGGCCGACAGTTCGACCACCCGGCAGTACGGCGGCACCGGCCTCGGCCTGAACATCTGCCGCCAACTCGCGCAGCTGATGGGCGGCGCGGTCGGCGTCGACAGTCGGGCCGGCGTCGGCAGCCGCTTCTGGGCCGAGTTGCCCTTGCTCGCGGCCGCGCCACCGATCGGATCCGGCGGCGAACGCGCGGCGAGCGGACGCTGCCTGCGCGGCGCGCGCATCCTGCTGGCAGAGGACAACGTCGTCAACACGCTGGTCGCCGAGGCGATGCTCAAGCAGTGGGGCGCGCAGGTGGTGGTCGCGGTCAACGGCGCCGAGGCGGTGAAGGAGGTCGAGCGCGAGCCCGGCCGCTTCCACGCGGTGCTGATGGACCTGCAGATGCCGGTGATGGGCGGCATCGACGCGACGATCGCGATCCGCCGGCGCTTCGGGCCGCTCGAGCTGCCGATCATCGCGTTGACCGCCGATGTGCTGGTCTCGGAACGCGAGTCGGCGCTGCGCCACGGCATGAACGACTTCCTGTCCAAACCGATCGACCCGGATCGCCTGGCGCAGGTGCTGGCGCACTGGGTGCGCCGGGTGCGGAAGGGTCGCAAGCGCGCCTATTGAGCATTCCCAAAACCGTGACACGACAAGCTCCGTTCGGGCTGAGCTTGTCGAAGCCTGCGGGCAACTCGGTGCGGGCACTTCGACAAGCTCAGTGCGAACGGGCGGTGGTGTGTCATGAATTTGAAAGGCTCAATAAGGCAGCGCCATCTTGCGCGCGGATAGCGCGCTGCGCACGCGGTCCGGGCGGTCGCTGATGATGCCGTCGACGCCGAGGTCGAGCATCTGCTCGATCTGGGCCGGCTCGTTGACGGTCCAGACCACGACCTTGAGGCCGAGCGCCTGCGCCTGCTTGACGAGCTCGGGTGTCAGGTCGAGAAAGTTGGGCGACCAGACCGCGCCGCCCGCGGCCTTGATCATCTTCGGCACCGACCCGTGATCGGCCAGTTTCAGGCCGGCGGTCCAGCGCGGGTCGACCACGTTGTTGGCGCCGCCTTGCTGGGTACTCAGGTAGACGGTCGGAATCCGCGGTGCCAGGCGCTGCGCGACCTGCAGCGTGCGCCAGTCGAAGCTTTGCAGCGTGACGCGCGACTCCATGCCGTGGCGGTGGATCACCGCCAGCAGCGCTTCGACGAATGCCTCGGGCGCAGGCGCGAGCTGCGGTTGCAGCGGCGTCAGCTTGGTCTCGATGTTGAAGCGCACGCGGGTGTCGCCGCGCCGCTCGACCAGCTCGAACAGCTCGGCCAGCGTCGCAATGCGCTGGCCGTCGGCCGGCTGCTGTTCGGGAAACGACTGCGCGTAGCGGGTGCCGGGCTGGAGTCGGCCGATGTCGTAGCGCTTCAGCTCGGCCAGCGTCAGGCTGCGCAGCGCCGGCCCCGGCGCGGCCAGCCAGCGGCCGTCGGCGTCGCGCGTGATGTTGGGGTTGAGCAGCGTGTCGTGCGAGATCACGACCTGGTCGTCGGCGCTCAGCACGGTGTCGAGCTCGAGCGTGGTCACGCCGAGCGACAAGGCGGTACCGAACGCGGCCAGCGTGTTTTCCGGCGCCAGCCCGCGCGCGCCGCGGTGGCCTTGCAGGTCGAAGCGCGGGCCGAGGGCGCAGCCGGCCAGGGCCAGCAGCAGCGCCAGAATGGCCGGTCGGTGCAGTCGAATGCGTATGTTCATCGTGGTCACGAACCTATGGTTGCCCCCTATATCGAAGGCGACTTTATCCCGCAAAGGAGGGGTGGGAGTGGACCCATTGCCGAGGGTACCCTGAGGTAAGCTACCGGGCTGCCGCCTCGCGAACATTGTCCATGGCCACCATTCCGCCTGAAACGCCCGCCGGCGCGCCGTCCGCGCCGATGGACGATCACGACGCGTTGCCGCCGGGAACACGTTTCGGCGAGCTGGAAATCCTGCGCGTCCTGGGCATCGGCGGCTTCGGCATCGTCTACCTTGCGATGGACCATGCGCTCGAGCGCGAGGTGGCGCTCAAGGAATACATGCCCGGCTCGCTGGCCGGGCGCGGCAAGGGCCAGATGGTGTCGATACGCTCCGGCGCACACACCGAAACCTATGCGCTCGGCCTGCGATCCTTCGTCAATGAAGCGCGCTTGTTGGCGCGCTTCAACCACCCGTCGCTGGTCAAGGTGTACCGCTTCTGGGAAGAGAACGGCACCGCCTACATGGTGATGCCGTACCTGCAGGGCCGCACGCTGCGCGACGTTCGCCGTTCGATGACCGAGGCGCCGACCGAAGCCTGGATCCGCTCGGTGATCAACCCGATCCTCGATGCGCTCGAGCTGCTGCACCGCGAAGGCGTCTACCACCGCGACATCGCGCCCGACAACATCCTGCTGCCGCCGGGCGAGCTGCCGGTGCTGCTCGACTTCGGCGCCGCGCGGCGCGCCATCGGCGACCACACCCAGACCTTCACCGCGATCCTGAAGCCGAGCTACGCGCCGATCGAGCAGTACGCCGAGGTGGTGCAGCTGCGCCAGGGCCCGTGGACCGACCTGTACGCGCTCGGCGCGGTGGTGTTCTACCTGCTGCGCGGCTCGCCGCCGCCGCCGGCCACCGCGCGTGCGGTGCAGGACGACGTGCCGCTGCTGATTCACGAAGACTTCCCGGCGCTGTCGGAACACTTCCTCGCGGCGATCGACTGGGCGCTCGCGATCCGCCCGTCCGAGCGGCCGCAGAACATTGCCGCGCTGCGCGAGGTGTTCGACGGCCGCCAGCCGGCGCCGCCGCGCGCGCGCTCCGGCATCACCGTGCCGCCGAATCGCGGCGGCTTCGGCATCGATGCCGGCGGCGTCGAAACCGGCGCTTTCGCGCCGACGATGCGGGTCAGCGGCCAGGCCACCGAGATCGCGACCGAAATCGCAACCGCCCGCATGGACCGCGGCCTCACACGCCCCGACCCGACCCGCCCCGAGCCGCGCGCCGAGCCGACCCGCACGATGGCGGTACCGCGCAAGCCGGCGGCCGAGCCCGAGGTCGACCAGACCGTCGTGCTGACCCGCCCGCCGGGCGGCACCCAGCCGCCGCGCAGCCGCGTCGAGCCGTCTGCCACCCACACCGCATACCCGCCGACGCCTGCGCGGGCGCCGCCCCCGAAGGCAGCGCCGGCCGCGCCGGTGGCGCTGCAGCCCGCACCGGCACCGCGGCGTGGTGTGCTGATGGCGACGCTCGGCGTGTTCGTTCTGCTCGGTGCGGCTGGCGCCTACATGCTCGGCACCCGTTCCTCGACGCCGCCGGTGGTCGCGCCGCCGGTGGCGGCGGCGTCCGAGCCGCTGATCGTGACACGCGCTCCGGCGCCGCCCCCCGTCGTGGCCCCGGTTGCTGCACCGGTCCTGCCGCCTGCGGTGGTCGATACGCCGGTCGTCACGGCGCCGACCACTACCACCGTCGTGCAGACGCCGGACGCACGCGCAGCGGCGAGCCCGCTCAAAGCCCCGGCGAGTGCCACGCTGCCGGCCAGCCTGGGCCCGATCAGCGCTGCAGCGTCCAAGCCGTCAGCCCCCCGGGCCAAGGACATCCTGGCCCGACCCGCGCCGCGGGCCGACGGCGCGCTGCAGCCGCTGCCCGAGCAGCGGGTGGTCGAGCAGCGGCCAGCCCAGCCGCATCCCGAGGAGGTCGCGCCGCGTCCCAGCCCGGTGGGCAATGTTCGCCCGTTGCCGTTGCCGCTGCCACTGCCGGTCCCGCCGGCGCCGGTGCGTCAGGGGCCTGTTTCGCCGCGCGAAGCCTGCGGCAGCCGCGTCTTCCTGGCGCTCGCGCTGTGCATGGAAGAGCAGTGCGAAACGCAGCGCTTCCGCGCGCACCCGCAATGCGACGCGGTGCGCCAGATGACCGAACGGCGGCGCCGCGGCGGGGATTGACCCCGCCTTTTGGCCTTTAGCCGATCGCCGACGGAAACTGCTTCAGCTCGGCGGTCTGCGGCGCGCCGAACGGGGCCTCGGGCGTGCCCACTTCATGGATGGGTCCGGCGTGCATGAAGACCAGCCGGTCCGACACCTTGCGCGCGAAATTCATCTCGTGCGTGACCATCAGCAGCGTCATGCCTTCGTCGGCCAGTGATTCGACGACCCGCAGCACCTCGCCGACCAGTTCGGGGTCGAGTGCCGAGGTGATCTCGTCGCACAACAGCACCGCAGGTTCCATCGCCAGGGCGCGGGCAATCGCTCAGGGCGCGCTGATGCGCGTCACCGCGCCGCGGGTCAGCACATACACGGCGCCGTCGCTGCCCACCAGCATGTCGACCGGGCTGCCGCCGACGCTCGCGAAGGCGTAGGCGGCGTTGTTGTTGGCCAGGTCGACCCTGCCAATCCACCGGCTGACGTAGTCGGCGAAGAAGTAGTTGCCGCGATAAGCCGCCGGGAACGGACCTGACGCCGGATAGAACGCGCCGCCGGCGATGGCGAAGCCGACGAAGAAGCCACCCGGGCCCGAGCCCGCCGGCGAGGCGTCGCTGTGCTTGTAGGTGAAGAGCGGCGCCGTCAGCCCCGCGGTGATGTTGTCGGGCCCCTCCGAGCCCGGCCAGCCGTAGTTCGCGCCGGGCGCACCGAGGTCGATCTCTTCCCAGGTGTTCTGCCCCACGTCGTTGATGTGGATGCGGCCACTGACCGGCTGGACCGCGAAGGTGAACGGGTTGCGCAGGCCGCGCGCCCAGACGGCGCAATTCTGCTGGCCCGGCGTGCTGCAGAACGGGTTGTCGCCCGGAATGCTGCCGTCGTCATTGAAGCGCAGCAGCTTGCCGAACGGGTGCGACAGGTCTTGCGAATGGGCACTGTCGGCGTTGTCGCCGACGCCGGCGTAGAGCTTGCCGTCGATGCCGAAGTGGATCGCGCCGCCGTTGTGGTTGGTCGCGCTCGACAGCGCCGGCAAATCGACCAGCACCGTCTCGACGCCGGTCGACACGTCGCCATTCGCAACGAAGCGGCTGATCCGGTTGTGGACGCCATTGCTGGGCGTCGTGTAGTAGACGTAGACGAAGCCGTTGCTCGCAAAGTTCGGGTGCACGGCGACGCCGATCAGGCCACGCTCGCCGCTCGAATCGACCGTGAGCTGCTGGAACGCGGGGCCGAGCAGCACGCCGTTTTTCACCACCCGCAGCTTGCCGCCCTGTTCTGCGACGAACAGCCGTCCGTCGGGCGCCTGGGCGAACGCGGTCGCATTCGACAAGCCGCTGACCCAGGCTTCGTTCTTCGTGAAGCCTTGCGTCACGCTCGCGCTGCCGCCGAAGCGCACCGTCGCGCTGGACCAGGCCGACAGGTTGCCCGCTGCGTCGCGCGCGCGGGCCCGCAGCACATGCTGGCCGGCCGCGTACTGGCTGGTGTCGACGCTGGCCGCGTAGGGCGCGCTCGTGTCTTCGCTGCCGATGAGGATCCCGTCGATCTGGAACTCGACACCTGCCACGCCAACGTTGTCGGTTGCGGTCGCAGTGAGGTTCAGCGTGCCGGTGAGGCCGGTGGCCAGGTTGGCAGGCGCGGTCAGCGTGGCGATCGGGGCCTGTGTGTCGGGGCCGATGGGGGTGCTGACGGTCACCACCACCGCTGCGCTTGTCGTGGTGGCGCCGCTGTCGTCGGTGGCGTGTGCGGTCAGCGTGTGGGAGCCCGCGGTCGTCGGCGTCCAGGCGAACGAATAGGGGCTGCTCGTGTCGCTGCCGAGCAGGGTGGCGCCGTCGAAGAACTCGACCAGCGTCACGCTGCCGTCGCTGTCGGCCGCGCTGGCGCTCAGGGTCTGCGATGTGCCGACCGTGCCGGTGGCGGCAGCGGCGAGCGTCACCGTCGGTGGCTGGTTGATGACCGGTCCCCGGTCGCTGAAGGTCGCGGTGTAGGTCGTGTTCGACGCCGCCGTCGAGATCGTGTGGCTGGCGCCGCCGCCGTCACTCCAGGTCTCGAAGCGATAACGCCGGCCGTTGAAGTTCTGGTCCGCAGCGCCAAGGTCGCGTTCGATGCCGACCACCCCGGTGACGCTGCTCGGCCCCGTCACCGGCTGGCCGTCGAGCGTCAGTTGCAGGCCCGCCGGCTGGGTGGTCAGCGTGAACTGCGACTTGCGCGGCAGCACGTCGCGCGTGACCTCGGTCACCGCTCCGGCGCTGTCGGTCGCGCGCAGGTGGAAGCGGACCCAGATGTTGTCCGAGGTCTCGCCGCGCACGGGGATGTTGACGCTGCCGCTGCCGCCCGAAGTCGCCAGCTGCAAGGGGTGGGTGTGAGTGTCGTGGTGCAGGTTGGCCCACCAGCTCAAGGCGCCCGCCGCGAGGGTGCCGTCTTCGGCGTCGGTGGCGCTGCCGCTGAAGGCGACGCTGTCGCCGGCCTGGAAGGTCAGGCCGTTGGCCGGGCTGGTGATGGCGGCGACCGGCGCCTGGTTGGCGCCGACCGCTGAATCGCCGCCGCCGCAAGACGCCAAAAGCGCCGTGCCGACCAGCACGGCGAACTGCAGCATCAACGACATCGTGTTTGTTTTCATGCTCCACCTGATTGTTCTGATTGCCACTCCCGAAGTTTCCATTGCCATGCGCTTCGACACGGTAAGTGGATGTTCCGCCGGCGCGCCCAGGGTTTGTCCGCGTCCGCCGCGTCGCCAAGGTGGCAGGCCCGGCGCGGTGCCTGAGCTATACCCGACGATCTGCTGTCAAGGAGTTTTTCGTGTCCAACGTTCCTGCCGATCGTCCGCACCTGAAGCACTGGCCCAAGCGCCTGCCACGCGAGCTGGTGGTGCCCGAAACATCGCTGTGGGTCAACATGGAAGTGTCGGCCCGCCGCTACCCCGACAAGCCGCTGTACATCTTCTTCGGCCGCGCGCTGAGCTTCAAAGAGGCGCGTGACCAGGCCGAGGCGCTGGCCGGCTGGCTGCAGAGTGTCGGCGTGAAGGCCGGCGACCGGGTGCCCGTCTACATGCAGAACTGTCCGCAGTACGCGGTGGCCTGCTATGCGGTGCTGCGCGCCAACGCGGTGGTGGTGCCGGTGAATCCGATGAACCGCGCCGACGAGTTCAGCCACTACATCGCCGACGCCGGCGCCCGGGTCGCGATCTGCAGCGCCGACCTGGCGGATCAGGTCGAGGCCGCCAACGCCGCGCTGCCCGCGGCCGAGCGGCTCACCGATGTGCTGGTCACGCGCTACACCGACGCGATGCCCGAGGGCACGATGGACCCGGCCGTCGCGCCGCCGCCGGCGATGGAGGCCTGGTTGCGCAGCGACCCGCCGCTGCCCGCGCCGGCCTCGGCGCGTTACCTGCGCTGGACCGATGCGCTCGCGCTGAACTGCGTGCCCGGACCTCACACCGCGCAGATCGACGACCTGGCGCTGCTGCCTTACACCTCGGGCACCACCGGCAACCCCAAGGGCTGCATGCACACCCACCGCACGCTGATGCACAACGCGATCGGCGGCGGGCAGTGGGGCTACGCGAGCGCCGAATCGGTGAGCCTGGGCGTGGTGCCGATGTTCCACATCACCGGCATGATGTACGGCGTGCTGAGCCCGGTGTACGGCGGCAGCACCGTGGTGCTGATGCCGCGCTGGGACCGCGAGCTGGCGGGCCGGCTGATCTCGCGCTACCAGGTCAGCCACTGGACCTGCATCCCGACGATGATCATCGACCTGTTCGCGAGCCCGAACTACGCGAGCTACGACCTCACCAGCCTGCGCTGCCTGAGCGGCGGCGGCGCGGCGATGCCCTTCGCGGTGGCCGAGCGGCTGCGCGATGAATTCGGGCTGATGTTCGCCGAAGGTTATGGCCTCACCGAGACCGCCGCGCCGAGCCACGCCAACCCGCCCGAGTCGCCCAAGCTGCAGTGCCTCGGAATGCCGATCTTCGGCGTCGATTCGCGCGTGGTGGACCCGCTGACGCTGCAGGAGCTGTCGTACGGCGAGGTCGGCGAAATCATCACCCACGGGCCGATGGTGTTCAAGGGCTACTGGCGCCACCCCGAGGCCACCGAAGCGAGTTTCGTCGAGTTCGAAGGCAAGTCATTCTTCCGCACCGGTGACTTGGGGCGCATGGACGAGGACGGCTTCTTCTTCATCACTGACCGCTTGAAGCGCATGATCAACGCGAGCGGCTACAAGGTCTGGCCGGCCGAGGTCGAGATGCTGCTGTACAAACACCCGGCGATTCAGGAGGCCTGCATCATCGCCGCGCACGACGCCTACCGCGGCGAGACGGTGAAGGCGGTGGTCGTGCTGCGTGCCGAGGCGCGCGGCAAGACCGCGCCCGAGGACATCACCGCCTGGTCGCGCGACTACATGGCCGCCTACAAGGTGCCCAGGATCGTCGAGTTCGTCGACAGCCTGCCCAAGTCGGGTTCGGGCAAGGTGATGTGGCGGCTGCTGCAGGACCAGGAGGCGGCACGCAGCGCCGCTTAAGTCTTCAACTCGAAACTCGCTTGCGCGACCGTCTTCCCGTTGACCAGCAGCTCGACGCGGTGGGTGCCGCTGAAGTAGCGGCGGGTCGTGATCGGCTTGATCGCATGGGACTTGCGCAGGCTGCGCTGCTCGCCGCCGGCGAGTGACAGCGTCCAACCCTTGAAGACCTTCGGCGTCGTGTCGCCGTTCGCCTTGACGTGGTGGATCGTGTAGTCGACCACCAACGACTGTGCGCGCTTGACGCTCGACTGCAGGCCGACGGCCAGCGTGATCGCGCCGCCGAGCTTGACGCGCCGCGGCGCCAGCGCCAGCGTCGCCTCGCCGCGCAGGCGCGCACCCAGCCCCCAGGCCGCCAGCACGCGCCGGTCGCCGCGCTTGACGAGGCTGCGGCTGGCGTGGCGCAGCAGCGCGCGGCGTTCGGGCGACGCGTCGGGCAGATGGCGCTCGAGCCATTCGGCGACCAGGGCAGGGTGGTCCTTGGCGATGTCGTTCAGGTGGTTGGCCACGCTGCGCCGCACGTACTCGCTCTCATCGTCGAGCAGCGCTTCGAGCAGCGGCCGGGTCGGCGACGGATCGGCCACCAGCGTCTTCAGTTGCAAGCCCCAGGGCAGGCGCGGGCGGCTGCCTTCGCTGACGAGGCGGCGCACATGGGGGCTGGCGTCGCTGCTCCAGCGCTGCAGCGTCGCGAAGCTCAGCTCGGGGTGGTTCACGATGAACGGGCGGATCGCCCACTCGGCGGTGAAGTTCTGCGTCAACGCATGCAGCAGCGCGAGCGCGCGTTCCGGCCTGGCCTGGCCGTGGCGCGCGACGTATTCGCCGACCGGCCACAGCGCCCAGCCGGTCAGACCGCCGGCGATGGCGCCTTGCAGCAAGTCGGCCGCCTGCTCGAACTCGCCGGGCAGCGTCGCTTCGAGCGCGGCGCACAAGTGCATCGCCCGCGCCTTCAGCTCGAGCGCGGTCAGGCCGTCGATTGCGAGCGATTCGAAGCGCTTGCGGGCGAACCCGGGCGCGGCACGCTGCAGCCGCGCGCCGATGTCGCGCACGACCGTCTCGTTGAGAAGGTTCTTGAAGGGTTCGGCCATGGCGCGCATTTTGGTCGCATCGCTAAGATGGCCGCATGCACATTCCTCTGCTGAAATCTCTTCTCGCGCTGCTGCTCGCCGGCGCGGCGCCGTGGGCCTGGTCGCAGAGTGCCTTCATCGAAGAGCTGACCTGGACCGAGCTGCGCGATCAGGTGCAATCGGGCAGCACGACCATCCTGGTGCCGATCGGCGGCACCGAGCAGAACGGCCCGGCGATGGTGCTCGGCAAGCACAACGTGCGCGCGAAGCTGCTGGCGGCGAAGATCGCCGGCGCGCTCGGCCACACGCTGGTCGCGCCGGTGATCGCCTACGTGCCCGAAGGCAGCGTCAACCCGCCGACCGCGCACATGCGCTTTCCCGGCACCATCACCATCCCCGACGCGGCCTTCGAAAGCACGCTCGAGTTCGCCGCCCGCAGCTTTCGCCAGCATGGCTTTCGCGACATCGTGTTGCTCGGTGACCATGGCGGTTACCAGAAGAACATGCAGCACGTGGCCGACAAGCTGAACCGCGAATGGGCGGCGACGCCGGTGCGCGTGCATGCGCTCACCGAGTACTACCGCGTGGTCGACGCCGACTACCCGCAGGCCTTGAAGCGCCAGGGCTTCAGCCAGGCCGAGATCGGCACGCACGCCGGGCTGGCCGACACCTCGTTGTCGCTGGCGATCGAGCCCAAGCTGGTTCGCATCGACCGTCTTCACGCCTCGAAACCCGGTGCTGCCGAAGGCGTGTATGGTGAGCCGAGCCGGTCAAGCGCCGAAGCCGGTCAACCGGGAGTCGAGCTGATCGTTTCGCACAGCGTGGCGGCGATCAAACAGGCGCTGGCACGGCACTGAAGAGCGGCCACAATCGCGGAGTTCGAACAAGGAGAAGATGTGAAATTCGCAATTGCGGCGCTGCTCGGCGCCGTCACCTGTGGCGTGGTGCATGCGGCCGGGCCGGCCGTCGACACGGTGCCCGGCATGCCGCCCGTCAGCGACGCCAGCAACCTGTACAGCGACACCGCGACCGGCAAGCTGAGCCCGGCGGTGAGCGGCCATCTGGCGCGCGTCTACGTGCCCAACCACACGTCGAACGACGTCTGGGTCATCGACCCGGCGACCTTGAAAGTCATCGACAAGTTCAAGGTCGGCTTGAACCCGCAGCACGTGGTGCCGTCGTGGGACCTGAAGACGCTGTGGGTCGCCAACAACGCCGAAGGCCGCGGCGATGGCAGTCTGACGCCGATCGACCCGCTGACCGGCAAGCCGGGCAAGGCGATCAAGGTCGACGACCCCTACAACATGTACTTCACGCCCGACGGCAAGGAGGCCATCGTCGTTGCCGAGGCCTTCATGCGGCTCGACTTCCGAGACCCGAAGACGATGGCGCTCAAGTCGTCATTGCCGACGCCGGACTGCAAGGGCATCAACCACGCCGACTTCTCGATCGACGGCAAGTACGCGATCTTCACCTGCGAGTTCGGCGGCAAGCTGGTCAAGATCGACATGGTCAACCGCAAGGTGATCGGCTACCTGCAGCTCTCGGACGGCAAGATGCCGCAGGACGTGCGTGTCTCGCCCGACGGAACGACCTTCTACGTGGCCGACATGATGGCCGACGGCGTGTTCATCGTCGACGGCGTGAGCTTCAAGGAGATCGGCTTCCTGAAGACCGGCAAGGGCACCCACGGCCTGTACCCGAGCCGCGACGGCAAGAAGCTGTACGTGGCGAACCGCGGCTCGAACAAGGTGCACGGCGCCGAGCGCGGCATGGGCAGCGTGTCGGTGGTCGACTTCGCGACCCGCAAGGTCGACGTCACCTGGCCGATTCCCGGCGGCGGCAGCCCCGACATGGGCAACGTCAGCGACGACGGCAAGCAGTTGTGGCTGTCGGGGCGCTACGACAACGTGGTGTACGTGTTCGACACCACGAGCGGCAAGGTCACGCAAATCCCGGTCGGCAAGGAGCCGCACGGGTTGACGGTGTGGCCCCAGCCCGGAAGGTATTCGCTGGGGCACACGGGGAATATGCGCTGAGGCAGTGGATACCGGCGTTCGCCGGTATGACAGCCTCCCAGAATCGTCATCCCGGCGAACGCCGGGATCCACTCTACGTCGGCTGCTTCACCACCCGCAGATAAGGCTTCACCGTCTTCCACCCTTGCGGGAACAGCTTCTTCGCGTCCTCGTCGTTCACCGAGGTCACGATGATCACGTCTTCGCCCTGTTTCCAGTTCACCGGTGTCGCGACCTTGTGCTCCAGCGTCAGCTGCATCGAGTCGAGCACGCGCAGGATCTCGTCGAAGTTGCGCCCCGTCGTCATCGGGTAGGTCAGCATCAGCTTGATCTTCTTGTCGGGGCCGACGATGAAGACCGAGCGCACGGTCGCGTTGGTCGCCGCGGTGCGGCCTTCGGAGGTGCCGGTTTCCTCGGCCGGAAGCATGTTGTAAAGCTTCGAAACCGCGAGGTCGGTGTCGCCGATCATCGGGTAGTTGGGCGCGTAGCCCTGCGTCTCTTCGATGTCCTTGGACCACTTGTCGTGGTTCTCGACCGGGTCGACGCTCAGGCCCATCAGCTTGGTGTTGCGCTTCTTGAACTCGGGCTCGATCTTGGCCATGTAGCCGAGCTCGGTGGTGCACACCGGGGTGAAGTCTTTCGGGTGCGAAAACAGGATGGCCCAGCTGTCGCCGATCCACTGGTGGAAGTTGATCGTCCCCTGCGTGGTCTTGGCGGTGAAGTTGGGTGCTACGTCGTTGATGCGAAGTGACATGGTCGCTCCTGGTTAGGTCGAACGTGGGGTCTGCAAAGCATTATTTGGCTCGGAAGCCCGTTTTGCCAAGGACGATCGACGAGGATCCCTAGAAGCCGGAGCCGGGCTGCTTCAGGAACTCGATTTCGGCGTCGCCCGATGCCCGTCCCAGCACGCTATTGCGATGCGGGAACCGGCCAAAGCGCGCAATGATGGCGTGATGGCGCTGCGCGTAGTCGAGCAGGCCCTTCAACGCCGGCGCGTCGGCCTCGAGCCGCGCGAACAGGCGCAGCGCCTCGTCCTGCGCGGCCAGCGCTTCGGCATGCTCGAAGGGCATGTAGACGAAGCTGCGCTGCTCGCTGGTCAGGGCCAGGTCCTGGCCGGCGGCCACCATCGCGCGCGCCGCGGCCAGCGCCAGCGAATCGCCGGCAAATGCGCGCTCGCTGTTGCGGAAGATGTTGCGGGTGAACTGGTCGAGCAGCACGATCCGGGCGAGCGCCGACTCGGGCGCCGCATCCCAGTCGCGCAAGCCGCCGCCGATTGCCGCTTCCACCCGCGCGCCGAAGCGCGACGCGATCAGCGCGTCGAAGGCCGGGTCCTTGCGCCACCATTCAGGCCGCTGGATGCCGCGTTCCGGCGAGCCTTCAACGCCAAACCAGAAATCAATGACCGCTCGGGCGTCCACACTCATCGAGCAAGTTGTTGCCACAAGTAGCTGTACTCGAGCGCCAGCTTGTGGGCGCGCTGCTCGTTGTCGGCGGCGCCGCCGTGGCCACCTTCGATGTTCTCGTAGTACAGCGGGTCGTAACCCTGCGCGAGCATGCGCGCCACCATCTTGCGTGCATGGCCGGGGTGGACCCGGTCGTCGCGGGTCGAGGTGGTGAACAGCACGCGCGGGTACTTCTGGCCGGGCTTGACGTTCTGGTACGGGCTGTATTGCGAGATGTAGGCCCACTCCTCGGGCAGGTCGGGGTTGCCGTATTCGGCCATCCACGACGCGCCGGCCAAGAGCTGGTTGTAGCGCCGCATGTCGAGCAGCGGCACCTGGCAGACGATGGCTTTGAACAGATCGGGCCGCTGCGTCAGCATCACGCCCATCAGCAGGCCGCCGTTGCTGCCGCCCTGGATGCCCAGATGCGCCGGGCTGGTGATCTTGTTGGCGATCAGGTCTTCGGCGACCGCGATGAAGTCGTCGAAGGCGCGCTGCCGGCGTTCCTTCAGCGCGCTCTGGTGCCAGGCCGGGCCGAACTCGCCGCCGCCGCGGATGTTGGCCAGCACGTAGACGCCGCCGCGCCGGTACCAGGCGCGGCCCAGGGCGCCCGAGTAGCTCGGGTTCAGCGTGATCTCGAAGCCGCCGTAGCCGTACAGCAGTGTCGGGTTGGCGGCGTCGGGTTTGGCGCCCGGCGGCCAGACCACGAAGTAGGGCACGCGGGTGCCGTCTTTCGAGCTCGCAAAGCGCTGTTCGACCCGCATGCCGCGGGCGTCGAACTGCGGCTTGCGCGACTTGAGCAGCTCGCGCCGGTCGCTGCCCGCGCGCGCCAGGTACAGCGACTCGGGGGTCAGGAAGTCGGTGTAGGTCAGCAGGTAGTCATTCGCGAGCGGGTCGTCCTTCAGCAACTCGTCGTGCAAGCTGCTCACGCCCAGCGTGCCGGGGAAGGGCGCCTTGATCTCGGAGAACACGAACTCGCTGCCGCGCTTGTGCCATTGCTCGAGCTTGCTCGCCACGTTGTCGAGCACGTTGAGGATGACGTGGTCGTGGGTCGTCGTGAAGCTCTCGAGCGATCGGTTCGGGCCCGGCGTGAACAGCGCGCGCAGCTTGCGCTCGCCCGACAGGTAGCCTGCCGCGTCGGCGTAGAGCAGCGAGCCGCTGGCAAAGGTCTGGCCGCCGGCGACCAGCTCGCTGCGCAACTGCAGCAGCAGCGTGTCGCGCAGGAAGCTCAGCGACGCGTCGCTCGGGATGTCGAGCCGCACCAGCGTGTCGCCCTGCTGCAGGAAGGTCTCGTTGTGATAGAAGTCCAGCGATCGGATGAACAAGGTGCGCTCGTGGCCGGGTGTCCGGTCGACCGACACCGCCACCGACACATCCTGCGCCCGGCCTTCGAACAGCGTCACCGCGTCGGCCAGCGGCGTGCCGCGCTGCCAGCGCTTGATGACCCGCGGGTAGCCCGAATCGGTCAGCGAGCCGGGGCCGAAATCGGTCGCCACGTAGACGCTGTCGGCGTTGATCCAGTCGACCGAGGACTTCGCTTCGGGCAAGCTGAAACCGCCCTTGACGAAGCGCTTGTCGACGGCGTCGAACTCGCGCACCACCGTGGCGTCGGCGCCGCCGCGCGACAACTGCAGCAGGCAATGCCGATACGCCGGGCCGTGACAGACCGCGCCACCCCAGACCCAGTTCTCGCCTTCGTCCTTGGCCAAGGCGTCGAGGTCGAGCAGCGTCTCCCATGCCGGCTCGGCCTTCTTGTACTCGGCCAGCGTGGTGCGGCGCCACAGCCCGCGTTTGTGCGTCTCGTCCTGCCAGAAGTTGTAGAAGGCGTCGCCGCGCCGCGCCACGTACGGGATGCGGTCCTTGGCATTCAGCAGCTCGAGCATCTCGCGCCGCGTCGGCTCGTACTCGGGGCGCGCCGTGAGCTCCTTCTGCGACGCCGCGTCGCGCTCGCGGACCCAGGCCAGCGCCTTGTCGCCCTCCACGTCTTCGAGCCACAGGAAAGGGTCGTCGGTGGACGCTGCAGCGATTTCAGACTGGGACATGGCGACAACAGGGGCGAAGAAGTTCAGCAGCGCGGCGAACAACAGCGCCGCGCGGCGGGTGGGTACAGTGGTCATGGAGGCGAACGGCGAGGATCTGCAAGCGGGCCATTCTCGGTGAGCGCGCTTGCCCCCGTCAGCGGGACGAGTTTGGCGCGCCGTAAAGGCGCAGCGGCGTCACCTCGACCGAGCGCTGGCCGTCGCCGACCCAGACGGTGCCGTCCTGCACGGTGACCTGCAGCTGCATCGTGCGCTGCGCCAGCGTGGCGAGCTCCTGGCTCTGCTCGGCCGGCACCTGCCAGACCGACAGGTTGCGCGCGCGCGTGACCTTGGTCTCGATGCCGCTCCACCAGATCGGCGTGCTGGCGCTGAAGCTGTAGACACTGACCTGGCCTGAGCGCGGGCTGACGCGCATCAGCCGCTTGTCGTCGGGCTGGCCGACCTCGATCCAGTGCTCGATCTGGCCGGTGAGATCGCGCCGCCACAGGCCCGGCTCGTCGACATCCCACAAGTCCTTGGCGAACTCGAGCGCGCCGTGATCGTTGCTCGGCGGCACGTTGAGCGCGAAGGCGAGCAGCCGGATCATCATGCGCTCGTCGGTTTCCGACGGATGGCGCGCGATCGTCACCGCGTGGTCGGCGTAGACCTGGCGATCCATGTCGGCGAGCTGGAGGTTGGCTTTGTGGATGGTGGCCTTGAGTGCCATGGACAACTGCTTCAGTGAGGAGCGGCGATTAGACCAGAGGCGACAATCGGCGCCGTACCAGGAGTTGCACGATGAGCATGAAGAAGACCGATCTCGCGAAGAACATGGCGCTCAAGATCACCGGCCAGATGAAGGCCGCCGGCGTGAAGGACCGTTTTGCGCAGGGCGCGAGCGCCGTCGCCGACAAGCGCGAGCAGCGCCGTCGCGACGCCGCGGCCGGGCTGGTGCCGTTTGCCTGCAAGCTGCCGGCGGAGCTGATCGCGTTGATCAACCAGCGCGCCGCGGCGCACGAGGGCGGTGTCAATGCGCTCGTCGCCGAGGCGCTGCGCAAGTCACTGGCCTAGGCGTTTGGCCGAGGCTTCCGGCCGAACCCACCGCTCCCCCGCGCCGCCTCCGACAGAATGCGGTTCAGGGCTTTTCGGCCATTGCCTTGAGGCCCGCCAGGCCGGCCTCGAAGTCCTTGCCGACCATGCCGTCGGCGCCGAGCGCGATCCAGTGGAACAGCGGGTTCTTGCCCATGTCGCCGTTCATCGTCCAGGTGACCCGGGTGGCGTTGCCGTCGGGCGCGAACGTCAGGTCGCCCGCCGAGGTGGTGCCGAAGTCGGGGAAGTACAGGTCGTAGGCGACCCGCTTGGGCGGCTCGGCGGCGGTGAAGGTCATGGCGCCGTCGCCTTCGCTCTTGCTGTGCCAGGTCCACTTGGCGCCTGCGCCGCTTTCAGGGCCCGAGTACTCGATCTGCATGCCGGGGTCGCGCCGGTTCCAGACCGACCACTGCTTCCAGCCGCGCGGGTTGGCCACCAGCGCGTAGACCTTGTCGGCCGGCGCGTTGACGACGACGCTGCGCGTCACCGTGAACCTGGAGCTCAGGAACATGCCGCCGATCAGCAGGATCGCGATCAGCCCCACCAGCACGATGACCAGCCACTTGAGCACTTTCATGGGCGTTCCCCGGGTTTGACGTGAGCGCGAGTCTGCCCGGCTCGCCGCCGCAGTGCAATGGCGCTAAGGTCGCGTGGCCACAGCAACGCGGGAGTGCCTTCATGGCGTCGAATCCGGAACTCGACCTTTTCGTCATCGGCGGCGGCAGCGGTGGTGTGCGCGCGGCGCGCATGGCGGCGCAGCGCGGCGCCCGGGTCGCGCTGGCCGAGGTGGCGGCGCTGGGCGGCACCTGCGTCAACCTGGGCTGCATCCCGAAGAAGCTCTACAGCTACGCCGCGCACTATGCCGAGGCCTTCGAAGAGGCGCACGGCTACGGCTGGAACATGGCGCCGGCGCTGCACGACTGGGGCCTCCTCAAGGCGAACCGGGCGAAGGAGATCACCCGCCTGAACGCGGTCTACGAGACGGTGCTGCGGGCCAACGACGTGACGCTCGTGAACGGCCGGGCGCACGTCGTCTCGCCGCACGAGGTCGAGGTGAACGGCGAGCGCTGGCGCGCCCGGCACATCCTGGTCGCGACCGGCGGCCACCCGCTGGTGCCGCAGGTGCCGGGCGGCGAGCTCGCGGTGACGTCGAACGAGATGTTCGACCTGCCCCGGTTTCCGAAGCGGCTGGTCGTCGTCGGCGCCGGCTACATCGCCTGCGAGATGGCGTCGATCTTTCGCGGCCTCGGCGCCGAGGTGACGCAGGTCGTGCGCGGCACGCGGATCCTGCGCGGCTTCGACGACGATGTGGCGGCCTTCCTGGCGCTCGAGATGGCGAAGAAGGGCGTGGCGATCCGCTTGGGGACGCAGGTGCACGCGATCGCCCAGCGCTCGGACGGCCTGCAGCTCAGCCTGCATGACGGCACCACCATCGACGCCGACACCGCGCTCTACGCGACCGGCCGCGTCGCGAATACGGGCGGGCTCGGCCTGCAGGACGCCGGCGTGCAGCTCGGCCCGATGGGCGAGGTGATCGTCGACGCGGACTACGCGACCACTGTGCCGTCCATCCATGCGGTGGGCGACGTCACCGATCGTCTGCAGTTGACGCCGGTCGCGCTGGCCGAGGCGATGGTGCTGGTCGACCGCCTGTTCGGCGATGCCGCGCGGCGCATGGACTACGACTTCATCCCTTCGGCGGTGTTCACCCACCCGAGCGTCGGCACCGTCGGCTGGACCGAGAGCCAGGCGCGCGAGCGCTTCGGCAGCGTGCGCACCTACCTGAGCGAGTTCCGCTCGCTCAAGCACACGCTGTCGGGCGTCGACGAGCGCACGCTGATGAAGCTGGTGGTCGACAACGCGAGCGACCGGGTCGTCGGGCTGCACATGGTCGGGGCCGAAGCCGGCGAGATCGTCCAGGGCTTTGCGGTGGCGCTCAAGGCCGGCGCGACCAAGGCCTTGTTCGACGCCACGGTCGGCATTCACCCCACGGCAGCGGAGGAGTTCGTGACGATGCGCGAGCCGGTGGTGGCATGATGCCGGCCCGAAATGCTCCCGCGTTCCAAGGATTCCCGATGCTGTTCCGTCCCCGTCATGCGCGCCTCGTTCGCGCCGTCCCGGCGCTGTGCTGCGCCTTGTCCCTGCTCGGCGCCGCGCCGGTCCACGCCGCCGACAAGGTCAAGGAAGGCGCGTTCGGCAAACCCAAGCCGGGCAGCCTGCTGCTCAGCCGCAGCGAGCTGCGCGAATGCCTGGCGCAGAAGGAGCGCGTGCATGTGCTGCGCGACGAGACAGTGAAGCTGCAAGCCCAGCTGGCCCAGGACAAGGAAGAGATCACGCGCCGGGGCGACGACTTGAAGGATCGCCTCGCGGTGCTCGACCGCGCGAGCCAGGAAGCGGTCGACAAGTACAACCTCGACGCGGTCGCGCGCGACAAGCTGATCGACGTCTACGAAGCCGCGGTGCCGGCGTTCAACACCAAGGTCGAGACGCTGGCGGCCGATCGCGATGCCTTCGTCAAGAACTGCGACAACCGCCGTTACGACGAGAAGGACGAGCAGGCGCTGCAGCGCAGGAAGTAAGGCGCGGGCCCTCCCTTGCTTCGATACCTCAGCCTGAACAGGGTGTGGAGAGCGGGGTGTGGAGAGTCTCCATAGAATCATGGCCTTCTCTTACCCTGAGAACGACCATGAGCCTTGCCACGAGCAACCCGCTGCTGCAGCCCTGGAACACACCCTACGGCCTGCCGCCCTTTGACCAGGTCCGCCCCGAACACTTCCGGCCCGCCTTCGACGCGGCGCTGAAGGAGCAGCGGGCCGAAGTCGACGCGATCGCCTCGCTTGACGCGCTGCCGAGCTTCGACAACACCGTCGCCGCGTTCGACCGCAGCGGCCGGCTGCTGGCGCGGCTCGAAGGGCTGTTCTACAACCTGACGGCCTCGGAAACCTCGCCGGCGCTGCAGGCGGTGCAGATGGAGCTCGCGCCGCTGATGGCCGCGCACGGCAGCGCGATCTCGATGCATGCCGGCCTGTTCGCGCGCATCGATGCGCTGCATGCCCGACGCGAGTCGCTGAAGCTGGATGCCGAGCAGCTGCGCCTGCTCGAGCGGATCCACCTCGACTTCGTGCGGGCCGGTGCCAAGCTTGCACCGGCCGAGCAGCAACGCTACGCACAACTGATGGAGCGCCTGGCCGAGCTGACGACACGCTTCGCGCAGAACGTCCTGGCCGACGAGTCCAGCTACCGGCTGGTGCTGCGCGGCGACGAGGAACTGGCCGGTTTGCCCGGCTTCGTGCGGGCCGCGGCGCGCCAGGCCGCCGTGGAGCGTGGCATCGAAGACGCCTGCGTGGTCACGCTGTCGCGCTCGCACATCGTGCCCTTCCTCAGCTTCAGCGACCGGCGCGACTTGCGCGAGCAGGCCTGGCGCGCCTGGGTCGGCCGCGGCGAACACCCGGGCGAACACGACAACCGGCCGGTGGCGCGCGAGATCCTGACGCTGCGCAACGAACAGGCCCGGGCGCATGGCCACGCCTGCTATGCCGACTACGCGCTGGCCGACACGATGGCGGGCCGGCGCGAGGCGGTCACCGCACTGCTGCAGCAGGTCTGGGAGCCGGCCAAGGCGGCCGCCCAGCAGGAGCGCGAGGCGCTCGAGGCGCTGCTGCTGGCGCGCGGCGAAACGCTGACGATCGAGCCCTGGGACTGGCGTTACGTGGCCGAGAAGGTGCGCCAGGTGCGCTACCAGCTCGACGAGGCCGAGGTCAAGCCCTACTTCCCGCTCGAGCGCATGGTCGAGGCGGCGTTCGACTGCGCCCAGCGCCTGTTCGGCCTGCGCTTCGTCGCCCAGCCCGAGGTCAAGGTTTACCACCCGGACGTCCAGGTCTACGAAGTGCGCGGCGCCGACGATGCGCTGGTCGGCGTGTTCCTGCACGACAACTTCGCGCGGCCCAGCAAGCGCAGCGGCGCCTGGATGAGCGCCTACCGCATGCAGTCGCGCAGCGCCGCGCCGGGCGGGGTCACGCCGGTCATCGTCAACAACAACAACTTCGCCAAGGGTGCGCCCGGCGAGCCGACGCTGTTGAGCTTCGACGACGCCAAGACGCTGTTCCACGAGTTCGGCCACGGCCTGCACGGGCTGCTGTCGAACGTGACGTACGAGCGCCTGTCGGGCACCAACGTGCTGCGCGACTTCGTCGAGCTGCCGTCGCAGCTGTTCGAGCACTGGCTCTCGGAGCCCGAGGTGCTGCAGCGCCATGCGCGCCACCACCGCACCGGCCAGCCGATCCCGGCCGAGCTGGTCAAGCGGTTGCAGGCCGCGCGGCTCTTCAACCAGGGCTACGAGACGGTGCGCTACACCGCGTCGGCGCTGGTCGACATGGCGGTGCACTCGCTGCCTGATGCCGAAGCGCCCGATATCGGCGAGTTCGAGGCCGCCGAGCTGGCGCGCATCGGTGCGCCGCCGGCGGTCGGCATCAACCACCGGCTGGCCCACTTCCAGCATCTGTTCGCCGGCTCGAGCTATGCGGCCGGCTATTACGTGTACCTGTGGGCCGAGGTGCTCGACGCCGACGGCTTCGAGGCCTTCGTCGAGGCCGGCAACCCGTTCGACCCGGCGGTGGCGCAGCGCTTGCGCCGGTTCATCTATTCGTCGGGCGATTCGCTCGAGCCGTCGCAAGCCTACCGTTCGTTCCGCGGCCGCGCGCCGACGGTGACGCCGATGCTGCGCAAGAAGGGGCTGGTCGACGCCTGAGGCATTGGCCAACAGCCGCGTCATCCCGGCCCTTCGACAGGCTCAGGACAGGCCGGGCTGCGCCCGCGCCGGGATCCACTCTCGCCGCAGCGCGCATCGATCACCAGTGGATCCCGGCTTTCGCCGGGATGACAAACTCCCCCGCGTCATACCGGCGAAAGCCGGTATCCACCGTTGGTCCCGCGCTCGGTCGCTCAGAGTGGATCCCGGCGCGGGCGCAGCCCGGCCTGTGCTGAGCCTGTCGAAGGGCCGGGATCACAGCGGGCCTCAGGGCGCCGCTGCGCCATTGCGCTTGAGCAGCGTGTCCAGCGACGCAAGGAAGCCACTGAAGTCGATCGGCTTGGTCCAGTACTCGGCGAAGCCGGCGGCCAGCGCGCGGGCGATGTCTTCGGGCATCGCGTTGGCCGACAGCACGACGCAGGGCGTGGCCTGCGTTTCGGGCTGGGCGCGCAGCCTGCGCAGCACTTCGAAGCCGTCGAAGTCGGGCAGCTGCATGTCGACCAGGATCAGGTCGGGCCGCAGCTCGCGCGCCCGTGCCACGCCGCGCTCGCCGGTCGGCTCCGAAGCGATCGCGAGGCCCGAGCGGCTCGCGACCAGCTCTTCGACCACCATCACGTTGATCGGGTTGTCTTCGATGTAAAGCAACTGCCCGGTCAGGTCGAGCCGGTTCGCCGGAACCGGCATCGGCGGGGCCCGCCAGGCCGTGAGCGCCACCCCTTCGCGCTGCGGCAAGCTCACTTCGAACACCGTGCCGACGCCCGGCTCGCTGCTGACGGCGATCGAACCCTGCATGCGGTCGACCAGCGCCTTGACGATCGCGAGGCCAATGCCGGTGCCCTCGATCCCCTCGCGCTCGATGCCCAGGCGGTTGAACGGCTCGAACAGGTGGCTGCGCTGCTCGGCGTTCAAGCCGCGGCCGCTGTCGCGCACCCGCAGCGTCACGCCGGCGCTGCCGACGCTGCTGTCGATGTGCGCCTCGCCGCCGGGCCGGTTGTACTTGATCGCGTTGCTCAAGAGGTTGATCAGCACCTGGCGCAGCCGCGTGCGGTCGCCCCAGGCGACGCCGCCGACCTCGCCGACCAGCATCGCGATGCCGAAGCTGCGCGCCAGCGGCATCACCAGCGGCAGCACCTCGGCGACCAGATCGTCCAGGTGCACCGGCTGCATCTCGAAGCGGACGTTGCCGGTTTCCAGGCTCGACAGGTCGAGCACGTCGTTGATCAGCGCCAGCAGGTGCTCGCCGGCGCTGCGGATGTGGTCGACCCGGGTGCGCTGCTCGGCCATGGTGCTGCGGCCGTCGTCGAGCTGCAGCAGCTGGGCGAAGCCGAGCACCGCGTTCAACGGGGTGCGCAACTCGTGGCTCATGCGCGCGAGGAACTGCGACTTGGCCTCGCTCTCGCGCTGGGCGATGATCTTTTCGCGCCGCTCGGCCTCGGCGGTGACGCGGTCGGTGACGTCCCAGTTGACGCCGATGTAGCGCAGGCGGCGGCCGTCGGCGCCGGGCACCGGGGTCGAGCGCGACGCCAGCCAGCGCACCGTGCCGTCGGGCCAGACCACGCGGAACTCGTAGGCGGCGCTGCGGCCGTGGGCGGCGGCGTCGCGCAGCGTGGCCTCGACGATGTCGCGGTCTTCGGGGTGGGCCATCGCGTAGCGGGCCGCCGGCGCCGGCGGCAGCGCCTGCGGCTCGCGCCCGCGCAGGCGGAACATCGCGTCGTCCCAGATCGTGTCGCCGCCCGCCGGGTCCCATTCCCAGGTGCCCATGCCGACGCTGCGCGCGGTCAGCGCCACCCGTTCGTTGGCGCTGCGCAGCGCGGCCTCGGTCAGCACCCGGTCGGTCACGTCGATCGTGATGCCGTAGATCTTGGCCTGGCCGTTGTCGTCGACCCGGCGTGCCCGGTTCATCAACCAGCGCACCTCGCCGTCGGGACGCACGATGCGGTACTGCTCCTCGCGGTGGGCCTGCGCCGAACGCAGCAGCGACTCGCGGGCAACCCGCATCGCGGGCCGGTCGTCGGGGTGGATGATGGTCTCGACCCAGTCGTCGCGTGACGGCACGCCGAGCGCCGGATCGCGCCCCATGATGCGGAACATCTCGGCATTCCATTCGCCGCGTTCGGTGTTGGGGTCGCGGCTGAACACACCCAGGCCGGCCGAGTCGGTGGCGATCCGCAGGCGCTGCGCCAGCTCGTTGGCGCTGCGCGAGTTCTCGACCTGGTCGGTCACGTCCAGCGCCACGCCGACCACCTCGATCGGCTGGCCCTCGGCATCGCGCCGCAGCATGCGGCGCGTCAGCACATGGCGCCAGCTGCCGTCGGAGCGCCGGTAGCGCGCTTCAATGTCGATCGGCACCCGCGAGCCGAGCGCGAGGTCGGCCGTGGCCAGCACCCGCGGCAGGTCGTCGGGGTGGATCAGGTTGCGCACCTCTTCCTGCGACAGGCCCTCGGGGCGCGGTGCGATGTCGAGCACCTGGAAGGCGCGGTAGTTGTAGTGGAAGCGCCTGGTGCGCAGGTCCTGGCGCCAGATCGCGATGTTTCCGAGATCGACCGCCAGGCGCAGCTGCTCGCTGGTTTCGTTGAAGGCGCGCGCAAGCTCCGAGACCGCGCCGCCGAGCCGGACCGTGTTGCTGCGGGCCAGCAGCTCGGCGCTCATGCACGCGAACGCCTTGGCCGCGCTGTCGGGCGGACTCGCGTCAGCGGGGGACGAAGCGTCGGGGCCGTGCATGGTGAAGCGTGATGCGTGCCCAGCATAGCCCGGGCCGTTCGACCGAGGCCGCGGCCGGCCGAATCAATCTGCGACTTGCAGCACGAGCTTGCCGAAGTTCTCGCCGTTGAACAGCTTCAGCAGCGCCTCGGGGAAGGTGTCGAGGCCGAACACCACGTCTTCGCGCGACTTCATGCGCCCGTCCTTCAGGTAGCCGGCCATCTCGGCCACCGCGAGCGGATAGCGATCGGCGTAGTCGAACACGACGATGCCTTCCATGCGCGCCCGGTTCACCAGCAGCGAGAGGTAGTTCTTCGGCCCCTGCACCGGCGCGGTGTTGTTGTACTGGCTGATCGCGCCGCAGATGATGATGCGCGCCTTGCGATTGATCTTGGCCAGCACATGGTCGAGGATCTCGCCGCCGACGTTGTCGAAGTAGACGTCGACGCCCTTGGCGCAGTGTTCCTTCAGGCCGTCGCGCACGCTGCCGGCCTTGTAGTCGATGCAGGCATCGAAGCCGAGCTCCTTCACCACCCACTCGCACTTGGCCGGGCCGCCCGCAATGCCGACCGCGCGGCAGCCGCGTATCTTGGCCATCTGGCCCACCGTCTGGCCCACCGCGCCGGCGGCACCCGACACCACCACCGTCTCGCCCGGTTTGGGCTGGCCGACGTCCATCAGGCCGAAGTAGCCGGTCATGCCGGGCATGCCGAGCACGTTGAGCCACTGGGTCAGCGAGCCGACGCGCGGGTCGACCTTGAAGAGGCCGCTCGCCTTGATCTGCGACTCCGGGATCAGGCAGTATTCCTGCACGCCGAGCCCGGCATTGACATGGTCGCCGACCGCGAACGCCGGGTTGTTCGACGCGACCACGATGCCGATGCCGCCGGCACGCATCACCTCGCCGATGCCCACCGGCGCGATGTAGCTCTTGGCGTCGTTCATCCAGCCACGCATCGCCGGGTCGAGCGACAGGTACAGCGTACGCACCAGCACCCCGCCCGGGCCGGGTTCGGCCACCGGCTCGGTGGTGAAGCTCCAGTTGTCGCGCGTGGGCGTGCCCACCGGGCGCGCGGCCAGCCGCACCTGGTGGTTGACGAGGCCGGGGGTGACGTGCATCGAATCTCTCCTTTGGGGTGCAACGGGGCATGGTAGCGCGAGGTGTGGGAAATGTCCGACGCCATGAAACGAGGCTCGCCGATACAGCGCACGGGCTTCGCTCCGTAGATTGGTGCAATGCGACAAGGCTTTGATGCCGTCGCCCCGACTCTGGAGAGACCAGATGCACGTCATGGCAGGGAGCGCGTTCAGCAAGCTGGCAAGTGCGGCTGCCGCAGCGGCGCTCGTCGCCATCGGCGTGGCCACCGCGGCGCCGCCGGTGCAAAGCGTGCAGCAGCTCGATGCCTTGCGTTATGCCGGAACGTGGTTCGAGGTGGCACGGGTGCCCAACAGCCTGCAGGCGCGCTGCGTCGGCGACGCCACCACCACCTACACGCCGCAGCGTGACGGCACGCTGCGCGTGATCCAGCGCTGCCGCGATGCCGACGCCAAGTGGGTCGTCGCCACCGCCCGTGCGGTCGGCATCGACGGCGACCGCTCAGGCGCGCGCCTGAAGCTGAGCTACCTGCCTGAGTGGCTGGACTGGCTGCCGGCGTCGCGCGCCCACTGGGTGGTCATGCTCGACGCCGAGTACCAGTACGCGGTCGTCAGCGACCCGAGTCGCGAGCACCTGTGGATCCTGTCGCGCAGCCCCGAGCTCGACGCGAGCACCTACGATCGGATCGTCGCGCGCCTGCGCAACGAGCGCTATCCGGTCGACCAACTGATCCCGACCCCGCAGCAAGCGCAGCGGCAACCGCCGGCGTTGGCTCTACAGCCGCGCCTGATGGTGTGACGCGGTCGCGTCGCATCGACTTTCATGAAAGGACCTCGACGATGAAGACCCTGACCCTGTGCGTCCTGAGCGCCGCCGTGCTGGCGCTTGGCGCCTGCAACCGCAACGAAGGCACGACCGTCGGGCAGAAGCTCGACAGCGCCGTCGCCAAGACCGAAGCCGGCGCTGCCGACGCGTCGAAGACGCTGAAGGAAAAGACCGCGCAGATGGCGCAATCGGTGAGCGACGCGACGATCACCGCCGCCGTCAATGCCGACCTGGCGAAAGACCCCGAGCTGAGCGCGTTGCGCATCAACGTCGACACCAAGGACGGCCGCGTCGCGCTGTACGGCGCCGCACCGAACGACGAAGCGAAGAAGCGCGCCGAACGCCTGGTCCTGGGCGAGAAGGGCGTGGTGGCGGTCGACAACCAGTTGGCGGTCGAAAAGCACTGAGTGGTTGACAAGTATCTCGACAAACGCGTCATCCCGGCGAACGCCGGGATCCACTTGCGCCGCAGCGCGCATCGATCACCAGTGGATCCCGGCGTTCGCCGGGATGACCGCGGAACCTGAGATCTGAGCCATTCAGGCGAAAAAAACGCGGCCTCGAGGCCGCGTTTTTCTTGGAGGGGCGAAACCCGGCTGCTTTACAGCGGCTTGATGTTCGCGGCCTGCAGGCCCTTCTGGCCTTGCTTGACTTCGAATTCGACGCGCTGGTTTTCCAGCAGCGTCTTGAAGCCAGAGCCCGTGATGTCGCGGAAGTGGGCGAACAGGTCAGCGCCGCCCGCGTCTTGAGCGATGAAGCCGTAGCCCTTGCTCTCGTTGAACCACTTCACGGTACCGGTTTGAGTCGTCATGGACGATATTTCCAATCTTCTAACAAAGTATGCGCAGCACATGCTCCGCATGCAGAGACACTCAAGAACGTTATTCGGGGATTTTGAAGGACCGGCCTGGAACCAGGACGGTGTACCAAAAGATCACTAACAACCACAGTCTTGCGTATACCTGTGCGGCTAATGTACCTCATGAAGCGATGGCCCCACGGCGGCAAGTTCAATCACGCTGCGGCTTCGTTGAAAATGAGACAAGCACTTGTCCGAGGAGATTGCCGATGAAGACCCGCGCCGCCGTTGCCTGGAAGGTCGGCCAGCCGCTGTCGATCGAGAGCGTCGATCTCGAAGGACCACGCGCCGGTGAAGTGCTGGTCGAGGTCAAGGCGAGCGGCATCTGCCACACCGACCACTTCACCTTGTCGGGTGCCGACCCCGAGGGACTGTTCCCGGCCATCCTCGGCCATGAAGGCGCGGGGGTGGTGCTGGAGGTCGGCGCGGGCGTGACGACATTGAAGCGCGACGACCACGTGATCCCGCTGTACACGCCCGAGTGCCGGCAGTGCAAGTTCTGCCTCTCGCGCAAGACCAACCTGTGCCAGCTGATTCGCGGCACGCAGGGCCGGGGCCTGATGCCGGACGCGACATCGCGCTTCTCGATAGCCGGCAAGCCGATCCTGCACTACATGGGCACATCGACGTTTTCGAATCACATCGTCGTGCCCGAGATCGCGCTGGCGAAGATCCGCCCCGACGCGCCCTTCGACAAGGTCTGCTATATCGGCTGCGGCGTCACCACCGGCGTCGGCGCCGTTATCTTCACGGCCAAGGTCGAGGCGGGTGCGAACGTCGTCGTGTTCGGGCTCGGCGGCATCGGGCTGAACGTGATCCAGGGCGCCAAGATGGTCGGCGCCGACAAGATCATCGGCATCGACATCAACCCGGCCCGCGAGGCGATGGCGCGGCGTTTCGGCATGACGCACTTCATCGATCCGAAGCAGGTCGCCAACGTGGTCGATGCGGTCGTGCAGCTGACCGACGGCGGCGCCGACTACAGCTTCGAGTGCATAGGCAACACGACGACGATGCGCCAGGCGCTGGAGTGCTGCCACAAGGGCTGGGGCCAGAGCGTCATCATCGGCGTCGCTGCGGCCGGCCAGGAGATCGCGACCCGGCCGTTCCAGCTCGTCACCGGGCGGCGCTGGCTGGGCTCGGCGTTCGGCGGCGCACGCGGCCGCACCGACGTGCCGAAGATCGTCGACTGGTACATGGACGGCAAGATCAGGATCGACGAGCTGATCACCCACCGCCTGCCGCTGGAACGCATCAACGAAGGCTTCGAGCTGATGGAGCGCGGCGAGTCGATCCGCTCGGTGGTGGTCTATTGATTTGCAGGTGACGCGATGAAGCTTTCGGTGCTCGACCAATCCGTTTCCATCGCCGGCCGTGGCGAAGACGCCGCCATTCGCGACACGCTGGAGCTCGCGACCCACTGCGAAGCGCTCGGCTACCGGCGCTTCTGGCTCAGCGAGCACCACAGCCTGGCGACCATCGTCGGCACCGCGCCGGAGATCCTGATGGCCGCGATTGCGGCGCGCACCACGAGCATCCGCATCGGCAGCGCCGGCGTGATGCTGCCGCACTATTCGGCGCTCAAGGTGGCCGAGCAGTTCCGCGTGCTCGAGGCGCTGGCGCCGGGCCGCATCGACCTCGGCGTCGGCCGTGCGCCGGGCAGCGACATGCGCACCGCGCAGATGCTGAACCCGAATGCGCACCAGGCGGCCGAGCACTTTCCGCAGCAGGTGCGCGACCTGCAGGCCTGGACCTCGCTGGCGCAGCACCGCGGCATCGCCGCGCACCCGCTCGGGCCGCATGCGCCCGAGATCTGGATCCTCGGCAGCTCCGACTACGGCGCGCAGCTGGCGGCGCACTTTGGACTGCCGTACGCGTTTGCCTATTTCTTCACCGACGGGCAGGGCGTCGAGCAGGCGCTGGAGATCTACCGCGCGACCTACCAGCCGAGCGAGCGCCATCCAACGCCGCAGGCGACCGTGTGTGTCTGGGCCCTGGCGGCCGACACCGAGCGCGACGCCCCGTACCACGCGCTGAGCCGCGAACGCTGGCGGGTCGACCGCCAGCGCGGCGTGTTCGGACCCTTGCGCTCGCCGGCCGACATCGAAGCGCAGGGCTTCGCGGCGGCCGACATGACCACGATCGAGAGCATGCGGCGCAAGGCCTTCGTCGGCACCGCGGCGCAGGTCGCCGAGAAGCTGCGCGCGTTGGCGGCCGAGTTGCAGCTCGACGAGATCGTCATCAACACCTGGGCCCACGACCCCGCGGTGCGGCGCCATTCCTACGCCTTGCTGGCGCGCGAGTTCGAGCTCGCCGCGCCGGAGCGCTGCAACGCACCGGAACCCTGGCCATGCAAGTGATCGACTTCGAGCTGCGCGGCGAGTACATCACGCTCGACAACCTGCTCAAGGCCACCGGGCTCGCGGGCAGCGGCGGCGCCGCGAAGGCGATGGTGGCGTCGGGCGTGGTCCAGGTCGACGGCCGCGACGAGTTGCGCAAGACGTGCAAGCTGCGCGCCGGCCAGGTCGTCAGCGTGACCGGCACGCGGGTGAGGGTTGTCGCCCTACCCAACGACAGCGCGCTCTGACAAGGTCGCACCCAAAGGAGGGTGCACATGGTCACCGCAAAGAAGGCAAGCAAGGACACGGTTCTCGTCACCGGTGCGTCGTCGGGCATCGGAGAGTCGCTGGCGCGGCGCTTCGCGGCCGATGGCTGCAAGCTGGTGCTGGTGGCGCGCAGCGTCGACAAGCTCGATGCGCTGGCAGCGACGCTCGCGGCAGACTACGGGGTGCGGGTCTGGGTCCAGCCGGCCGACCTGTCGCAGCCCGATGCGGCGCAGGCGCTGGCGGCCGATCTGAAGCGCCAGCGCATCAGCGTCGACATCCTCGTCAACAACGCCGGCGTGCTCGAACACGGCTCGTTCGCCAAGATCCCGCTGGCGCGCCATCAGGCAATGATCGACCTCAACATCAGCGGGCTGACGGCGATGCTGGCGCAGTTCCTGCCGCCGATGATCAAGCGCGGCCATGGGCGGATCCTGAACGTCGCGTCGATCGGCGCGTTCCAGCCGGTGCCCACGCTCGCGACCTACGCCGCGACGAAGGCTTATGTGCTGTCGCTGAGCGAGGCACTGGCCGAAGAGCTGAAGGACACCGGTGTCACGATCACCGCGCTGTGCCCCGGCATCACCGCCACCAGCATGCTGGCCGGCGCGACCGAATCGAACCCGACGCTTGCCAAGCTGCCGGGCTTCGTGGTCGGCGATGTCGACGCGGTCGCCAACGACGGCTACAAGGCCTGCATGAAGGGCAAGGTCATCAAGGTGCCGGGGGTCGTGAACCTGTCGGCCACGATGGCCGGCCGTGCCACGCCGAAGTGGCTGCTGCGCCGCATCTCCGGGACGCTGTTCCGCAAGGCGATGTGAGGGCCTGATGTTCGAAACCGCCATCGCGGGCAGCCTGCCCAAACCCGCCTGGCTGGCCGAAACGCAGACGTTGTGGCCGCAGTGGAAGGCGAGCGGCGAGGCGCTGGCCGCGGCCCAACGCGATGCGACGCTGCTCGCGATCAAGCTGCAGGAAGACGCCGGCATCGACATCGTCGGTGACGGCGAACAGGCGCGCCAGCACTTCGTGCACGGCTTTCTGGAGCGGGTCGAAGGGATCGACTTCGAGCACAAAGTGACGATGGGGATCCGCAACGGCCGCTACGACGCGCTGGTGCCGCAGGTGGTCGCGCCGCTTCGGCTGACCGGGCGGGTGCATGCGATGGAAGCGCGGCTCGCACGCGCGCACACGACGAAGACGCTGAAGTTCACGCTGCCCGGCCCGATGACCATGGTCGACACCGTGGCCGACCGCTTCTATGGCGACAAGGTGGCGCTGGCGATGCGGTTTGCCGAGCTCCTGAACCAGGAAGCGCTCGCACTGCAGGCCGACGGCGTCGACATCGTTCAGTTCGACGAGCCGGCCTTCAACGTCTACATGGCCGACGCGGTTAATTGGGGCGTCAAGGCACTCGAACGCGCGGCGCAGGGCCTCAGCTGCAAGACGGCGGTGCACATCTGCTACGGCTACGGCATCGAGGCCAACATCGCCTGGAAGCGCTCGCTCGGCGATGAGTGGCGCCAGTACGAACAGGTGTTCCCGGCGCTCGCCGCGAGCACGATCGACCAAGTCTCGCTCGAGTGTTATCACTCGCACGTGCCGCCGCAACTGATGGCGCTGCTCGAAGGCAAGGACGTGATGGTCGGCGTGATCGACGTGGCGTCGGACCTCGTCGAAACGCCCGAGCAGGTGGCCGACACGATAGGCTCGGCGCTGCGCTTCGTGCCCAGCCAGCGCCTGTTCCCCTGCACCAACTGCGGCCTCGCGCCGATGCGGCGCGAAGTCGCGGAAGCGAAGCTGCGCGCCCTGGCGCAGGGCGCGGCGCTGGCCCGCGAACGTTATCGCTGAGCCGCGCCGCGTTGGTTCAGGCGGCGGTCAGAACTTGTGGTTCACGCCGATCGAATACATGTCGGCGCTGGGCTTCTCGTTGACGCCCTTGAACTTGTAGCGCTCCCATTCGGCGCGCACCCCGGTCTGTTTGTTGAAGTCGTACTGCAGGCCCAGGCCGGCCTTGAAGTTGGTGCCGCTGCTGTTGCCGTTGACGCTGTCGCTGAGCCGGCCGTTGAAGGCGCCGACCCGGCCCAGCGCCGACAGGCTCTGGGTGATCGGCACCGTGCCGACCGCGTCGACGAACAGGCCGTGGCCCTTCACGTCGCCGGCCGCGCTCTTGAACTTGCCGAGGTCGGCATATCCGAGCTCGACGCCGATGTTCGGCGTGAAGCCGTAGCCGCCGTAGATCTTGCCGCCGCCGCTCGTCTTGTCGGTGGCCACGCCGCCGATGTCCGAGCCCCGGTACTTGGTGCTGCCGATGCTGCCGCCGATGTAGAGGCCCTCGGCGTGTGCCGCCATTGCGACCAGGGCCGCAGCCGCTGCGAGTGTTCGAGTGATGGTCTTCATTTGCGAGTCCTCTTGTCAGTGAATGCCGTTGGCGCATGTGCCGCCGACAGCCACACCTTGCCGGCATTGCGTCAAGCCGGCGTTGTCGCTTCGTGAAGCTATGTGGATCGAGGTAAGGGCAGGTGACAGCAGGCCCGCTCAGCGCACATTGGGGAACCTCGTGACGGCAGGCCCGTCGAAGGCGCGGCCGTGGCGGATTTGCCTCACTGATGCAGATCCACCACATGCCCTGCACCGGGCAGGGACGTCTTCAGCGCAGGCCCATCAAACCCGGCTGAAGACGTGCCAGCGCGGCGCTCGCCGCGGTGTCGTCGCGCAAGAAGCTGAAGTCGGCGAAGTCGAAACCCGGGCCGACGGTTGCCGCGCAGTACGCGAACTCGGCCAGCGGTTCGGCCGCCTGCCACCAGCCGGCAGGAACGCAGTGGGCGGGTTGGTGCGTGGCACTTGCAGTGCCGAGCTCGACGCTTTCGATTCGGTCAAGCGACGGCGGCATCAGCCACAGCCGCAGCGGCCCGCCTTCGAGCAGGTGCCAGGCCTCGTCCGACGCCACCCGGTGCCAGGCGCTGAACTGCCCGCGGACCAGCAGGAAGTCGATGCTCGTCAGCGCCGCGCGCCGGCCACGCGTGTCGTCGGGCGTCACGCCGCGTGTGGAACGAAAGGTCTCGCGGAAGAAGCCGCCTTCCGGGTGCGGCCGCAACTGCAGCAGCGCGATCAGTTCTGCGGCGCGGTCCGACGGTGCGATGGGGCTCATGGTGCGAATGGAGTGGCTGCGCAGCATAGCCCGCGCTGCTGGCATCATCGCGGCATGACCGCATCTCTTTCGCCACCGACCGTTGCGCCCGACCAGCTCGTGGGCGCACTGCGCAGCAGCGGCCAGGCCGCCTTGGACCCGGCCGGCCTGAGCGCCTTGATGGGCGCCGAGCCGGCCGCGTTGAATGCCTTGCGCGCGAGCTGGAACGAGCTGCCTCCCGATGCCTACCTGCGCGACGGCGGGCGCTACCGGCGGCGCCGCCATTCGTGCTTCGTCGTCGATGCGAATCGCCTGACGCAGGTGCCGCACCGCCCCCATTGGCAGCCGGTCGAATACAACGCGCTGCACGGCGGGCTCGAGCGCTGGTTCGAGCCGATGGACGGAGCAATCGTCGCCCAGCCGGTCTGGGCCCAGCTGCTGCTGACGCTGGCCGCACCCTGCTCGGCGATCAAGGGCGCGCAGCCCTGGTACGTCGAGGCGCATCAGTTCCGCATCGACACCACCGACGGCATCGGCCGCCCGACACCCGAAGGCGCGCACCGCGACGGGGTCGACTTCGTCGTCGTCGCGCTGGTCGACCGTTTCGGCGTCAAGGGCGGCGAGACACGCGTGTTCGACGCCGACGGGCCGACCGGCATCCGCTTCACGATGAGCGAGCCGTGGACCATGTTGATGCTCGACGACGAGCGCGTGATTCACGAGACCACGCCGATCCAGCCGTTGGAGAGCGGCGGCCACCGCGACACGCTGGTGCTGACGTTTCGGGCCGGCGGCTTCCAGGGTCCGGCGGTCTAGGTGAGTCACAAGCGCTTCGGACGTGTTGCCGGCCGAAAGGCCGGCTCGTGAGTCATGCTGGAGCCCCCGCTTGGAGGGGGCTCGGGGGAGCAGTACGTTCAGCGCTTGCGCCAGGAATCTGCGCGGCAAAGCCGCGCAGATTCCTAAGGCGGCACCGAGTCGAACAGCGTTGCCTCGACGAAGCGCACCATCGCGTAGAACTGGAAGTCGGCGTTTTCCTTGCGCACGAAGCCGTGGCCTTCGTTCTCGGCGCGCAGGTACCACACCGGCGCCTTGTTCTGGCGCGCCTTGGCGACGATCTGCTCGGCCTCGGTGACGGGCACGCGCGGGTCGTTCTTGCCCTGCACGACGAACAGCGGCTTGGCGATCCTGTGCGCATTCGTCAGCGGCGAAATGCGCTGCAGGAACTCGCGCATCGCCGGGTCGCGCTCGTCGCCGTACTCGACCCGCCGCAGATCGCGCCGGTAACTCTCGGTGGTCTGCAGAAAGGTCACGAAGTTGGAGATGCCGACGATGTCGATCGCCCCGGCGATGCGCTCGGGGTAGTTGGTGCTGACGGCCAGGCTCATGTAGCCGCCGTAGCTGCCGCCGCTGACCAGCACCCGCGAGGCGTCGAATTGCGGCTGGCTCGCGATCCAGTCGAGCAGCGCGCCGATGTCCTTCACCGAGTCTTCGCGCTTCATGCCGTTGTCGAGCGAGACGAAGGTCTTGCCGTAGCCGGCCGAGCCGCGCACGTTGGGCTGGATCAGCACGATGCCGAGCTCGTTGATGAAATAGTTGTAGCGGCTCAGGAAGCCGACCCGGGCCTGCGCCTCGGGACCGCCGTGGATGTCGATGATGACCGGCCGCTTGCCGGTGAAACGCGCCGGCGGCAGGCTCATCAGGCCCGCGATGCTGCGCCCGTCGAAGCTCGTCCAGCGCACGATCTGCTGCTCTGGAAACTCGTTCGCCGCCACGCCGGGCGGCACGTAGGCTTCGGTCCACTGCACCAGCTGGCCGCTGGACGGATCGAGGCTGTGGATCTGGCCCGGCGCCTTGGTGCTGCTGACCGTGAGCGCCAGCTCGGCGCGCCGGCGGTGAAAGTTCGCCGCCGTGACGCTGCCGGCCGGCAAGCGCGGCAGCACCAGCTCCTTCAGCGTGTGGGCATCGAGCAGGTGCAGTTCGCTGCGCCCCTCGACGTTGGCGCGCAGTGCGAGCAGCTTGCCGTCTTCGGTGGCGCTGCCGCCGTCGACGTCCCACGGGATGTGGCCGGTGACTGGTGTCATGCGCCGGGTCGCGAAGTGGTACAGCATCAACTGCCTGAACTCGCCATCGCGATCGCTCAGCACATACAGGCCGGCGTTGTCGCGCGTGAAGCCGGCCGCCAAGGTCACGGCCTTGCCTGCGCTGCCCGGCGCGGGCAGCAGCCGGGTCAACTTGCCACTCGCGAGGTTGAGCAGCCAGACCTCGGACTCGTCGGCTGCGATGTAGCGCGACAGCGCGAGCTGCCTGTCGTCCCACGACACGCCGCCCACACCCCAGCCGGTGCCTTGCAGTTCGACCAGCTTGCGAAGCGTCGCGGGCTGGCTCGGGTCGAGCAGGCTGAGTGTTTGCGTGACCTTGCTGCGGGTTCCTCCGGCCGCCGTCTTGTCCAGCGGCAGCGAGCTGACGATCAGCCGGCTGCTGTGATGCAGCCAGGCTTCGAAGTCGTGGCGCTCGGCGGGGTCGGTGAGCAGGGTGACCTGCTTGCTGTCCAGGTCGAGCCGGTAGAGCTGGGCCGCTTCGTTGCCGCCGCTGCTGCGCTTGAAGACGATGTAGCGCCCGTCGTGCGGCTCGTAGCTCGCTTGGGTGACGGGGTCCTGGAAGTCGGTCAGCGGCTCGGGTGTCGCCAACGGCGAGGCGAGGCGGAACAGCTGCGCCGTGTTGGCGCCGGCCTGCCGATGCGCGACCAGCATCTCGCGCCGGGTCGGGTGCCAGTCGACGAAGCCGTGGCCACGAAACTCGGTGTACTTCTCGACCTGCGCCACCAGGCTGGTGCGGATCGGCGGGATGCCTTGCACGACGAGGTTGGGGTTGGGCTGCAGCACCTGGGGCTCGGCGGGCGCCTTCGCTTCGACCACGACGCTTAAGGTCGGCGCGCTGGCCGGCGGTGGGGCCGGCGGGGGAGGGGTCGTGCAGGCGGCCAGGCACGCGGCGAAGGCCAGGGCCAGCGATCTCGGTCGATTCATGGACGGGTGTCTCCAGGCGCCGTGTCTCGAGGCTTGCGTGCCGGGTCGGCATGCTGCGTCGAGCGACGGCGCTGGCCATTGTGCCGCGCCTGCGGCGGCGTTTCAGGTGCGGCCCATGCAGTTCGCGCCGCGCTGGGCGCAGTTCGTCGCAAGCGCCTCGCGCCGCGTCGCGGGCTTGCCGATACTGCATTCATCGACAACACATCAACGCCTTGTCGACACCGCAAGGAGCACCGCATGAACACCAACGCCATCGCCATTCGCCTGACCCAGACCGTGATGATCGCTGCCATTGCGGCGGCCGCCTTCATGGCCCGCGCCGCCGATGCCGCCGGCGCGACGGCGATGCCGGTGCTGAGCTTCCCGACCGTCACCGTGATCGGCCAACGCAGTGTCGTCAAGCCGGCCGTCGTGCAGATGCCGCGCGTGATCGTCACCGGCCATCGCAGCGAAGCCGCGCCGGTCGTGGTGGCCTCGCGCTGAACGCCGGTCGGCGATCAGTCCCGCACGTCAGCCACCGGGTTCGCGCCGAAGTCGGCACGCTTCAGATAGGCCAGCACGCGCGCCGCGGCTTCGTCCGGGGTGGCGAGCTGGCCTTTTGCCTGCAGGTCCTTGAACATCTGCTGCTCGGGGAAGCCGCTCGCATCGGCGGCACGCAACTGCAGCTGCATGTCGGTGTCGATGACACCCGGCGCCAGCGAGACGATCTTCGCGCGGCTGCCGCGGTGCGCCTCGTCGAGCGCGACGGCGCGCGAGAAGTGGTCCATGCCGGCCTTGGTCGCGCAGTAGGCCGCGCTGCCCGCCATCGCGCGCCGGCCCAGCCCCGACGAGATGTTGAGCACCCGACGCTCGCCCGGCCAGTCGACGGTGGCGCGCAGGAAGGCCGCGGTCAACAAGAGCGGCGCTTCGAGCCCGACCCGCAGCGCATTCGCGAGCTCGCCGCTCGCGCTCGCGTCGAGCGGCCCGACCCGCGTGATCACCGCGGCGTTGTTGATCAGCGCGAGCCGGCCGAAGCGCAGCGGGTCGCGCGCGCCGAGCCAGGTCTCGAGCTGCTCGGCCACCGGCGCCGCATCGGCCAGGTCGCGCGGCCATTGTTCGAGCGGCGACGCGTTCGAGTTCGCCTGGTCGGCGAGCGCGGCATTGATGTGCCGCGAGATGCAAAGCAGCAGCGTGTCGGGCGCGAGCAGGCGCGCCGCCATCGCGGCGCCCATGCCGCGCGAGGCGCCGGTGATGATGTAGAGGCTGTCGGTCATGGCCGCTCTCCCAAAGCACGCTGGCTTGAGATTCTGCAACCTCGGGGGAAGCCCTCGTTGGGTCATCCCGACGAACGTCGACTGCTGTCCGGAATCAATGTGGAACGGCGAAGCTGAGTGATTCGTCGGCCTGTGAAACTTCTTTCGCGCTCATCTCGACCCTCGTTTCGTGCACCCCACACCGTTCGGGCTGAGCCTGTCGAAGCCCCGCTCGGCAACGAAGCTTGGTTGAAGAAGAGCCGGCAGACTGGTCGTTGCGGCACCGAGCGAGGGCTTCGATACCTCAGCCCGAACGGAGATTGGAGAGGGCTCCCATCATGAAACCTGTCGCCAGACTTGTCCCGGACAGCAGTGGACGAACCTCGGGATCCCCTGTTGGGAGACGGCTTGCCACCATGTTGGCGTTGACGGCGCGCCGCCGCGCGTGACACACTTCGCCGCTCGCGCGCGGCCGCCCCGGCCGCTTCACCCAACCCAACTTCGAGGAGACGTCTCATGAGCCAGCCCAACGTTGTTTCCTCGTCGGCCGCCTGACGGCAGGGTTCGCTTCCGCTTCGTGATTCGCTGCTGAAACGCGCCGCCGTTCTGGCGCCGCCGACTCCCGCTTCTTACTGACCTCACTGCCTTGCGCGGTGACGCGTCCGTGCGTTTGCGCCGGGCGCTTCGATTCACGAACCGGACCTTTCACACCGATGATCGAATTCGATTTCGAACGTTTGCGCCATGTCGGGCTGACCCCCGCATTGGCCCAACACCTGAGTCTTCAACCGGTCCCCGAAGGCGGACCTTTCAGCTTGCAGCGCCTGACCGAAGTGCACCGCGAAACGCTGCGCCTGCACGACGGCCACAGCGAATCCGCAGCGCGCGCCTTGCCGCGCCTGCAGCGCGAGCTGGCCGATGCCGACACCGCGTTGGCAGTCGGCGACTGGGTGCTCGCGCGCCACGATGTGCACGGCGACTGCTGGGTCCACGCCCAGGTGCCGCCCTTGAGCCACATCGCGCGGCGCGATGCCGACGGCAGCCGCCATCCGGTGGTCAGCAACGTCGACACCGCGCTGCTGGTGATGGGCCTGGACGACGACTTCAACCTGCGCCGCCTCGAGCGCTACCTGGCGCTGGTGCAGGGCAGTGGGGTGCTGCCGGTCGTCGTGCTGACCAAGGTCGACACAGCGACCCCGACCCCCGAGCTGCTCGCGATCCGCATCCGCGAGTTGCGCGAACGCATGTCGAGCTCGCTCGATATGCTGGCCGTCAACGCCACCCAGCCGAGTGCGGCGCGGGCCCTCGCGCCTTACATGGGCGCCGGCCAGACGGTGGTGCTGATGGGCTCGTCGGGCGCCGGCAAGAGCACGCTGACCAACACGCTCGCGGGCACGGCCTTGCAGGACACCGGCGCGGTGCGCGAGCACGACAGCCGCGGCAAGCACACGACCACCTCGCGCTCGCTGCACGCCCTGCCCGGCGGCGCCTGCATCATCGACACGCCGGGGCTGCGCGCGCTGCGGCCCGATGTCGACGAAGCGACGCTTGCCTGGCTGTTCGACGACATCGGCCGGCTCGCGCTGCGCTGCCGCTTTCGCGATTGCGCTCACCAGGAAGAGCCGGGCTGCGCGGTGCGCGAAGGGGTCGGTGGCGACCGCCTGCGCAACTACCACAAGCTGATGCGCGAGGCGCGGCGCGACACGCTGTCGCTGCTCGAACGCCAGCAGCAGATGTCGGTCTGGCGGGCTCGCGGCAAGGCGACGCGGGCGTGGGTGAAGGTCAAGCGGGGCGACGTTTGAGCTTTGGAGCCGCCGTCATCCCGACGAAAGTCTGGATCCACTCTTCGAGTAGGCGCGTCGGGCGGCAGTGGATCCCGACTTTCGTCGGGATGACTACTCGTCGCAGGGCCCGCCCTTGTCGAAGATGATGCGCCACACCCCCGGCGCCTCCTGGCGCCAGATCGACGTGAAGCGCCCGATGCACTTGCCGGCCGGGTCATGGACCGGCCCGGTGCTCAGCGCCAGCGTGCCCGAGTCGAGCGCTTCGACACGGTCGGGCCTCCACGAGAACGGTGCGGCGGGTTGGTCGTAGAAGCGCTTCCAGAACTCGGTCACGGCCTGCTTGCCGCGCAGCGGCGTCGGGCCCGAGAAGAACACCGTCTCCTGCGAAAGAAAGCCGCTGAACCGGTTCAGGTCGCGGTCGGCCATGGTCTTGGCGAAGGCACGTTCGGTGTCGGCCACCTGGCGTTCGAGCGTGGCCCGGTCGGCAGGTGCGCTCGCCGGCGTCGTCGAGCAGGCGGCGAGCACCGCGGCGCAAAGAAGCGATACACGGGCGGCCTTTTTCATGGCCGTCAGTCTACGCACATCAGCGCGGCGGGCGGTTGAAAGGCGACGACTTGCTGCGCTCGGGCTGGCCGCCGGCGAGCGCGCGGCGCAGGCTCTTTTCGAGCTTGACGACATCGACCGGCTTGAGCCAGTAGTCGTAGGCGCCGAGGCTCATCGCCTTGACGATGTCCATCGACAAGGTGGCTGAGGTCAGCAGCGCCACCCGCAGCTTGCCGCTCGCGATCTCTTCGTTGAGGGCACGCACCACTTCGAGCCCGCCCATGTCGGGCAGGTGCATGTCGAGCAGCACCAGGTCGGGCTTTTCGCTGCGCGCGAGGCGAATGCCGTCGGCGCCGTTGCCGGCTTTGACCAGGGTGACGCCGGGAAAGGCCTGCAGCGTGGTCTCGACCAGCACCATGTTGATGGGGTCGTCTTCGACGTACAGGATCTTGCCGCGAAGCTCGTCCTGGGGTGGCAGTGAATCGGGGTTGGGCATCGCCGTCATTCTGGCGGTCGCGTGGCGCGGCGTCACGTCCGATGTCATGTCCATGCCGAACGCATGGGGGTCAGAACGCTGCCTCGCTTCGAAGGCACAGTGCCTCGCCGCTCAGCGGGTGCACAAGCTCGATCCGGCAGGCGTGCAGCAACAGGCGCGGGTGGGGCGGTGCGCCGTAGAGCGTGTCGCCGACGATCGTGTGGCCGATCGCCTGCAGGTGCACCCGCAGCTGGTGAGTGCGCCCGGTGACCGGCTCGAGCTCGAGCCGCGTGGTGCCGGCCGCCAAGTCGTGCGACAGCACCCGGCAGCGGGTCAGCGACGGCTTGCCGAGCGTCGTGTCGACTTTCTGCCGCGGCCGGTTCGGCCAGTCGGCGGCGAGCGGCAGGTCGATCTCGGTCGCGCCGGCCGCGACCAGCCCGTCGACCACCGCGAGATAGCGCTTGTGCACCTCGCGCCGTGCGAACGCGCGGCTCAGCCGGCGCTGCACCTCGATGCCGCGCGCCATCAGCATCAGACCCGAGGTCGCCATGTCGAGCCGGTGCACGACCAGCGCGTCGCGGAACATCGCCTGCACCCGCGCCGCCACGCAGTCGCGCTTGTGTTCGCCGCGGCCCGGCACGGCGAGCATGCCGGCGGGCTTGTCGATGGCGATCAGCGCCGCGTCAGCATAGGCGATCTGCACCGGATCAGAAGCCGTCGACCAGGCCGGATTGCAGTGCGTTCTCCGGGTTCGAGCCGGTGGCGCGCACCCGCTGCATCGCCTGCTGCGTGGACAGGCCCAGGTGCTTGAGCAGGCAGGCTGCGGCACTGCCGGTGCGGCCGATGCCGGCGGCACAGTGCAGCAGCACCGCGTCGCCGCCGCGCAGCGTGTCGGCGGCCTGCGCGATGCCGGCGCGGAATGCGGGCATGTCGCGCGGCAGGCCGAAGTTCTGCATCGCCAGGTTGAGCCAGCGAAACGGCAGCGTGCCTTCGACGACCGCCTGCCAGTAGGCCGGCGACACCGCGCCGATCTCGTCGGCCGGCACCAGGCACACCACCAGCGCCAGCGCGTGGTGGCGCGCCGCGGCCATGAAATCGGGCCAGGGTTCGAAGCGCCCTGGCATCGATGCCAGGTAGAGCGCGCCGGGCGCGATGTCGGAAAGGGGCAGGGGACGCAGCAAGGGCATGGCGTTTGTGATGGTGCCACGCGGCCGGGGTTCGTGTGGATTCCGTCGGCACTTTTGTCGAGGCCGGCGCCGGCGCTGCGCCTACCCTTTGTCACAATCGGTCTTGCGTTGCGCAAGCTCTCCCGTGCAAGACATGCGACTGGCCCTTGTTCGTGCCCTTGTGGCCGCCGCCCTGGCAGCTTGCGCTATGCCGGGCAAGTGCGCCACCAGTGAGTTCGACCTGTACTGGGCCAAGACCCGCTTCGACCACGAGATCGCGTTTCGCGCCGCGGCCATCCATGTGGCGTGGGGCGCAGAGCGCCTGTGCGACGACACCACCGAGGTCGAGCCCTTCGTGCTGTGGTCGGTCAACGCCGCGCGCAAGCGCCTCTCGACCGAGGAGCGCGCGGCACTCGAGCAGACCGCCGGCATGGACGAGATGTGGCGCGTCGCCTGGCTCGACGAAGGCGCGCCCGACGAATTGAAGCGTGGCGATGTCGTGGTCGCCGTCAACGACCGGCCGCTGCCGATCAGCGGCAGCCGGGTCGACATGAGCGCGATCTTTCGCGGCAACCTGCCGCTTTCGAGCGACGACCAGGGCTTCTGGGACGTGCTGCTGAAGGCCCGCGCCGAAGCGCTGGAAAGCAAGCCGATGGTGCTGACGCTGGCGGACGATCGCAAGGTCACGGTCGACACGCAGGCGGGTTGCGCCGGCAGCGTGATCGCCAGCGCCTTCGACAGCGACCCCGACGTGTTCTGGCGCCAGGGCAACAAGCGCGCCAAGATCCCCGGCAACGCGCTGATGGAAGCCAACACGCAGGACGAGTTCCGCTGGCTGGCGGCGTTCGGCACCTACTTCCAGGCCACCGAGCGGGCGATCGGGCGCCAGGAAGTGGCGGAGAACGTCGCACCGGTGTTCATGGTCGGGCGGGTGCTGTCGCTCGCGCTGCCGGGCTCGGGCGTGCTGCTGTCGCTGATCGAGAAGCAGACCGAACGTGTCATCACCGTCGACGGCCTGCCGAGCAGCGCCGACCTGTTCGCCAACGAGGTCATCATGGCGATGGGCGGCGACCCGGCGGCGGGGCTGAAGCTGAACGCACGCATGCGGGCGTCGAAAGCCAAGGTCGACGAGCTCACGATGACCGAGTTCAGGCGCACGAATTCGGAGCTGCATGTGCAGCGCCTGCAGGAGATCGTCACCGAGCGCGACAAGCCGTCCGCGGACAGGGGCGGCGAGAAGGCCGAAGGCAAGTAGCGCCAGAGGCTGAGAGTTTTTCCGTTGTCATCCCGGCGCACGCCGGGATCCACTGTTGTTCGATGCACGCTCCGGCAAGAGTGGATCCCGGCGTGCGCCGGGATGACGCGGTTGTCGAAATATTTGTCAACCACTCAGGCCCTCGCCCAAGGCTGCTCGAGCAGGAACGACACGAAGGCCGAGGTCTTCGGCGCCAGGCCGTCGCGTGCCGGGTAGACCGCGTAGACCGGCGGCCCGTGCGGCGGCACGAATTGCGGCAGCAGCGCGACCAGGCGGCCAGCGGCCAGGTCTTGCTCGACCAGCAAACGGTCGATCAGCATGATGCCCACCCCGGCACACGCCGCGTCGACCAGCGAGCCACCGTCGTTGACCTGGATCCGGCCTTGCACCCGCACCACCTGCGCTGTGCCGTCGGGGCCGTTGAAGCGCCACTCGTCGCGCGCGCGCTTGCCCACCGCGTAGACCAGGCAGGCATGCGACTTGAGCTCGGCCGGGTGCTGCGGCGCGCCGTGGCGCGCGAGGTAGTCGGGCGCGGCCACCAGCACGCGCGGGCTGTCGGCGAGCTTGCGCGCGACCAGCGTCGAGTCGGGCAGCTGCGAGGCGCGGATCGCGACGTCGATCTGCTCTGCGATCAGGTCGACCATGCGGTCGTCCATCTGCAGGCTCACGTCGACCTCGGGGTAGCGGCCGCTGAACTCGATGACCAGCGGCACCATCAGGCGCCGGCTCGCGAACGAACACGACACGGTCAGCTTGCCGCGCACCTGGCCGCGGTACTGGTCGGCCAGGTGCTCGATGTTGGCCAGCGCCTGGTCGATGCGCTGCGCCTCGTCGAGCAGCAGCGCGCCGATTTCAGTGAGCGCCATGCGGCGCGTGCTGCGCTGGATCAGCTTGCTGCCGAGGTCGGCCTCCAGCCGCGCGAGCTGACGTGACACGACCGATTTGTCGACATTGAGCTTTTGCGCCGCGCGGCTGATGCTGCCGGCTTGGACGACCGCTGCGAAGACGGCCAGGCGTTGGGGGTCGAGCATCTTGTGGCCTTGATTGTTGCCTCAATGACAACATACAAGTGGGTGATTGGCTACTAGTCAATCCACGGCCAGGCGCCCAAACTCCTCCCCATCGCAACCCCACCGTGAGACCCGCCATGACCGTCAACCACCAATATCGCCTCGCTGCCCGCCCTGTCGGCGAACCGAAGGCCAGCGACTGGACCTATGGCCGGGAGCCCGTGGCCGAGCCGCAGGACGGCCAGGTGCTGGTCAAGCTGAGCCACATCTCGCTCGACCCGGCGATGCGCGGCTGGATGAACGACAGCAAGAGCTACATCCCGCCGGTGGGCATCGGCGAGGTGATGCGCGCGCTGGCGGTCGGCGAGGTCATCGCGTCCAGGCATCCGAACTTCGTCGTCGGCGACCATGTCAGTGGCCTCCTGGGCGTGCAGGAATACGCCGTCGTCGCGGGCGCCGCCGTCAACAAGGTCGACCCGGCGTTCGCGCCGCTGCCGGCCTACCTCGGCACGCTGGGCATGCCCGGCGTCACGGCCTATTTCGGGCTGCTCGATGCCGGCAAGCTGAAGGACGGCGAGACCGTGGTCGTGTCGGGCGCGGCCGGCGCGGTCGGCAGCGTCGTCGGCCAGGTCGCGAAGATCAAGGGCGCACGCGTCGTCGGCATCGCCGGCGGCCCGGAGAAGTGCCGCTACCTGGTGGACGAGCTCGGCTTCGACGCCGCCATCGACTACAAGTCGCAGGACGTCAAGAAGACGCTGGCCGAGCATTGCCCGAAAGGCATCGACGTGTTCTTCGACAACGTCGGCGGCGACATCCTCGATGCGGCGCTCGCCAACCTGGCGCGCGGCGGGCGGGTCGTGATCTGCGGCGCGATCTCGCAGTACAACAACACGACGCCGGTCAAGGGGCCGGCCAACTACCTGTCGCTGCTGGTCAACCGCGCGACGATGACCGGCATCGTCGTCGGCGACTACCTGCCGCGCTGGGCCGAAGCGGTGCGCGAGATGGCGGGTTGGGTCAAAGCCGGCAAGCTCAAGACGCGTGAAGACGTGGTGGTCGGCCTGGAGACATTCCCGCAGACCTTCATGAAGCTGTTCAAGGGCGAAAACAACGGCAAGCTGGTGCTGAAGGTCGGCTGAAGCGGCGTAAATCGAGTACACATTCGGGCTGCCGTTTCGGAGTCCGGATGAATCTCTTCAGAAGCTTGCTCGTGTGGGGGGGCTGCGCGCTGTGCGCCCAGGCCTTGGCGGCGGAACCCGCCAAAGTCATTGCCTACTACGCGCCGTCGGCCAGTGCCGCGCGTTTCTATGCGCCGGCCGACATCCCGGCGGCCAAGCTGACCCACGTCAACTATGCGTTCGCGAATGTGGAGGGCGGCGAAATCGTCGTCGGCCATCCCGAGTTCGACCCCGAGCTGTTCGCCGGGCTGCGCGAGCTGAAGGCCCAGTACCCGCACCTGAAGACGCTGATCTCGGTCGGCGGCTGGACCTGGTCGAAGAACTTTTCCGACGCGGCGCTGAGCGCCGAATCGCGCGCACGCTTCGCCGCCAGCGGCGTCGCGTTCGTCCGCGCACACGGCTTCGACGGCGTCGACATCGACTGGGAGTTCCCGGTCGCCGGCGGCATGGCCGGCAACGTCGTGCGGCCCGAGGACAAGGCCAACTTCACGCTGCTGCTGCAGGCGCTGCGCGAGCGGCTCGATGCGGCGGGCCAGGCGGATGCGCGGCCGTATCTGCTGACGGCGGCGCTGGGCGCCGGCCACCAGCACATCGAGACCGCGAAGGTCGCGGCACTGCTCGACTGGCTGAACGTGATGGCCTACGACTTCAGCGGCACCTGGAACGCCCGGGCGGGCCATCTGGCACCGCTGTTCGGCGACCCGGCACTGCCGCAGGCCGCCAACAAGCTGCGGAACGACAACGTCGCCGGCCTGGTCGACCACTACCTTGCGGCAGGCGTGCCGGCGCGCCAGCTGGTGCTCGGTTTTCCGTTCTACGGCTACAGCTGGAAGCAGTGCGCTGCGACTGACCACGGCCAGTACCAGGTTTGCGCCGGCGCAGGGCGCGGCACCTGGGAGCCAGGCGCGCTGGACTACAGCGACATCGCGAAGAACCTCGTGAACCGCAATGGCTTCAGCCGCTACTGGAATGCGGCCGCGCGGGCGCCGTACCTGTTCAACCCGACGAGCGGCGAGTTCGTGAGCTACGACGACACCGAGTCGCTGACCCACAAGCTGCGGTTCCTGAAGCTGCGCAAGCTGGCCGGCGCGATGTTCTGGGAGCTCGGCGGCGACCGCCAGCAGGTCTTGCTCGACACCATGGTGCGCGAATTGACGCCGGCACAATGACCGGATGCGTCCGGATGGTCGCAGGCTTCGTAAGTGCAGCGACCGACTGCGGCAGCTGCCGCGGCAGGCCCCTATCAGCCCACGGAGAACTTCTCATGATCGTTCGCAGCACCCTCGCCCTGTGCCTGCCCGCCCTGCTGGCCGCCTGCGCCGGCCAGCCCCCGGCCCCGCCGCTTGCGGTGCCCGACAACCTGCGCGCCGCCGCCAACGAAACGCTGCTCACGGTGCTGGTCGCCAGGGGCGTGCAGATCTACGAATGCCGGGCCAGGAAGGACACCCCGAGCGCCACCGAATGGGCCTTCGTCGCCCCCGAGGCCGATCTGTTCGATGCACAGGGCAAGCTGGTCGGCAAGCACTACGCCGGCCCGCACTGGGAAGCCAGCGACGGCAGCAAGATCGTCGGCGCCGTCAAGGCACGCGCCGATGCACCGCAGGCCGGCGCGATTCCGTGGCTGCTGCTGGGCACCAAGTCGGTCGGGCCGGCGGGCACGTTCAGCAAGGTCACGAGCATTCAGCGGGTGAGCACGGTCAACGGGGTTGCACCGGCGGCCGATGGCTGCACGGCGGCGATGTTGGGCAAGGTGGTGCGGGTCGGGTATTCGGCGGACTATCGGTTGTTCGCGGCGCAGTAGTCACGAGTCCTGTCATACCGGCGAACGCCGGTATCCACTGGTTGGGTTGGCGCGCTTCGTCGGCAGTGGATCCCGGCGTTCGCCGGGATGACCCGCTAGCGACTGAACGCTTTGCGCGACCCGTCTTCGAAGACCTCGTCGTCGCGCGTCGTGCGGCCTGATTCATCGAACTCGCGTTCGCGCATGACGCGGCCTTGCGCGTCGTGGTGGCGCTCGCCGCGCAGTCGTCCTTCGGCGTCGTACCGCTTGTGCACGCCGATCGCCTGGCTGGCGCTCCGCGCGCCGGCCAGCCACAGACCTTCGAACGCCGGCCGACCGTTGTCGTGGAAACGCGTTTCGCGCCGCGTCGCGCGGCCGTCGGTCTCGACATATTCGTTCTGCTCGCTCGGCTGGCCGTTCAGGTACCAGCGTTGCTCGAGCTGCAGCTCGCCACGTTCGCTCGCGCGCCAGCGCCGCTCGTGGATCAGCGTGCCGTTGTCGTGGAACTCCTGCTCGAGCGTGGTGCTGCGGCGCGGCTTGCCGTCGGCGCCGGCGCTTGTCACCCACTGCACTTCGCGGCGCTTGACGCCTTCGGCCGAGAAGCTGCGCTCGGCCCCGCCGGCGGGGTTGCTTTCGACCTGCTCGCGCGGCTTGCCGTTGTCCCACAACAGCTCGCTCTTGCGGCGTTCGCCGCGTTCATGGGTCACGCGGCCGCGCAGCGTGCCGTTGTCGGCGTAGAGCGGCACCGTCGCGACACCGCTGCCGAGATGGCCGCACCAGCTCGCGTCGTTGGCGTCGGGCGCCAGCAACGTCCGCGCGGCGCAGCGCAGCTCTTTCAGCTGGCCCTGCGGCGTGAAGTCGGCGGCGGCGTCGGCGTGGCCGTCGTCGCCATGGAAGGCGACATGGCGCAACTGTCCGTTGGCATGCCAGCCGCGCGCGATCCCCACCAGCTTGCTGTTGCGATAAGTCTCGTCGCGCAGCAGCGTGTTGCTGCCCGCAGTCGCCGCGAACTCGCGCGAGCGGCCGTCCTGGTTGCCTTGCTGGTTGACGCGGTACTCGCGCTGCAGCACACCGTCCTTGAAGTGGCGCACCACCCCCATGAAGACGCCGTTCTGCAGCTCCTGCTCGCGCAGCACCGGCCCGCCATCGGCGTCGCGGCAGCGCATCAGGCCGGTCTTGCCGGCGGTCGTCGCGCCGTTGGCCGGGTTCACCGACTGGCCGTTCAACTCGCACACCTGCACCGACTGCGCCGCCAGCGGCAGCACGGCGCAGCTCATGGCGATGACGAGCCGGCGCATCGTTCAGCCACGGGCGGCGCGCGCGCGCTCGCGCCGCATGAAGAGGTACAGGCTTTCGACCTTTTCGCGCGCCCACGGCGTCTTGCGCAGGAACTTGAGGCTGGACGCGACGCTCGGGTCGCTGATGAAGCAGCGGATCGCAATTCGCTGCCCGAGCGCGGGCCAGCCGAAATGTTCGACCAGCTCGGTCAGCATCGCCTCGAGCGTGACGCCGTGCAGCGGGTTGCGGGCTTGAGGTTCAGGCATCGCGCAATGATGCGCCATCGAGAAGCAGTCCCCGCAGATGGGTGCCGAGCAGCAAATCTTTACGCGCAACCCGCCGACACTCGATCGGCATGCACGAGCACTGGGCGAGAATTTGCGCCCATCATGCCCTTGTCCTTGCCGCGCTGCACTCCCGAGTTGATGTTTGCCGTGGCCTTGTTCGCAAACCACGCAATCCCCGCACGCGCACAGGGCGTGACCCCGGCGCCATCGGCCGCATCGGCGCCGGCGGCGCGGCTCGAACGGGTCGAGGTCACCGGCGGGCGCGGCAGCGACACCGAGCAGCGGCGCCAGTCGACCGCGGCGAAGATCATCGTCGGGCGCGACGAGATCGAAAAGTACGGCGACAGCACGGTCGGCGAGATCCTGAAACGCCTGCCCGGCGTGACGATGCAGGGCGCCCCGGGGCGCGGCGGCAACATCCGCATGCGCGGCCTCGGCGGCGGCTACACCCAGATCCTGCTCGACGGCGAACGGGTGCCGCCGGGCTTTTCGCTCGATTCGCTGCAGCCCGAGCAGATCGAGCGCATCGAGATCCTGCGCGCGCCCACCGCCGAGACCGGCGCGCGGGCGATCGCCGGCACCATCAACATCGTCACCCGCGAAGGCTTTCGCAAGCGCATCGACGACCTGCGCATCGGCGCGCAGTTCGAGAACGGCCTGGTGCAGCCGGGCCTGTCGTGGACGCGCAACCAGGCGGTCGGCGACTGGACCTACAACCTGTCGCTGTCCGCGTTCCGCCAGAACCGCGCCAACCAGAGCAGCACCGCGAGCACCGACGTCGCGACCACCACCGGCGACGTGGTTCGCAGCCAGCGTGAGGACAGCACGAGCCGCGAGCACCGCGGCGGGCTGCACGCAACCTCGCGCATCCAGTGGCGCGGCGAGCAGGGCGAGACGCTGACACTGACGCCGTTCTTGATCTTTTCCGAGGGCCGCATCCACCGCCAGTCGCGTTTCGCGGTGCCCGAGTTCGACCCGGAAGAACCCGACACGCCGCTCTACGACCACTCCGTGTCCGACAGCACGGGCCGCTTCACGCTGCTGCGCCTGAACGCGCAATGGAACCAGCGCCTGGCCGACGGCACGCGGCTCGAATTGCGCGGCGGTCTCGGGCAGGCGCACAACGCGACCCACACGCTGCGCCACGAGCTCGGGGCGAACGAGGTCGAGACGCGCCTGCTCGAAGACACGGTCGACGCGCGCGACACCTCGTTCAGCCTGGCGACCAAGCTGTCCAAGCTGCTCGCCAACGACCACAGCCTGGTGTCCGGCGCCGAGCTCGAAGGCACGCGCCGCGCCGAGAGCCGGGTGACGCTGCAGACCAGGCCGGGTCACGGCACCGAGAACCTGAACGCCGGTTTCGGCGACGACCTGAACGCCGCGACATCGCGCTTCGCGCTCTACGGCCAGGACGAGTGGAACGTGTCGCCGCAATGGTCGGCCCACGCCGGCCTGCGCTTCGAGGAGATCGCCACCCGCGGTGACGGCGAAGCCGGCAGCGTGGTGCGCAACCGCAGCAAGGTCTGGACGCCGCTCGGCCACGCGGTGTGGAAGCTCGACCCGAAGAGCCGCGACCAGGTCCGCTTCAGCCTGACACGCAGCTACCGCGCGCCGACGCTGGCCAACTTGATCGCGCGGCCGTCGACCAGCATCCGCTACCCGGTGCTGTGCAACGCGCCACCCTGCCTGAACACGCCGACCTCGCCCGACCGCGCCGGCAACCCCGAGCTGAAGCCCGAGCTCGCGACCGGCATCGACGTGGCGATCGAGCGCTACCTGAGCGAAGGCGGCCTCATCAGCGCGAATGTGTTCCACCGCGCGATCAGCAACTACATCCGCAACGTGACAACGCTCGAAAACGTCTCGTGGTCGCCCGACCCGCGTTATGTGTCGCGGCCGCAGAACGTCGGCGACGCAACCACGCAGGGCATCGAGCTGGAAGCCAAGTTCCGCGCCGGCGACGTGTGGAAAGAGGCGCCGGCCATCGACCTGCGCGTCAACGCGAGCTTCTTCCGTTCGCGCGTGAAGAGCGTGCCCGGCCCCGACAACCGGCTCGACCAGCAACCCAGCGCCACGGCCAACCTGGGTGCCGACTACCGGTTTCGCGTCGTGCCGCTGAAGATCGGCGGCAACCTGAACTGGAACCCGGCCTACGACACGCGGCTGAGCGATGTGCAGAGTGCGTTCCAGGGCGCCAAGCGGATCGTCGATGCCTACGCGCTGTGGACCTTCGACCCGGCGCTGGCGCTTCGCGTGACGGCGAGCAACCTGACGGCGGCCGACTACGTCACCGGCAGCAGCTACGACACCGGACCAAAGCGGCTGAACAGCGAGACCGCGTCGCGTTCGTACCTGAGCCTGCAGGTCCGGCTGGAAATCAGGCTCTGACGAGCCCGAAGCGTCATCCCGGCGAACGCCGGGATCCACTGCGTCGGCAGTCGCTCTGCTGGCCAGGTGTCGGGGCATCGACACCCGTGGATCCCGGCGTTCGCCGGGATGACGGCTCAACGCGAAAGACTCTCAGCCTCTCAGCGCGCCGCGCTGACTGCGCCGGCCGCCGACACGCGCCAGATCACGTTGCCCACGTCGTCGGCCACCAGCAGCGCGCCGCGTTTGTCGAGCGCGACGCCGACCGGGCGGCCCCAGGCGTCGCCGTCGGGGCTCAAGAAGCCGGCCAACACATCGACCGGCTGGCCGTTCGGCCTGCCGCCGCTGAAGGGCACGAACACCACCTTGTAGCCGCTGCGCGGCTTGCGGTTCCACGAGCCATGCTCGCCGATGAACATGCCTTCGCCGGCGAACGGCGCCGGCAGCGTGCTGCCTTCGGCGCTGGCGAGGCCGAGGGCGGCCACGTGCGAACCGAGCGCGTAGTCGGGCGCGATCGCCTGGGCGACCATGTCGGGCCGCGGCGGCTTCACGCGCTCGTCGACATGCTGGCCGTAGTAGCTGTAGGGCCAGCCGTAGAAGGCGCCGCTGCGCACCGAGGTCAGGTAGTCGGGCACCAGGTCGTTGCCGAGCTCGTCGCGTTCGTTGGCGACCGTCCACAACGCGCCGCTGGTCGGCTCCCAGGCCAGCCCGTTGGGGTTGCGCAGGCCGGTCGCGAACAGGCGATGCGCGCCGCTGCGGGTGTCGACTTCCCAGATCGCGGCGCGGCCTTCTTCCTTGTCGATGCCGTTCTCGGCCGCGTTGCTGTTCGAGCCCACGGTGACGTAAAGCTTGGAGCCGTCGCGGCTGGCGATCAGGTTCTTGGTCCAGTGGTGGTTGAGCAATCCGCCGGGCAGGTCGGCAAGCTTGGTGCCGGGCGCGCTGATGCGCGTCTGCCCGTCGACATACGGGAAGCGCATCACCGAGTCGGTGTTGGCGACATAAAAATCGTTGCCGACCAGCGCCATGCCGAACGGCGAGTTCAGGCCTTCGAGGAACACCGTTCGGGTTTCGGCCACACCGTCGCCATTGGCGTCGCGCAGCAGCGTGATCCGGTTTGCGCTCGAGCCTGCGGCACCGGCGTTTTTCTTGAAGAACTTGGCGAACCAGTTCTTGATGCCCCTGCCGTCCTCCGGCCTGGGCGGCGCGTTGGTCTCGGCCACCAGCACGTCGCCGTTGGGCAGCACGTAGACCCAGCGCGGGTGGTCGAGCCCGCTGGCGAACGCGCTCACGCCGGTGCCCGCGGCGGCCACCGGTTTGGTGCCGGCCGGCCAGCCCTTGGCGGGAGCAATGTGGATGGTGGGGATCAGCGACTTCTCGGGCTCCGGCAGGGTCGGGTTGGGCCCGATGCCGGCAGCTTCCGGTTGTGTGCCCATCTGGCCGCAGGCCGTCACGCTGATGACGAGGCTGGCGGCCATGCCGCCGAGCAGAAGGGACGGGTGGGATTGCATGACGGCTCCTCGTGAGGACACCGCACCAGCGTGGCGCGAGCGCGGCGCAATGCTCACTCTGGCACCGCCGCGCCGGCGCCGGTGTCGGGCCGGGCCGCGAGGGCTTGTCGGAAATGTCTTAGGAACTCAGGCCGCGGCGGCTTCGACCCACGCGAGCCGCAGCAGGCCCGAGGTGCGCTGCATCAGCAGCTGCAGGTCGACCGGCTTGACGAGGAACGCATTCGCCCCCGCCGCCAGCGTGCTCTCTTGCATGTCGGCGGTGGCGCTGGCCGAGATCGCGACGATGGGCACGTCCTGCAGGGCCGGCAGCTTGCGCAGGCGCCGGATCACCTCGATGCCGCTGATGTCGGGCATCACCACGTCCATCAGGATCAGGTGCGGGCAGATCGCCTGGGCTTCGACCAGCCCCGCGCCGCCGCTGCTGGCTTCGAACATCTCGAAGCCGAGCCGCCCGAGCATGTCGACCAGCACCGCGCGGTTCTCGGCCACGTCGTCGACCACCAGCACCTTGCGCTTCGGCCCGTGGTAGCCGGTGACGACACGTTCGGCCGGCGCCGCCGCCGGCAGGCCCGACTGCAGCACCCGCACGTCGAGCTCGAAGGCGAAGGTGCTGCCGCCCGCGGCCCGGCTTTCGACCTCGATGTCGCCGCCGAGCAGGCGCACCAGCTCGCGGCTGATGACCAGGCCCAGGCCCGTGCCGCCGCTGCGCCGGTGGCTTTCGCTGACCTGCTCGAACGGCCGGAAGATGCGCGCGAGCTGCTCTTCGCTCATGCCGATGCCGCTGTCGCGCACCTCGAAGCGCAGCCGCCCCGGCGCGACCGGCCGCACCGTCAGCCGCACCTCGCCGTGGTCGGTGAACTTGACCGCGTTGTCGAGCAGGTTGAGCAGCACCTGGCGCAGCCGGCGCTCGTCGATCCGGATCGCCGCCGGCAGCTCGCTCGCGAAGTCGCAGACGAACTGCAGCGCGTGCTTCTGCTCGGCCTTGACGCGGATGAGGCCGGCGATCGTGTTGAGGAATTTCGCGACGTCGACGTCGCTCGGCGCGATCTCGAACTTGCCGGCTTCGATCTTGGCGAGGTCGAGGATGTCGTTGATCAGCGTCAGCAGGTGTTCGCCGCTCTGGCGTATCGCCGAGATGCCGGCGAGCTGGCGCTCGGTCAGCGTCTTGTCCCATTGCAGGATCTGCGCAAAGCCGAGGATGCCGTTGAGCGGCGTGCGCAGGTCGTGGCTCATGTTGGCGAGGAACGCGCTCTTGGCCTGGTTCGCCTCTTCGGCCTTGGCCTTGGCCTGGTGCAGCGCCTCGTCGGCCTGGCTGCGGCCGATCGCGTAGCGGATCGCCCGCACCAGCAGCGCGCTGTCGACCTGGCCCTTGACGAGGTAGTCCTGCGCGCCGCTCTTGAGCGCCTGCACCGCGATGCCTTCGTCGGTCAGGCCGCTCAGCACCACAAGCGTCGGCACCTTCGAGCCGCGCTCGAACAGCTTGTGCAGCGTTGCGAGGCCGGTGCTTTCGGGCAGGCCGAGGTCGAGCAGCACGATGTCGACCTTGCCCTCGGCCATGCGCTGCACGCCGGCGGTGAGGTTGTCGACCCAGCTGAGCTCGAAGTCCAGGCCCGGCGCCTCGCCAAGCATGACCTCGATCAACCGGGCGTCGGCCGGGTTGTCCTCGATCAGCAGGACTTTGATCGGTGTGTCCATGCGCGATCTTGTCACACCGTCAGGGGCAGGGCGGCAAGGTGACGACGGTGAGCCAGAACGACTCGATGGCCTGGATGATGCGCGTGAACTGCAGGAAGTCGACCGGCTTGGTGACGTAGCAGTTGGCGTTCAGCGCGTAGGCCCGGATGACGTCTTCCTCGGCCTGCGAGGTGGTCAGGATGACGACCGGGATCAGCTTCAGCGAATCGTCGGCCTTGATCGCCGCCAGCACTTCGCGACCGTCCTTCTTGGGCAGGTTCAGGTCGAGCAGAATCAGGTCGGGGCGCGGCGAATCCTGGTGCGGCGGGTTGCGGCGCAGGAAGTCGAGTGCGGCCACGCCGTCCTCGACCACGTGGAGCTGATTCCATATCTTGCCGCCCTTGAGCGCCTCGCGCGTCAGGCGCACGTCGCCAGGGTTGTCTTCGACCATCAGTATCTCGATGGCCCTGAGGGTGGTCGCCCCTGTCATGGCTTGCTCCTGGGGTCAGCGCTGGCCGCTGAACCACTATAAATCCCGGACCCCCGTTGGCGCTTAGGCTTTCCCCGCAGGGTGTTCACGATGCGTGTGGCGTCTCGCGAAATCTGCGCACCAGTTCGAGAATCGAACGCGACTGAAAATGGTCGGCCAGGTGACGCAAGCGCTTTGCCAAAGGCCGGTACGCCTCGCCGAGGGTTGCGAGGCGGTCGGCCTGGACCCGAATGCTCTGCATGTTGCCGACCTGCGCCAGGTGGTACAGCAGTTCGAGCTCGTCGGGCGGGGGGGCCACCAGTGCGAGATCCGCACCGGCGGCGTCGCCTGCCGAGCCGGCATCCGGCGCGCTCAGCCACTCCAGCTCGAGCAGCGACGCGATGTGCGACAGCAACTGGTGCAGCGCGATCGGCTTGGGCAGGAACGCGTTGGCGCCGACCGCCAGGCTGTTCTGCTGGTCGTCGAGCGAGGCGCTGGCCGACACTGCGATGATCGGCACCTGCTGCAGTGCCGGCAGCTGGCGCAGCCGGCGGGTCGCCTCGAGCCCGTCCATCAGCGGCATCACGGTGTCCATCAGGATCAGGTCGGGCTGCCAGGTCTGGGCCTGCTGCAGCGCGGCCAGGCCGTTGTCGGCGCTGCTCATCTCGAAGCCGATGGCGCCCAGATAGTCGAGCAGCGGAGCGCGGTTGGCCTCGACGTCGTCGACCACCAGCAGCTTGCGGCGCGGGCCCAGGTAGCCGGTCACGCAGCGGCGCGGCAGCTCGGCCGCCGCCAGCGCATCGCCGGGCTCGATCGGCAGCTCGAGGTCGAAGCAGAAGCGGCTGCCTTCGCCGGGCCGGCTGTCGACCTCGATCCTGCTGCCCATCAGCGCCAGCAGGCGCTGGCTGATCGCCAGGCCCAGCCCGGTGCCGCCGAAGCGGCGCCGCACGTCGGGGGCCTGCTCGAAGGGCTGAAAGATCGCGCGCAGCGCATCGGGCGCGATGCCGATGCCGGTGTCGGCCACTTCGAAGCGCAGCCGCGCGCTGTCGTGGCGCTCGCCGGTCAGCGCGACCCGCAGGCCGACGCGTCCGGTGTGGGTGAACTTGACGGCGTTGCTCAGCAGGTTGAGCAGCACCTGGCGCAGGCGTTTTTCGTCGACCTGCACGGCGGCCGGCAGGTCGGGCCCGGCGATCACCTCGAACACCAGGTCCTTCTCCTGGGTCTTGATGCGGATGATGTCGCCGATGGTGCGCAGGAAGGCGGCCACGCCGACCGAGTCGGGGTACAGCTCGAGCTTGCCGGCCTCGATGCTCGACAGGTCGAGGATGTCGTTGATCAGCGTCAGCAGCAACTCGCCGCTCTGTTCGATCGTCTGCAGCCCGGCGGCGGCACGCTCGCTCAGGTCGCGGTCGTTGCGCAGCACCTGGGTGTAGCCGAGGATCGCGTTCAGCGGCGTGCGCAGCTCGTGGCTGATGCTGGCGAGGAATGCGGTCTTCGCGAGGCTCGCCACCTCGGCGCGTTCCTTGGCGACCGAGAGCTCGGCGGTTCGCGCGGCGATGCGTTCTTCGAGGTGCTCGCGGTTGCGGCGCAGCTCGTCTTCGATCGCGATGCGTTGCGCCACGTCGTCGCGCAGCCGCCGGTTGGTCGCCTCGAGCTCGCCGAACAGGCCTTGCAGCGCCTGCCGGGTGCGCTCCAGTCCGGCGCCCAGGCTGCCGAGCTCGTCGTCGCGGTGCCAGCGAAACGGCACCGCCAGGTCGCGCCGCGCGAGCTTGTCCGAGTCGCGCATCAGGCGTCGGATCGGGGCCAGCAGGCGGGCGTTGAGCAGCCCCACGATCAGGACCAGGCTCAGCAGCAACTGGCCGAGCACGGTGAGGGTCAAGAGGCGCCGCTGTCGCGCCAGCTCGGCGTCGAACTGGCCGCTGTCGATCTCGACCTCGACCTGGCCGATGACCTTGCCGTCGCGCAGCACGTCGCGCGTCTGCGTGAACTGGTGGCCGGTGCGGCGCGCGGGGTGTTCTTCGGCGAGGAACGGGCCGACCCGCGCATCGCGCACCGCGACATGCACGACGCGCGGGTCGCCCAGCACCGACAACACCAGCGGGCGGCCGACTTCGGGGCTCATGTTCCACAGCGAGCCCTCGATGCCGAGCGCCAGGATCTCGGTGAGGCGTGAATGGTCGGCTGCGAGGCGCTGCGTCAGCGCCTGCTTCTGGTAGTCGAGCAGCACCAGGCTGCCCACCGCCGCCGGCAGCAGCAGACCCCCCACCACTGCCAGGACGACAGACAGCCGCAGCTTTAAGCGCATGGACCGAGGGTGAAGATGAAGCTCGAGCCTTTGCCCGGTTCCGACTGCACCTCGATGTGCCCGCCGTGGCGTTCGACCACCTTCTTGCAGATGGCCAGGCCGATGCCGGTGCCCGGGTAGGTGCCGCGCCCGTGCAGGCGCTGGAACAACACGAAGATCCGCTCGAAGTATTCGGGCGCGATGCCGATGCCGTTGTCGCGCACCGTGAAGCGCCAGCAGCCGTCGTCGGACTCGGCGCTCACATGCACCCGCGGCGGCTCGTCGCCGTGGAACTTGACGGCGTTGGCGAGCAGGTTCTGGAACAGCTGCAGCAGCTGCGAGGCGTCGCCCATCACGCTCGGCAGCGGGTCGTGCGTGACGACCGCGCCGCTGTCGGCGATTGCCACCCGCAAATGGCTCAAGGCCACCTCGACGACCGCGTTGCAGTCGGTCAGCTCGAACGGCCGCGCCTTGGTGCCGAGGCGCGAATAGGCGAGCAGGTCGTTGATCAGCGCCTGCATGCGCTTGGCGCCGTCGACCGCGAAGCCGATGAACTCGTCGGCATCGGCGTCGAGCTTGCCCTGGTAGCGCTGCGCCACCAGCTGCAGGTAGCTCGCGACCATGCGCAGCGGCTCCTGCATGTCGTGCGACGCGACGTACGCGAGCTGCTCGAGCTCGGTGTTCGAGCGCTGCAGCGCAGCCTGGGTTTCGGCGCGCGCGGCGATCTCCTTTTGCAGCTGCGCGTTCCGCGCCGCCAGCTGCTGGCGCAGCGCGTACAGCGTGAGGTGGGTGTCGATGCGGGCCAGCACCTCGGCGCCGTTGAGCGGCTTGGTCACGTAGTCGACCGCGCCGACCGAGAAGCCGGTGAGCTTGTCGCCGGTGTCGGCCAGCGCCGTCATGAAGATCACCGGGATGTCGCGTGTCTTGTCGTTGGCCTTCAGGCGACGGCAGGTTTCGAAGCCGTCGAGCCCGGGCATCATCACGTCGAGCAGGATCAGGTCGGGCTGCACGAACTCGGCGCGCTCGATGCCTTCTTCACCGCCCAGCGCCACCACCGCGCAGTAGCCCTGGCGTTCGAGGTGGCTGGTCACCACCTCCAGGTTGGCGGGCATGTCGTCGACGATCAGAATCGTTTTGGCGGTCGATTCGGCGTCTGGTATCGCGGCCATGCGGAACCCAGTTTTCCGGATGGCGCAGTCTAACCGCGGCGTGTCGCCGCTGCGATCCGCACGAACCCCCGCGGCGTGGGGCACGCGGCTGGTGAAGGTCGACGGGGGCGCCGATTTGCAGGCACCATCGCGGTTTGCGCTTTCAGTCTGGAGAACACCGATGAGCCAATTCAGGGCCTGGGCCGCGACCGGCGCAGGCGCAGCACTGCAGCGCTTCGATTTCGACCCCGGCGTGCTCGACCCCGAAGAGGTCGAGGTCCAGGTCGAACATTGCGGGATCTGCCATTCCGACCTCGCGATGATCGACAGCGAATGGGGTCCGAGCAGCTACCCGCTGGTGCCCGGACACGA